>Ga0207754_100011_pt1 | contig 325010 bp, 343 predicted proteins | sample A23E1SouthBayCA_FD_187728 | JGI IMG/M metagenome (GOLD analysis project Ga0207754, IMG submission 187728) | Aerobic enrichment media microbial communities from Eden Landing Ponds, California, USA - A23 E1 (SPAdes) | ecosystem: Environmental > Aquatic > Marine > Unclassified | place: Emeryville... | reverse complement strand
GCCCCCTGCCGCGACCAGTTCCTCGACCAGCGTCTCGCCCCAGAGGGTGGCTCGGTTCGGTGCAGTCATCGGTGATCGTGCGTCACAGTCATCAGTTGTACACCGTCATGCGAGCGTATCCAGCATCGGGCGGTACTTCAACTGTACCTCGTCCCACTCGCGGTCGGGATCGCTGTCGGGCACGATCCCGGCTCCGGCGAACAGTGACGCCGTCCGGCCGCGAGCGAGCGCCGACCGGATCGCGACCGCGAAGGTGCCGTCGCCGGCGGCGTCGAACCAGCCCACCGGCGCGGCGTACCAGCCCCGATCGAAGGCTTCGGTTGCCTTGATCGTCTCCAGGGCAGCGTCCGGCGGCAGCCCGCCGACCGCCGGCGTCGGATGCAGCGCCTCGACGAGATCCAGAACGTGACTGTCGTCGTCGAGTTCCGCAGACACCGGCGTCCGGAGGTGCTGAACGGTCGCAAGCTGGCGGACGGTCCGCCCGCCGGTTCGAACGCTTTCGGCGACCGAGTCGAGTTGCTCGCGGATCGCCTCGACCACCAGGTCGTGCTCGTGGTTGTCCTTCTCGCTGCCCAGTAACTCCTCGGCCAGCCAGTCGTCCTCGTCGGGCGTCTCGCCGCGGCCGGTCGAACCGGCCAGCGCCTCGGTCTCGACGGTGCGACCCGACAGCGAGACGAGCGTCTCGGGGGTCGCACCCAGGAACGTCCGCTCGCGACGGTCTCCGGGGGCGATCGCGAACCGGTAGCAGTCGGGATAGCGATCGTCGAGCCGCGCAAGGGCGTCAGGAATCGACAGCTCTACGGAAAGATCGGCCGACAGCGACTGCGCGAGGACGACTTTCCGGAGGTCGCCGGTCTCGATATCGGCGACGGCGTCCTCGATCTGTTCGCGCCACTCCGTCCGTGAGGGGGTCCGTGATTCGTCGACGATACCCGGCGGATCCGTGCTGGCGTGTGCCGGCAGGTCGGCCAGGCGCTCGCGCCAGGTGTCGAGCCGTTCGCCGGCCGTGCGACCGGCGTCCGGCCCGGTCGCCGTCACTGTGAGCCACGTGCGGTCGCCCTCGCGGACGACTTGAGCGGCCGGCAGGACGAACCAGGCGTCGGGGAACCCGTCCCAGACGCTCGATCGCCTGTGTTCGGCTCCGTCGTGGAAGGCGAAGCCGCCGAACAGCCGCGGCCGGGCCGCCCGGGGCGTCGATTGGGATCGCAGCCGCTCGAACAGCGCTGTCGCGGTCTCGCGGACGGTTCCAAATCGGTCGGGGCCCGCGGCCGTGATCGTCGCGGTCGCGCCCGTCGTCGCGATCGCGCTGTCCTGTCCCCGCCAGACGACGCTCGGCCCCTCGATGCTTGCGACGAGGGCGTCGTGATCGAGCGCGTCGAGTTCGAGACTGCGCGCTGCGACGGTGAGCTCCGACGCCGTCCCGACGGCCTCGTCCCCGCGCAGTGATTTCATCTACCCGCGCTTAGGACTGCGGCGTTTTAGTCTCTGGCAAATCCGGGCTCTGTTCGGAGCGATTACCGTTCGTAGACGTAGACGAATCTATTCTCAGAATGCCTGCCTGCGACGATTGTCGTTCCGTTCGTGGTCGCTATCTGGGAACCGAACTGCTCGGACGTATCGGGCGCTGTGAAATATGTCCCTCGCGGGTCGGTTGTATTGGACGGTTGCTCCAGTTTGTATACTGCACCGACCGAGTCGCCGAACTGTGCGTGTGGTGCGCCGACCAGCAACGTATCGCCGTCCATCGCGACTGTGTCTCCGAAGTACTGATGGGAACCACTACCGGTTGCGGTGTACATCTGCTTGCGAGACCACTGTCCCGCTGATCGGTCGAACACGTACGCTGTATCGTTACCGTAATCGCCAATTACTGCCTTCCCATCACACACCGAAACCGACCAGCCGAATTCATCTGTCCCAGTCGCTCCGGAGAGGGTCGTCTGATGACTCCAGGTCCCGCTTGATCGCCGGAAGACGTGAACGACGCCCGATTTGGCGCGTCGACGCTTGGACCCTGACTTCGGTGGCGCCCCGACCAGTATCGTCTCGCCATCAACCGCGACTGATCCGACGGTCCGTCCGTCGTCGAACTCGTCAACGGATAGCGTCTGTCGCCGTCTCCACCCGCTCTCACGCTCGAAGACGTCGACGAGCCCGTCGCTGTCTGTCATCCGCAAGACGGCCGTAGCATCGTCTACTGCCATCGATCCGACGTAGACGCGCTCGCTTAGCTTCGTCGTCAGTTTCCAGCTGTCTCCGTTCGATCGCTCGAACACTGACACAGGAATTCGCGATGTTCCCGAGTAGTTGTACTCGTTGCCGACTAGCAGCGTCGAGTCGCTGGCTGCGATCCGTCCGCCGAAATAGTCGTGTTTCTGCTTTCGACCGGTCAGCGTCGCTGTCTGCTCCCATCCATTTCCCGATTGTGTAAAGACAGCCACGATTCCCGCTCTTTTGATGCCATCAGGCGCTGCCTGCGGCACGCCGACGAAGACAGTATCGCCCGTCGTAGCGACCGCCTGCCCGAACGATTCCGATCGATCGGAGCCGCCGAGTGTGGCTACCGGAGAGTGGGATTTGGCAACCGCAGTGAACGGGTTTGGCGAGATCGTCTCCCAGTTGGGCTCCTCCGAGAACACTTCCAGACAACCACTCATACCAGCGAGCGTTCCGCCCGCGAGCCCTCCCAAGATTGCCCGTCTCGTTCGCCAGTCAGTTGCCATAGTTTCCTTTTACGCCAACTATTATATAGTGTTTTCACCAATCGATTTAACAGGGATATCCAATCGGGTCACGTACGAGAGTCACACCCTAGATCTTACACGCGAGACAGTAGGAACGGATCAGAGGCCACGACACCCGACTGATCCAGTCGCTCACTCCCAGAACGATTTCGTCCGGGCGTACTCGCGTTCCCGGGCGAGGATGTCCCGGTAGAAGTCGTCCTCGTCCTCCCGCAGTTTGTTGATGATCCGGGCGGCGTTGTGCGGCCCGACGCCGCGGGCCGCAAGCGCGATGATCGCCCGCTTGCCGTGACTCTGAACCAGACTCGCCGCCCGGTAGGCCCGCTCGGTCTGTTTCTCCTGTTCGTCGTCCTTGTCGTCGGCCGTCACGGCCTGAACGACTTCGTCGGCCCAGGGATTCAGCGCGGCGATCTGGGTCGAGCCGCAGTGGGGACACTCGGGTTGGTCGGCGATGGACTTGACCGTCCGCCTGGATTTCCAGTCCTGACAGTGCAGGCAGAACAGAATTACCCGGTCGTTCTGGATGCGCTCGCGCACGGTCTGGACGACGCTGGCGTCGGCGTTTTCGGGAGCCAGCAGTTCCTGGCCGCCCGACCGACCGCCCCGGCCGAGTGGGGTGCGCTCGCCGACGGTCTCGACGCTGATCTCGCCTGACTGGATCGCTTCGAGGATTTCACTGGCTTGCCCGACGGCCAGTTCCTCGTGCAGGACCGCCCGCAAGGCCTCGTCGTAGATCGGCGTGTCCTCCAGCGCCGCGAGGAGCCGATCCCGACCGAATCGGTTGCTCCCACTGCCCCGCCACCGCTTGAGTGCCCCGAACTTTGCGGCGACCTGGGCCAACCTGAACTTGAGCACGTCGGCGTTCTTGAGACTGAGTTCGATGATCGCCTCCAGATGGTCGGGATCAGTTTCATTGAGCACTTCGACGACATCCCGGGCAGCGACCCCACCGGGGACCTCCAGTTCGATCCGGTAGGGGTCGATCTCTATCCCGACCGAGGAGCCGGTCCGCTGGCCGAGCATCGACGAGACCAATCTGCCGAGCGTTTCGTTGACGGTGTGGCCGAAGGCGGCGTTGATGACCACCTCGCGGCCGCGAAACTCCACGAGGAGCCGGTCGTCGGACGGGATCGGGGCTTCGTGACGATCCAGGGGTTCGAGGGCCTCGGCGATCGTGTGTTCGTTGGCGGGGTAGCGTCGCTGCAGGTCCCGAGCGGTGGCCTCGGGGGTCGCGCCGCCGCGCAACTGCGTGCCCGCCACGTCCCGAATCTCCCCGACCTCCTGGGCGACCTCGTAGGGGACGGGAATCTCCTGGCCGACCCACGAAGGCACTTCGCCGCCGGGATCGGCGACGGGGCTGACCTGGACGAGTTCCTCCTCCTCGTCGATCTCGCTGATGCGCCACATCTCCCCGCGCTGGATGAATATCTCGCCGGGCTGGGCGAAGTTGACGACGAACCGCTCATCAAGGGTGCCGATCGTCTCGCCCGAGGCCATGTCCTCGACGGTGTAGGTGGCCTCGTCGGGGATCATCGAGAGGTTCTGATAGAAGTACTGCCAGGTTCCTCGCCGCTTTTCGAGCGTATCGCGATCCTCGTCCAGCCAGAGGATGTCGTTGCCCGCGAGTTCCCTGACGACCTGCTTGAACTCGTCTTCGCCAATCTCCGCGAAGGGGTAGGCGCGAGTGAGAATCTCGTAGGCCTCCATCGCCCGGATCTCGCCGAAGTCCATCACGAGGCCGGCGGTCTGGTTGGCGACGGTGTCGAGACTGCCGTGGTGAATCGCGGCGGGCTCGACGTCGCCCTCGGCGGCGCGGCGGGCGATCGCGATTGCCTCGAGGGTGTCGTCGGGCCGGGTCGTGATCACCGTCCCCGAGGAGACGACGTCCCGGCGGTGGCCCGCCCGACCCACCCGCTGGAGCAAGCGCCGGACCTCCCGGGGGCTGTTGTACTGGACGACGTGATCGACGTGGCCCACGTCGATGCCCAGTTCCATCGAGGAGGTACACAGGAGGGCGTCGAGTTCACCCGACTTGAACCGGTCCTCGACGTCGATGCGGGCTTCCTTCGACAGGGAGCCGTGGTGGACGCCGATATCGGTGCCGAGTTTTTTGAACCGCGAACCCAGCGCCTCGGCCGTCTGTCTCGTGTTGACAAACACCAGTGTCGAGTCGTTCTCGGCGACGATCTCGTCGATCGCCCGCACGTGGCTCGCGACCTCGTCGTCAGTCATAAGTTCGCCCGCGAGTCGGCCGTCCTCGTCTGTAATCCGGGGTTCCCGGACCTCGATGTCCAGGCGGCTCCCCACGTCGACTTCGGCGATCGTACAGCCCCGGTCGCCGGTGAGGAACTTCCCGACCTCCTCGGGATCGCCGACGGTCGCCGAGAGGCCGATCCGCTGGAAATCGCCAGCGAGCTCCTGGAGTCGTTCCAGCCCGACGGTCAGCTGTGCGCCGCGCTTGGCGGCGGCCAGTTCGTGGACCTCGTCGACGACGACGTGTTCGACGTCCTCCAGGGCGCGCCGGAGTTTCTTCCCGGTGAGCATCGCCTGCAGCGTCTCCGGGGTGGTGACGAGCACGTCCGGCGGATCGTTGGCCTGCTTGCTGCGCTGGTAGTCGGTGGTGTCGCCGTGGCGGACGTCTACGTCGAGATCCAGTGTCTCGCCCCACCACTCCAGGCGCTCGCGCATGTCCCGATTGAGCGCGCGCAGCGGGGTGACGTACAGCGCGCCGATACCGAAGCGCGCGCCGTCGCTCGTCGTCCGAGGTTCCGTGGCGCTCCGGCCCTCGCTTCCCTCGCCTACCAGCGCGTCAAGCACCGGAAGCATCGCGGTCTCGGTCTTCCCGGTCCCGGTCGGGGCGATTACCAGCGCATGCTCCCCCTGCGCGATCGGGCCGATCGCGCGGCGCTGTGGCTCGGTGGGGGTCTGAAAGCCGCGTTCGGACAGCGCCTCGCGGACGGCCTCGCCGAGTGCGGCGAACGCCGCCGCGCCGTTGCCCGCTGACTCTGCCATCGGCGTCGATTGGGGCTTGAACCGATTAAGCGGCGCGGTGGCGGGAATCGCCCCGCGCCACGCGTGACAGACTAGCGATGAATCCGTCACCGAACCCGTGCCGTTCGATAGAACGCGGCCGTGGCGAGCACGGCGGCGACGAACAGCATGCCGAGCCCCTCCGCAAACGGCGCCAGCGCCACGTCGGTCGAGAACCCGGCGTCGGCCGCGAGTTCGGTGACGGCGTGGCCGGGGAGGTACGGTGCGATCCACAGCCGGTTCTCGACGGTCGGGTTCTGGAGGAAGAAGACGTCGAGCATGGGGACAAACAGCATTGTGTAGACGCCGGCGAGCCGGCCGGCGACCAGCCCGGCGAGTACGCCGACGAGTCCGTAGATCAGACCGGCCAGCACGCTCGCTGCGACGAACGCGGCCGGCGACTCGGGGACGAAGGTCACCGAGAGCACCGCCAGCGCGACCGCGGTCGCGACGACGCTGGCAACCACGAGCAGAGCGAAGCGGGCAGCGATCACCTGTGAGGGGCGATACCCAGCCCGGACGAGCCGCGCGTCGGCCTCGCGGGCGGTCTGCATCAGGAACAGCCCCGCGATGCCGCCGATCAGGCCTGCCAGCAGCGGGACCAACAACACGCCATAGAGGTCGGCCGTCGCGACCAGCTGTCGGCCGTCGCCGGGGACCGTGATCGGCATCTCGCTAGCCGGCAGCACGTATGCGAACATCCCGATGAAATAGGCCGGTAGGAACAACAACAGCCCGAGCAGAACCGGCGTACGGGCGTACTCGTAGAGTCCCATCTCGAAGGCCCGCCCGATGCGATCGAGGCTACGCATGCAGGACACCCCGGCTGTCGGTCAGTCGGACGTAGACCAGTGCGGCGATCGAGAGCAGCACCAGCAGGTACGCACCCGTCGCGAGGGCGGCACCGTCCGCGAACGTCCCCTCGACGGCGGACTGGAACAGTTCGTGTGGGTGATACAGCGGGAACAGCTCGACGAGCCGGGAATCGATTTCGACCATCCCCGAGGAGAGGAAGTCGTCGGCATCGACCAGAAAGACCAGCACGAGCGATCCCTCCAGCGCGCGCGGCAAGGCGGCGCCCACCAGCATCCCGATCAGCCCGTATGCGAGCGCCGCCGCCGCGAGCGCGCCAAAGGCGATTGCCGGCGCCTCGACCGTGACCGTCCGAGCCAGCACCGCCAGCGAGACGGCCGCAACCGCGAGACTCACGGCCGCGACGGTCGCGAGCCGAACGAGGAACAGCTCGAATCGGTCGTATCCGCACAGCCGGAGCCGTTCGTCCGCCTGGACCGCGCTGATGACCTGGAACAGCCCCATGACCCCCGGGAGGAACGCCGAGGCGTAGATCGCACCGCTGAGCCGCCCTATCGTCTCCACGTTCATCCGCATGAACGGGAACTCCGGGAACGCCGTCATCGCGTAGCCGTAGCCCTCGATCACGATAACCGGCAGGGCGAGCAGGACGGCGAGTTGGGCGGGTTCCCGAAGGAAGATCCTGAGGGCCGATCCCACGCCGACCAGGATCCGGTCGACGCGGCCGACGTCAGTCACCGGCCCCCACCTCCGTGGACGCGGTCGTAGCGTCGCCAGCGTTCCCCGAACCGCGGCCCGCCGCCGCGTCGGGGTCCCGGTCTGTCACGTCAGTCAGCGTCCCGTCCGTGAGTTCGAGGATCCGATCGAAGCGGTCACGCTCGCTGACGAAGTGCGAGATGATCGCGATCGCGGTCCCCTGCTCGGTTAATTGTTCGGTCAGCCCCCAGAACGACAGGTACGTCTCCCAGTCGAAGCCGGTGTACGGCTCGTCGAGCAACAGCAGATCCGGGTCGTGCATGAGCCCGACAGCGAGGTTGATCTTCTGACGGTTACCGCCGCTGAGACGGTCGATGCGGTAGTCCAAAAACTCCTCGAAACCCAGCAGTTCGGCGTAGCGGTCCCTGGCCGCCGTGACGGCTTCCTCGTCCATCCCGTAAGCGGTCCCGAACAGCCGGAACGTCTCTGTCACTGTGAGCCGGTCGTACAAAAGCGGATCCTGCGGACACCACCCGATCGTGCCGTCGACCGCGACCTCGCCGCTGTCTGCTCCGAGTGCGCCGACGAGAATCTGCATGAGCGTCGACTTGCCCGCGCCGTTCTCCCCGACGATCCCGACGATCTCACCCGCTTCGATCGCAACGCTCGCTCCGTCGAGTACCTCGACCGTCCGACCGACGAACGGTACTACCGAATCGTAGGTCTTGCCGATCCCGTCGGCACGCAGGACCACATCGCCGTCGAGGTCCGCGTCGCCCACTCGACGCACGTTCTTTTTATTCGGCATATACCGAATATTCTGCACAAAACGATTTAATCCTTTCGGGCCGTACGGGCAGGTATGAGCGAGACGGACGACGCAGTCGCACAGGCACGCGAGGAGGTCATCGAAGCGATGGAGCGGTCGGCAGACGTCTACGGCCTCAAGCGCAGTTACGGGCGGCTGTACGGGATCCTGTTTTTCGCGTCGGAACCGACGAGCATGGACGAACTGGTTGCGGAGAGCGGCTACGCCAAATCGACCGTCAGCACAGCGATGAAGGTCCTGGAACGGTATCACCTCGTCCACCGGCGATCGCTCCCGGGCGAGGGGAAAAAGGCGTATTTCGAGGCCGAGACGGACTTCTGGCACGTCTTTCAGGAGTTCCTCCGGCGGGAGGTCACCCGAGAGATCGACATCATGGCTCGGGCACTCGATTCAGCGGCCGACCAGCTGGAGGACGCCGACAGCGAGCGAGCCCAGCGTGACCTGGCGAAGATCCGGCGACTCCGGCGCATCTACGATCGAAGCGAGCGGCTGGTCGACGTTTTCACCAGCCGGTCGCTGGAGGCGATCGTGGAGTTATTCGATCGATTACGCTCGTGACACGGTAGCCGTCAATCCCCCGTTGTTATCGGCTCGCGAACGCCGGGAGTCGTCCGAGACTGCCGTCCGCTGGTACTCACAACGCCGCGTCGTCGGCCCGGAGTACGACGGCGTGTTCGACCTCGACGCCGTCAGCGCTGGCGACGGTTTCGTCGGTCAGCAGGTCGGTCGTCCCGACGCCGTCCGGCAGCGAGACGGTCGTGGGATCCCCGCTGAAGTTGAGCACGACTAACACCTGTCCGTCTGAGCCGCCGCGGGCGTACGCGACCACGCCGTCGGGTCGCTCGTCGAGTTCGACCGGCGTCGTCGGCGCGTCACTGGCGAGTTCCGACAGCGAGTCCCTGGCGTCGATCAGGTTCTCGTAGTAGGCCTGCAGGTCCTCGTCGACGCTGTCCCAGTTCATCGTCCCGCGCTGGGCGGAGACGCCCGTCTCCTGGCCGTAGTAGAGCATCGGCGCGCCGGGCAGTGTGAACGTCGCCGCGCCGGCCGCCATCTGTGAGTCGCGGTCACCGATCGAGACGTAGCGGCTCATGTCGTGGTTCTCGACGTAGTTGAAGAAGGTCGTGTGATCTGGATACCCCATCGCTGCCCGGTCGTCGAGCACGTCGTTGACGGCCGTGGCGTTTTCCTCGCCGCGGCCGATCGCCCGGAGCGTCTCGTTGAACCCGTAATCGAAGTGGGCGTCGAACTGGTCCTCCGCGAAGTCGCTGTGCCACGGGACCGTCTCGTCCAGCAGGAGAAAGTCCTCGTCGCGGGCCTTCACGCGATCGCGAACGTTCTTCCAGAAGCTCCGCGGGACGCCCCAGGCCACGTCACACCGGAACCCGTCGACGATCCCCTGCCAGTGGTCGATGACGTCGAGCAGCCACGACCGCAGCGCCAGCGAGTCGTAATCGACGACGGGGATCCCTTGCCAGTAGGCGTAGGTCTTGGCCGTCGTGCCGTACTCCCACTCGTAGAGACCGCGGAAGAACTCCTGGTCGTCCCCGGAAACGTTCTCGAAGTAGCCCAGATCGCTTGCGGAGACCGTCTCGCCGTGCTTGGCGGCCCGGAAATAGGGGTGTTCGCGGGCCGTGTGGTTGATCACCAGATCGAAGATGACCTTGATGTCCCGGTCGTGGCAGGCCTCGACCAGCGCCTCGTAGTCTTCCGTGGTGCCCAGGGCGTCGGCCGTCCCGTAGTAGTCTTTGATATCGTAACCGTGCGGACCTCCCGGAACGCCCGGGTTGGCGTGGCTATGTGATTCCAGGATCGGTGTCAGCCAGAGCGCGTCCACGCCGAGGTCCTCAAGGTAGTCGAGTCGGTTCTCGATCGTCTCGAAGGTCACCTCGTCGTCGAACCGGCGGACGAATATCTCGTAGATCGTGGCGTCCTCGACCCACTCTGGCGGGTCATTGGGGTGGGCCGTCGAACCGTCGGCCTCAAGCCGGACGAAATCGGCGACGCTGTGGCGATCACCGACGGCGACTGCGTGTACCCTGACGGTGTCCGTCACCGCGTCCGCGGGGACGGTCGCAGTGTGGCCGTCGACCGACAGGTCTCCGTCCAGCGCGGGGCGGTCGCGGTCGTCGACGTAGAACTCCACGTCTAGATCCTCGACGGTGTTGTCCCCCTCTGGACTCGGCCGGGCGTCGGCGTCGATCCGGAACTGCTCGCCCTCCTGTTCGGCCGAAAGCGTGACGCGGGGCTGGGGGTCGTCCTCGTTTTCCTCCGGAAACGCGCGGACGGTCAGTTCGTAGCTGCCGTCCGGACCGGTCATCTCCAGGCGGTACTGGCCGGGGACGTCGGGCTCGAAGTGGACGACCGACGCATCGCCGAGTTGCGCCTCCGAGCCGTCCGGCGTCTCCGCGATCGACCACTCGTAGCTCGCCGCCCAGTCGGGATCGAACGGCGCGAGGTCGCCGTCGACGCCCGAGAGTTCGACGTCCAGTGGTGAGAGATTGGTCCGTTCGCCGGAGCCGTGCAGCAACTCGCCGAGCGGCTCCGCGTCGACGCTCGTGAACCGGGGCGGTCCGGGGTGGTACAGCTCTCCGCGCTCGCCCGGTGGGATGGGCGTCGACATCTCCATCGGTGTGTCCGTCGTCGTTCCCGTCGGCGTGCCCGACCCGTCGTCGTTCTGACAGCCGGCGAGTGCGCCGAGACCAGCTACGCCGGCGGCGGCCAGAAGCCGCCGCCGACTGAAGCGAGGGTCATCGGTACGTGGTGCCATACCTCCGACAGAGGACTGATCGCTGATAAGGATTAATATATTCTTTCATCAAACATTCACGCCGGTCGGGAGCGAACGGGAGCGTTGATACTGCTCGACGCCACAGGGTCACGTATGGACGAGGCGGACTACGAGGAGTACCGGAACACCCTCGACGAGATCGTCGACGGTGGGGGTTGTGTGGAGACGATGACCGCCGCAGACGGGCTTCGCCGCGGGGAGACCTCACGTCGGGACCTGCTCGGTAGTGACGCGCTCGCCGGATCAGTCACGGACGTGCTCGCGGAAGTCGACGCCGAGGACGTGCGTTCGACGCTCCGAGCGGGATACGACGACCTCGAGGACGTGCGCGAGACGTTCCGTGAGACCGTCGATCCGGCTCTGTTCGACGCGCTGGCTGCGGACGGCATCGACCTCGCGATGGACGCCCTGACACTCGATCCGGCAGTCTGCCTGAAGACGTTCAGTGGAGCCGACCTGCCGGAGGCGCTGACGCTCGTCCCGAACGTCGCCGAGGACGACGTCGTCGGGCGGATCGTCGTTCGAGAGACGGTCGGGGGCGAGCGCGTGACCGTTCACGTCGTCCCCGAGTGGGACCGGTCGTACGCCGTTCGCGACGGCGGTCGGATCGTGTTGCCCGACGGGACGGCCGAGGACTGTGCGAACCCGACGGAACGCGAGACGGGGGTCGATTGCGACCCCGAACAGGCCGGCCGGACCGAGTACGTCCAGACGACCTGTGCTATCGGCGGGGAGACGTACGTCATCGAGACGCGCTGCTCGCCGGTACAGTAACCCGACGCCGTCCTCACGCCGCGACACCGAGCCACGCGACGAACACGGCCAGCCCGCCGAGCGTCGTGCTCACGAGCGCGTGAGTTCGCATGCGATCGAGCGCCGCGTGTGCGTGATCGTCGTGATCGGACAACTGGTCGATCTCGCCGCCGACCTCGCAGGACGGGAGAAAGTCCATCGCGACGTGCAGGAACACGCCCGAGGCAAACCCGAAGACTGCAGCGTTGAATGCCGCGGACTCGGGCAACGCGACCAGCGCGATAGGGATCGAGGTCAGACCGACGCCGGCCGACGGCAGCAAGATCGGCAGCGCCGACTGGCCGGCGAGCGTCGATCGGCGGGCGGCGGCGTACCCGGCCGGTCCCTTATGCGAGACAATAGAGATACCCAGCAGCAGACCGAGTTCGGGCATCGCAGCGTAGATGATACCGATGATCAGCCCCGCCGAGAGAGCGTGTGCGGCCAGTTCCGTCGCCGTGGTGTCCATCGGCAGCTCCAGATGGGTCAGCCGGTGGCCGATCGTGTGGGCGTTGTATCCGACGAGGACGCCGGCGGCGATGCCGAACCCGCCGACCTGCGCGTGCTGGGAGATGGCCTGCGGAACCAGAAAGACCGCGGCGCTGGTGATCATCGCGCCGCTCGCCAGGCCGTACCCCCAGACGAGTCGGGTCGGGTTCCGATCGCTGACGCGTGCGCCGAGCAGTGCACCGCCGGCCATCGCGCCAAAGGCGATCCAGGCGATCGCGAGCAGTTTCCACCGCCCGGTGACGACCGCCAGCACCGAAACCGCGAGAAACGCCACGACCGAGGCGTAGCCCAGGATCGCCTCGCCGTCGGTCAGATATCCGCGCCGTGCTGCCGATGTTCCTTCCATTCGTAGTCCGCGCCGACTGTCCCCACGTCTGCCGGGTACGCTCAAAAGGACTTCGATGAAAAAGGCCGCTACTCTCGTCCGTACCGCCCGTGGATCGCGCGCCCCCAGCAGTTTGGCACGTGATTTATGCCGGTTGGCGGCGGTATGTCAGGTGATGCAATCGCTTTCGGACCAGCAGGTCGTGGTTGTCGGTGGCGGGATCGGGGGACTCTCCACTGCGTGTTATCTCGCCGACGCCGGCGCGGACGTGACGCTGCTGGAGAAAAACGGACAGCTGGGTGGCCGGGCGAGCCGACTCGAAAGAGAGGGGTTCGTCTTCGACATGGGGCCGTCGTGGTATCTCATGCCCGACGTCTTCGAGCGGTTTTTCGGCCACTTCGACCGTACTCCTGAGGAGTTCTACGAGCTGGAGCGACTCGATCCACACTACCGAATCTTCTTCAAGGACGGAGAAGCCTCGGACGATGGTGCCGAGACGGGCAGACGGAGTGACAAGGTCGATATCAGCCCCAATCGAGCGGAAAACCGCGAACTGTTCGAGTCGATCGAACCGGGCGCTGGCGAGGCCTTCGATTCGTATCTATCGACCAGCGAAACCCACTACGAGACCGCGATGGAGAAGTTCGTCTACGAGGACCGCTCGCGACTCCGGGATTGGATCGACCCAGACGTGATGCGAGCGGCGCCGATCGGCCTGCAACTGATCGGCTCGATGCAGAGCCACGTCTCGGACTATTTCCAGCATCCCCGGCTCCAGCAGATCATGCAGTACACGCTGGTCTTTTTGGGTGGTTCGCCGAAGAACACCCCCGCGCTGTACAACATGATGAGCCACGTCGATTTCAATCTCGGCGTCTACTACCCCGTTCCGAAAAACGGCGACGGACCCGGCGGGGTCGGCGTGGTCGTCGACGCCATCGTCGACCTGGCCGAACAGCTCGGCGTCACCTTTGAGACCAACAGCGAGGTCGGCGAGATCACCCGGCGCAAGGACGCCTTCCACGTCGAGACGGTCGACGGAGACGTCTACCGCCCGGACCGTGTGGTGGTCAACGCCGACTACCGCCACGCCGAACAGGAACTGATGCCCGAGCACGAGCGCCAGTACGACGAATCCTACTGGGCGGATCGTACCTACGCCCCCTCTGCGTTTCTGATGTATCTGGGCGTCGAGGGTGACGTCGAGGAGCTGGCCCATCACACGCTCGTCCTACCGGAAGACTGGGATCCGCACTTCGATCAGATCTTCGAGCGCCCGGCCTGGCCGGACGATCCCGCCTACTACCTCTGTGTCCCCTCCAAGACCGACGAGGCCGTCGCCCCCGAGGGCCACAGCAACCTCTTCGTGCTCGTCCCGATCGCTCCCGGGCTTCGTGACACCGACGCCCTCCGAGAGCGTTACCGCGAGCAGATACTCGAAGACGTCGCGACGAACACCGGCGTCGATCTCCGGGATCGAATCGTCGTCGAGGAGACCTTCGCAGTCGACGACTTCGTCGACCGGTACAACGCGACGGAGGGAACGGCCCTTGGACTGGCCCACACGCTCCGCCAGACCGCACTCCTGCGGCCGAACAACCGTTCGTCGGCGGTCGACGGCCTGTATTTCACGGGCTCGTTCACCACGCCCGGGATCGGCGTCCCGATGACGCTGATCAGCGGCCAGCACGCCGCCGAGGCTCTCGTCGACGACCTGTGAGTTGACGCATGCCGGATCTTAGCCTGGAGAAACGACTCGGTGGCGCGCTCCCGTCCGAGGAGTCCTCGCTGGGGTATCTGTTCTGGCTCTCCCGACCGCGCTTCTGGCTGTACCTGGCCGGCCCGGTGATCGTCGGGGTCGCCTACGCCGCCGACTCGCCCGCCGAGTTGTTCTCGCCGCTCGCCGTCGCGCTGTTCGCGTACTTCCTCGTCCCGGCGAACGTCTACCTCTACGGGATCAACGACGTCTTCGACGCCGATATCGACGAAGTCAATCCCAAGAAAGACGACAAGGAAGTCCGATACGAGGGCGGGCCGCTGGTGATCCTGTCGGTGTTCGCCGCCGGCGCTGTCGGACTCGTGTTGATTCCGTTCCTGGGCCCGGCGGCGCTAGTCCCGTTCGGGCTGTTTTACCTGCTGGCGACAGAATACAGCGCGCCGCCGTTGCGATTTAAAACGACGCCGATCCTCGATTCGATCTCGAACGGGCTGTACGCGCTGCCGGGGATCGCCGCCTACGCCGCGATCGCGGGGCAGTACCCGCCGATGGCAGCGATCGTGGGGGGTTGGCTGTGGACGATGGCGATGCACACCTTCAGCGCGATCCCCGATATCGAACCGGACCGGAACGCCGGAATCAGAACGACAGCGACGCTGTTGGGCAAAGAGTGGACCTACGCCTACTGTGGGGCCGTCTGGCTGGCCGCCGCCGTCGGGTTCGCGCTCGTACATCCGTTCCTCGGGGCCGTCCTCGGGGTCTACCCGCTGCTCGTGGTCGTGATCGCGCTCGCGGACGTCCCGGTCGATCGCGCGTACTGGTGGTATCCGGCGATCAACACGGTCGTCGGCGCGGTGTTGACGATGGCGGCGCTGTGGGTGATGCTGTATGCCTGAGTCGCCGTTCCCGCCGCTTGAACGCCGCGACCGGGCCGGCGTCGAGGCCTGGCTCGACCGACTGGTCGCGGAGAACCGCTTTACGATCGCGGTGGTCTTTCCGGTCGTCGGGGCGATATCGCTGTACGCCTCGGCGATGGGGTGGTATCCCGACCCGATCTCGTTCATGTCGTTCAACCCGTGGTTCATCCTGCTGGGCGTGATCGTCATGCGCCTGCCGCTGGTCGCCGGACTCGCGCCGCTGGTGGATCGGCGGGCCGCGATCGCGCTGGGGGCCGTGACGGCCTACGCGTTCGGGATCGAGATGCTCGGCGTCTCGACGGGCTGGCCCTACGGCGCCTTCGAGTACGGGATCGATCTCGGGCCGATGCTCGCGGGGCTCGTTCCGGTCGGCCTGCCCGTGTTCTTCTTCCCGCTGGTGCTCAACAGCTACCTGCTCGATCTGCTGTTGCTCGGGGAGAAAGCCCGTTCGGCGGCCGTCCGACTACCTGCAGTGATCGGGACGGTGCTTTTGATGGACCTCGTGTTGGACCCGGCGGCCGTCGGGCTTGGCTTTTGGGTCTACGACGCGGGCGGGGCCTACTACGGCGTCCCGTGGTCGAACTACGCCGGATGGGTGCTCTCGGCGACGGTCTCGGTCGTCCTGTTCGATCTCGCCTTCGACAGCGAGGCGTTGTCCGAGCGACTGCGGACCTGTCCGTTTATGCTTGATGACCTGGTCAGCTTCGTCATCCTCTGGGGGGCGATCAACGCCGCGTTCGGCAACTGGGTCCCCGTCGGGCTGGCAGCGCTGTTGGGCTCGGGTCTGCTTGTCACTGATCGGTTCGATTTCGACGTCCGGGATACGATTCCCGGAGCGGGCTGGGCGCGGCCGCGGAAGGGTGACTGATCGTACCGATATCAGGCACTGGTTCCGATGCAATATCGACATGCGTTTGTCGCGTCCGACCCAATTGCGAGCGATGACAGCGCTATTTTCTTCACTCAATCTCAGAGAGACGTCGATTCCCAACCGCGTAATGGTCTCGCCGATGTGCCAGTACTCCTGTGAGCAACGGGACGGACTGGCCACCGAGTGGCACCGCACTCACCTCGGTTCGCGTGCGGTCGGTGGCGCCGGACTCGTGATGAGCGAGGCGACCGCTGTCGAGCCCCGTGGCCGCATCTCCCCCGAGGATCTGGGTATCTGGAGTGACGAGCACGCCGAGGCGCTCGAACCGATCACCGAGTTCATCCGCGAGCAGGGCTCGGTGCCGGGCATCCAGCTGGCGCACGCCGGCCGCAAGGCTTCGACGTCCCGACCCTGGGAGGACCACGGCCCGGTCGCTCCGGAGGACGGCGGCTGGACGGTCGTCGGTCCGACCGACGAACCGTGGCCCTACGACGACGAGGCGCCCTCGACCGAGCGGCTCACACCCGAAGACATCGAGTCGGTCGTCGGGTCGTTCCGCACGGCCGCCGAGCGCGCGCTCGCGGCCGGCTTCGAGGTCGCCGAGGTCCACGCCGCTCACGGCTACCTGATCCACGAGTTCCTCTCGCCGGTGACCAACACCCGCGGGGACGCCTACGGCGGCGGCTTCGAGGGCCGGACGCGTCTCGCGCGCGAGGTCACGAAGGCCGTTCGAGAGGTCTGGCCCGACGATAAGCCGGTCTTCGTTCGGATCTCCGCGACTGACTGGCTGCCCGACCGCGAATCTTGGACCGTCGCGGACTCAGTCCGGCTGGCTGACCGGCTCGCCGACCTCGGCGCTGACCTGATCGACGTCAGCGCCGGCGGCATCCATCCCGAGTCGAGCCCCGAGCGGGCCGGGCCGAACTATCAGGTCCGCTACGCCGAACGGGTCCGCGAAGAGACCGACCGGGAAGTCGCAGTCGGCGCTGTCGGCGGGATCACCACGCCCGAACAGGCCGAGGCGGTCGTCGCCAACGAACGGGCAGACATGGCGATCGTCGGCCGCGAACACCTGCGGGACCCCTACTTTACGCTACGGGCCGCCGAGGCGCTGGACGCGACCGACGAGATCGAGGGGCCGCCACAGTACCGGCGGGCGTTCGGGTTCTGATACTGCGAGCTAACCGTCCGAGACGAAAAGCCGGATCCGCATCGCCCTCACGTCGTGAGAGGGTCGCTCTGCCAGCCCGGATCCTCGCCGGTCCGTTCGAGGATGTCTGCCCGACACGCGGGGCAGTAATCGGGCGTCACTGATTCGCTCCGGGGAACGTACACCGCGCCGCCGCACTCCACGCATGCGTCCGTGACGATCGTCACACAGTCCGCACAGAGGTTGAAGTCGTCCACTGTGAGGTCGCGCAGGGGTTCGAGTTGTTTGTCCAAGGTGTACTCGTCGATGACCGCCTGACAGCGTTGGCACGGTTTCATAGCGATGCAACTTGTCCCATGTGACCAATACTCAAGTATCTGCCCCCTTGAACACCGGTGGTCGTGGTACCGTGACGCGCGGACGGAACAGTGGTGGTCGTGGTACCGCGACCCTCGGAAGTGTTATCCCCGGCAGACCCCTCTGTCTTCTCGTAATGGCAAACGGTACGGTTGACTTCTTCAACGACACAGGCGGCTACGGCTTCATTTCGACTGACAGCGACGAAGTGGACGATGACGAAGACGTGTTCTTCCACATGGAAGACGTCGGCGGTCCGGACCTCGAGGAGGGGCAGGACGTCGAGTTCGACATCGAATCATCCCCCAAGGGACCGCGCGCGACGAATCTCGTCCGCCAGGACTAACGACCGGTAGCCGTCGCTTGTCGCGATGGACACCGACGTCACTTCTCTCAGACCTCAGCTTGAATAGCCGAAGGTCCAACCCTGGGCTTTCTTTTCGACAGCGACCCACGTACCACCGATGAGTGTCATCGAGGACGTACACGACGATCACGGGGCGACGTTTCGCGAACTCGACGGTCGTCGCATCGTCGCCGAGTACGGCCGCCCCGAGCGGACCCACCGGGCGGTCCGGAACGTCGCCGGCGTGATCGAGATGGGATACGACATCCGCGTCGTGACCGGGGCCGATCGCGTCCCCGCGGTCGAGGCGGCACTCACAACTGCGGTACCCAACACAGATGGCGAGGGCTGTCGTGGGTTCGTCCTCGATGGCGGCACGATCGCCGCGGAAGCAGCCGTCTACAACGCCGGCGACCGACTGCTCGTCGTTCTCTCGGCCGGCCAGGGAGACGTACTAACTGACGCCGTTGCAGAACGGAGCGTGACAGTCTCAGACGCGACAGACGGGATGGCCGTCTTCGGCGTTCACGGCGGGCAGGCGACCGAGAAGATCGCCAGCGTCCTCTCGACCGGCGGCGGCGCGCCCGAGCCGGCCCACACCTTCACCCGCGGGTCGATGGGCGACGAAGGGGTGACCGTAATCGCGGGCGACGCCCCGACCGGCGAGGAAGGCTACGAGGTGGTCTGTGCGGCCGAGGACGCAAAGCGGGTGTTCGACACGCTGGTCAACCGCGGGCTGAACGCGACGCCCTTCGGCTACCGGACCTGGGAGTCGCTGACCCTGGAAGCCGGGACGCCGCTGTTCGAGTCGGAACTCGCCGACTGCGATCCGGCGATTCTCTCCAGGGGTGGTGCCGACGGCCGACGACTGATCGGCCTGACCTGCGAGCGAGTTCCCGAGGCCGGGGCCGCGGTCTACGACGACCACGACCGGCAAATCGGAACCGTCACTCGCGCGGTCGAGAGCCCGACACTGGGCGAGCCGATCGCCTTCGCTCTCGTGACGGACGACCCGGCAGGCGCCGAGACGCCGGAGGGGCGAGTCGACGCCGAACGTGCGAGGTTACCGTTCGTCGAGAGCGGTGCGCGGTCGGGACGGTTGCCGGAGCGGTAGGGCCGGAACGGTATCGAGGTGCCTGCCTACGACCGCGAGAGCATCGCCCGCAGTTGCTCTCGCGAGAAGAGCGTCGAGGGCTCGTCCATGTGGACGCCGATCTCGCCGGCAAACAGCGACAGGCCCACCCGCTGGACGGTCTGGGGGAGCGAGTAGGCACGTCGGATCCACGCGCCGAGCCGGATCTCACGGCCGAGGTCCGACCGCCAGGCAGCCTCGTACGCCGAAAGCGTCCCCGGACGGCGGGGATCGACCGTCTCGGCGGCGTGGTCGGCCGCGACCATGCCGTAGCGGATCCCGCCGCCGGTGAAGGGCTTGGTCTGGGCGGCGGCGTCGCCCAGCAGGAACGCACGGCGGGAGGTCACGCTGTCGGGCGGGCCGATGGGGATCAGTCCCGAACAGCGGTTGGTCGTCGCCGCGCCGTAACTGTCAGTGAATGCGTCGAACCACTCGCCGACCTCGGCGCCCGGTTCGGCGGCCAGTCCGTACTCGACGCCTGCCGCTCCGCGGGGGATCCGCCAGGCGAAGAATCCGGGGACTGTCAGGTGTACGTCCACGAAGTCTTGATCGTCAGCCACCTCCTCGAAGCCGAGCACGCCGTGGAGCAACTCCCCGGGTTCGGGGAGCCCGACCTCCGAACGGACTTTCGACCGGGGGCCGTCGGCGCCGGCGACCATCCGCGCCCGATGGGTCTCGACCCCGTCAGGTCCTCTGACTGTGACCGCGACGTGATCAGAGTGCTCCTCGACAGCAGTCACGGTGTGGTGCTCGCGCAGGTCGGCCCCGGCGTCCCGTGCCGCGTCCGCGAGCCACCGATCGAGCCCCACCCGATCGATGACGTTCGAGACGACTTCGTCCTTGTAGAACGGGTAGGGATCGCTCTCCGGACCACCGAGCCGAAAGCGCGCGCCGTAGATCTCGTTCTGGAGGAGGTCCTCGCGAGCGCCGTCGGGGGTAAACTCCCAGACGTCAGTGGAGACGTGGCCCGAGCACGCCAGGGGCTCGCCGACGGTTCCCTGCTCGAAGACGAGCACGTCCCACCCTGCCTCGGCGGCCCGGCGAGCAAAGCGGGAGCCGGCCGGCCCGGCTCCGACGACGAGGAAATCGTGCATAATCGTGTACACGTCGCTGGCGAGTAAATACCTTCCCGAATCCGTCGAATATCAGTTCTTGTACTCGGGGGCACACGCATATTTTCGTGCAGGCCAGACAGCGGGACATGCACGCCAATCCCGTCGAAGTGGCTGCTCCCGGACGGGACAGGCGTTCGGAGACGCCGCGGTCCGTTTCCGACGGCGACACCTGCCGCCCCGCGGGATCACTGGCCGCGGAACACACAGCCTCCAGAGGGTGCATTCGAGCATGAGACGGCGACTGCAGGCCACTCTCGGTGTAGTTGCGGTCCTGGTGGTGCTGTCGGGAGTCGTCCTCACCACGAACGTCGTCGCCCTGGACGGTGACGGTGTGCCGGCGGGGACGGAATTACTCGCGGGGACGGACCCGCTGGCGACCGACAGTGACGGCGACGGGCTCGCCGACGGGGTCGAACTCGACGGGCCGACCGATCCACTCGATCCGGACAGCGACGGCGACGGGGTCGACGACGGCCGGGAACGGGAACTCGGCACGGATCCACTGAACGCCGACACCGACGGTGACGGGCTCAACGACAGTCGCGAACTCGACCTGGAGACGGATCCGCGAAGTGCGGACACCGACGATGACGGGTTGAATGATAGCCGTGAACTCGGCCTGGAGACCGATCCGACGAACGCTGACACCGACGGCGACAGCCTCGAAGACGGACGGGAAGTGGAGCTGGGCACTGACCCGACGAGCGCCGACACTGACGGAGACGGTCTCAACGACAGTCGTGAACTCGACCTGGAGACTGATCCGACGAGCGCCGACACCGACAGCGACGGACTCAACGACAGTCGCGAACTCGACCTGGAAACCGATCCGCTAGCCGCAGACACCGACAGCGACGGCCTCGAAGACGGACAGGAAGTCGATTTAGGCACGGATCCGAGAGACGCCGACACCGACAGCGACGGACTCAACGATAGCCGCGAACTCGAACTGGAGACGGATCCGACGAACGCCGACACCGACGGCGACAGACTCGACGACAGTCGGGAGCTGGAGCTGGGCACGGATCCGACGAGCGCCGACACCGACAGCGACGGCCTCAACGACAGTCGCGAACTCGACCTGGAGACCGATCCGACGAACGCCGACACCGACGGCGACGGGCTCGAAGACGGACGGGAGGCAGAACTGGGCACGGACCCGACGAGTGCCGACACCGACAGCGACGGACTCAACGACAGTCGTGAACTCGACCTGGAGACCGATCCGACGAGCGCCGACACCGACGGAGACGGGCTCAACGACAGTCGCGAACTCGACCTGGAGACCGATCCGACGAGTGCCGACACCGACGGAGACGGACTCGAAGACGGCAGCGAGCTGACTACCGGGACCGATCCACTGATCGCCGACACCGACGGCGACGGGCTCGAAGACGGGCGGGAACTCGAACTGGGAGCCGACCCGCTGAGCCCGGACACTGACGGTGACGGGCTCGACGACGGTCGAGAAGCCGCGATAGGGTCCGATCCCACGGTGGTCGACACGGACGGGGACGGACTCGACGACGGTCGCGAACTCGAACTGGAAACGGATCCGACAGCAGTCGATACAGACAGCGACGGGTTCGACGACGGGACCGAACTCGAGTTCGGGACCGACCCGACCGCCCCGACGTCCGACACGGACGACGACGGGCTCCCCGACGCATTCGAGCGGGAGCTGGGGACCGATCCCACGATCGCGGACACCGACGGCGACGACCTCGACGACCGCCGGGAGTACGAACTCGGGACCGACCCGCTCGATGCAGACACCGACGGTGACGGACTCGACGACGGCGCGGAGGTCAGCGGTGAAACCGCGAGCGGAGCGACGATCACGGGTGCGGATCCGCTCCGGATGGACCTGTACGTCACGCTGCTGGAAAGTGCGAACGCCGACGGGCTCAGCAGTTCCGAGCGGGCCGGGCTCCGGCAGGCCTGGGCCGAGATGCCGATCGACAATCCCGACGGCTCGACGGGCATCTCGGTCCACATCTCGCGGACGCGGATCGACCAGTCAATCACGACAGACGGCAGTTCCGCGGAGTTCAACGAACTGGCCGAGACGTACTACACCGAACAGTACGTCGGCGACAAGGTCGGCATAACGCGCGCGGCCATGATCGTGCCTATCGACTCGGATACGGTCGCCGGACGCGGCTACGTTCCGGGGTACTTCTCGATCACCGACGCGGCATCGAGCGGCACTGTCGGCGAGTACAGCGTCCGAACGCGGATCGTCGTCCACGAACTCCTACACAACGTCATGGGGGAACTCGACGATCGCAACAAGTGCACCTCGGAGTTCGACGGCGACTCGGCCGACTACCACTCCTGTGAGGGGTGGCTCAGCTACGACTTCGACGCCACGGCGAACTACCTGCCGGAGTCGCTGGCCGACGAAATCGAGCGCGACGGACTCTTGCCGTCGTCATAGTCGACAGTAGTGACATCGTCACGCCCGTGGGTCCCGGTCCGGACCTGGATACTCCCCGCCGACAGCAACCGCATAAAGACTCGCGGGATCGAACAGCCGAGCGAAGGCGTCGGGCGGACGGACGCTCAGGTCCGCGTGGGGCTGAATCGACAGCCCCGCCGCCGGGGAGCGAAGCGAGTCGTCGTCGCTGAGCAGGTGTGCCGCGCCACCGTGATACGCGGTGGCCAGGGCCGGCTGATCACTCGCCGGGTGTTCGATCCGTTCGACCGTCGATTCGAGGCGCTCGCGGTGGGCCCCGGCCAGGTCCGGATCGCCGAGTTCGGCAACGATCGCTTCGGTGTCGGCGAGCAACTGATCGCTCGCAAGTAACGTTAGCCAGGAGTGGCGACGGACGTGATCCAGCGCCTCGCGTGCGACCCCACCGACCAACAGGTCCGCCGCGAGCACGTCGGCGTCGGCGACGATCCGGGACGGCGACGCCTCAGTCATCGTCGCCCTCGCGGCGCGCGGCGAGCGTCTCCCGGATCTCCACGACGGTCGTCTCGTACGCCTCTGCGCGGTCGAACAGTTCGGTCCACGTGTCCATACCTGTCCTGCAGGTCGGAGTCGGGAAAAAGACGCCTGTCGATGAATGAGAAACCACAAAAACCCCCAGTGCACTACGTCTTCGTATGCATCGAGTCCGATCGGTTCCGGCCGGGGCCACCTCGTCGCCCCAGCCACGGGACCACGGCTCGCTGTCCCGCATCGAGCGGGTGACACAGGCGAATCGTCCGCGATCCTCGTTTTCTACCTGTCGTTGTTGCTGTCGCTGTCGGTGAGATAAGCCCTCGCCACCGACGGTATCGCTTGCACATTGTACGCCCGACAGAGACAACAGATATGACAGCACACGACACACCAGCCGCATCGGTTCTCGAAACTATCGGCGAGACGCCGCTCGTCGAACTCGACGCCGCGCCGCAGTCGGTCCCGGTCTACGCGAAAGTAGAGACGTTCAACCCCGGCGGCAGCGTCAAGGATCGCATCGGCAAACACATCCTCCAGCGATTGCTCGAACGGGGTGAGGTCTCCTCCGGCGGAACGGTCGTCGAGCCGACCGCGGGCAACACTGGCATCGGGATGGCGATCGCGGCCCGACAGCTCGACCTCCAGCCCGTGTTTGTCGTTCCCGACGGCTTCAGCGAGGAGAAAGAGCGACTGATGGCCGCTCTCGGAGCCGAGGTCGTCAATGTCTCGGGTGAGGCAGGAATGAGCGGGGCCACCAATCGTGCTCGAGAGATCGCCGCGCAGCGCGAAGACGCGGTCGTCCCCCAGCAGTTCGCGACGCCGCTGAACGCCGAGGCCCACTACGAGACGACGGGTCAGGAGATCCTCGACGCCCTCGGCGAGGAAATCGGCGCGGTCGTCGCTGGCGTCGGTTCCGGCGGGACGCTGATGGGGATCGCCCGGGCCGTCAGTGAGCGCGTCCCCGGCGTCCGCGTCGTTGCGGTTGAACCGGAAGGGTCGACGTTCGGGACGCTGCTCGGCGAGGCCCGCGAGGAGGCCGACTACAAGACCGAAGGGATCGGCACCCACGATCCCGACGTGGCCGAGTTGCTCGATCCCGACGCGATCGACGAGATCGTCGCCGTCAGCGACCGCGAGGCCCACGCCGAACTCAATCGGCTCGCGGCCGAAGAGGGGCACCTCGTCGGATCGAGTGCCGGCGCGGCCAGCGTCGCGGCCCGCGAGACTGCCGAGCGGATCGCCGAGGGCGACCTCGACGCGCCGGCCGAGACGGTCGTGACGGTCTTCCCCGACTCCGGAGAGCGATACCTCTCGAAGAACATCTACGGCTCCTTTGAAGCGTGGGAGGGGAAGGCATGAGCGACGACCCTCCGTCGAAAGACGACACCGAGTTCGCCACGCGTGCGATCCACGCCGGCCAGCGCCCCGACCCGGAGACGGGCGCGGTCATGACGCCCATCTACGCGTCCTCGACGTTCGCCCAGGACGGTCCCGGCGACCATCGCGGCTACGAGTACTCCCGGACGGGCAACCCGACGCGGACGGCACTGGAAGACAACCTCGCCAGCCTCGAGGGCGGCGAGTACGGCCGGGCCTTCGCCAGCGGGATGGCCGCGATCAACACCGTCCTCAACCTGCTCGAAGCCGGCGATCACGTCGTCGTCGGCGAGGACGTCTACGGCGGTACTCACCGGCTGTTCACCGAGGTCTACGCGGACTACGACCTCCGGTTTTCCTTCGTGGACACGACCGATCCCGACGCGGTCGCCGAGGCGGTCACGCCTGCGACGGAGTTGCTCTGGATCGAGACGCCGACCAACCCGCTGTTGCAGGTGATCGACCTCGATGCGATGGCCGAGGTGGCCGAGGCCGCCGACGCCCTGCTGGCGGTCGACAACACCTTCGCCACGCCGGCGCTGCAGCGACCCCTGGAGTACGGCGCGGATATCGTCGCCCACTCGCTGACGAAGTACCTCGGCGGTCACTCGGACGTGGTCGGCGGCGCACTGATCACCGACGATCAAGAGCTGGACGAACGGCTGGGCTTCTACCAGAATAGCGTCGGCGCGACACCGGATCCGTTCGCCTGCTTTCTGGTCCTTCGCGGCACCAAGACCCTGCCGGTGCGGATGGAGCGCCACAGCGAGAACGCCCGGACGCTGGCGGCGTGGCTCGAAGACCACCCGGCGATCGAGCGGGTGTACTATCCCGGGCTCGAATCGCATCCGCAGCACGAACTGGCGGCCCGGCAGATGGACGCCTTCGGCGGGATGGTGAGTTTCGAACTCGACGGCTCGCTGGAAGCGACCGAGCGACTCGTCTCGGGCACCGAGGTGTTCACGCTCGCGGAGAGTCTCGGTGGCGTCGAGAGTCTGCTCGAACAGCCGGCGACGATGACCCACGCGGCCGTCCCGCGCGAGCAGCGCTTGGAGGCTGGCGTCACTGACGGACTAGTTCGGGTCAGCGTCGGCCTGGAAGCCATCGAGGACCTGCGGGCCGACCTGGCGGGGGCGATCGACGCCGCACTCGATCGCTGATACCCGGCGAGGTTCGGGGCGACTGCCCGCCTCAGAACCGGTTCCATCACCGCTTTGTATCAGCCCCGAATAGACGAAGGTATGGCTCGACAGGAAGCCCCCGTGTCGCCGCCGGTCGTGTTGACCATCGCGGGCAGCGACTCCGGCGGCGGGGCCGGCATCCAGGCCGACCTCAAGACGATCGAAGCCGGCGGCGCGTTCGGGACGAGCGCGATCACCAGCGTCACCGCCCAAAACACCCGCGGCGTCCACGGCTCACATCTGCTTCCGATCGAGGAGATCGAGGCGCAGATCGACGCCGTGCTCGAGGACTTCGACGTGGCCGCGGTCAAGACGGGCATGCTCGCGACCGAGGGCGTCATCGAGACCGTCCGCAAGTATGCCGACCGGCTGCCGAACCTCGTGGTCGATCCCGTGATGGTCGCCGCCTCCGGGGACCGGTTGCTCGAACCCGACGCGGAGGCCGCCTACGAGGAATTGATCGCCGAGTCCACGCTGGTCACGCCAAACGCAGACGAGGCCGCCGTCCTGACCGGGGTCGATCCCGACGACGAGGGCGAGGCCCGCGAGGTCGGTGAGCGACTCGTCGAGATGGGTGCCGACGCCGCGCTTGTCAAGGGCGGTCACATCCCGATCCCCGAGGTGACCGACGTGCTGGTCACTGACGACGGGATCCGGACCATCCGCCATCCACGGGTCGACACGGAGGCCACCCACGGATCGGGCTGTACTCTCTCCAGTGCCATCGCGACGCGACTGGCTCACGGGGACGGCCTCCCGGCCGCGGTCGAGTCGGGGATCGACCTGCTCTCCCGAGCGATCCGGTACAACCTCGACGTCGGCGACGGGCCTGGCGCGGTCCATCACATGGTCGAGACGCGCGACCGGGCCGCACGCGAGGGGACCGCCGAGATCGTCGAGGGCGTCGTCCGGGCGCTGGTCGAGCGGGATGTCACGCCCGTCGTGGACGAGGCTGGCCTGGCCGTCGTCGGCGCGACCCCCTACGCCGAGGGCGAACACGACGTCGCCGCCGTGGAAGGTCGGATCGCCAAGACGCTCTCGGGGCTGCGACCCAATCGTGGTGTCCGCTTCGGGGCGTCGAGCCGGGTCGCCGAGATGTTACTGGACGCCCGCGAGGAGCGTCCCCTCCTCTCGTTCGCCTGCCGGTGTCGATACGGATCCCGGGTCGCGGCCGCCCTGGACGAACTGGACTGGCCGACGCTCACGCTCGGCCGCGACGCGGACCTGACGCGGGTCGCGGGTGCCTTCGGCACGGAGACGGTCGCGCTGGTCGATCTCCGAACGAACTCGACGATCATCTTCGCCGAACGAGCAGCGACGCTCCGGGAACGCGTCGTGACGCTGGCCGAGGCAGTCGAATCAGCCTGATCGGAACCGCGATCCACCACTGCCCTGATTGTGAACTACCTCTGCCTGCGGATCTGTCGATCCGTCAGATCCCCTTCTTCGGATCGTATGGGTTTGTCGGCGTGTCCAGCCGATACACGTCCGCAACGACATCGAAGTCGTCGTCGAACGCATAGAGGTACTCGTATCCGTCCACGTCCATGTACGCGAGCAGACAGGCATCGACAAACGAAAGGGATTCGTGTCGCCGAAACAGCGCCTTTCCGGCAGCTAGCACATCAGCGGAGAGCGACTCGACGTGAAAGCGGGTGTTCGACTCGATTCGATCGAGAAAGTCGACCGCCGCGTCGTGACCGGCATGCGCCTTGAGGCCGTTGAGCGTCTCGACGAGCACGTGCTCGGTGACGATCGCGTCCGGAAGCGACCCGGTATCGATCCCGTGTAGGATCGGTAGCGCGTCGTCGTGTGCGCTATCTCGGCGATACACTGCCGCGAACAGGACGGACGTATCGACGAGTGCTCGCGGCATTCACTCGACGCCCCAACGGTCGTGTTCGGCAGTCACGTCTGTCTCCGTCTCGCCGCCGTATCCGTCGAAATCGGCGAACGTTCCACGGTTGCGCTGGACGACCTGGACGCGGACCGTCCCATCGTCTGCGATCCGCCACCGGAGTCGATCCCCGTCGTCGATCCCCAACTCACGCCGTATCCGAGCAGGGATGTTCGCCTGGTTCCCCGACACCTTGCTCTCGGCGTCGACGCGATCACTGCTCATGTCTAGACGATCGAGCCCCAGCGTCAAAAGGGTAGTGTGCCAAAACACTACATTCTATCGAGCGGGAAACCGATAACCCAGACACTGATATACGTCTCCGGCCCGGACGGCCATACCGTGCCGTCGACCACCTACCGCTGTTCGAGCTGTTTCGAGCAGACGCTCACCCGCGTGTACGACGTCTCACACCTTTCGATCCGGTGCCCGAACTGCGGCGAGTTCGCCCGGTTCGTCCACGAGGGCGTGCTCGAACAGTACGAGGCGCTCGAGGAGTCGCCGCCCGAGGAGTTCGACTGGGAACGGCTCGACCGAATGGAGAAGTTCGTCGTCGCCGAAAAGCTCGTCCGGCAGGGCAACACGCTCGACGATTTCGAGGTCGAAGTACACGATGACGATGGCAACTGACGCAGGAAGCGGAAATTTTTGCCTCGTGGTAGGACGCGGGACGGACTATCCCGGCCGGAATTGAGTACGGTTCCGCACGAAGGCGATCGATCGACTTCGACAGGGGGAGTGACCGGCTCGTACTTTTCAGCACCCCTTATTTGAGGGAGCATGTATGATAGTCCGATCGACGATCCCGTGATCTCGGATGATATCCGCGGAGCATTTCAGACTGCGGATGCATGGATATATGCCCAACTATATAGTTTTCAAATCTACGTACGTCCAACTTTTCACGGAGAAGCGATCAGCCACGGTGTCACCGACGATAGCAGCACTTGTGACGGACAGGGCCGGTATGTAGGGATCGGCCGTAGGGAAGCGTAGGACATGGGAGAGATACGTTTCATATCGCCAGCGGCGCTCGCCGCCGCGGACTCGATGACTGTCGTCGACGTTCGCGATCGCACGGACTACCGGGAGGTGGGCCACGTTCCGGGTTCGGTCAGCCTCCCGACCGACCGGTTTCGCGACCCGACGGGATTCGGGCCGGGGATGTTGCCCGATCCCGACGCGTTCCGGGAGTGGCTCGGCGACGTCGGCATCGGACGGGACGAGGACGTGGTCGCCTACGACGACGACCGTGGATCCGACGCGGCGCGGCTTTTGGTCACGCTGGCCGCGTTCGGTCACGAGGGAGACCTCTATCTGCTCGACGGCGATTACTCGATCTGGGCGCAGGAGCACGAGGTCTCGACGGCCGATCCGGAACCCGACGCGACGACCTACGAGGGCGGGGACTTCGAGACGGATCTGGTCGCCGATCGCGAGACCGTCGAAGCGGCCGTGCAGTCGGAGACGGTGATCCTGGACACGCGGACCGAGGCGGAGTACGAACAGGCCCACGTCCCCGGCGCGACCCAGGTGAGCTGGGAGCGGTTCGTCGGCGAGGACGGGCGGGTCCGACCCGAATCCGAACTCCGGTCGGTCTTCGAGGACCTGGGCCTCGGCCCCGACAGCTCGATCGTCCTCTACTGTAACACGGCCCGGCGACTGAGCTACGTCTACGCCGTCCTCTCGCAGCTGGGCTACGAGGACGTCCGGTTCTACGAGGGGAGCCTCCAGGACTGGATCCAGGCCGAATCTCCGTCCTGGGACCCTGCAGAGATCAAAGCGCGCGTCCGCGAGCACGCCGACGACGGGCTCGACGCGGTCAAAGGAGCGCTCGGCGAGGACGCGGCTGCCAAGATGAAGCTCGTCGGCCTCTACGAGCAAAAGCAGGGCGGGTATCTCATGTTCCGGACGAAGATCCCGGGCGGCGTCCTGCCCGCCGAGGCGGCCCGCGCCCTCGGCGAGGTCGCCGACGAGTACGCCCGAGCACCGGATTCGTACGGCGGCACCGAGCAGAACCCGATGTTCGGCGACGGCTACCTCGACATCACGACCCGCCAGGACGTCCAGTTACACTGGATCGAGATCGAGGACGTCCCCGACATCTGGGAGCGGCTCGATCCGGTCGGCGTCTCGACGTTCCAGACCGGCGGCAACTCCGTTCGGAACGTGGTCGCCTGCCCGGTCGCGGGGTTGGCGCCCGACGAAGTCGTCGACGCGCGACCCGTCGCCGAGGCGGTTACCGAGGCGTTTCTCGCCGATCGCCGGTACGCGAACCTCCCCCGGAAGCTGAAGGTCAGCGTCAACGGCTGCCGGGGCGCCTGCGCCCAGCCGGAGATCAACGACCTCGGCTTCACGCCCGCTCGGAAGGGCGACCGCGTCGGGTTCAACCTGGCGGCCGGCGGCGGCCTGAGCGATAGCCCGCGGATCGCCAGCGACCTCGATGTCTTCGTCGAGCCCGACGAGGTCGTCGACGTCGTCCGGGCGACGGCCGACCTGTTCATCGAACACGGGAGTTACCTCGACACGGCGGTCAACCGACTACGCTTCCTCGTCGAGGAGTGGGGCGTCGAGCGCTTCCGCGACGAGCTCGAACGGTTCGCGCCCTTCGCGTTCGAACCGAGCGGCGAGGACCTCGTCGAACACCACCACGCCGACCACGTCGGGATCCGCGAACAAGCGGACGGCGACAGCTACGTCGGCCTGAACGTCCCGGTCGGCCGGATGGGCGGCTCGGAGTTCGTCGAACTGGCTGGCCTCGCCGAGGAATACGGGAGCGGTGAACTCCGTCTCACGCCCAAACAGAACGCGATCGTCGTGGGTGTGCCGGACGACCGGCTCGACGCACTCGGCGACGAGGAACTGCTCGACACGTACAGCCCCGATCCCGGCCCCTTCTCGCGGGGCGTCGTCACCTGCACCGGCCGGGAGTACTGCAACTACGCGCTGATCGAGACGAAGATGCGCGCCCGCCGGTGGGCCGAAACCCTCGACGAGCGGATCGACATCGACCAGGACCGCGTCGAGTTTCGCCTCAGCGGCTGTACGGCCTCCTGCGCCCAGCCCCAGATCGGCGATATCGGCATGCGCGGGGAGACCATCCAGACCGACGAGGGCGTCACCCAGGCGGTCGATGTCGCGCTCGGCGGCCGACTGAACGGCGACCCGCAGTTCGCCGAGTGGATCGCCCCGCGGGTCCCGATCGAGGAACTCCCGGCGGCGATCGAACGGGTCGTCGATCTCTATCACGACCGCTCGCGGGAGGGCGAACGGCTCTTCGAGTGCTGTCAGCGCCTCCCTAACGAGACGCTGTACGACGCGCTCGCACCGGCAGCGGGCGACGCTCGCGACCTTCAGGTGCAATCGTAATCATGTCACGACACGACGATACTGACAGGGCTCGGATCCCGGACGTCGGCGACGATCCGCGGGGAGCGACCCGCGACGTCGACGCACCGGCGAACAAAGTGTGGTTTCGCGACCTCGACGAGGCGGTGATCGAGGCCGAGCGCTGCGTCCAGTGTGGCGCCTGCGTCGCGGCCTGTCCCTCCGATTCGATCGGAATCGCCGACTCGGACGAGCGGCCGACGCTCGTCAAGATGTGCACCGGCTGCTCGCGCTGCTGGGACAGCTGTCCCCGCGCCGGCCTCCGGTACGAGCGACTCCCGTCGCTGGAGGCGGACCCTGACGCCGAGAGGACGGAACTCGGACCGGTCCGTGACGCCTACGCCGCCAGCGCGGCCGAGCCGGCCGAGGGCCGCCAGCACGGCGGCGTCGTGACGGCGCTGCTCGCCCGGCTGCTCGACGCCGGCGAGATCGACGGGGCGGTCCTCGCGACGGAGGCGACCGACGCACCGGGCAAGGCGACCACGACGCTAGCGACGACGCCCGCAGCCGTCCGCGATACGGCAGGCAGTCTGTTCACCCAGCCGCTGGCACTCGACGCCCTGTCGGACCTGGTAGACGACGCGGACCTGCCGGCCGATCCGGATCTGGCGCTGGTGGGGACGCCCTGCGTGATCGAGGGCGTCTCCGCGCTCCAGCGCAGCTCATACCGCTCGGATCAGTTCAGCGAACGGCGACCGGTCGAACACGTCGATCTCACGATCTCGCTGATGTGCACCCAGGCGTTCGACTACGACCGGCTGGGCCACGTCCTGGCGAGCGAGTTCGATCGCGATCTCGGCGAGATCGAGGGGATCGACCTCGTCGGCAACGGCGTCCGGATCCGGACCGGTGACGGCGACGAACGAGCGTCCGTCGACGACGTCGACAGCGCGGTGCTCGACGGCTGTCTCGAATGCGGTGACTTCAGCGGCCGGACCGCCGACATCGCGGTCGGCGCGATCGGCAGCGAGCGCGACGAATCGACGGTCCTCGTCCGGACCGAGCGCGGCGAGGGTGTCTGGGCAGAGGCCGCCGAGGCCGTCGAAGCGCGCCCGCTGACCGACCGCAGTCCGATCGAGCAGCTGGCGGCCTGGAACCGCCGACGCGCGATCGACGCGCTCGAACGCGAGTTCGATCCCGAGGGATCGATCCAGGTACCGTACGCCGACCACCGCGAGGCCTACGACGGGACCGACCGCGAGCCGGTCCCGTTCAATCCGGCCCGCGTCCACCAGTACGAGGAGTGGTGCTGACAGCACCGACTACCACAGAACACATGACTGACGACGACACTGACCGCGACGGAGACGAACCGGAGCCCGACCGTACCCATCTCGAAGACGTCGAGGACGGCTGTGGCTGTGCCGAGGTCTGGGAACACCTCTCGGAGCAGCGCGACGACGACGATTGATACGGTCGGTTGTAACCACCGGTCGATCGCCTCCCGGGTCCGATCGATCCGGAACAGACGTACAACCGACCGTATGACGCCGGGCAGGAATTTCTCTCCCGCGGGGAACGCACTGAGAAGCGACGTCACCAGTCGACGCTGAGTCGCCCGTCACCCTCGGGGTCGGGGGCGATCTCCTCGTCCGTCCGTCGATCGACCACGTGGATCACGCCGCGGCCGTTCTTGGCCGGACAGCTCTCAGCGGCGTCGATCTGATGGGCGAGGTCGTCCTCGCCGACGTAGTAGGTCGCTGGCTGGGCGAGACCGGTATCGAGGTCGAGATCCCAGTGCGGAGAGACGGCCGCACACTTGCCCGCCCCGATACACAGGTTGGCCTCGAAGACGATCTTGTATGGCTTCTCGTCGATCGGCGGCGCGTCCGTCCCGCCGATCTCGCTCGGTCGAATCGGGTCGTTCTCGGAATTCCCGTGTCGAGCCGAATCGCCGTCGGCCATCTCAGAACCCCCGCAAGTCGTCGAGAACGGCCGCGGCCGAGCCGTCGTCGATGGCCTCGCGGGCGACATCGAGGCCGCCCTCGAGGGAGTCGGCGTCGCCGCCGGCGTAGATCCGGACCGCGGCGTTGAGCGCGACGGCGTCGCGCCAGTGGTCTGCCCGCGCGCCCGCGAGCACCTCCCGGGTGATCTGGGCGCTATCGGCGGCCACGTCCTCGGCTTCCAGGTCCTCGTTCTCGAAGTCCATACCGTATGTGGCGGTCTCGATCTCGTCGTCCGCGAGTCCGTCCTCGGGCATCCATTCGGCGAACTTCGTGTAGCCCGGGCGGATGTCGTCGTAGCCCTCCAGCCCCTGGAACATGATGACGCGATCGAACTCGCGTGCCCGGCTGTACTGGACGGTCTCGATCACCTTCTTCGCGAACGAAAGGTGGTAGAACGAGCCCAGATGGACGCTCGCGCCGGCGGGATTGGCCAGCGTCTCGACGGTGTTGAGGAACGTGCGGACGCCCATCCGATCCCGGCGATCGAACAGGGCGTCGACGGCGGGATTGAACGACGGCTGGTAGTAGAAGCCGAAGCCGGTCTCCTCGACCATCGCAGCGGACTCGCCAGGCTGAAGTTCGGTCCGGATCCCGAGCTCGTCGAGGACGTGCTTGTAAGCGTCGTCCTTCTGGCTCGGGACGCGGTCGCCGGAGTGGACGACCACGGGCGTACCCGCAGCCGCGGCGACGACACCCGCCGCGACGCCGAGGATGGCCGTTCGCGCCTTGCCGTCGTAGTTCGCGCCGCAGTCGACCGGCTCGACCTCGGGGACGGCGCGCTCGACGCGCTCGTCCATGACATCGACGAACGCGGCCAGTTCCGTCGGGGTGTTGTGCTTCCAGCGGTTAGCGAGCCAGAACGCGCCGAGCGTCGTCGGGTCCGGATCGTCCTCGAGGATTCGTGTCATCGCTTCGGCCGCCTGCTCGCGGGTCATGTCGTCGGCGGATTTGCTGCCTGAGCCGACCACCTCGGTCATGAGGCGTTTGAGCGGCCACTCGCCGCGTGCGTCGCTCATCGGTGGTTCACCCCTGCGAGTTCCTCGCCCCGCCCGACGGAGGGACGCTCGGCGGCCGAACCGTTCTCGCCGAGACAGTGCGCGACCGTCTCGCGGACGTCGACCACGTCGCCGACGACGGTCACGGCGGGCGGTTCGATCCCCGCCGCCTCTGCCCGGTCGACGATCGTGTCGATCGTCCCGGTAACGACCCGTTCGTCCGAAAGCGTCGCGCGCTCGACCATCGCTACGGGGGTATCGGGCCCGACGGCCCCCTCCCTGAGGGCGGCCACGTTGTCGGGCAGGCGGCCGACGCCCATCAGGATCACCAGCGTCCCGCCGGTGGCGACGATCCCGGAGAGGGCGTCCCAGTCGAGAGCTGTGTCGTCCTTGGAGGGGTCCTCGTGGCCCGTGACGACGACGAACGCCGAGGCGTGCTCCCGGTGGGTCGCCGGGATGCCGGCCACGCCGGGGCCCGCGACGGCGCTCGTGATCCCCGGGACGACCTCGAAATCGATCCCGTGGCGCGCGAGGTGTTCGGCCTCCTCGCCGCCGCGGGCGAAGACGGTCGGGTCGCCACCCTTCAGTCGGACCACGTCCCGGCCCGCCGAGGCCTCGCAGACGAGCCGTTCGTTGATCGCCGCCTGGGGCGTGCGCTCGCCGTCGGCGCGCTTGCCGACGTGCTCGACGCGCACGTGGTCGGGGATCGATGCGACGACGCCGTCGCCCACCAGCGAATCGTGGAGGACGACGTCAGCCTCGTCGAGCAGGCGCCGGGCTCGAACCGTCAGGAGTTCGGGATCGCCCGGGCCGGCGCCGACGAGATAGACCGTTCCGTTCGTTGTCGTAGCCATCAGTGTCGGGTAGATTCGGTGCCGCGTGCCCGCCGGTAGCGGACCCGGTATCGGTTGTCCGGGTCGGTTAGATCCCCCGGCGGCACGTCGGCGTCGGGGTGGTCAGAGCGCTGTTCGCCTGCGTGGTCGGTCTCAAGGATCTCCCGCGCCGCGGCGATCAAAAACGAACACGGTTCGCGACAGGGGGGTTCGGTCCCGTCGCTCGCCGGGGATTCGTCAACACCGCGATCGGCCGCGGAGTCCGGATCGCCGTTCTCGGTCCACTCGCGGCGCCTGGCGCAGTTGCCACACACCGCGGTCGTGAGGTCGTCGAGCGCTCCGTCGGAGAGGTCGGAAACGCCGGCGTAGATCCCGGTCTGGCGCGCGGCCACCTCGCGGAAGGGGACGGGGTCGGGATCGTCGGCCCAGGTCTCGATCGCGCCGGGATACACCGCCGCGATCGCGGCCAGCAGATTCTCGGGACCCAGGTCCGGCAGCACCCACCCCGTCGGAAGCGAGCGCTCGCCGCCAAAGGGCCGGAAGCGGCCGTCGTCGTCGCTGCGGACGAACCGCCCGAACGTGTCGGGGTCGCGCTCGGTCAGTGCCCCGCGGTCGGCGTCGCGATCGGCACGGTGGCGCAGTTCGTAGGTGTCGCCGTCGCCAGTCACGAGTAGGTCGCCCCATTCCTGGCCTCGGGTGTCGCCCTCGGCGAGAGAGCGATCGATCCACGAGCGGAAGGCCTCAGCGGCGTCGGGCCGGACCGCCGTCTCCCCAGCATCCCGGTCCAGGTCGGCACCGGCCTCGGCCGCCCGCTCGAGGATCACCTCGGGCACGAGCGAGTCGGTGCCGACGGCCGAGGCGTACCAGATCCGCCGGCCGTCGCGTTCGCCGGGAACTGGGTAGCCCGACCGCGGGTCGTCGGCAATCCCCAGGAGTTCGGGGATCTCGTCGCGAGTGTGAAAGCCGTCGGCGACAAACAGCGGGACGACGGCGACGTCGTCGGCCGCGAAGCGATCGAGGACCGCCGAGACGTACGGGGACTCGTCCATGAACAGCGCGCCGACCTCCGCGAAGTCGGTCCGCGCCTCCAGCGCGTCGACGTGATCGTAGACGGCCTCGGCGCTGTTGGGGTTTCGCTCGGTCCCGTGGCCGACGACCGCGAGCGCGGCGTCCGATTCGGGTACGTCGTCCAGCCGGCGGCGGGCCCGCGCCGCGATCACGTCGGTCATCTCGGGGTGGGTCCCGACCGGGTCGGTGTAGATCAGTTCGGGCTCGGTCGGTTCGCCAGTTACGTCGGCGACCCCGAGGCCGAATTCCCGCGGCAGCACCTGATCGACGAAGTACCCCTCGCTGACGAACAGCGGGACGACGTAGGCCCGCTCGGCGTCGACCGTCCGCACGACCGACCGGAAGCTTGGCGCTTCCTTCCAGAACGCCGTCCGGACCTGATCGAAGCAGCCGCGTTCGCGGATCGCGTCGGCGTGGTCGAGGGTGGGGATAGCGGAGTCGGCGTTGCGATGGGAGCCGTGGGCCGCGACGATCAGCGCCTGTTCGGTCACGGCTCTCCTCCTCCCGGGTCGGCACCGTCGGCCGTCTCCCCCTCTACCGTGTCGCTCGCCGCGTCCACGCGGTCGGCGGCCGCCCGGAGTTCTGTCGCGAGGGTCCGGGCCTCGGAGGACGAGAGCGTCACGCGGTCGGCGTGGGCCGGCACCGACTCGAGGTCGACGTTGTCCAGTTCGAGTTCGAGCGTGACCTCGTCTGGGTCGCGCCGGGCGGTCCGGACGTTGAGCACGGCGGGCGCGTCCTCGGCGAAGCCGTGGCCCTCGACGCTCCCTTCGAGGAGATCGAACGTCGTAAAGGCGTTTGCCTTCAGGATGCGATCGGCCATCTCAATCGTCGGTCGGAAGCGGTTCGTCGTTCGGGCCCGTCGGCGCGGGCGAGGCGCTCATCGAATCGTCCTCGGCGTAGGGGTACCACGTCATCTTCGTGTTCGCGAGGTAGGGGTCCTCGTAGCTCGTCGCCTCGGGTTCGGCGAGGTCGGCGAGTTCGTCCTCGTCGCGGTCGGCGACGAACGACCGGAAGGACTCGCTGTCCTCGCGTTCGGCCTCGTAGGTCCCAAGCAGATTGGCGATGTATCCCGGCACCTCGTCGGCGGGTACACGCATTTCGATCCAGTCGGCGAACCGCGGGTTCTCGCCGAGGCCGCCACCCAGGCCGACGTCGAAGGCCTCGACTGCGTCGCCGTCCTTGCGGGTCTTCATCCCGCGCAGGCTGATGTCGGCGATCTGGGGCTGCGCACACGAGGCGGTACAGCCCGAGAGGTGGATGTGGAAGTCCTCGACGCCCTCGGGGACGGGGACGTTGTCCCGCAGCCAGCGCGCGTACCGGACCATCCGGTTTTTGGTCTCGACGATTGACAGCGAGCAGTACTCGGTGCCGGTACACGCGATCGATCCCCGCATGAACGGATGGGGGTCGGGCGAATACTCCTCGAGTAGCGGCTCCTCGAGGAATTCCGAGAGGTCCTCGTCGGCGATGTCCCCGACGATGACGTTCTGGCGCTGGGTCAGGCCGATCATCGAAGAGTCGTAGGCGTCGGCCAGATCGGCGAGTTCGATCACGTCCTCGGCGGCCATCCGCCCGACCAGCACGGAGAGGCCGACGAAGTGCTGGCCGTCGCGCTGCTCGTAGACGCCGACGTAATCGCCCGGTGCGTCCGCGCGGCCGGCGTTGTAGTCGTATCCCTCTCTCAGGTCCTCGCCGGCAGTCAGCAACTCGTCGTCAACGTACTTCGCCTGGAGGACCGACCGGACCTTCTCGGGGCCCCACTCGTCGACGAGAAACTTCATGCGGGCGTTGAACCGGTCCTCGCGGTCGCCGTAGTCCCGGAAGAGCCCGGAGAGGCCGGCCGCGACCGCGGGGACGTTCTCGGGGCGACAGAAGACGTCGATGTCCCGGGCAAAGCGGGGCTCCTTGCGAGCGAGACCGCCGCCGACGCGGACGTTGAACCCCTCGACGGACTCCCCATCGAGCTCTTTGACAGCGGGTTCGAACGCCAGGTCGTTGATGTCGCCCTGGCCCGCGCCGCGGTAGTCGCCGGTGACCGCGACTTTCCACTTCCGGGGCAGGTTCGTGTAGAGGTCGTTGCCCTTGAACCGGTCGTGCAGATCCCGGACGATCGGCCAGACGTCGACGTGCTCGTCGGCGTCACGGCCGGCGACCGGCGAGCCGACGATGTTGCGCCAGGAGTCACCGCAGGCCTGCATCGTCGAGAGACCCACCGACTCGAGTTCCTCGAAGATGTCGGGCACGTCCTCGATGTCGATCCAGTGAAGCTGGATCGACTGGCGGGTCGTGAAGTCGGCGTAGGCCTCGCCGAACTCGGGATTGTCGACGGGGCCGGTGGCGTACTCGCGGGCCACCTCGCCGACGGTCCGGAGCTGCTCCGGCGTCATCCGGCCCATCGGTGTCCCGATACGCAGCATGAAGTAGCTCTCCTGGCCCTTGCGCTGGTGGTACAGTCCCCACCATTTGAAGCGCTCGAACCACGCGTCGCGTTCGTCTTCCGGGATGGACTGGAACCCCTCGGACGCGAACCGCTCGAGGTGGTCGCGTATCTCCGTCCCGTAGGCTTCGTCCTTCCAGCGTTCGACCTTGGTCGGCATGTGCGTCGGGACGTGAGCCGCACGTATAACCGCGGCCGCCCCGTCAACCTTGCCCGTCTCTCCGGCACTGGCACAAGCATTGCCGCTATGTCCGAGCCGTCAGTCCGATCCCGGTGAGGCGCGGTTCGAACGGCGGATCGCGCCCGGAGCGACCGGGTAGAAGGTGTCTGTGTCGGGATCGACGCGACCCAGCGTCAGCCAGCCGGTCACGCCGCTGGCCCCACACCGGATACACTGCCCGGCGACGCGGGCCTCGACGCGCGGGCCGTCAGCGGCGACCTCGACGAACCCCTCGGAGAGAAAGTCGGTCAGCCGACACGAGCAAAACTCGTCGGTAGCGAGCCGCCAGAGGTCGCTGACGGTCACTTCGCGGGTGTCGTTGACGCTGATCCAGGCCCCGTCGTCGAGCTGGTGAACCGCCGTGGGCATGGACACGTTTCGGTCGGGCCGGGCGTAAGCCCGTCGGCAGCCGCGACGATTGCCGCGCGTCATCGACACCTGAGCGCCGCATCGGGAGCGAATCGCCAGACTGCACCGGGACAGTTCCCGAATAGTCCGTCCGCAAGAGGCGGAAAGAGCTGCCGGTTCTCGCAAGAACTGGTAGCGATTACGCCTGAACGCGGCCTTATGGGACCGTACCGAGTACGGACAGTCGATGACTGAACACAGCCAGACTTCGAGCACGGTGGAACGTGAGAGAGACGAAGACGACGCGGATCGAGCGCACGTCTCCGACGTCGAGGTCGGCGCCGGCTGCACGGAGATCTGGGAGCACCTGAGCGAGCAGCGGTCCGAAGCCAGTGACGACTGACAGAAGGTGTCGTCCGATGATTCCGCTCCTCCACGACTTCTCCGGCGCCCGGATTCTCGTGTTCGGTGGTGGGCCGGTCGGGGCTCGAAAGGCCCGACGGTTCGCCCGTGAGGCCGAGGTTGTCGTCGTGTCGCCGACGTTCGCCGACAGGGGGTTCGGCGACGCGACGCTGAAACAGGCAGCCCCCGGTCCGTCGGACGTGCCCGACTGGATCGACCGGATCGAGCCGGCGCTGGTCGTCGCCGCGACGGACGACTTCGAAGTGAACGCGGCCGTCGAAGACGCTGCCCGGAACCGGGCCCTGCTCGTCAATCGGGCGGACCACTCCGGAGCGCGCGACCCCGGAAGCGTCGTCGTGCCGGCGACCGTCCGCGCCGATCCCGTCGTCGCGGCGGTCTCGACGCAGGGCCGCGCGCCGGCCGTGAGCGCGACCCTCCGGGACGAAATCTCCGAGCGATTCGACGGGGCAGGCGAGCTGGCGACCCTCGTCGGGGATCTCCGCGGGGAACTCGCCGACCGGGATACAGCGGCACAGCGTCGGCGCGACGCGCTCCGGACAGTGGCGGCGTCGGACCGCGTCCGGAAACTCCTCGCCGCCGGCGACACCGAACGGGCCCGCGAGGTCGCGAGGGGCCTGCTCGCTGACGCCAGAGATGAGGGACCGCCGGCCGGGAACGACGAAGGGTCGCCCTAGCAACAGCCGTTGCCGTCGGGCTCCCACTTGCAGGCGTCGCCCGCGGTGAGATCGTCTTCGTCGATATGTGCGGCGAGACAGGCGTAGTTACAAAAGTACAGCGGCGATCCACAGTCGTCGGTACAGTCGCGAACGCAGATCGGATCGTGATCGAAGATACGCGAGTCACAGTACGCACAGGTCTCGTCGGTCGCAGGCGTCGAAATAGTCGTGGACATACCTACGCGCAAGGGTCCGGACACTGAAAGTATTTCGAGGGCCCGTCCCGGCCGACCAGCGGCATCGTGCGGCGGCCGTCCGTGGTTCGCCCCCGTAACCGGGAGTCGATAGGCCGCGGACCGTCGCCCCTCGCGACGATGCGGAGTGACCCGCAGTGTTTTAACCGATACCGCTCTCACCCGAGAGTATGACCGAGGCGACCGGCATCGTCGGCGAGTTCTTCGATCTGAAAGCCGAGACCGACGCCGACGTACTGGCGATGCAGGTGGGCGACTTCTACGAGTTCTTCGATTCCGACGCCGAACTGGTCGCCGACGAGCTCGATCTGAAGGTGAGCCAGAAATCCAGCCACGGCTCCTCGTATCCGATGGCCGGTGTTCCGGTTGAGGAGCTGACGCCGTATCTCAAGTCACTCGTCGAACGGGGCTATCGCGTCGCCGTCGCCGACCAGCGCGAGGCGGGCGACGGCCACGAACGCGAGATCACCCGCGTCGTCTCACCTGGGACCCTGCTTGCGGTGACCGACGCGGACGCGCGGTATCTGCTGACGGTCGTCCACGACGAGGACTACGGCCTGGCGTTCGCGGACGTGACGACCGGCCGGTTCCACGTCACGACCGCCGCCGACGCCGACGAGCTGCTGACGACGATCTACCGGTTCGATCCCGTCGAGATCCTACCCGGACCTGACGTGCGCAACAACGACGACCTGCTGGAACGCCTTCGAGGGCGGACCGACGCCGCCCTGACGCTGCACACGGCCGAGGCCTTCGCTCCCGGGCGGGCGCGCCACCGCGTCCGCGAGCAGTTCGGCGAGGGCGCACTCGACAGCGTCGGGATCGAAACCGACGCGGCCGTTCGTGCGGCCGGTGCGGTGTTGAACTACGTCGAGGAGACCGGCCAGGGCGTGCTGGCCTCGATGACGCGCCTGCAGGCCCACGGCGACGGCGATCACGTCGAACTCGACGCGACGACCCAGCGCAACCTCGAACTCACAGAAACGATGCAGGGCGATCGGTCGGGATCGCTGTTCGCGACGATCGATCACACCGTCACCAGCGCCGGCGGGCGCCTGCTGCAAAGCTGGCTCCAGCGACCGCGTCGTGACCGCGCGGAGCTACAGCGCCGCCAGTCCGCAGTGGCCGCACTGACCGAGGCCGCGCTCGCTCGCGACCGACTGCGGGAGGTACTCGGTGACGCCTACGATCTCGAACGGCTGGCGAGCAGGGCCGCCTCCGGGAGTGCGGACGCGCGAGATCTGGTCGCCGCCCGCGAGACGCTTGCCCTGCACCCGACGGCCCAAGAGATCGTCGCCGATACCGATCGACTGGCCGACTCACCACTCGCTGCGGTGCTCGAACGGGCCGATCTCGACCGCGCCGCCGATCTGCAGTCGACGCTCGCGGCCGCACTGGTCGATGAGCCGCCGGGGACGGTCACCCAGGGCGGGCTGATTCGGGAGGGATTCGACGAGGAGCTGGACGAGTTGATCGAACGCAACGAGGAGATCCAGGGCTGGCTTGAGAAGCTCCCGAAACGCGAGAAGCGACGCCACGGGATCACCCACCTCTCGGTCGGGCGCAACAAGACCGACGGCTACTACATCCAGGTCGGCAACAGCGAGACCGACCAGGTGCCCGACAGCTACGAGCAGATCAAGACGCTGAAGAACTCCGAGCGGTACACAATCGACGAACTCGAGGAGAAAGAGCGGGAGCTGCTCCGGATCGAGGAGCAGCGTCACGACCTCGAACGCCGACTGTTCGAGGAGCTCCGCGAGAAGGTGGCGACACGCGCCGAACTCCTACAGGACGTGGGCCGGACGCTCGCTGAGGTCGACGCTCTCGCGGGACTGGCGACCCATGCCGTCCGGGCTGACTGGACCCGCCCCGAGTTGACCGACGGGGACGAGATCTCGATCGAGGCCGGTCGCCACCCCGTCGTCGAGCGGACGACCGAGTTCGTCCCCAACGACGTCCGGATGGACCGCGACCGGCGGTTCCTCGTCGTGACCGGGCCGAATATGAGCGGAAAGTCGACGTATATGCGCCAGACGGCACTGATCACGCTGCTCGCACAGATCGGGAGTTTCGTGCCCGCCCGACAGGCGCGGATCGGCCTCGTCGACGGCATCTACACTCGCGTCGGTGCGCTGGACGAACTCGCGCAGGGCCGCTCGACGTTCATGGTCGAGATGCAGGAACTCTCAAACATTCTGCACTCCGCGAGCGACGACTCGCTGGTCATTCTCGATGAGGTCGGGCGCGGGACGGCGACCTTCGACGGCATCTCGATCGCCTGGGCCGCCACGGAGTACCTGGTCAACGAGGTCGGCGCGAAGACGCTGTTTGCGACCCACTACCACGAACTGACGGAGCTGGGTGAGCGACTCGACCCCGTCCAGAACGTCCACGTGGCGGTCGACGGCGATCCGGATTCGGACCGCGACGGCGAAGAGGTGACGTTCCTGCGGACCGTCCGCGAGGGACCGGCCGACCGCTCCTACGGCGTTCACGTCGCCGACCTCGCGGGCGTACCCGAACCGGTCGTCGACCGCTCGCGGCAGGTGCTCGATCGGCTCCGAAACGACGAGGCGATCGACGTCCGTGGCGGCGATGGCGGGACGACACAGGCCGTCTTCGATCTCTCCTCGGGGCAGTTCGTCGACGGCCCAGCGAGTGCGGACGGTGGCGAAGCGAGTAGTGGGGAGCAGGCCCAGAACGAGTCGACGGCCGGGAGCCACGCCGCCGACGAATCAGCTCCCAGTGCAGAGGAAAAGCAACAGCGGGACGAACTCGTCGAACGGTTCGGCGACGACGCCGAGGACGTGCTACAGGCGCTGGCCGATCTCGACATTGCGGAGACGCCGCCGGTGGAGTTGCTATCGGAGGTACAGCAGTGGCAAGGAAAACTTGAGGAGTGACTGGCCAGGCGGAAAACGGTCAACGGCCTCTGGAAAGGGGCTCACAGAGCGCCCACTCGTCGGCCCGCGGATCGAGATTCGCGGGCTCGCTGCCGCGTTCGGTGAGGATACCGGCGTGGAACAGCATCGCTTTCAACTGGAAGACCGTCGGCGAGTGGTAGCTCGCTCCCTCTTCGAGCACCGGCGTGCGAAGCCGGCCGTCGTCGGTCAGCGCACGCTCGCGCACGTCCGTCTCGCCCCGCAGGAACAACTCGACGGTGAATGTCGGATGCTGCCCGTGGAGCCATTCGACGAGTTCGACCAGCGACGGACTGGCGAGACCGTCGTCGTGCATCGTCTGGAGTTCCGTGACGAGCAACTCCGTCGCCGGATACGCGAAGACGACCCGCCGGGCGAGTTGTCCCCAGCGCGGCGCGACGTCGAGAAAGCGCTTGCGCGAGCGCTGCCACTGCTCGAAGGCGGCCAGCGCAGCGTCCAGGTCGGGGTGCTCCCGGAGCCCGAACCGGACGACCTCCTCGCCGAGGGAGGTGAGTCGGTAGTCCGGGCCGCGTTCCTCGATCAGCCCCAGGAACGCCGCGCCGTCGATCGCACCGTCGACCGCGCCGACGACGTGTGTCTCGATCAACTCGCGGTGATCGCGGTCGTGAGCGATCGAAAGCGGGACCGCGAGGTAGTTTTTCGGGTGGTTGAGGCTGAAGTTGCGATCGACGACGCCCTGCGCGCTGGCCTGAAACCGGATCGCAGTGGCCTCTTTTGCCGTCCGGTTGCCGACGACCCGCGGCCGTTCGAGCACCGTGATCGAACCCCCCTCGTCGACGCCGAGCACGCCGACGTTGAGTTGACGGGCGAGCGTCCGATCGGTCGCGCTGATCGTCTCGGCCGGCGCGCTCACGAACGCGACGTTAGCCTCGCCGAGTCGGTCGTAGGCCTGGATCACGCCACGCTCGACGTCGACGCCCCCGCTACCGCGGCCCTTCGCCTCGATGACGACCAGCGGCGGCTCCTCGCCGAGCCGCTCGACCGCCAGATACTCCGCCTCCAGTTTCCGGACGCCGACCAGGTCGGGATACCCCGAGCCGACCCGGACGTGGTTGAACGGCGCGAGTCGGGATTTGACTCCGGCAGCGATCCGGCGGTCGTCGATCCACCGGTCCTGCGCGAACTGCGTGTCCGCGACGACGTAGCTCTCGCTGTCGTCGTCGGGAAACAGGTGGCTCTTCGTGTGGGCCAGCACGTGCGGTTCTGTCAGCGACGCCGCGGCGGCCATGGCGCGGGCTTCGACCGGCCAGCTCAAGAGCGTTCCGCCGCGGGCAACTGCCGCCCGGATGTGAAGTAGACGGGCCGTCGTAGAGTGGATGTTACAACGGGACAGCGAAGCGCCGGCGCTAGGAAAGCAGCCACCCCAGAAGGCTCACTATCAGCCATTGCGACGAGAATTACTTAAAAGAACTACTCCGCGATGCCCCAGACGTCGTCCTCCCAGCTTTTGGCCCGGTCGTCGTAGACGGGCTCGTCGCGATCGAGATCGTCGATGCGCCGGCGATCCTCGAGGTTGAGTTCCCAGCCGAACAGTTCGAAGTTCTGCTCGATGTGCGTCTCCGAAGTCGACCGGGGCAGGACGACCACGTCCTTCTCGATCGCCCACTGGAGCACGACCTGCGCGGGCGTGCGATCGTGTTTCTGGGCGATGTCCTCGACCACGGGATCGTCGAGCACCTCGGTGCGGGCCAGCGGTGCGGCGGCCTCGACGACGACGTCGTTGTCCTGGCAGTACTCGACCAGTTCGGGTCGCTGGAGGTAGGGGTGGAACTCGATCTGGTTGACCGCGATCGGGACGTCCGAGACGTGCAGCGCCGCCGAGAGCTGATATCGGCTGAAGTTCGAGACGCCGACGTTGCGAACGAGCCCGCGGTCGTGCAGCGTCGCCATCGCGTTCAGCGTCTCCCGCAGCGAGATCGCCGGGTTCGGCCAGTGGATCAGGTACAGATCCAGGTAGTCCGTGCCCAGCCGTTCCAGCGAGGACTCACAGGCGTCGATCACCGACTCGTAATCGAGGTTCTTCGGCAGTACCTTCGAGGTCAGGAAGAGCTCCTCGCGGTCGTGGTCGGCGAGCACGTCGCCGATTTCGCCTTCGTTGTGGTAGCCTTCGGCGGTGTCGAGGTGCGTGTAGCCGGTGTCGAGCGCCGCCGAAACGGCCGTCCTGGCCGTATCACCGTCGAGCCGGTAGGTCCCTTTGCCGACGACGGGCAGTTCGCCGTTCGGAAGCGTAGCTGTCGGTACAGACATCGGCCGATAGTTCGGTGGCGACGCGGTAAGGTTCTTCGCCTCCGCGGAACGAATGCTCGGGCCGGTCGCCAATTCGGAACGGATGGTGCTCGTGCTGTTCGTGTTCCCTCCCGGTACTCTACGGCGTCTGGGTACAGGCGCGGCCGGGTACCTGACGGGCTCCCCCAGGGGGTGATATCGGACCCGCCGACTTATCCGACGGCCGCTATTACAGGCTGGTATGCCCGCAACACTCGAGGTCTCCTGTGAGAACGACGATTGCGAACTCGACATGGCCGAACTGCACTACACCTACGACATGCCGGACGACGTCACAGTCGAGGACTTCCAGTGTCCGTACTGTGGTCGGTCAGAGACGCTGCGAAAAATCGACGTGTAGGTCGCAGGTCACACCAACAGACGATCAAAGCCGGTCGAGTGCATTCTCAATCTCGTCGTAGTCCGGGAACTCCGGCCACTCCCGCGCGGCCCAGGCGTACCGGACCGTCCGATCCCCGTCGATGAGGAACACTGCCGGCCGGGATTCGCTGACGCCCGCGAACCCGCCGAGATCGTTGACGACGCCGTACATCTCGGCGACGCCGTTCTGGGGGTCGCTGAACAGCCGGTACGGGAGATTGCGATCCGCGATGAAGGTCTTGTGCTCGTACGGCGTCGAGATCGAGAGGCCGACGATCGTCACGTCGTACTGCTCGTCGAAGGCCCGATCGGCCAGCTCCTTCCAGATGTACGTCGCCGGAAATGCCCCGTCCATCGAATGGAACACGAGGAGGACGGGCCCGTCGGCGGTGAGTTCCGACAGGGCGACGTCCTCCCAGTATTCGTCGTTGACCAGCGGGCGGACGAACTCCGGAGCGGACGCCCCTTCCTCGGGGTAGTCCGGTTCGTCGAGTTCGACGACATCGAAACCGAGGTCCATCCGTTATGCCCCCGTTCCGTAGGTCGTCTCGATGTATTCGACGATATTCTCACTCTCGGACATCGTCACGCCCGTCGTCTCGTCGACGATAGCTGGAACGGATCGTTGCCCGGTGAGGCGCTTGACGGCGTTGCGCTTGGAGTGGAGCGGTTCGACGAACCGCGACTGGTAGTCGAGATCGTGCTCCTCAAGCGTCCGGACGATCCGCTCGCAGAACGGACAGGCTTGCAGTCGATACAGTGTGATGGGAGGGTCCTCGGGGGTTGACTCACTCATTGGTTCGTGTTCCCGATACGACCGACAAACGGGTAACTGTTTGTACTCCTGCAAGAGCTAAATCGCTGGTCCGTCAAGTACCCGGACCGTGACGGAGACACCAGTGAGTCGCTTTTCGTGTGGAGCGTGGTAACGTGGCGAGCGTTCGCGCACGGCTCGAACGTGTGTTTTTCGCCGCTCGGGTCGCCGGCCTCGCCGACAATTCCACCATCTATTATACCGTTCACGACGAACCAGTCACGCGACCAGCCCAACAGCTATGAGTCAGTTTCCACTCCTCGATCGATTGCGTCGCCCCGAGTACACCGGCGAGAACCGCTGTCGACCGTGTACCGCCGTCAATCTCGGCATCATCGCGGTCGTCGGTGCCGTGATCGCAGTCTGGAGCGCGGTCGCGGCCGTCCTCGCCGTTGCCGTCGGGCTCGCTGTGCTCGCGCTTCGCGGGTACGTCGTCCCAGGCACGCCGCGGTTCGCTCCGCGGCTCGTCGAACCGCTCCCGCTGGATTTCGGCCACAGCGAGCCACCACGCGAAACCGACGCCCTCTCGGACGTGGGCGACGGAACGGACGGCCCGGATCCCGGAGCCATCCTCGAATCGCTCGTCGCCGCGGGGGTCATCCAGGACGACGGCGAACAGCTGTTTCTGAACGACGCGTTCCGCGAGGCCTGGACCGACCGTATGGCGACGTTACGAGCCGCCGACGAGTCCGAATTGCTCACCCGCGTCGAGGACGCGTCGCCGGTGGACGTCGAGGCACAACTCCACGACGACCACGTACTTCTGGCGGGAGGTCAAGACGTCTGGTTGCGCCGCGCTGTCGCAATCGCCGAGACGGCTGCGGTCGAAGCGCTCGAAGACTGGGAGCTGTCCCCGGACGTTCGAGCGCTCGCCGCACGGCCGTTGCGCAATTTCCTTCGAACGTGTCCGGTCTGTGGCGGCCCAGTACGGGAATCGACGCGAAAGAACTGCTGTGGCGGCACAAGTTCAGTATACGAAAACCCGGAACAGCCAGTCCTCGCGTGTGAGGACTGTGAAACGGTCGTGATCGAACTGGATTGAGTCCCCGCCCTGAAGTGCGCGACTTTCTTCGCGCTTCTGCGAAACAACCCCAGAGACGGGCGCTGGAAGGAACGGTATCTCCATGATCAACTCGCCTCTCGGCACATGCGTATCACAGAGAAGGCTCCTGCACCACCGCTGACAGACGTATGGCCGACAGTATCAGGCACTCTCCCGGCGGAGCACGGTGATCAGCGTATCGCGATAGTACAGGGCCACGGCGCTGACTACGAGCAGAGCGACGAGGAGGGTCACGGCGCTGATGATCCGGTCGTCAGCCACCTGTGCGCCCGCGAGATTGAACAGCAGGATCGACGGGAACCGGCCGATTGCGGCGAGGACGATGAGATACGGCATAGAGATCTTGGTGATGCCGGCGACAAAACAGATCACGTCGTCGGGTAGACCCGGAATGAGGAAGAAGCCGAAGATGAGCGGCGCCCCCCTGTCAGCGGAGTTCGTGTCGAACCTGTCGATCCACTCGGGGGCGACGAACCGCTCGACATACGGGCGGCCGTACCGCCTAGCGATCACAAACACGATGGTAGTGCCGATGAGGGTCCCGACCATACTGTAGAGGGTGCCGTACCAGACGCCGAAGACGTAGCCGCTCGCGACGCCAATGACCTGCCCCGGGATTGGAGCGACCACGACCTGCAGCGTCTGGACGGCGACGAACATCACGGGTGCCCACAGGCCAAATCCAAGTAGCCACGCACGGAACTGCTCGGCCGACCGCAGAAAGGGGAGATACTGCCGAGCGAGGAGATACGACCCCACCAGTACGGTCGCGACCACCGCGACGTGGACGGCGACGCGTCGCCGGTTCGCGGCCGACGTGAACAGGCCCATTCCGTCGGCTGTTTCTCGCGCTAATATAAAAAGACTACTCGGAGGAGGGCCGCGCTCTCGGCAGTTTGAAAATACGGCCTGTGTCGACAGTTCCTGACAGATTACTATCACACGAAAGTGAGCGGAAGTCCGGATGGAATCAGACCCTTGCTAATGGTTCTTTGACATCCTGACTACTATAGTATGTCTACCTGAATAGTCATCCCACCACATCCGAGCGAGTCTCCTCTGTTCACCTGCTATCGGCCAGACGTCCCCCCGCGAAGCCGCCGAGCGCACCGAGCCCGGCTCCGTAGGCAGCAAGCACCAGCAATCCGAAGAACATCCCCGCGACAACCACGAAACCAAGCCCGGTCTCTTGTACGGTAGCGAGTCCCGAATACAGGCCAACAGTGACGAATCCCACAAGGATCAGTGCCGGGGCCATCGCCAAAAATCCGGAGAGTGCACCGACACTTACTGGCCGCCCCGTCACTGGCTGTTCGAGATAGCCTGCGAGGCCACCGCCAAGGATTGGCGAAAGAGGGACGAACGAAAGAATCGTCGTCGCGACCGCGCCGAGAATCGCCGACGATCGGTACGTGTCGATGTCTCCCCCCTCCCTGACGTTGTGATAGGCGCGATGGCGGAACACGACGTATCCGATAGCAAACAGAACGAGTCCGATACCCGTTACGAGGAGGCCGATCCCGGTCCAGTTTACGACCTCCAATGTGAACTCGAGCATCTCAGCCTCTGTGAGATCCCGTTCCAAGATGACAACCGTGATCTGACCAGCTTCGATATCTTCGGCAATCAAGTCCCGATCGACGACGAAAGTTACGGCAGTTCCACCGACGGTCAGTGCCATTCCACCGAGTGCAATAGCCACTGCGACGAGCCAATCGACGTACTCGGGTAACGGCTGAGTAAACACGAGATCGTCTCGTTCACTACTGGCCGTATTGTCTGCTGTTTCCATATGTTGAGGATACAACGCGGTTCACCTTAACTGTGGTCTAGAATACACTTCTGGAATGATAGAGTGCACTGGTGGCGAATGAGGGCAGTCTCACTCAAGAGGTGGATCCGCGCTGATCGTCTGCTGTTGGTCACCGGAACAAGAACACGACGACAGTCAGCTATTAACGGCTGTCAGTATACATTTATCAGATGACACTCCGTATCTGACCGCGGTCCTGACGGTCTGGCTGGCCACGCGGTATCTCGATCATCGACCGTTCCGCTCGCTTGGGCTTCGGTTCAGCAGGACTTGGTGGCGTGAGTTTGTGGTCAGTATCGGGTTCGGGTTGTTCCTGACCGGCGGTGTGTTCGTGATCTACTTCGCGGCCGGGTGGGCGACTGTCGAAGGGTGGTTCGTTGCTGAAGAGCGGACGTTCCTCAATGCCTTCGGGGTGAGCGTGGCGATCTATGCGGCCGTGGCGTTCCTCGAAGAACTCCTATTTCGAGGGTACTTCATCACGAACGCGACCGAGGGAGTCCCGTCACGATTCGTCAGCCGTTTCGATGGTATCCTCCCGGGACGCTGGCTCGGCGCGGTTCCAGTCGCAGTCGCCGTGTTCGTCTCCTCGCTTGTGTTCGCACACTTTCACGGCGACGTGCTGACCGCCATGCAGTATCTCCACTTCAGGCTGGCAGGCGTGTTGCTGGCGCTTCCATACGTCCTGACCGGGCGGCTCGGTGCCTCGATCGGGCTCCACTGGGCGTTCAACGTCGGTGTGACGAGTCTGTTCAACGTCGAAGGCCCTTCCGGCCTTCGTCCGACTCGAGTTCGATGGCCCGCCGCTGTGGGTCGGCGAAACCGCACTGACCGAAACCGGCATGATTGTGGTAACGATCGGAATTGTGTTATACGCTGAACAGGCGCAATACCACGGCCTTCAGGCCGTGGATACGCGCCGTCACTCAGTGACACCTTCCACAGACTCAACAAGACTGGATATTCCACTCCAAACACAACCATTAATATACTCTATTTCATAACTAGTTATGAACACAGTACGATGCTGGAGACAACCCGCACCTACGTCGCACGCATCACGAACCACAGTCAGGTTCGTGACGGCCTCGACCAGTGCGGGTTCTCCGCGTCGAAACTGTGGAACGTCGGACGCTACTACATCCAACAACGGTGGGACGAAGACGGTGAGATACCCGACGAAGCCGAGCTGAAGTCGGAGTTGAAAGACCACGAACGCTATAGTGACCTGCATTCTCAGTCAAGTCAGCGAGTTCTCGAAGAACTTGCTGAGGCGTTCAACGGATGGTACAACTCCGACGACGGCAACAACCCACCGGGCTACCGGAAACGTGGCGACCGACACCCTCGCTCCACCGTCATATGGAAGAAACGAGCCATCAAGCACGACGACAAGCACGGCCAACTTCGCCTCTCGAAAGGCTTCAACCTGAAAGAGGGTCGGTCTGACTTCATCCTCGCGGAGTACGAAACTCGCCCTGACGTAGAAGTCGAGAACATCCAGCAAGTGCGTGCCGTCTGGAACGGCGACGAGTGGGAACTCCACCTCGTCTGCAAGAAACAGATTCCTGTCGAAGACGCACCCGGTGACAACACGGCGGGTATCGACCTCGGAATCAGCAACTACCTCGCCATCGACTACGAGGACGGCCCCTCAGAGTTGTATCCGGGGAACACGCTGAAAGAGGACAAACACTACTTCACCCGCGAGGAGTACCAGACCGAAGGCGAGAACGGCCCGTCGAAGCGAGCGCAGAAGGCTCGGCAGAAACTCTCCCGACGCAAAGACCACTTCCTTCACACCCTCAGCAAGCACATCGTTGAGCGGTGTGTCGAAGAAGGTGTGGCGAAAATCGCGGTTGGCGACCTCAGTGACATCCGCGAGGATGAGAACGGTGACTCGCGGAATTGGGGTGCGTCGGGGAACAAGAAGTTGCACGGTTGGGAGTTCGACCGATTCGCCCGTCTCCTTGAATACAAGGCCGAGGAACACGGCATCCTTGTTGACCGTGTAGACGAGGAGAACACGAGCAAGACGTGTTCGTGTTGCGGGCAGATTCGGGATAGCAACCGTGTGGAGCGCGGTCTGTACGTCTGTTCGTCGTGCGAGACGACGATGAACGCAGACGTGAACGGTGCGGTGAACATCAGGAGAAAGATAACTCAGAGTCCCCCGACGGGGGATATGAGTAACGGCTGGTTGGCACAGCCCGGAGTCTTCCTGTTCGACCGTGAGAGCGGACGGTTCACACCGAGAGAGCGGGGAGACTGCAAACCCTAATATCCCAACGCTCGGGATTCCTCCGCCTTCAGGCGGAGGAGGATGTCAATGTGGGCGCGCTGGCGGGACCTGACAGGGTTTGACGAGTCCTTCCGCCGGGACGCCGTGAATCCGGACCGGCCGACACCCTCCAGGGATTGACTGGTGTTCTTGGAGCCGATTTGCTAGAGGACTGTGCGTGACGAAGCGCCGGTGGAGTTACGGTCACGGATCACAGACTCTGATCTATACGAAATGCAGAAGAAAACCCGCGGTTCAGCCGTGGGTAGCTCAACTCAGCCACTCATCAATGACGGGCACGGAGTTGGGGAAACTTTCTATAATACGCTGTAGTATACTAAAATATGGACTTCGATATTTTGCCGTGGCTTTTTCACTGGCCGCCTAGCCGGCGGATGATTGCGGCATTTCTCGTTGTCACCACAGCGTCTGTTGGGACGATTGTTGTACTCGGTGGGGTAACCGACACGCAGCCCGACGGAAATATTACGGTTTCCGACGCCGATCTCTCGATTCGTCTCAACGAGGAGGCTGAGTTCCCGGACACAAATGGCACGGTCGAAACCTGTCTCGGGAGTGGGACACCGGGGGACCATCTCAGTATACTCGGCGATATCACAGTTCATATTCCCCCGACGCATAATGACAACACCCAATCAGTCGTTCTAGAGTTGAACCATACCTGGAATCGAACGGTGGGGGCAATTGAGGATCGGGGGAGTGTCACAAAGGACGTGTTCTGGTTAGTAGAAGACGATGAAACGCTCTCAGTGGGAGACACAACAACTGTGGAAGTACATGTTCAAGAGCAAGGTACAGCAGTAGCGTCGAGAACGCTCTCGTTGCCCATCAGGAACGGTTCACGATCGTACGACTGCTAGATTCCGGCTCTGTATCGGTCAAGTTGCTTCTGACGGAGGGGGGACAGGTCAATAGCGCCTGTAGAAGATGGAGGGCCCGAATCGGTCATTTGACAGTCGCCATCTTACGAGAGAACGAAATGTCTCGTCGAACTGGTAAGGCTTGGACGTCAATACGCACACCTATCGTGCAGAACAGATCTCCAAATGCCACTCCATTGATTCACATCCAATTTTTAATTGACGGACGAGCGGTAGGTGAAGTGTGGTAACCTCGTTCCGGAGCCGGTCTTCCACCCTACTACTGTTTGCTTTGAAACGAACTGCTGTTCTCTTGGCTCAGGAGCGAGATGAGTTTGCGCTCGGCAGCGTGGAGATGTTGTGAAAGCGTCGCGGGACTAATACCGAACTCGTCAGCGATCTCTTCGCCAGTTGTTTCGCGTGATCGTTCGTAATAGCCAGCATCATACGCGGCCAGAAGGAGTTCTCTCTGTCGCTCGGTGAGCCGGTCGTCCATGACCTGTTGAAGCTCTTCAGTCGTAAACAGTGGTGTTGAGCGTTCTTTCGTCTCTTTGGCAGTCGTAGTCGCCGAGGGATGGTCGTCGAGGAACTCCTCGACGATGCTGGATACATCTTCAGTCGGTGGTATTTCGACAGCGATGTGCCCCTTCCCGCTCTCACCTACCACCTCTTGCGGAATAGCCCCGAGCTCGGCCAGATCCCGCGCGGGACAGAACCCCTCAACGACGAACTCGAAGAGGCCACCGTCTTCAAACCTCGCAACGAGTCGGGGTTCAACGAAGTCGTTTGCCTGGGCAAGGTCGAGGATACGCTCCGGATCGGCACCCATGATGGTGAAAAATTCCGCAAACTTGCCCGATCCCCGCGGTATCATCTTTTCGAGTTCAACCCGACAATCCGCTTCTTGAGTAACCCCGACAAACGGATACGTCGGGTCGGACACCGCGAACCTGACCGCAACGACGCCCTGTGTGTTAGAGGAAGATTCAGAATCGTCCATAAAACAACATATGGCGAATGGATTAATAACACTATCGACCATTATATTTGCCAGATTAGAAGAACACTACTATGAGAGTCAAAGTAATAAGCCACGACGACTAATCGCGTAGAGTTACAACTCCAAGATGACTATGAACAATTCCTCGGACAAAATCATCCACCGAAAATTAGTAGCCAATCAACAGAACCCAGCCGTGCAAATTGCGAAAGTAGTGGCTGATCTCGAAGGGAAACAACCTGAAGAACTGACGCCCACATACGAACACCTTGGCAATACCATCGACTACATATTTTCGAATCCTCCAGCCCCTGGAGCACGGGTCGAAATCAAGTTTAGTTATGAAGGCTATCGTATCACGATCGAGCAGGATGGTAGCGCACAGTTCGTCAAAACAGCGTGAGCTGTCTTCCCGTCCGGAATAACGAGGCTAGTGATCCAAGGTGTCTTTGATCAATACACGCTCTCTACTTTAGCAAGTATTCGCCGATATCGAAGTGGTTAAAATACTACCATTGTAATAAATACACACTCTAAGTCTTGCACGCGGATTTTGGCAGAATATGACGCTGTTATGTCAATCGGCGATTGATGTTCTCTGTTGGGACTAGTGTGGGTGGACGTGAACTCCCGTGGCCACCACTCGCCCGGTCGCGCATCGAACGAAAGCAAACACATCCCAACAGTAGAACGCGAAACGCCGAATTCAGAACCTGTCGGCCGTGATTTCGGGAAGAATCTCGGCTATGGGCGCTGGAGGATTGTGAACCAAAGCCAGACGTGCTCACTTCGTTGCGCGCGACTGGCTGGGTTCAAATCTCCAGATGGCGAATCTGCTGCTCCCGGTCTGCTCGCAGCAAAATTCTATGGGCGCTGGAGGATTTGAACCCCCGACAACTTGGTCCGAAGCCAAGCACTCTGTCCAAACTGAGCTAAGCGCCCTCGCTCGTGTGTTTCTCGTGTTTCGGTTTAAACCACTCGGTTCGATCGCGTCGACGGTCCCCGTCCAGGCGAGTATGACCGATAGGCGCGGATCTTTCCACTGCGACGGTGAAGATAGTCGTATGCCAGTTACGGACGACGAAACGATCGAGACGATCCTCGACAGCGAAACGATCGCGGTCGTCGGCTGCTCGACGACTCCGGGAAAGGCCGCTCACGACGTCCCGAAGTACCTGATGGAGCACGGATACGACGTGATCCCGGTCAACCCCTTCGCCGAGGAGGTCTTCGACCGGCCCGCGTACGATTCGCTATCCGATGTGCCCGACGAGATCGATGTCGTCGACGTGTTCCGACCCAGCGGGGAGGTTCCGGAGATCGTCACGAGCGTGCTGGAACGCGACGATATCGATACCGTCTGGCTCCAGCAGGGGATCACCGATGAGGCGTCCGGCCGACGGGTCGAATCAAGCGACCGTCAGTTCGTCCAGGATCGGTGTCTGAAAGTCGAACACCGGCGTCTGCGGACTGATTAGGTCGGTCGATTCCCGGCGTCGTTCGACGGCGTCGCGTCCGCGCCGCCGGCAGTCGCGTCGCCATCGGGTGCAGCGTGACTACCGTCGGGTTCGGCATCGACATCCTCGATGTTTGCGTCGGCGATGATTGTCTCGACGTCGAGGCCCTGTTTTTCCGCCAGCGCTTCGAGCAGCGCGCGCTGCTCGGCCAGGTCGTGTTCCATCCGATCGACCTGCTGGCTGGTCGATTCGACCTCGTTTCGGAGCTGGACGAGCTGTTCGCGGAGCTCGTTCATCCGGTTGTAACTCTCCTCGGCGAGGGAGGTGACTTTCTGCAGTTTCTTTGCGGTGTCTCCGAATCCCATATCGGAGTGTACGAGAGGGGCTGTTGTGGGCGTTGTGGTGTCAGTTTGCCGCTGCAATTAAGACCCGTGGCCACGCACGCCCACGTATGGTCGATGCGCGTCGCAGCGCTCCCCTCGTCGGGATCGCCGCCTGTCTGCTGGTCATCGTCGTGCTCGCGACGCCGTACGTGCTGACCGAGTCGCAGACGGCCGGACTATACTACGAATCAGGGGTTGTCAACCCATTGCTCGCGGGCCTGCTCGTGGTGCCAGCGGTCGTCGTGTTCGCGGCCGGCCGACAAGGCCGGACCGACCGTGCGCTCGCTGCGGGCGTGACGCTCACGCTGGGGATATTCATCGTCACAATCACGATAGCGTGGGCCTCGACGGTCCAGTTCGGTATCGTGGATATGTCTCTTGCGTCCCATCGCTGGGCACTGGTCACCGTCGCGATGGGAGTTCCACTGGCGGGGACGTGGTATGCACACGCGCTGGGGCTGTTGCTGGGAGCGGAGGATGCGAAAGGCCCTTAAGTCACAGCGGGGTAGTTTCAGACGGACTAGGCCGGGCGGTTAGGCCCCGCCCGTATACCCGCGCTATGGTCTTTAGCGGGGGCCGAACACCGGGTGCGTCCGGTCGACGGACGCGGACCTCGCAAGCTAACGTGGAAGCCTCGTCCGACGGGGGTAGCGGTCCACGGGAGTTCGCCTGCAGGGGCGATCGACCGTGGTTGACCGCGGGCACCCCGCCAGGCGCGGAAGCGAGCAGCGGACCCGCGGACACCTGCCGCTCGTCGGGTCGCGGGGTGGAGGAGGCGCGCGAGACTATCCGCGTTCGAACGCCGGGCAATCCCGCCCGTCCACCATTCATACCGTATATTTCGACCGTCAGCGATGCAGCCGTTGCCAGCCACCGACCAGCAACGCTCCCAGCCCGTGCAGTGCGATCCAGAGCCCGAACAGCCAGGAGAGCGAATCGGCCGCGGACGTAACGAGCAGCCACAGCCCCATCGACGAGAAGATGAGGCCAGCGAGGAGCCACAGCGCGGTTCGAGACACGTGTTCCCCCAGGGAGCGACGACACCTCACTGTGGCGGTGGTGGGCACAACGGTTAGTGCCGTCCAGCGCCTAGTCGGAGTATGTCGGATGCAATCCTCGTCTACGACGACGACTGTGCGTTCTGTACGGAAGCGGCCGAGTTCGTCGCCGACCGATCGGCGGTCGAACTAGTCGGGTTCTCGGAGTTGACCGCGGACCTGCGTGATCGGCTGCCGGCCGACTACGAGAGCTGTGCACACCTGCTAGTCGGTGATGCGGTCTACTCCTGTGGCGCGGCGATGGAGCGGGCGTTCGTCCACACCGACATAGGCGAAGACCTGCAACCGGCAGTCAAGTTCCTCAGTCAGTTCGAGGATTACACCCGCGTCCGAGAGCGGGTGTATCGGGAGATCGCCGATCGCCGCGGAACACTCGGAAAACTGTTCTGATCAGCGACCCTGATGGGGTTGGGCCGCCGTATCAGTCTCCGAGAGGGACACCCCGGTCACCTCGAAGCGGGCGCCACCGTCTGTACTGTCGGAGACGTCTAGCTCCCAGCCGTGGGCGTCGACGATCCGGTCGACGATCGCGAGACCGATCCCACCGGAAGCGTCGGTGTCGTCGAAGAGGGTCGCACGTTGCTCCGGAGAGATACCCGGACCATCGTCCGCAACGTAAAATCCCTGTTCGGTCGTCCCGACTCGGACAGCGACCGTCGAGTCAGCGTATTCGACAGCGTCCTCGGACTGCGTCCGACTGTCCGAGGGACTTTGTCCCTCGCTGCCCCCGGGAGCTTGCGACCGGGGGCTCGTGGAGTCGTGTTCCACGGCGTCCTCGGGAGCTTGCGACCGAGGGCTCGTGGAGCCGTGTTCCACGGCGTTACGAAACAGGTTTTCGAACAGGTGCCGGAGTCGGTCGGGATCGGCTTCGATCACGGCTGAGCTCTCGATTGTCAGTGTCGCGTCGGCGGTCGGAACGCCGGCCCAGCAATCGGTCACGAAGGGGGCGAGTTCGACAGCTTCGGGTTCGTCGATCACCTGTCCGCTCCGTGCCAGCGTGAGTGTCCGCTCGACGATCGAGTCCATCCGGTCGAGCGCCGCGTCGATCTGCTCGTGGTGTGAAGACTCAGTCTCCTGGCGGGCGAGATCGAGGTGGCTCGAAGCGACCTGCAACGGGTTGCGAAGGTCGTGAGCGACGACGGCCGCGAACGCCTCGAGACGCTCGTTTCGTCGCTCGACGGCTTCGCGCCCGAGGCGTTCGCGTTCGGCCTGGACGGCCCGAGTGATCGATCGGGCTTCCAGCGTGCCGGCGACGACACCGCCCGCCCCGCCGATGGCAGCGGCCCACACGGCCCAGCTCAGGTTCCAGCTCAACGGCGCCTCCGACCAGATCGCGATCATCCCCAGATTCAGGAGCAAAAACCCGCCGAGGCTGGCGGCGAACCAGCCGCCGATCCGCAGATATTGCTTGGCCGGCACCGGAGAGCGGTCGAGCCAGAGAGACCCGGCGACGATCGTACCTGCGAACGGAACGATCGACAGCAGCGTCATCGCGAAATAGATGCTGAACAGATCAGCCGGCGTCGCTCCGACGAACGTCATGTAGATACTGACGTGGGCAACAAACAGGACGACGCCGACGGCCCGGATGAAATGTGGAATCAGGCGCGCATACCGGGTGTCTGTGCTGGCCACGACTGACAGGAGCGTCCAGGCAGGAATAAAAGTACGGATAGTCGGTTTAAGAGCGCTGAACGGTTACTCGTCGGCGTTTGCGACGGCCTCGAATCCGTCGAGGTCGAGCGAGCCGCCGATGGTCCGGTTGGGGTAGGGGATGTTGATGCCCTCCTCGTCGAAGCGTTCCTTGACGGCCTTGACGTATTCGCCCTTGGTCTTGACGAAGTCACCGCGACCAGGCTCATCGATCCACACGCGCGATTTGAGCCCGACCGAGGAATCGCCCAGTTCCGTCAGCCGGACCGAGGGCGCGGGATCGTCGAGGATCTCGTCGTGCTTTTCGGCCTCATCGATGATGATCTCCGTGGCCTTGTCGATGTCGTCGTCGTAGCCGATGCCGAAGAGGAACTGCAGGCGAAGCTGCTCCTTGGCGACGGGGTTTTTGATGACGCCGTCGGTGAGGTTGGAGTTGGGCACCGTCAGCAGTTCGTTGTCGAAGGTGCGCACGCGGGTGACGCGCAGGCTGATGTCCTCGACGACGCCGGCGTTGCCGTCCCACTCGATCCAGTCGCCGATGCGGAACGGTTTGTCCGTGTAGATGAACACGCCGGCGACGAAGTTAGCGATGACGTCCTGCAGGGCGAACCCGATCGCCAGCGTCGCCGCGGCGGCGATCGTCGCCAGCGACGTCAGGAAGTTGCCGTAGCCCGCCATCCCGAACGCGACGGCGATCGCGGCGAAGAGGACCAGAACCGCGACCATCTTCCGGATCGGCGTCCGGGCGTGTTCGTCCAACCCTCGCTTGCGGAGGACGCGGCTGACCATCGGCAATACGACCGATTTTCCGCCCCAGTACAGGATGGCGAACACGAGGAGAAACGTGATCAGCGATCCCAGTGGACTGGCGATCGCCTCCCCGAGACCGGCGTCGATCAGGAAGTCGGCGACGAACTGCAGCGGAATCACCGCTGGAACACTCCCGTGTGGCCCCGGGTCTGGACGACTTCGGCATTCGTGCGTTCGGCGAGCGCTTCGGCCAGTTCCTCGCTGGTCGTCCCACCGCGGGCTGACCGCAGGAACTTGACTTTCACGAGATCAGTCGATTCGAGTTGTGAGTCGAGTTCGTCGACGACGGAGTCGACGCCGCCTTTCCCGACTCGAAGTGTTGCATCCAGCTCGTGGATGCGACGCTGTCGGTCTGTATCCGGCATATCCCTCCCCTAGTGACGGGAACCGTTTTAAACTTCGGTCCGGGATGTCAGTCGTATCTATATCTCGCCTGACTGCCACAATCACACGTGACGACGACGTGCCCGTCCCTGGTTCGAACCCGAGCGTTACGGCTCGGGATCAAATACGCGTCACAGGCGTCGCAGGTGAACCGATCGAAATCCGCCGGCAGCGAGAGCCGGTTGCGTTCGGCGATCCGGCGAGCGCGGCGGACGTGCTGGCGGGCACGCTCCTGGTCGTCCACGCGAGCAGCCGCTTCGGCCTGCTCGTGCAGGATCGCGATCCGCTCGCGGGCGAGTTCCCGATCGGTTCCCATCTATGTGAGGCTAGGGGAACCCGCCCGTTAGGTGTATCGTTCCGCTCCGGGAGCACGTCGCCCGGCCTGGGACCCAACGCTCCGAGCGGAGTCGGCAACGTTATTGATACCCCCGAACTGCTGTCGGGTGTGCGCGTCCTGAATTACCTCGAGTTCGAGGACCGACTCGATCGTAGCGGGATCAGCACCTCCGTCGCTCACCAGCGGGCCGCCCTCTCCCGGACGGATGCTGACGTGACTTATCTCACGACGCCGTGGTACGGTGGCGACATGGTGCTGGCGGGGCTGAACCGGCTCGTCAACGGACAGGGACTGGCCGAGTTCGATCTCGTGCACGCTAACATGATCGGGCCGGGAACCGCCTTCGTGGTCCGGCGGGCAAAGCGACAGGACATTCCCGTGGTGTTGCACGCACACGTGACCAGCGAGGACTTCGCCGAGAGTTTCCGTGGATCGAATCTTCTCGCGACGCCGCTCCGGCGGTATCTCAAGTGGTTCTACTCGCAGGCCGATCTGGTGCTCTGCCCGAGCGAGTACACCCGCCGGACCCTCCAGGAGTACCCGATCGACGCGCCGATCCGATCGATCACCAACGGGATCGACCTCGATTCGATGGCCGGTCACGAGCAGTTCCGCGAGGAGTACCGCGATCGGTACGACCTCGAGGGGATGGTCGTGTTCGCGGTCGGCAGCGTCTTCGAACGCAAGGGCCTGACGACCTTCTGTGAAGTCGCCCAGCACACCGACTACGATTTCGCCTGGTTCGGCGAGTACGACGGGAGTCTGCTCGGCTCCCGAACGGTGCGCAAGTGGACGAAACACCCGCCGGAGAACGTCACCTTCACCGGCTGGATCGAGGACAAGCGCGGCGCCTTCGCCGCCGGGGACGTGTTCCTGTTTCCTTCGAAGGTCGAAAACCAGGGACTGGTCGTACTCGAGGCGATGGCCGCCGGCAAGGCGGTCGTGCTGCGGGACATCCCCGTCTTCAGAGAGTACTACGAGGACGGCCACGACTGCCTGCTCTGTTCGACCCGCGAGGAGTTCGAAGACGCGCTCGAACGACTCGAAGCGAACCCGGACCTCCGCGAGCGACTGGGCGAAAACGCCAAAGAGACCGCACAGCAACACAGCCTCGATCGCGTCGCCGAAGGGCTGTCCGACGCCTACCGGGAAGTCACAACACATTAACCGCCGGTGGTTCAATCACTGAACGAATGGCCACCCCGACTGTCGCCGCGTTCACCGACACGTACCTCCCGACGGTGAACGGCGTCACCTACACCGTCAAGTCCTGGCGCGAAGCCTGGGAGTCGCGGGGGCATACGATGGACCTGGTCTACCCGAAGGCCAGCGACTACGATCCCGGTTCCGGGGAATATCCGGTCCGAAGCGTTCGGTTTCCGTTCTACGAGGGGTATCGGCTCGGCGCGCCACAGGTTCCCGAGGGTGTCGCAGACGCCGACATCGTACACGCACATACGCCGTTCGGCGTCGGACTGAGCGGGCTTCGGCTCGCACGGTCGAACGACCTGCCGCTGGTGGCGTCCTATCACACGCCGACCGGCGAGTACGCGGAGTACATCTCGTTCAACGGGAGGGTCGAGCGGACGGTTCGGCGGTGGGCCCGGTCCTACGAGCGGTGGTTTTTCGGCCGCGCTGACCTGGTTATCGCACCCAGCGAACGGGCACGTGAGCACATCCTGAACGACATCGGCATCGACACGGACGTCGCCGTCGTCGCCAACGGGGTCGACACCGACCAGTTCAGACCGGTCGACACCGACGCCTTCCGGGAGCGCTACGACATCGGCGACGGACCGGTCATCGGATACACCGGTCGGCACGGCTACGAGAAGTGCCTGTCCGACATCCTCGCTGCGGCAGACGGAATGGACGTGACGGTACTGTTCGGCGGTGACGGGCCGGCACGGGAGGACCTGCAGGCCCGCGCGGAAACACTCGATCTCGACGTGCGGTTTCTGGGCTTTCTGGATCGCGAGGAGCTGCCAGCCTTTTACTCGACGCTTGATGTGTTCGCGTTCCCCAGCCCCGTCGAGACACAGGGGCTTGTCGCGCTCGAAGCCAACGCCTGTGGAACGCCGGTCGTGGGCGTCGACAGCGGCGCGCTCTCGGACACGATCGTCGACGACGGGACCGGCTATCGGTATCCGCAGGGGGACATCGAAGCGTTCAGAGAGCAGCTCGAACGCGCGCTAGCGGAGCGCGAGCGGCTCAGCCAGAGCTGTCTCGACCGGCGCGAGCGCCTCAGCGTCGATCACTCCGTCGACCGCCTCGAAGAACTCTACGAATCGGTGCAGGCCGACACCGAAGCGATACCGATCACGTAAACTCCGGCAGCGATAGCGCGGCCGTCGGCCGGGATCGCTGTCTCCGCGGGTCGAAAACGAGCGCGCTGGCACCCAGGTCGGCGACGCCTCTTTCGGCCGGATCACCGCTCGAGTCCGGCCTGTCGATCGCGAAGCGCAGCGATGCGGTCCTCGGGGTCGGGATGTGAGCCGGGTAGCACTCGCTCGGAAACGGTCTCACACCGCTGGCGGAGCCGTCCCAGCCTGTCGTCGGGTGTCTCCTCGTCCGTCCCGCTCATCGCGTAGGGGAGTACACACAGCTCGCGGACACCCGTCTCGGCCATCCGGAGGTCAGTCTCCGGCCGACGGTCCGCGGTCAGCGTTTCGAGTGCGCTGGCCAGCGCGGCCGGCGACCCGCTGATCGCCACCCCGCCGGCGTCGGCGGCGTACTCGCGGATCCGCGAGAGCAGTCGGTAGGTGGCCGTGCTGGCGAGATACAGCGGGCCGACGGTGAGGACCGCGACCGGCGTGAACAGCAGGAGGGGGATCTCGAGATTGCTCAGGTTCGCGTTCTGCTCTCCGTCGAGACCGAGCAGTTTGCGCGCGATCCACGAGTGCCGCAGCCCAGCGGCGAGACCAGCGAGAAAGCGGCCGCTGACTGTCGGCAGGAACGCAGCGGCGGTCATCACGAACGCGTCGCCGTTGCTGAGATGGGCGAGTTCGTGGGCGATCACCGCGTCGAGTTCGTCGTCGGAGAGCGCCTCCAGCAGGCCAACCGTGAGAAACAGCGTCCGCTCGCCCGGTCGACTGGCGACGTAGCTGTTCGGCGTCTCGACGTCGATCACTCGCACGTCGGGCATGGTCACGTCGGCCGTCTGAGCGAGTCGGGCCACGCGGTCCTCCAGCGTTGGCGCGGCGACGACCGTCTCCTCGGGTTCGTCGTCCGCCTCGTCAGCGCTACGGTCGGCGAGGAGGACGTTCTTCAACTCCTTGTCCGGGCCGATGTCGTACTCGCGGGCTTCACGCAGCGTGAGTCGATAGCCGAACACCGACTGGACGAGCAACACCAGCGGGGTCCCGACGAGCAACACCGGCTCCAGCGGCACGATATCGAACGAGAGCGCCCAGGTAAGCACCTCGAACTGGTAGGTGACCAGCGGCAACAGCGCCAGCGCGACGTGTGCAAGGACGTACACGGCAGCCACGAACGCCACGTCAAAGGCCAGCAGCACGGCCACGAGCGCCACGATCCGGAGGTGCGTTCGCAGTCCGGAGGGCTGGCGGAGTGACATCGTATTGTCGTTTTCGCGCTGAAAGCAAAAGCGTACCGGATACGGAGTTCTCGGTTGATGTGCCTTCATAGAATGGGTTTTGGATTTTAAGTTGTGATTAGATTCGAAGTAATTATATGGGATGTATGTGACCGATATCGATGTGGGAACAATGAACGGGAATTCTCCTGAAAAGAAGGCGCGACGATCGATTCTCAAATCGGGCACAGTCCTTGCATCGTTTGCTGGGGCCAGTGGTGTGGCATCTGCTGGGCGCGCGACAAGGGGGAAAGGCCGAGCGACGCCACGCTCAAGCAACGATCACGGTTCAGCAGTGCCGCCGAAGATCATCATCGGGGACGAGTTGAAGAAACTCGACTGGGTCACGCTCATCGGGAGCGAACGTGACTCGATGGCCAAATCGTTGCTTCGACATATCGACAACGCCGACGTCCACAGCGAGACGCGGCGGCGAGCTCGTGAGACGCTGAAGGACCTCTGGTCGGCGGTGCAAATTCGAACCGAACACAAGGGGCCGAGGGAAGTCGAGCGAGACCACCCCGGAATGGCACGGAAGATGGCGCATGGGTACGGGAAGACGGAACATCCCGTCTTTTCGCGATCAGCGGATCGCACGACGGAGGTGTACACGCTCGATTCGGATCCGGGTCGGGCACAGGAAATTGCAAAGGAAACGGAGCAGCAATTGCGCCAAGAGAGTCGCGAAGTGACAGCAACGACAGCCGACTTGAAAACGGTACCGACTCTTGCGGAAGTCATCAATTCGGGTATCGGGGCGCAGACACAGGACAATGATGCCGGACTAATGTGGATGCCAGAGCAAGGACACAACGCCATATCCTACTGGGCGGGTCAGAATATGAATATTGACTCAGATCTGTGTAGCATATTGAAAGAAGAATCACCGAAACCCGATAGACGGAACTATGATTTCCCAGACCTGTCCAAATATGTATATACAGTAGGTGAGGTTCAGGAATGGCTAGATGGATTTCCAGAAAAGGTAACGCACGCATATGCACATGCCTACACTCCGGGTATTGCAGTGCCACTAGGTGTCGGTTCTATTAACGTTCCTTTAGGACATGCAGATCACTGGGTGGGGGACGAAATGCAAGACGCATTGGAACATCGTCCAAGAAGTGATAATCGGTACGTCCAAGTCGGGCATGCGATGCACTTCCTTGAAGATCTGGGGAATCCGATGCACACCGGCGAGTTCAAAACACAAGCTGTCCATCAACAAGTTCATTCTCAATATGAAGTGGCAGTAGCAGACTATATGGATCTGAACTACAAGCCAAACTGCTTGCCCGAACGCTGGTGGAAACCATGTAGTCCTGAACCGAAGGACTACATTATGGATAGTATTCGTGGCCTGTCAAGCTTTGTTCCTGTTGAAGAACCCGATCTATTTGAAGGGAACAAGTGGGAGAACCACGCGACCAATTTAGCCGCGTTCTCAAGCCAGTATAGTACAGATGTGATCACTGCGACTATGGAAAATCCAGTATCTCCACTGCAGTCATCGCCGTGGTTGCTAGAGGACACCTGTAAAGTACTGGAGCAGGCAACGAGATACGCTATGGGACTCATCGGTGAGATTCACCCGATGTACAACTAACTATGACACCTATCAAAAATATCATCGTCGCGGTCGTTGTCGTCTCGGCGTTCGCAGTTGCCGGTTGCTCCGATGTCGAGATGACGGCTGACGAATCACCGGGCTCAGAAACGCCGGAAAACTACGATGTCGACATCAAAGAACCCACGAACGGAACTGTCTTCGATAACCTCTACGTATATGGGATGATCGGCCATCATTTCCAAGTATTGTTACTACTCGAAAACCGATCCTCTCTTGAATTTGAGAAGATAAAAGAAATACAATATGAGAAAATAAATGCGAACAAGAAGACTGCCATCAACGAGAGAAGCAACCGTACAGCCGGATATGGAAGCGGTATTTATCTTATGGTCCCGCATCAAGATTACGTCTCAGAGCGGAACTACCGTCTGGAAGCACTCAATGAGACGGGCTATGTCGTCGATGCAGTGAACGTCACGATCACGCAGACCGGCAGCGATTCAGGGTGGTTTTGACGTTTCATCGAGTGAACAATGCACAGTCTCAAGCACATCATCGTCGCGCTCGTCGTCGTCTCGGCGTTCGCAATCACGGGCTGCTCCGATGTCGAGATGACGGCCGATACCTCACCGGGCTCAGAAACGCCGGAAAACTACGATGTCGACATCAAAGAACCCACGAACGGAACCATCTTCGATAATCTCTACGTATATAGGATGTGCGGGCACCATTCCTATGTCAAATTGAGTATAAGAAATCAAAGTAGATTAGATTATAGTAAAGTAGAAATTATAAAATATGAAAATGTAGATCTAGGAAATAAGACTGTTAACAAGTCCCAGAGTACTGAGAGGGTTGGGCATGAGGAGAGAATTTATCTTACGGTCCCGTATCAAGATTACGTCTCGGAGCGGAACTACCGTCTGGAAGCATACAGGACGGGACACGTCGTCGATGCAGTGAACGTCACGATCACGCAGACCGGCAGCGATTCAGGGTGGTTGTGACGCTTCATCGAGTGAACAATGCACGGTCTCAAGCACATCATCGTCGCGCTCGTCGTCGTCTCGGCGTTCGCAGTTGCCGGTTGCTCCGATGTCGAGATGACGGCTGACGAATCACCGGGCTCAGAAACGCCAGCAAACTACGATGTCGACATCAAGGAACCGATGACTGGTGCTGTTTTCGACAATCTGTATGTATGGGGTATGTTCGGACATCACTTCCAAGTGAGATTGCTACTCGAAAACCGATCCTCTCTTGAATTTGAAAAGATAAACGAAATACAGTATGAGGAAATAAATGGGAACAAGGAGGCCGTCATCGACGACAGAAGCAACCGTACGAGCGAGTATGGATCTGGAATCAATCTTATGGTCCCGCATCAAGATTACGTCTCAGAGCGGAACTACCGTCTGGAGGCACTCAATGAGACGGGCCATGTCATCGATGCAGTGAACGCCACGATTACGCAGACCGGCAGCGACTCAGGGTGGTTCTGACGCGTCGCTCGCAGCCCTACGCCAGCGCACTGCCGGCCCGGATAATCTCCGTCTCGCCGAAGGCCGGCCCGATCAACTGCAACCCGACCGGCAGGCCGTCGCTCGTCTCGCCCGCCGGAACGGAGATCGCGGGGAGGTTCGCGAGGTTCACCGGCGTCGTGTTCGCGTCGGCCAGGTACATCGTCAGGGGGTCGTCCAGGCTCTCGCCGCGCTCCATCGGCGGGATCGGCATCGTCGGCGAGGCGAGCACGTCCGCCGCCTCAAGTGCCGAATCGAAGTCCTGCTTGACCCACGCGCGGGCGTCCTGGGCCTGCTTGTAGTACTTGTCGTGATAGCCCGCCGAGAGCGCGTAGGTCCCCAGGAGAATCCGGCGTTTGACCTCCTCGCCAAAGCCCTCCTCGCGGACCGCCGCGAACTCCTCGTTCCAGTTGCCCTCGTACTCCGGTGTGGGGCCGTACCGGACGCCGTCGAACCGCGCCAGGTTCGAGGAGGCCTCGCTCATCGCGATCACGTAGTAGGCCTCGACGGCGTGCTCCAGTGACTCCATGGAAACCTCGTGGTAGCTCGCGCCCTGGGCTTCCAGCTCGTCGATGGCGTCCCAGAAGGTCTCGACGACCTCCTCGTCGGCCCCGTCGAGCAGTTCAGTCGGGACCCCGATCTCCAGGCCCTCGACGTCGCCGTCGGCCGCTGCGGCGTACTCTCCGCTACCGGGCGCTTCCCGCGTGGTCGCGTCGTGTTCGTCCGGCCCGGCGATCACCTCCAGCAGTTCGGCGGCCTCCTCGACGGAGGGGGCGATCGGTCCGATCTGCTCCAGGGAGTTGGCGTAGGCGATCAGCCCGTACCGCGAGACCAGCCCGTAGGTGGGCTTGATCCCGACCGTCCCGGTAAACGCGGCGGGACAGCGCACCGAGCCGCCGGTGTCGGTCCCGAGCGCGAGGTCGGCCTCGCCGGCGGCCACGGCGGCCGCCGAGCCACCCGAGGAGCCACCGGGGACCCGTCCCTCGGCGGCGGGGTTGTCCGTCGGGCCGAACGCCGACGTTTCGGTCGTCGTCCCCATCCCGAACTCGTCCATATTGGTCTTGCCGGGGATGGTCGCGCCCGCCTCCTGCAGGCGCTCGACGACCGTCGCGTTGTAGGGCGGGACGTACTCCTCGAGCATCGCCGACCCGCAGGTCGTCCGGACGCCCTCCGTCGAAATATTGTCCTTGACTGCGACAGCCTTGTCGGCGAGGGGTCCTTCCTCGTCGCTCTCGATCGTCTCCCGGGTGATGAAGGCGTTGTAGCTCATCTCACGACACCTTCGGACCCTTGAAAAAGCCCTCCTCGTCTTCGGGGGCGTTCTGCAGTGCGTGCTCCTGGTCGAGTGACTCCTGCGCCTCGTCAGGGCGCATCACGTTGACGAGATCGGCCTCGCGTTCGACCTCGGGTACCTCCTCGAGCGTCTCGAATGCGTCGAGGATCTCGCCGAACTGCTCGGCGAACCGCTCGAGTTCCGCCTCGGCGAGGTCGACCCGGGCGAGATCGGCGACGTGGCGGACCTCGTCTGGATCGACGACAGAATCGCTCATATCACACCGGAGGACAGGGCTGGCGGTAAGGATTTCGATGCGGAACCGTCGCCACGCCGTTGTCGTGTCCGGTCACCACAAGACGTTCCGAAAGTCGCGGTGTTCGTCCCGAAAACGGGCACAGGACTAAGTGATAGCACAGGTGATTTTTCGATCGGAGAAACAGATTTTTCGGCTAGCCAAAGATTTAAGACGTTTGCACTACAACAGGATATTGAAGTCAGGTAGTTCTGTGGGCGTTTGCCCGAGACGTATTCATCCCAACCAATGACAGACACGACCATCAGGCGCCACGAGCACGCGAGTCAGCGAGAGACGTCAGAGGAAGCGACAGACGAAGATCTCGTCTGTCCGGAGTGTAGTGGAACGCTCGTACACGATTCCGAGCGCGGGGAGACCGTCTGCGAGGAGTGTGGGTTAGTCGTCGAAGAGGACGAGATCGACCCCGGGCCGGAGTGGCGCGCGTTCGACTCCAAGGAGAAAGACGAGAAGAGCCGCGTGGGTGCCCCCACCACGAACATGATGCACGACAAGGGGCTCTCAACCAACATCGGCTGGCAGGACAAGGACGCCTACGGCAACTCCCTGTCCAGCCGCCAGCGCGAGAAGATGCAGCGCCTTCGCACCTGGAACGAGCGGTTCCGGACCCGGGACTCCAAAGAGCGCAACCTCAAGCAGGCACTGGGCGAGATCGACCGGATGGCCTCCGCGCTTGGCCTGCCCGAGAACGTCCGCGAGACCGCTTCAGTGATCTACCGCCGTGCACTCGACGAGGATCTACTGCCCGGGCGCTCCATCGAGGGCGTCGCGACCGCGTCGCTGTACGCCGCCGCACGCCAGGCCGGCACGCCGCGTAGCCTCGACGAGATCAACGCCGTCTCTCGAGTCGAGAAAGACGAGATCGCCCGCACGTATCGGTACGTCGTCCGCGAACTCGGGCTGGAAGTCAAGCCCGCCGACCCCGAGAGCTACGTCCCCCGGTTTGCGAGCGACCTCGACCTCTCCGAGGAAGTCGAACGCCGTGCCCGCCAGCTTCTCAGCACGGCCAAATCCAAGGGCGTCCACTCCGGGAAATCGCCCGTTGGACTGGCCGCTGCGGCGGTCTACGCCGCCTCGTTGCTCTCCAACGAGAAAGTCACCCAGAACGAGGTCTCGGAAGTCGCCAACATTTCCGAGGTCACGATCCGCAACCGCTACCACGAGCTGCTGGAAGCCGAAGAGAATATCCCCACATAGCGACCGAACAAGACACTCCCACGCATCGAACCGCAGGTTCTTGGGTTGGGAACTCCGAACGGATCGCATGGAGACGACGCGTCATTTTGTCGCGACCGTCTACGTCGTCAACGACGGTGCCGTCGCGTTACACGACCACGACAAGCTCGGGATGTGGCTCCCGCCAGGCGGTCACATCGACCGGGACGAACTCCCCCACGAGGCCGCCAGACGCGAGGTCCGCGAGGAGATCGGTCGCGAGATCGACCTGATCGCTCCACGGGAGGGAATCGCCTCGCCCACAGTCGAGTCGATTCCCCAGCCACAGCACTTTCTGCTGGAGGACATCGACGTCCACAGCGGCGACGTGGGACACCAGCACATCGATTTCGTCTTCTACGGGCAGGTCGACAGCCGCGAGATCGACCCCGATCCCGGAGAAGCCGGACCGAAAGCCTGGGAGTGGTTCGATACGGCGGCCCTGCAGGCCGCACGCGACCGCCTCGAACCGGACGTGATCGAAATCGGTCAGCGGGCGATCGAAGCCGTTGAGCGCGATTCGGGGTGAAAAATACCCCCAAGTATAGTAGATATCGCACCTATTTGTCAATTCATGGGAACAGCGGGGCCGGTACGGGCCCTCTACGTCGGTGACGATCCGCACTTCGGAACGCTGGTGGGGACGTTCTTAGAGCGGGAGGCGGACCGCCTCCGGGTACAAGCGACCACGGGTACCGACGAAGCGCGGCCGATACTCGCGGAGCGCGACTTCGACTGTGTCGTCTCCGCTTACGATCTGCCGGATCGAACCGGCATCGAGTTCTTCGAGACCATCCGGGAAGACCATCCACGCCTTCCGTTCGTCTTATTCTTCGACCAGGCGGACGAGGAGGGAGTGCGCGAGGCGATCGACGCCGGCGTCACCGATTACGTGAGGAGCGGTTCCGATCAGTACGCAGTACTGGCGGATCGGATCGTGAACGCAGTGTATCGAAGCCGCGCGACACGCCGACTTCGAGAGGAGGAGAAGGAGTATCGGTCGCTGTTCGCCGAGATGAACAAGGGCGTCGCGTTGCACGAACTCGTCACCGACGACGCGGGCGAGCCGGTCGATTTCCGGATCCTCGAAGTCAACGACCAGTACGCATCCACTCTCGATCTGGATCGGGAGGACATCGTGGGACGGCTGGCATCAGAGATCTACGGAACGGTCGCTTCGGACTATCTGGATCGGTACGCGGAGGTCGTCCGGATGGGGGAATCGACCGAGTTCGAAACGTACTATCCACCGCTGGAGAAACACGTCCGGGTCTCGGCGTTCGCACTGACCGACGATCAGTTCGGGACGGTGCTTTCCGACGTCACCAAGCAGAGGCGGACCGAGACAAAGCTCCAGCAGTCCCAGCGAACATACGAGAATCTCTTCGAGGGCATCAGCGACATCGCGTTCGTCCACGAGGCGCACGGGGAGATCATCGCAGTCAACGAGGCGGCGTGTGAGCGCCTCGGCTACGACGAGGAGTCGCTGATCGGGATGTCGCCGCTTGACGGTGACATCCTCGGCATCTCGGACGCGAAGCTGCGCGAGCAGCTAGAGACAATCCGAGAAAAAGGTCGCGTGACGTTCGAGACCGCCTTCGTCACGAAGGACCGTGAGCACGTGCCCGTCGAGATATCGTCAAGTCGGATCGAGTACTTCGGTATGCCGGCGATTCTGAGTGTCGCCCGCGATATCACAGAACGGAACGAGCGGGAGCGACAGCTGCAGACGCTCAACGAACGGTTCGAACTGGCACTGGAGGCCGGCCAGTTCGGGATCTGGGACTGGGATGTCGAGACCGACGAAGTCACGTTCAGCGAGCGCTGGGCGGGGATGCTGGGGCACTCGCTCGGGGAGATCGAACCACATCTGAACGCGTGGGAGAAGCGAGTCCATCCCGAAGACCTCCCGGACGCGCGAGACGCGCTGGAAGCACACTTCGGGGGCGAGACGGACTACTACGAATGCGACCATCGGATGCGGACGAAATCGGGCGACTGGATCTGGATCCGGGACGTCGGCAAAGTGTTCGAGTGGGGCGAGGACGGTGACCCGGTTCGGATGGTCGGGATCCACCAGGACATCACCGAGCGCAAGCAGCGACAGAAGGAACTCCGGCGCCAGAACGAGCGCCTGGAGGAGTTCGCCAGCGTCGTCAGCCACGACCTGCGGAACCCGCTACAGGTGGCCTCGGGCCGGCTAAAACTTGCCAGGGAGGACTGCGACAGCGAACACCTGGATCGGATCGATGACGCGCTCGACCGGAGCCAGGCGCTGATCGACGATCTGCTGACACTCGCACAGAAGGGTGAGCGGGTGGCCGAGACCGAAATCGTCGGGCTGTCAGCAGCGGTCGAAGGAGGCTGGCACAACGTCGAGACCGACGGGGCGACGCTGTCGGTCGAAGCCGACGTATCGGTCCGGGCAGACGAAGGGCGTCTCCAGCAACTGTTCGAGAACCTCTTTCGCAACGCCGTGGAACACGGAGGGAGTGATCCGACCGTCCGGATCGGGCCGCTCGACGAGCGAGACGGATTCTACGTCGCCGACGACGGGGACGGAATCCCCCCTGACGAACGTGCTGACGTCTTCGAGAGCGGGTACTCGACCGCCGAGGACGGTACCGGATTCGGACTCGCGATCGTCGAGGAGATCACACACGCACACGGCTGGGATATCGACGTGACGGACAGCGAGCACGGCGGGGCGCGCTTCGAGATCAGTGACATCGACGTCGTTGCAGGACACAGCGAAAGTTGATCGGCGTGGGAACGGGGTAGCCGTCGGGTATCAGCTCTCGATGACGAGCAGCCGGCCGAAGATGGCCGCGCTCGCCAGAAAAACCACGCTAAAGACCACGTAGAGGAGGACCTTCACGGCCAGCGGCAACGGCACCAGAAACGTACCGAAGACGATGCCGAGGGCTATGACGCCGACGCCCGCACCGGCCAGCACGATTCGCGGGACCATCTAGCCACGAGTGGACGGGCCGGGACAATGAATCTATACGATTGGTCCGGCATCGCCCCGACCGATGGACGAGTGAACCGCCGGCTGCTTCGACGGACCCAGGAAATCTGATATCGGCAGAAGGAACAACTATCAATAGCTATCTTTAAACAGCGAGAGAATCGCGCCGTCTGCCCGTGGCGTCTTCGACGCCACGCTGTTTACGGCGGGCATGAATCGCGTACGCTCCACCAATCAACCTCCGTTCTACCTCCCCAACCGGATATTCGACGCCAACCGCAGCCATTAAGGTAAAACAGATAACATAGGCTATGTGTGGCGGAACTACTCACGACGCGCACCATCACGGCCTCGCTGAGTAATGACCGTGAGGGCGTCGTCAGTGATCTCGATTCACTTGCAGACTCCGCCAGCAAACTGTGGAACGTCGCCCGGTGGACAATAGACCGCATCTGGAACGCAACCGGGGAAATCCCCGACGAATCCACACTCAAAGCCTACCTCAAAACCAAACCCGTCTGGAAAGACCTGAACGCCCAATCCAGTCAGGCAATCGTCGAAGAATTGTCTGGCGCTTTCCAGTCGTGGTTCGAGCAAAACGACCCGGATGCGAACCCACCGGGCTACCGGAAATACGGCGACCACCGCCCTCACAGCACGGTCACGTTCAAAGAAGACGGATTCAAACTCGATACAGACCACCAGCAGGTGCGCCTCTCGAAAGGCGAGAACCTGAAGGATGGTTGGGCCGACTTCATCCTCTGCGAATACGAGACCGGCCCGGAAACCGACCTCACCGACGTAGAACGCGTGCAGCAAGTCCGTTCCGTCTGGAACGACGATCACTGGGAACTACACTTCGTTTGCAAAGTCGAGATCGACGCAACCGATACCACTGGTGAGAAGACAGCGGGAATCGACCTCGGGATCAGCAACACCGCCGCCGTCTCGTTCGGTGACGAGACGCTGTTGTATCCCGGGAACGCACTGAAGGAGGACGCCCACTACTTCCGCCACGTCGAATACGAGACGGAGGGTGAAGACGGCCCCAGCAATCATGCGGAGTGGGCGCGACAGAAGAAATCGCGCCGCCAAAAACACTTCCTCCACGCCTTGTCGAAAGACATCGTCGAACAGTGCTCTCGTCGTGAGGTGGGGACGATCGCTGTTGGGCATCCGAAGCACATCCGCGATGATCAAGACTGGGGTCGGCACGGGAACAAGAGGTTGCACGACTGGGCGTTCGAAACGCTCATCGCACACATCGAGTACAAAGCAGAGGAGCGTGGCATTAGCGTCGAACGGGTTGATGAGGCCGAGTTGAAAACATCGAAGACATGTTGTCAGTGCGGAGTAGAAGATGATTCGAACCGTGTTGAACGTGGATTGTACGTGTGCGATGAGTGTGAACTGGTCGCTAGTAGTGATTTGAATGCGGCGGAGAATATGCGAGCTGCGGTAACTCCGAGTCCCTCGCAGGATAGGAGTAACGGCTGTCTGGCACAGCCTTCGGTGCGCCTGTTCGAGAAATCCACGGGCCGGGTGGCCCGCCGAGAACAGGTCGTATCGTAAACCGGTAAATATCCCAACGCTGAGCAAATCGGAGATTTGCGAGGTACGCGAATCTTCGATTCGCTTGACTCGGGAAGCCGCGCCGTCGTCGGGCTACGCCCGACTGCCTGAGGGATCTTCGATCCCTCTCCGTTCACGGCGCGGAGGATGTCACACAGCGAGTATGGGGAAAAGACCTGCTGGCTCACTACGTTCGCCAGCAGTCAGTGTCCGATCAGTCCTCAGCCGCCGCGTGATCGACCAGATCAATCTCGCCGGCGTCGAGTTCTTCCGCGCCACTTTTTCCCGCTCGGGTGTCCTCGCTTCGCTGCGGCACCACTCGCGGCAAAAACGTGGGGAAAAAGACCTGCTGGCTCACTGCGTTCGCCAGCAGTCGGTGTCCGATCAGTCCTCAGCCGCCGCGTGATCGACCAGATCAATCTCGCCGGCGTCGAGTTCTTCCTCGACCTCGCGAGCTGCCTCGACCATATTCGCCATCTTCTGGTAGGCGACCTCGCGGGGCAGCAGCTTCACGCCACAGTCCGGCGAAACCGTCAACTGCTCGGGCGGGACGACCTCCAGCCCGCGCTTGATGTTCTCCTTGATCTCCGCGACGGACTCGACCTCGGCGTCGTGGACGTCGACGACACCCATCGCGAAGTCCTTGGTGAACTCGTGCTCTTTGAAGACCTCGACCTGCTCGAAGTCGCCGTTGGCCAGTTCGAGGTCGTACTCCTCGACCGGGTAGTCCAGAATCTCGGGGTAGATCCGCGAGTAATCGCCGTAACAGACGTGGAGGCCGAGACGGACATCATCCGGAACATCGTCGACGATTCGTTCCAGCGCCTCGCCGACGATGGCGTGGTCGTCCGGCGTGGTGGCGAGGGCAGGCTCGTCGATCTGGATGTATCGCGCGCCGGCCTCGACCAGCGCCTCGATCTCCTGGTTGACCAGATCCGCAAGCGCGTAGGTCAGCTGCTCCTCATCGTCGTAGACCTCGTTGAAACTCCAGGACGCGAGCGTGTAGGGTCCGGTGATCGGGACCTTCACCGGCGCGCCGGCTACGTCGTCAGTGAACTCGAACTCCTCGACGAGCCACTGCTGGTCGTACTCGACCTCCTCAACCACCGAGGGCTTGTCGAAGTAGTTGTGTCCCCACACCTTCACGCGGCCGTTGAACTCGTAGCCGTCGATCCGGTGGGCGAAGTACTCGACCATCTCGTTGCGCCGCATCTCGCCGTCAGTGACGACGTCGATGCCGGCCCGCTCGTGTTCTTCGGTGATCAGGCGGGCGGCGTCGTCTTTCGATTCCTCCCAGTCCTCGACGTCGAAGTCGGAATCGGGGTCCTCGAACAGTTCTCGGGCCGTGTCGTGCCACTCCGGCTTGGGATAGGAGCCGACGACGGTCGTCAGCAGGAAGTGGTCGTTGGGGTGATCCGCCGGTCGGAACTGCTCGCGTGTATCCGTCATAGTTGCACCTCCGCTCCGTCAGCGGCTTCGGAAAGCGCCTGGAGTTTCGCCTCGAACTTGTTGGTCGGCAAGTAGAACAGCTCGGTGTTCGCGGTCGCGTAGACCGTCTCGAACTCGTTGGCGGTCTGGTCGGCGACCCACTCGATGCGCTCGCGGATCTCCTCGGGCGTCTCGACCAGCGTGTTCTGGCCGTCGACCAGTCCCAGCGCGATCGAGTCTTTCGTGCCGTACTCGTTGATATTGTAGCGGTTCTGCTCGTGGTCAGTCACGAAGTCATAGCCGACGGCGTCGATGTCCGCGTCCAGCAGGTGGGCGTGGACTTTCTCCTCGAGTGCGCCCCAGTAGGTCTGGACGACCACTTCAGCGTCGACAGCACTCGCGACGGCATCGATCGCCTCGCTGGCGCGCTCGTCCTCGCCCTCGCCGGGTGCGTCGGTGACCAGCGACGGTTCGAGCAACAGCAGCGTCTCGGCGTCGAACGCCTCGGCCTCGCCCGCGAGAAAGTCCGCGACGCCGTCGAGGAACGCCGCGTCGTCGCCGTAGTACTCGTCGGTCGCCAGCTCCGAGAGCGAGTAGGGACCCGGCAGGACGGCCTGCAGATCCTCGCCGTCGGTAAGGGCATCGGCCGCGTCGAGCTCGTCGGGTACGTCGCCGTCGGCGGTCAACTCGCCGGTGACGACCGGTTCCCGGTAGAAGTTGTTGTTGTCGTAGTAGCGGACGATCCCGCGGGTCTCGACGTTGTCGTGGACCGCCAGCGGATGGGCGAGCATGTCGTCCCACCGCAACTGCCCCTCGACGATCCGATCGAGTCCGGCCGCCCGCTGAGACTCGACCACGTCGGCGCGGGCCTCTTCGTAAACGGAGGTGATCTCCGCGCCCTCGCCGCCGCTGATCAGATCGCCCTTCTGATGGCCTTTCAGTCGAGATAAGTCGTCTTTCGCCCAGTCCGGTAACGGGTACAATCCCGGTGTCGTCGATACGATCTCCGTCATTACAGCGGCATACGAAATGACGAGCTTTAATATTTACTACTTCGATGAATTACTGACAGTTATTCAGCGTTTGGGACGAGATCGTCGAGTCGTTCGTCCTCGATGAGATCTAGCAGGTCGTCGCGATCGAGGAGTTTGATATCGTGGTCCGCCGCGCGTTGGCGAACTGGCTCGGGGACGTCAGCGGTCGTGACCAGTGCGGCGGCGTCTGCTCGCTCGGTGTCGTCGCGGTCGGTGACACAGCGGTCGACGACGGAGGCGTCGAGATCCTGACCGGGAGTGTGGACCGTCCAGATCAGGACGCGAAGGTCGATCGCTCGCCGTCGGATCGCCATAATGTCGTATTTGGCGCTCGAGTGGGCGAAGATGGTCGTTTCCCAGCCCAGTTCGCGCCAGCACGCCGCGATGAACTCGGTGAAACGCGATTCGTCCATCGCTTGGATCTCCGTGTCCAGTGTCGCTCGGTGGTCGGCAGCACTGTCTCGACTGTCGTCGGGATCATCGGTGATCGAAACCCAACTGGAGGTGTCGGTCGGATCGAGGTCTGACCCGGACGATTCAGCGCTGTCGGGATCCCGCGCAGTGATGCCTGCAACGATCGTTTCCTCGTGGTCGGATCGGTCGTCCCCGGCCGAAGTCCTCCCAGACGTGACGTGGTCGTCCCGCTCGATGCTGTGATCGGAGCCATCGCGGCTGACATCGTACTCGATCAGTGCGCGCCGGTGATCGGTCGCGATACGCCACTGCACCACGGTCGGTTCCCGATCCGGGGCCAGTTCGGCCACGACCTCGCGAGCCGCCGCGATCCGATCGTCGGCTTCGTCACACGCCGCCAGAGCCTGTTCGGTCCGGCCGTTCGCGTGGAGTCGCTCGGCGGCTGCGAGCAGCTGCTCGATCACGGACGTGTGGGCCCCAACGAGCGCGTCGACGATCTCCAGGACCCGCTCCCGGATCGTCTCGGGATCGCCCGCGAACGGGGCATCCGGGCCCCAGCAGAGGCCCAGCCAGTCGCGATGTGCCGACAGCGCGTCGGCCAGCCGTCGGGCCCGCTGTTGTGGATCATCGATCGATTCAGCTTCCCGCAGCGCCGTCGTCGCCGTCTCGCGGGGCTGGTCTTCGAGCCGCGCCAGGTCACGTTCGACCGACTGCAGTCGCCCTTCGATTTCCCCGTCCGGCGGCTGATCGGCGTCGATCGAACGAGCCTGCGCCGCGGCGTCACGCGCGTCCCGGAGCGCTGCGTGGGCTGGCCGGAGCCGTCCTGCAGCCTCGTAACGATCGGCCCGCTCGACGTGGTCGTCAGCTAGCGTCGCAAGCGCGCGGCGTTGCAACGCTCGGACTGCTTCGCGGTAGGAGTCGAGATCCGCGTGCGCGAGGACTTGTTCGCCGATGTCGAACGTCCCCACCTGCTCGCGGCCCGCCGCGATCACCGACAGTACCTCCTCGGCGGCCTGGCGTGCAGCGTCGGGCTCGCCGTCGTCGAGGCGGTCCTGGGCAGTCGCGAGCTGTTCGTCGATACGTACGGCGAAACGGTTCACCTGCGACCACGCTGCCGTGCACTCTTCGAGATAGGAGACGATCGCCTGGAGGTCGCCGCCGCCCGGCAGCGACCACTGCTCGCCGGCCTCTGTGTGGACGAGCAGTCGCTTCCGTAACAGCCCGCTTTCGGTGTCGATCCGCGTGACAGACGAAAACGGGATTGGGATGACCCGATCGCCGCCAGCGTCCGCCCCGCCGATCGCGATCACCAGGCGGAGATCGGTGATCGCGACGAGCGTTCTGTGTCCCCGCGTCGGTTTGTACGTCTCGCTGTCCCCGTCGCCTTCGACTGTCACCCCACCTCGTTTGGCATGGATCACGAACGCGACCCGCTCGGTGTCGCCGAGATACGACGATAGCGGCCCGTCGGCGAGATAGTCCTCACCCAGTCGATCGTCTATTCCCGCGGTCGAGCTCGAGCCGTCCGTCCCTTCTAGTTCGATGACCTCGACCATCGCAGGCTCTCGTCTGTACTAACCGGGCGACGTATTATCTAATAATTGTAATATTTTGTATATTTGGGCCGAGGAATATACCCGAAGACAGCTCTCAGGGGTCGTCCGGGCGGAGTTCGAGGACGACGAGCCGCTCGAAGGGATGTGACTCCTCGGCGACCTCGCGGGCGGTCAGTCCTCCGGCGGCCGCGCTCGCACGCACGGCATCGATGTCCGTGAGCGAACTGACGAGCAGCAGCACCACGCCGTCGTCGACGAGGACGCGGCGGACAGTGGCGAGGAACGGATCGATCACGGCGCGACCGTCTTCGCCGCCGGAGAGGGCACGCTCCATCCAGTCGTCGAACTCGTGGTCGGGGTCGGTCGGCAGGTACGGCGGGTTGAAGGCGACGACGTCGAAGCAGTGATCCCGGAACGGTTCGACGAGATTCGCCCGGACGGTCGACAGGCCGGCCTCGTAGGCCTCGCGGCAAGCCATCGGATTGACGTCCGTCGCGACGACCTCGGCCCCGGTCGTGGCGAGCGCGGTCGCGACGTATGCCGATCCCGTACCCACCTCCAGGACCAGGTCGTCCGTGCCGACGTACTCACGTGCTGTCTCGGCGAGTAGATGTGAGTCTTCTGCCGGTTCGTACACCTGATCGAGATCGCGCTGGCTGGCCAGCTCGATCCGGTCGTCTTTCATCTCTCGTCGGGTTCGTCGTCCGTCGTCCTCGACGTTTCGCTTTGGATCGCCAGTCCATCGGGTGGTCGTCCCCCCAGCGTGCGCTGGGGGAGCGGGATCGTGATCCCCTCCCGTTCGAAGGCGTCCTTGACCGCGGCGACGACAGCGGTCTGTGCGATCCAGCGCCGCCGCGCAGTCGGGTCGTCGATCCAGAAGCGCAACTCGAGCACCACCGCGGAGTCGCCAAAGCCCGTCAGGACAGTCCGCGGGCTCGGGTTCGAGCGGATCTCCTCGCGGTCGAGGTCACGTATCGTCTCGGCGGCCAGTTCGCGAGCGCGTTCGACGTCGTCGTCGTAATCGACGCCGACCTCGACGTCGACGCGCAGTCGGCCTTGCCGGGAGCGGTTGACCAGCCCCGTCGCCGTCACCACGTCGTTCGGGATCGTGACGGACTCGTCGTTGAACGTGCGGATCTCGGTATTGAATACGGAGACGTCGGTGACGATCCCTTCCTGGTCGTCGATCGCGACCCAGTCGCCGATATCGAAGGGGCGGCCGAACAGCAGCACGAATCCCGCGAGCACCGACGACAGCGTCTGCCGGGCCGCCAGGCCGAGCACCACACTCAGGAACCCGGCGCCGAGCAGGATGTCGGAGGGGTCGATCCCCCAGACGGCAAGGACGACGACGATCGCCAACGAGTACAGCACGAGCTGGAGAACGTGATAGGTCACCTCGTGTTGATGGCGCGAGAAGGCGTCGTGTTCCTCGAAGACGAGGCCGGCGATCCGCTTGACGAACACTGTCGAGCCCCAGGCACCGACTAGCAGGAACAGCGAGACCAGCGCGCGAACGACCGTCGTCGGATCCGGATCGAGGACGTCCGAGATGGCCGTCGCCTGCGCGCTTGCGTCCCAGATGGCGAGGACGGCGGCGGTCGCCCCGACCGAAATAGCGACGATCAGTGCCGCCTGCGCGGCCTCGAGCAGACTGCCGCGCGGGTCGTACTGCACCCGGAGCCAGCGACCGACCTGTCGGATCGCCCAGCTCCCCGCTATCACGGCGACGAGCAGAACGAGCGTCCCGAGCCACCGCTCGGTCGGCGTCGCGAACAACTGGCCGACGATCGGGAACTCGATCGCCAGCACGCCCCAGTCGACAGCGACCAGCGCGGTCACGGATCGCCCACCTCGACCGCGAGCTGCGCGAGCTTCGCGAACTCCGCCGGGGTCACGTCCCCGGCTCGCTTGCTCATGAGATCCTCGGCAGCGGCGTCGACGACCGCGTCAGGATCGTCGAGGCCCGAGATGTGGCCGGTGTTGCGGATCGCGTTACGCATCGTCTTGCGGCGCTGGGTGAAGATGGCTTTCACGAGGTCCATGAATACCTCGTCGCTCGGGACTTCGTACGCCGGCTCGCGCGGGGTCGTCCGGACGATCGCGCTCTCGACGGCCGGCGGCGGCCTGAACGCCGCCTCCGGCACGGGTTCGACCACCTCGATATCGGCGTAATGGCCCGCCGTCACCGACAGTCGACCGTACTCCTCGGTCCCCGGATCGGCGGCCATCCGCTCGGCGAACTCCCGCTGGAACATCAGGACGAGCGGCACACCGTGCGGGAGGAGCCGGAACGTGATCTCGCTGGAGATCCCGTAGGGGAGATTCGAGATCGATGCCGTGAACTCGGGCAACTCGACCGCCAGAGCGTCCCCTTCCAGTACGGTCAACCGTCCGGCGTCGATCTCGGCGGCGAACTCCTCGCGGAGAAACGCCGCCAGATCCGGGTCGCGCTCGACGGCCGTGACGTGCCCGGCGACGGCGAGCAGCCGATCGGTGAGCGCGCCGGTCCCGGCCCCGATTTCGAGAACGAGACCCAGGTCGGCGTCGATCTCGGTCGCGTAGGTGGGCACGCGATCGAGCACGCGATCGTCGACCAGGAAGTGCTGATCGCGGTCGGGGTTCCCCCCGACGCCGGCACGGGCTAACAGCGCGTCGGGATCGCGAAAGTCGGTGTCGTCCATCTTATTCGCTGTCACGGCGGGCGAAGATCCGGTATTTCAGGTCCGTTTCTTCGATCTCTTCGAGAATGCGTTCGACGAGCACATCCTTCGGATCGTGGAGACCGCTGACTCGCGCCTCGATGTCCTCGAAATTCTGGAAGGGGCGGCGTTTGCGTGCTTCGAGGACGTTGTTGCGCAATTTCTTGCCGATCCCCGGCAGGAGGTTCAGCGCGTGCAGTCGAGTCGTGATCGGCTGGGCGTCGTTGTAGAAATCGACGAACCGCTCGGTATCCGCGTCGACGGTGTCTTCGATTGCGTACACCAGTTCGGACTGGGCGCCCCCAGAGAGATCCGCGTAGTCGATCTCGTGGGCGCGCTCGACGTCGTCGCCGCGCTCGACAGGGATCCGATCGCCGATCGAGATGTCGGCGTCATCGGCGAGCACGAGTTCGAACAGTCGAAACTCCTCAATAGAGACGGCATACGCTAGCGGCTCTTTCTCGTACTGTGGCCGCTCGTCGTCCGAGCGTCCGTGCGGCAGATGATCGAGGACGACTGCCGTGGGGGCACTCGACTCGTCGTCGCGGTGGCCGGGACTCATGTCGAGGTGCTACGACGAGAACGTTCTTAATACCGGCGGGTGCCGACTGCATTCAGACAGGCAGATGTCGACGATCGGGGACTCGATCAGACGTACTTCGCGACGACGTTGAGAATGTCGTCGAGTTCCTCGCCCGACAGCGAGTATCGCTCCTGGGCGAAGACCGAGCGCAGTTCGTCCCGGTCCTCGGGCAGCAGGTTGGCGATCTTGTAGGCGGTCGCCTCGTCGACCTTCTCCAGGTCCCGGAGTTCGGCGACGAACTCCTCGGACTCTTCGACATCGAGAGTCGCGAAGCGGTTGACGTGCTCGACAGCACGGGTGAGTTCGTAGCGCATCTCCCGGTCCTCGTCGAGGGCGCGCTCGCGCTCGATATCTTCGAGGACTTCCTTGGCCTCGGCGAGGGTGAGATACTCCTCTTCGAGCTTTTCCTTGAAGATCGTCATCGCTTACTCCTGTCGTCGGAGGTGCGCGGCCTTGACGATCAGCGTCTTCTCGACGCCGTCGTCCCTGATCTGGACCTGGTAGGCTTTCCCCTGCGTGCCGACGACCGTCCCGGTGTGGCCGTTGAAGCGCGGGTGGAACCGGCCCTCAGCGACGCTGGGATCGATCGCGAGGTGGACGACGTCGCCGTCCTCGAACTGCTCGACGGCGCGCTGTGGCGGCGATGTCCCCCGATCGCGGGGGTCGTTTTTGAGCTTGTTCCGCGTTCCCTCGAGTGGACCGTTCGAACTGGGCATTCTTGCCGTCCGGTAGTCCGGTCGGGCATATAAAACGTGCGTTCCGCTACCGTTGTGGTCCGTCGTGACACGCGAGCCGCGGCGCAAAAACAGCCTACACTCGGCCGACGTTCTCGACGGAGACGCTCTCGACGTCCTCGACCTCGCCGAAGGCTTCCTCGACGGATTCGGTACCGCCGGACTCGTCGGGGACGATCACGGTCGGCAACAGCGCGACCAGGCCGAAGGCGACCTCGTCACGCTCGAAGCCGTTGATCTTCGCACCCTCGGGGAGGGACTGTTCGAGACGCTCCTGGAGGGCGTCCAGGTCGACGTCCGGGCTGTTCGGCATGACCTTGATTTTGGCAGCGACTTTTCCCATGGTTATGGTCCCGTGAACCCGCAGTCGGGGCACTCATAGAGGTTGCTCTGCTTGCGGCACTTCGCACAGCGGTAGATCTGGTGTCCGCATTCGGGACACGTGAACGCGGCGGCGTTCGTGCCGGTGACGTTGATCCCGCACGAAATGCACTTTTGCCGGCGCTTTTGCTGGCTCTCGCTCATCCGTACACGTTCTTTCACATCGCGGCTTTTAACGGTTGCTAATACTGGTTGCGATACGTTCGGACAGATATTCGGCACGCTGTCGTGCCGCATCATTTCGAAATGGTATAGCTACCAGTATACGCGCGATGCGGCCCACCGAGGTCGACGCCGTCAGGTCAGCGCTAGGCTTTTGCTCGCCGCGCGGTGAGATTCGACAATGAGCCACAGTCACGGCGACGGGATCAGCGAGAGCGTCCAGATGTACCTCAAGGAGATCTACCTGCTCTCTCGTGGAGGCGACTACGCTAAGACCGGCGAGTTAGCCCAGCGGCTGGACGTCTCGCCGCCGAGCGTCACCGAGATGTTCGGCCGGCTAGAGGAGAACGGGCTGCTGGAATACGAGAAACGGCGCGGCGCGGTCCTGACCGACGAGGGCGAATCTCGCGCGCGACGGCTCCTGCGCAAACACTGCCGCATCGAACGCTTTCTCGTCGAACATCTCGGCGTCGAGGAGGGATTCCACGAGGAGGCGTGCCGACTCGAACACGTCATGAGCGACGAGGTCGCGAACCGACTCGACCGCTACGTCGAACTTGAAGACGACTGTCCGGACTGTTACGACCCCGAGCGCCAGCACTGCTCGAAACTCGACGTGGCCTGATCGGGACTGGGCCGCCAGCAAAAGACGTTCCGTCGGACCTGTCAGTCCGAAATTCATTGTCTGACGGCACTTTATCTCCCTGCGACACGAGAACGGACACATGAGCAGCGAGTCTCAAGAGCCAAATCCGAACGCCGAAGCCGAGGAAACGCCCGACTCCGGCGGCGATCCAGCCGCCGAAGACGCGAGGAGCCCCCCCGCGTTGACGATCGCACTGCCGGACGGGAGCGAGAGCGTCTCCGACGCGATCGTCACCAACAGGGAGATGCTCCGGGAACCACAGGAACACGGACTGGCGACCGAGCAGGATATCACGCATCTCTCCAAGGCGATGGAAGGGCTCTCCTCGAGCGTCGAGGAAGTCAGGCACGAACACGACAAAAGCGAGTCCGAGATCGACGAGTTGCGGGCGGTCGTGGAGCGACAGCGGCGACAGATCGACGAACTGCAGTCGATGGTCACCTCGCTCGCGGACATCCTGGGGACCGAAGCCGAGTGGGAAACGTTCGAAGACGAATGACATCCTCCCCGGCGTGAACGTCGGGGTTTCCTCCGTGGGAGTCTCAACCGGTCTACGACTCGCCGGGGGCAACATTCCCGTCACGGTGGACGGTACTCGGGTCTGTGCGCTGTTCTTTGGGACGGTGAGAGCGTGGTGACTCCGACCAGTCGTGGTCGTCCCACTCAAACCGCACGGGCCGTGCCATCGGCCTGACCGCTTCCTCTGTGTGCCGCTCTAGGAATGTTTCCGACGCTGTAAGGTCGGCGTGCCCCTCGAACCCACACGGACAGGTGAGTGTGTCCTGATGCCGTGTCGTTCGGTCTGTCGAACCACACTGCGGGCATTCCTGACTGGTCCACGCCTCTGACTGGACTTCGACCGTGATACCGTATTCTTCGGCAGTACAGACCAGTCGCTCGGTGAATTGCTTGAATGCCCAGAAGTTATGTGTCTTGGCGTTTGTCTCGACCGACCAATGCGTGTCCAGTACGTCGGTCAACCCGCCGATATACAGTGTGTCCACGCCTTCGGCGTACAGTCGTTCCAACAGGTCACGACACAACGCTTCCTGAGCGTGGTCCCGGCGACGAGTCCGTTTCTGGTACAGTCGCCGGATACGCTTGCTACTGTATCGGCCTTCTTCGAGTTTCGACTGTAACCGGGCGATTTCTCGCGTCGTGTCGCGGAATCGCTGGAACAACTCGCGGCCTTCGTACAGGTATTGCTCGCCGGTCGTGGTGGTACAGGCGACGAGATTGTTTGCACCAATGTCCAGAGCGGCCTTTTCATCGGCCAGTGGAGTATCCCGTGTCTCGTCAGAAACAGTCACGGGTTGCGAAGCCCTGAACGTGCTATCAGTCTCGTCGTACCACAGGTCTAACCGACCCTGTTTCTCGTACTCGGGCCAGTTCGGGTCGCCAGTGATTTCCAGACGGAGACGCCCAGTGTGGTCGTATCGGTCTTTCAATTCACTCCCGACCAGTATTTCGAGTCGGGAGCGTTCGCCCCATTCGACGGTGTACGACGTGTTGCGGATGACGGTATGGAGTTTGCGGCCCTCGTCTTTGTTGCCCCAGAATCCCGGTGGTTCCGGGTATTCAGTGACGGACGTATCCGAATCGTCGTGATACGCTTTCTTGTTCTCGAAGAATCCGCGCCATGCTTCGGAGTTCTTCCGTATCACCTGTTGGGCGGTGGACGCACCGAGGACGCCTTTGTATTTGCCTTCGAGTCGACCTGTATCGGCGTCCCACACGTCTTCGTTTTCGTATCCGCCTTCGTCGTTGTACCGCATGAGGCGTTCGTAGTTGACTTCGTTCCAGAGAGCGGCGGAAGCGTCCAACAGGTCGCGTAGCAGTTGCTCTCCGGTATCGGAGAGCGGTCGCACGGCGAACGTGTTGGTACGCTTCACGACGACAGATTATTATACTTTTAGTCTTAAAGTCTTTTCGTCATGCGTCCCAACATCGATATTTCACACACGCTCGGTGGCCGAGTCAAAGACTACGCAGAAGCGAACGATTTGGACCTCTCGGAAGGCTATGCAGAGGTGTTAAAAGCAGGTCTGGAAGCGTTGGAGACTCAGAACCAGCAGTAACACGACGGTTTCCCACCGGAGCTTACGCGATTCACGCCCGCCGTGAACGGCGGGACTCTCTCGCTGTTGAAAGGTAGGGACTGCCGCTAGAACCTCGTGCGGTTGATTCAGAACGTGCTTCCAGCAGTCCGTATGCAGTCACTCGCAGAGTGGTGCTTTCAAATGGCCCCGTCCCCCAGAGAGTGATAATGAACGGCAACAGTTTCGGTCGTCTCTTCCAGGTGACGACCTTCGGGGAGAGCCACGGCGAAGCGATGGGCTGCACGGTCTCGGGGGTTCCGGCGGGCGTGGAACTCGACGAGGCGGACATCCAGACGGATCTCGACCGGCGCAAACCCGGCCAGTCGATGATCACGACCTCCCGCGGCGAGCCGGACAAGGTCTCGATCAAATCCGGCCTGCAGGACGGGTACACGACGGGGACGCCGATCGGGATGGTCATCCAGAACAAGGACGCCCGCTCGGGCAAGTACGAGCCGTTTGTCACCGCGCCACGGCCCAGCCACGGCGACTTCACCTACTCGGCGAAGTTCGGCACGCGCAACTGGGGCGGTGGCGGCCGCTCCTCCGCCCGGGAGACCGTCAACTGGGTCGCTGCCGGCGCGATCGCGAAACAGGTCCTCGAACAGAGCGAGTACGACATCCGTATCAAAGCCCACGTCTGCCAGCTGGGCGACATCGAGGCCCCCGACGTGAGCTTCGAGCAGATCCTCGAACACTCAGAGGAGAACGAAGTCCGGTGTGCCGACCCCGAGACCGCCGAACGGATGCGCGAACTCGCCGACGAGTATCAGAAAGCGGGCGATTCCATCGGCGGCGCGATCTACTTCGAGATGCAGGGGGTGCCTCGGGGACTCGGCGCGCCGCGGTTCGACAGTTTCCCCTCGCGGATGGCCCAGCTTATGTACTCGATTCCCGCGGTCAACGACTTCGAGTACGGCATCGGCCGCGAGGCCCGGACGACGGCCGGCAGCGAGTACAACGAGGACTGGGAGTTTGAGGGCGAATCGCGTAGCGACTCGGAACCGTCGAGCGGCGACGAGCCGCGAGACAGAGGCGACCCGACGCCCGTCGGCAACGACCACGGCGGTATCCAGGGCGGGATCACGACCGGCGATCCGATATACGGCGAGGTGACCTGGCATCCGCCGGTCTCGATCCCGAAAAAGCAGGAGACCGTCGACTGGGAGACCGGCGAGCGCAAGGAGATCCAGGTCGTCGGCCGCCACGACCCGACGCTGCCCCCGCGGGCGGTCCCGGTCGTCGAGGCGCTGTTGTACAGCACGGTGCTTGACTTCATGCTGCTCGACGGCCGGATCAACCCCGACCGGCTGGACGATCAGCCCGGCGAGTACGACACCGAGTATCACCCCTCGAGTCCGGTCAACGATCCCGAGGACGCCGACACGCACGCCGAAAGCGTCGACGAAGACTGACGGCCTTTTGACAGCGGGCCACCCCGCCCGCTTTGCATTAATTCGGTTCGGCGTCGTCGCCACGCATCTCCCGTTTCACGGTCCGCCAGCGTCGCCGGGCACAGACGATCGCATCGAAGAAGACGACGACGAGGCCGGCAATGGCGATCCACTTCAGCGGCGGGAACTGTTCGAACGCCGGCGTGGAGTTCGCGACGAGCACGAACAGGATGATGTATCCGAACCGGGCGATCCGGCGCGCCGTCAGGAGGTCGGACCCGTTTAGCGAGTCGGCCATACCCGTCGTTAGAAATCGACTGACAAGAACCTGTGGGGGAAGAGAGTACCGCGACCGGGTCGGTTTTGCCCGTCCGGCCGGACACGGACGTATGGACGCAAACCAGGAGTCACCGTACAACCCGTTCGGGATGGACGAGTCGTGTCAGAACTGTCCCGAACTGGCAGAGACCCGGACGCAGGTCGTCCACGGCTACGGCGACGTGAGCGCGGAGTTCGCGTTCGTCGGCGGCTACCCCGACAGCGGCGCCGACGAGGCCGGGATCCCCTTCATGGGTGCGGGCCGGGAGACGCTGCTCGAAATCCTGCGGGCGACCGGATTCACCGAGTCGTCGTTGGAGACGACCGAACCCGAACTGGACAACGCCGTGCTGACCTACGCCGCGCGGTGTCACCACCCCGACCGGGAGCCGACAGAAAAGGAGTTCAGCGCGTGTGAGTTGTATCTCACCAGCGAACTCCGGATGATCAACCCCGAGATCATCGTCGGCGTCGGCCAGCACGCCCTGGAGGCGCTGGCCTGGGAGTACACCACCCGCGACGCCGAGGAGTTCGACGTTGAGGCTGAGCACGCCACGACCGTCCACGGACGCGGGTTCGACATCGTGCCGATGATCGAGCCGGCCGAACAGACCGACGCCCAGACCGACGCGCTGATCGAGCACATGCTCGACGTACTGGGCCGGGACTATCGACAGACGAAGGGGCGCCGCGGTCGCTGATACTGGTGGCTATGCCATTTCGAACTGATCCGACACGACGGTGTGTCGGATATCTGTCCGAACGTATAGCCACCAGTATGAGAGGGCGCCACGTGCGGTGCGACCGCTGGCAGCGTGGGGGCTGTGACCGCCGATGGACGCGGGGAGTCGCGAGCGCCGTTTGGCAAGCGTTATGCCGGGCGGGGAAGTCACGTCAGGTATGAACGTCGTAGTCACGGATGCTGTCGACGACGCGGGCCTGGCCCGGTTGCGTCAGGCGGGTCACGACGTCGAACTGGCCACGGACGCCGACCGCGAGGAGTTGCTCGAAGCGGTCGCAGACGCCCACGCACTGATCGTCCGATCGGGGACGACCGTCGACGAGGAACTGCTCGATGCCGCGCCCGAACTCGTCATCGTCGGGCGCGCGGGAATCGGTATCGACAACATCGACGTCGAGGCCGCGACCGACCGCGGGGTCGTCGTCGCGAACGCGCCGGACAGCAACGTCCGGGCGACGGCCGAACACGCGGTTGCCCTCTCCTTTGCGGCCGCCCGGAAGATCCCGCAGGGGCACATGCAGCTGAAAGACGGCTACTGGGCGAAAGGGGACATCCTCGGCTCGGAGTTCAACGGCAAGACGCTGGGGGTCGTCGGACTGGGCCGGATCGGCCAGGAGGTCGCGAAACGGCTCGGCAACCTGGAGATGGACCTGGTAGCGTACGATCCGTATCTCAGCGAAGAGCGGGCCCGACAGCTGGGCGTCGAGCTGGTCGAGGACATCGAGACCTGCTTCCAGAAGGCCGATTTCGTCACGCTACACACGCCCAAGACGGCCGAGACGGACAACTTCGTCGACGAGGAGCTGCTGGCCGAACTGGAAGACGGCTATCTGATCAACTGTGCCCGGGGCGGACTGGTCGACGAGCAAGCGCTGGCGGAGGCCGTCGAGGACGAGATCCTCTACGGGGCGGCCGTCGACGTCTTCGACGAGGAGCCGGTCGATCCGGACAACCCGTTGCTGGCGGCCGAAAACGTGATCGTGACCCCCCACATCGCCGCCAACACCGAATCGGCGAAACAGAACGTCTCGATCAGCATCGCCGATCAGATCATCGCGGCCTTCGACGACGAGATCGTCACGAACGCCGTCAACGCGCCCTCGTCGGGGGAAGACATCTACCCGACGATCCGGCCGTACGTCCGGATCGCCGAGACGGCGGGCAAGATCGCGATGCAGTTGCTGGGCGGACACGTCGAGTCGGTCGAGATCACGTACGCCGGCGAGATCGCCGAGGAGACCGTCGACGTCGTGACCGCCAGTGCGCTCCAGGGCGTGTTCGCACCGCTGGAGTGGCAGGCCAACGCGATCAACGCCGAACGGATCGCCGAGGAGCGCGGCGTCGAGGTCACCGAGTCGAAGACCCGACAGATCGAGGACTTCAACAACCTCGTGACCGTCGAGGTCAGCGACGGCGACCACACCGTCACCGTCGAGGGGACCCAGTTCGCGGGCGACGACCCGCGCATCGTCCGCATCCAGGGCTACCGCGTCGAGGCGATCCCCCACGGCCACATGCTCGTCGTCCGCAACCGTGACGAGCCCGGCGTCATCGGGTATATCGGCTCGATCATGGGGGAGTACGATGTCAATATCGCGGGGATGTTCAACAACCGCGAATCGCGCGGCGGCGAAGCGCTCACAGTCTACAACCTCGACAGCGCGCCCAGCGAGGAGCTGCTCGCGGAGCTTCGAGGGGACGACCGCATCGTCGAGACGACGCACATCTCCCTGGACAACGGCGAGTAGGCAGGTTCGCCCGGGTACGGGTCGACTCGAGCGGGACTCCGATTCTCTCGAATGATTCTGGCTCGGTGGTGTTTTTTATATATGGGTCGAAACACAAAGACAGACAATGGGTGGTCCACCGGCAGTCGAGACGCTGCACGCGCTGTTTGTCGATCCGGACGGGCGGATCACGCCCGTGCTGGATCACCTGGAGGAGTGTTCAGTACCTGTCGAGACCCAGTCAGTGCCGTCGGTGTCAGCGGCCGTCGAGGCAGTCCGAAACGAGCACGTGGACCTACTGGTCGTGCTCGGGGCGCGGGAGACCGACGCCGAGCCGGCGGTCGACGGGATCGACGCGTACGACCGGGCACGCGAGGCGGTGGACGTACCGATCGCCGTCTACGATTACAACTGGGACAACAAACAGCTGAAAGCAGCGCTCGAACGCAATATCCACACGATCAAAGGCGTCCCCGAGGCGCCGAAGCTCGTCTGTCGACAGTTGCGAAGCGCCGCGGGAATGGAGGTCGACCCACGAACGGACAGCGAACTGCTCGAATCGCTGCTCGAGTACTACCCCCATCAGTTGTTTTTGAAGGACGACGTCGGCCGGTTCGAGGGGGCAAGCGCGAAGACGGCCGAGGAGTTCGGCCTCACTCGGTCGGAAATCGTCGGTCTGACCGACTACGACATTCTGGACCCGGAGACCGCGAGGGCGACCTATCGGGAGGAGCAGGCACTGCTCGAAAGCGGTGACCCGGACATCGAGCGCATCGAACACTACGTCGACGACCAGGGCCGGGATCGGTGGGTGTCGATCACGAAAGCGCCACGGTACGACGAGGCCGGCGAGCCGATCGGGATCGTCGGTTCGAGCCGGGACGTGACCGAGGAAAAGCGCAAGGAGTACATGGTCAGAGAGGTCCACGCCGCCACGGAGCGGCTCGTCCGCATGGAGTCGAAAGCCGACATCGGAAAGACAGCGATGGAGCTGACAGCGGACATTCCCGTCGTCTCGCGGATACAGGTCGTGCTGAGCGACGCGACGAACGACCCGGAACCACTTGCGATCGACGATAGCGACTCACTGTACGAGACCTACCACGATCAGTTCGAGCGCGTGATAGAGACTGACCAGCCGCAGTATCTGACGACGGACGGACGGACTGCGGACGTATACTCCGACGAGCGGGACGTCTCGATCGCGATCCTGCCGCTCGACGAGCACGGGGCGCTCGGATTCGCCGCGGACGGAGAGACGTTCACCGAGTTCGGCATCGACCTGGCGAATATTCTGGCATCGAGCCTGGAGGCGGCACTCGACCGGGCCGAGCGCGAGCGCGAACTCGCCGGCCAGAACGAGCGCCTCGAGGAGTTCGCCAGCATCGTCAGCCACGATCTGCGAAACCCGCTGAACGTCGCCAGCGCCTCGACCGAGTTGCTCGCCGAGGAGACGGATTCCGAGCATATCGACCGAATCGACAGCGCGCTCGAACGGATGGAGCACCTCATCGAAGCGCTGCTGACACTCGCCCGCCGGGGACAGATCGTCGGCGAGACCCAGCCCGTCTCGCTCGACGCTGTCGCGAACGACGCCTGGAAGGTCGTCGAAACGCCAGACGCGACGTTGGTCGTCGAGGACTCAATGACCGTCATGGCCGACCGGGACCGACTGATCGAGATGCTGGAAAACCTCTTTCGCAACGCTATCGAACACGGCCGCCGGGACGCGACGGTCCGGGTCGGTACCCACGGCGAGGGATTCTACGTCGCCGACGACGGTGACGGGGTCGACCCGGACGTCCGGCAGAAGGTCTTCGAGATGGGGTACTCACAGGCCCCGGACGGAACCGGCTACGGGCTGTACATCGTCTCGACGATCGCACAGGCCCACGGCTGGGATGTGACAGTTACCGACTCCGCTGACGGCGGCGCACGCTTCGAATTCGGGGGCGTGTCAGTCCGGAACTAGTCCCGGCCGGCTGTGATTCCGTCGTCTTCGGCCGTCCAGACGAACGTCTCGTCCGGTCGGGTCGCGCGACGTAACCGATCCCGCATCGCGTCGATCCAGCGTGTATCGGTGGACTCGCGAGTTTCGTCCGTCGTGTCGTCGCTCCCAGTAGGTCCGGCTTCGTCGCTGGCGTGGGTGTCCGAAAGTGTGATCCCGGCCGTTCGGTCTTCGGCGGAGCCCTCCTGTGCCGCCATATGGAGTGGTGTGTTATACAGTAGCATAAAACGCCGTCAGACGCACGTCAGCGGCGGGTAGAGTCATGGGTTCCGTGGACACGCTGGCGACGGGATGGCTCGGTTCCGGCACGCCAGCGACGGGGAGGATCGAAGCCGGCCCGCCAGCGTCGACATCACTACTCGGCGAGATGATCGAGTACGGCGTCGGTCTCGTCGGGGACGGGTTCGGGTTTGCTGCCGGCTGCCGCCGCGGCGTCGGGGTCCTTCAACAGGTGACCGGTCGTGAGACAGACGACCTGTTCGTCAGCCTCGATGACGCCCTCGTGACGGAGCTTGCGCAGGCCGGCGACCGAGGCTGCCGAGGCGGGTTCGACGCCGACGCCCTCGCCAGCCAGGTCGCGCTGTGCGGCCGTGATCTCCTCGTCGGAGACCGCGACGGCGGTCCCACCCGTCTCGCGGATCCCCGGGAGCGCCTTCGGCGCGTTGACCGGGTTGCCGATCCGTATCGCCGTCGCGATCGTCTCGACGTCTTCCCAGCGTTCGATGCCCTCCCAGCCTTCCTCGATCGCCTCGACCATCGGCGCCGAGCCCGCGGCCTGGACGCCGGTCAGTTTCGGTACGTCAGACTCGTCGAGTGCGCCGCTCTCGACCAGTTCACGGAAGGCCTTGTACAGCGCTGCGGTGTTGCCCGCGTTGCCGACAGGCAGGACGATCCGATCGGGGTAGGCCCCCTCCTCGGCGTGGAACTGCTCCAGGATTTCGAGGCCGATCGTCTTCTGGCCCTCCAGGCGGAAGGGGTTCAGCGAGTTCAGCAGGTACGCCTCCCCGCGATCCGCGAGGTCCTGGACGATGTCCAGACAGCGATCGAAGTTGCCGTCGACCTCGAGGATGCGTGCGCCGTGGAGACTCGCCTGAGCGATCTTGCCCGCGGCGACCTTACCGGCCGGGAGGAGCACCAGCGTTTCGAGGTCGGCACGTGCGCCGTAGGCCGACAGCGCCGCCGAGGTGTTGCCCGTCGACGCACAGGCGAGTCGGTCGACGCCGACTTTCTCGGCGACGCGAACGCCGACGGTCATCCCGCGGTCCTTGAACGAACCGGTCGGGTTCATCCCTTCGTGTTTGATGCGGAGTCGCTCGACGCCGAGGTCGTCTTCCAGGCGGGGCACGTCGTGCAGTGGCGTCCCGCCTTCGGGCAGCGAGACGCCCTCCTCGAAGGGGAGCGCGGCGTCGTACCGCCAGACGCCGTCGGCGATCGCGGCCGAATCGAAATCCTCGAAGGTCGGCAGATCGGCGTAGCGCACTTCGAGCAGTCCGCCACACGAATCGCAGGTATAGCGGATCCCCTCGAACGGCGCGAACGTCTCACCACACTCGATGCAGGTCAGCCAGACGCCGTCGTCGGCGACTTCGGGTTCGGGCTCGTCGAGTTGCAGGTCAGCCATTACCGGAGAGACGTGCCGCTGGAGAAAAAGGGGCAGGATTTGCGGCCGGGGCCGGACGCCTCGGAGTCAGGTGCGCAGGTAGTTGACTGCGAACTTCGCCAGGAGGGGTGCGTCGCCGGGATGGAGCAGTTTCGAGATCGCACGCCAGCTCCCCTCGTTGGCCCGTCGCATCGTCTGGAGATCGAGCTGGTCGAGGTCGCGCATGAACTGATCGTAGCGGTCGTTCGGCGCGAAATACATCAGCTCGGTCATGAACAGCCGCGAGTCCATCTTCGGGGCGACCGTCTCGTGCCAGAGATCGTCGTAGACGGAGATGTTCTCGGCGGACGTATCGGGGTCGTCGGGCGTCAGGCAGTGATCGACCGTGATCGCGGCGGCGCGAGCGGATTGCATGCCCTTGTTGATCCCCTCACCCCATAGCGGGTCGATCGTCGGCACGGTGTCACCGATCGCCATGAAGTTGTCCGTGCTCAGGCCGGTCGGCGACTGGATGTGCGCCGACCCGCGGTGTTGCTTGCCCTCGATTGGTTCGGCGTCTTCGAACCGCGGATCGGTTTCGAGCCAGTGTTGCAGGTAGCCGTCGATAGTCCGGTCGGCACTGGCGTGTTGCCGGTACTGATCGTTCTGAATGTAGCAGACTCCGACCTTGGCGGTGTCCTCGCCGGTGTGGAAGATCCAGGCGTAGCCGCCGGGCGCGTACTCGTGGTCGAGCCGGAGCATCATCGCGTCGTTGAGGTCGGCGTGCTCGGGATGATCGAGGTCGACGCCCTCGAACTCCTGTTCGATCCCGATCGCCTGCTTCTCGCGCTGCAAGTCGCTGACGCCGAGCGCCTTGGCGAGCGGGGCCGCCGGCCCGGTCGCGTCGATCACCACGTCGCCGTAGACCTCCTGATCGCCGTTGTACTCGACGCCGACGATCTCTCCGTCGTCCATGACGGGACCGGACACGCGGGCGTCGAAGCGGTATTCGGCACCGTTCTCTCGGCTGGCCTCGACGAGGAACTGCTTGAAGTCGGCGAACTCCAGGACTGCGCCGGCCTGCGGCTGTTCGAAGTGGTGGTTCGGCGATTCGAGGACGACGCTGTCGGTGAACTGCATCACGACGTCGTCGGGGACGTTGAACGCGGTGAGCATCGACGGGAACGTCCCCCCGGTCGATTTGTTGCTCTGGCGCGGGAACTGCGACTCCGGTTCGGTCTCCAGCACGACGACGTCGTACCCCCTCGCGGCGATGTCGCGTGCGGATTGGGCGCCGGCCGGACCGGCCCCGGCGACAACCACGTCGAAGCGGTCGGACATGAATTAGTTAACACGGAGAGCAATTCATAACCCTTTCCACTTCCGGAGGGCGGTTCCCACGAATCCCATAGTCGGGGGTTGCCGGAACCGGACGGTAACTTCAAGCGTCTCCCGACCACCGTTTCGGACATGGAACTGGGATACGTCCCGCTGGGACGCACGGGCCTACAGGTGAGCGAACTCGCGTTCGGGACCTGGCGGTTCGGCCGCAAGACCGACCAGGATTCGATCGAGATCCCCGAAGAACGGGCCTACGAGCTACTGGATGCCTACGAGGAGGCGGGCGGGCGGTTCATCGACACCGCCGACATCTACGGCGACGGCGACAGCGAGCGCTGGATCGGCAACTGGCTCGCCCAGCGCGACCGCAGCGAGTACGTCATCGCCTCGAAGGTCTACTGGCCGACACGGGAGGACAACCCCAACTTCAGCGGCCTCTCGCGGACCCACGTCCGCCGGCAGGTCGATGCGATTCTCGACCGCCTCGGGACGGACTACCTCGATGTCCTGTACATCCACCGCTGGGACGACGCCACGCCGGCCGAGCAGCTGATGCGCACGCTCAACGGTGTCGTCGAGGACGGGAAAGTCAACTTCCTCGGGGCCTCGACGCACGTCCCCGACGCCTGGCATATCTCCAAGGCCAACGAAATCGCCGAGCGCTACGGTTTCGAGCCGTTCACCGTCTCTCAGCCGCGCTATAATCTCGTCAACCGCGAGGTCGAGGACACCTATCTGGACATGTGCGCCGACTACGGGATCGAACTCGTCCCGTGGAGCCCGCTCGGGCAGGGCGTTCTGACGGGGAAATACAGCCGTGAGGACATGCCAGAGGACTCGACGGCCTCGGAAGACGAAGGCTGGGAAGAGTACTACCTGACCGAGGAGAACTTCCAGGTGGTCGACGAGGTCCGGGCGGTCGCCGAGGAAGTCGACGCCACGCCCGCCCAGGTCAGCCTGGCCTGGCTGATGCACCACCAGAGCGTCGCGGCACCGATCGTCGGCGCACGAACCGTCGACCAACTCGAGGAAAACCTCGGCGCGGCCACCGTCGAGTTGAGCGGCGAGCAGTTCGAGCGACTGGCCGAGGCGAAAGCGTCGCCGCTCGAGGGGATCTGATCGGTACTTCTCAAGCAAGGTCGCTGATCGGTTGGAGGAGCACGAGCCGTGCCGGCACTGTCCGTACCGCTCCGAACGCGTTCGGACGTCTTTGAGAGCCAAACCATCAAAATAGCACTGTCAGCCCGTGCCCCGTCGAACGGGATATAGGGGTAGCACGGGAACTGGACACCGCGGTCCCGAGACGGGGCTCCGCTATCGCCGTCTTCTGCAAGCACGCTGTAATTCTTGTAGGTCAAAACTCACTAAATCGTGATGATCTAGTTACTAATTCATGTAATATAACACATCAGATATTGACAATAGTCTGACGTAACACTAAGTGTCACATCCACATTTGTACAGTTTGTATGGCAGATCCGGTCCGAATTGCCGTGAGCAATCAAAAAGGGGGTGTGGGAAAGACCGCCGTCGCGATTAACGTCGCCGGAGCGCTGAACGACAGGGGACACGATGTCCTATTCGTCGATCTGGATCCACAGGGGAACGCGACGGAGAATCTCGGAATGCGGGAGGTCTACGACGAGGGCCCGCCATCGCTGTTCGATGTCTTGAGCGACGCCGAGAACCGACATCACATGGCTGATCTGGTGAGAGAACACGAGGAAATGGATGTCGTTCCATCGAACATCGATATGACGGCAGTCGAACCGGAACTCACACTTTCGCGACGGTCGGGTCAACAGCTGTCGCTGGCGCTCGAACACGTCGAGGATAGGTATGACTACGTCATCATCGACTGTCCACCGTTCCTGGGGAACCTCATGGATAACGCACTGTACGCAGCACAGAATACGCTCATCCCCGCGCTGGCGGAAACCACGAGCAAACGGGCCTTCGAACTGCTGTTCGATCACATCTCGGCGCTGGAGAAAGACTACAACATCCAGATCCGGGATCGAGGGGTCGTGATCAACCGGATCGACGTACGGAAGAACCAGGCACGTGAGATGGTGTCCTGGATAGAGGACGCATTCGACGATACGCCGGTCTGGAAAGTCAGGGAGCGCGCGTCGGTGCAGCGTGCCATGACCAACGGTGGTTCGCTGTTCGTTGAGGCTCCGCAGTGTGATCAGCTAGCTGCGTTTCGAGATATCGCGCGCGGTCTGGACAGCCAGTTCCAACGACGGAAGGTGAGCCATGACTGACGACCGATCCGAGCGACTGCGCAAGCGACGCAAGCGGTCGACGGAAGCCGTCGAACGGCAGCACGATGGATCGGCCGATCGGGGAGATTCGTCCCAGCCGGATCGAAAGCGGTCGTATTCGTCAGGAAATGACGACGCCGATACCTCGGCGTCGGACGATGGAGGGGCAATCAAAGAAGAACAGGTTGGGACATATATGTATCTGCCCGAGACGCAAACGAAAGAATTGCGTCGCCTCTACAACGTCTTAAAGGCGGAATACGAGTTTAAATACGACGACGACTTCGAAAAGAACCGGCATTTCTACCCGCTGGTGGTTCAATACGGCCTGGAGCAACTGGATGAGCTGAGTGCTTCGGAAATACGAACCCGCCTCGAAGAGATACCATGAGTCTCAGCCCCGGTATGATAGCAGGGGACGGCTCGATTTTGACCGGCATGAAGCTGATACTGCTCGTCTCCATTGCGGTGGGGATCTCGGCTGCGGCCCTTGCCTACCGCGAACGGCCGGAGCCGGGTTCCACTCCCTTGATATTTCTCCTCGCTGGCCAGTCATGGTGGTCGATCACGATATTGTTCCGAATCAGCACCGTCGATCCGGGGAGGGAACTCTTTTGGCTCAAACTCTCGTGGATCGGAACGGTCGTAATTCCAGTCGCGTGGCTATTTTTCTGTCTAGAGTATACCGGCCACCACCGGTACGTCCGGGCTCGATATATCGCTCTCGCATCGGTGATACCGGTGCTCACTGCGGTGATCAGTCTCACAAACGGCTACCATCAGTTGTTGTATCTGGACACGAACACGATAGAGCACGGTTCGGTTCTTGTGGGAACGCCCGGCGTCTGGTACTGGGTGATTGCGGGCTATACGTACCTTCTGGGGGTGTCAGGAGCGATACCGCTGTTGGAGGTTATCACAGACGAACCCGATATGTTCCGGGGTCAGAGTCTCACCCTCTTGCTCGGATTAAGTGTCCCGTGGGCGACTAATCTCCTCTATTTATTCGGGGCGTTTCCGACCGCCGGCATCGATCCGACGCCTGCGGCATTCGCTGTCTCCGGCGTTGCATATCTCGGCGCAATAACTCGATTTCAGCTCTTCGAAGCGAATCCGGCACCGATCAGAGAAGCGCGTTTCACGGTCTTCGAACGGATGCAAAACGGTGCGATCGTCGTCGACAGCCGAAAGAACATCGTGAAAATGAACGCGCAGGCTGAACAGATACTCAACAGGCGTTCGAGTGAGATACTCGGTACTCATATCGGAGAGTTCATTCCACATATCAATACCATTCTCGGGAAGCAGTCTAGCCGATTGATATTCCGACCCGAGGATACGATTGCGGCCTACGACATCTCGGTGAATAAACTCACCAATTTCCGTGATCAGACGACCGGCTGGATAATCACGCTCCATGATATAAGCGAGCATATCCAACAGCAGCAGCGGCTGGAGGTTCTCAATCGGGTGTTTCGACACAATGTTCGTACGAATACACAGGTGATTATCGGGAAATCGGAGTTTCTGGCCAAACATAACAGTAAGGCTGCGGCGAAAACCATTCAGGAAAACGCCCTGGAGATCGAGGACATAAGCCAGAAGGCTCGGACGATTCTCGAGATGTTCGAACATAGTAGAGACAGGATGCAAGGTATGTCGCTTGAGAGATGCCTGAACAGTTGCGTCTCAACGATACGAGACCAATATCCGGACGTGACGATCGAGACTGATCTACACAGAGAGCCAATCTACGTTAGTAGCGTCCTGGAGAATGTATTCATCAACCTCCTCGAGAACGCCGCCGAGCACAATACGAACTCCGATCCTCGCATCTGGATCGACACCCACACGACGGAAGAACAGGCGCGGATTGCCGTTGCGGATAACGGTCCCGGAATCGACGACCAGGAACTCGCGCTACTCAAAGAAGGCAAAGAAACGCCGCTCGAGCACGGGACTGGCTTCGGACTTGCGATCATCATCTGGGGGACGGCAATCGCCGACGGGGAGATTACGTTCGAAAACAACAACCCAACAGGATTGATTGTCACTGTCGAAGTTCCACGATATCACGAGCCCGATAAGACGGAAGGCTCTCCGCCCCTGCAGGAGGGTACGCGCCCGACGGATGGGGAGTAGCGTGGCAGTCCAGTGATTCCGTAAGTGAGCACCGAGATCGCCCAGGATGAGCCGTGATGACGGGATACCGTCCGCGAGGTGTGCTTTTAGCTCGGTTCGGCTACAGCACGTACGAGGCGAGAATCAGTCCTCCTAATACGGGCATCCGAGTGAATTCACCAGCGACGGACAAGAATCGCTCGTTCTCGACCCGGCCCAAGAGCGCGATGATTCCGACCAGACTGAGCAGTCCGGTGGAGAGAAAAACTGCCGAGGCGATGGTCAGGTGTCCACTACTCGTGGCCAGCCCGATCATCGCCGCAATGAGGGAAGCGATGCCATAGAGCACGTGCCTGGTCCGGGCGACCCCAACAGCGACCGGGAGCGTCGAAACGCCGCTCTCGAGGTCACTTTCGATATCCCGAACGTTCGAAATTTCGCTACAGATGAACGTTCCAAGGGTTAAATAGCCGAATACGATCCACGCAGTCGGGGTAATCGCTGCGCCTGCGAACGCGATCGGGAGGAAGACGATCGTTAGCGACCATGCGACCGCGATGGTCGCTGAACTGACGACGAGAACGTCCTTCAATCTCCTGAACGGTGTCTCGACGACGGGGACCCGACCGAGGGCGTACGACACCCAAGCGACTCCCGGGACGAGGCTGATCGCGAGCGCAATGGGGCCGCCCAGGACGGACAGTGCGACAGCGCCACCGTAGGCAATGGCTGCGAATACGTACAGCACGCCGTGGTACTGTCGGACGAACGCAGTCCGCTGTGGGTTCGACGCTGCATCGGTACTGAGGTCCGCCAACCGATCGCTTGCGTAGATGGCAAAAGTTAGTAACCCGACCACGGCGGGCGCTGGACTCAGCGGGAGCGACAGCAGGAGCTGAACCATGAGTACCTCCAGTGCTGCCAGAACAGCGAGGTACGCTGAACTGTACTCCAGTGCTTTCCACACTCTTCTTAATTGCGCCACTGACCATCCGGCGATCCGATTCACTGAGCCTGTTCGAGAGGCAGTTTCTGACCAGTTGCTCGGTTCAGTTGCCATGCTTTCCCACCCGGGATTGTGAGGGGGCCCCCGTCTGTGATACGTTCGCCGAAGACATCGACACACTCGACAGCTGTCTTATCTGTCTATTAGACGGGCTCCGCGGACGAGTTGCCATAGTATGCCACTCGTCATACGGCCATATAAATTCACCTATTTTTAGTAGTAGTTTTACATCAATACGTTCAAATTTCTACAATCTATCACAGACGTTTCTTCGATCCGAGATGGTTTGGATCGGGTCGAGACACGCGTTCAGAACGTCTCGATAGGAGGCCAAGAACAGACCTATCTTGATTCAGCGAGAGAATCTCTCCCGACTGCCTGAGGGAGCTTCGATCCCTCTCCGTTTACGGCGAGGAGGTCACACAGCCACTGTCCACTGCACAGAGCGGAGTACGACCCGTTCCCGCGAAAACGGTCGCGCTCGCCCCGAGTTCAAATACTCCCTTGGCCTCTTGTGACAAGATAGTCCGCAGTGGGCGGCGTTCAGATAAGGATGGATAGTGTGGCGGTGTGTTTTCTGAGTGGTTCATGCCCGAAAACACGCCTCAGCGGTAGTATCGGCCATATCGACTTAGAGCTTGTTGAACGCGAAGCGACACCGCGACTGCTGATGAAGCTCGGTATTCAGCCGCATCTGGCTGGATTATTGATTTCGAATACCGTTTCGATTCTTGAGGTGTTCAGTGTCGAGCGAGCTCGTTCAACTGTGCATAATTGGGTTCACAAAGCCGATCTACAGCCAGAGTCTGGCCGATCTCCGGATCACATTGCGGTTGATGAGACCGTGATCCGACTCAATGACGAGCGGTACTGGCTGTACGCTGCTGTCGATCCCGAAACTAACGAATTGCTCCATACAAAGCTTGAACCGACGACAAACAAGGTGATCGCTCACTCTTTCTTCACTGAACTCCGCGAGAAACACGATGTCGACGACGCCATGTTTCTCATCGATGGGTCGCTCTCGCTGAAAGACGCCTGCTCACGACACGGCCTCGATTTCAGATACGAACGCCATGGAAATCGGAATAGTGTCGAACGTGTCTTTCGTGAGGTAAAACGTAGAATATATTTGTTCTCAGACTGTTTCAGCAACGCCCAAGCAGAGACAGCCGACGACTGGCTTCGATCGGTCGCCTTCGCATGGAATCAGCTAATCTGAACACTACCATGCATACAGTGTCAAGACTCTTGACAGAGGAGTCTATATAATTTGTAGGTATGGGACTCTCACGACGGCAGATACTTCGAGTAGTCGGGGCGTCCAGTCTTGGAACCCTCGCAGGCTGTAACACCTTGACAGATGGAGACCGTAGGGAGAGTACTCCTGATGGAGCCGATTTAACCACCGAGATACCAACACGAACCCCGACTACGTCGCTCACGCCGACATCGACTCAATCGTCGGGTTCTGGATCTGCGTCCGATAACACACCAGTTCCCGAATCCTCATCAGGGGAGACAACTACTCCAGTGTCCACACCCGCTCCTCTTCCGGAGACTGAAAGTTCGTTCAAAATCACTGCTACAGATGGCGAGCTTTACGATAAGTTTGGTGCTTCAGTCGCATTGTCGACCGATGGAGAAACCGCGATTGTCGGGTCTATATGGGACGATATACAGGAGAGAAAGAATGACGGAAGCGCTTACATCTTCGAGGATAACAATGGATGGAAACAACAGACTAAACTCACGGCTGCCGACAATCGTTCGGGCTCATTTGGCCACTCGGTAGCTATGTCGTCCGACGGTAAAACTGTCCTTATCGGGGCCACCTATAATGAGTCAGGCGGTCGGCCGGCAGGCGGATGTGCGTATATTTTCACTGACGACGGCGGGTGGAGTCAGGAGAGTAAAATCGTCGCCGAAGACGGCGACGCCAGAGACGAATTTGGCTATTCAGTAGCCTTATCGGCCGATGGTACTACTGCGCTTATCGGCGCCCCTGGAGATGAAGACCCTAATGGAAGCACAGCATCTGAGGCGGCAGGGAGTGCGTATATCTTCTCTGGTACTACTGGGTGGAGTCAAAAGACCAAACTCGCTGCTGACGGTGGTTACCAAGGTGCTCGCTTCGGCGACTCAGTAGCATTGTCTGCTGATGGTAGTACTGCTCTCGTCGGTGCTCGTTTGGACACGGAACCAAACGGAGAGCGGTCTGGGAGTGCACACGTTTTCACAGAAACTGGTGGGTGGAGCCGTACAACAAAAATCAGTGCCAACGACGGTGATCCTCATGATCACTTCGGGGGATCAGTAGATCTGTCACCTGATGGGGATACTGCTCTCATCGGGGCTTGGGGAGACAAGGGGCCCAACGAGGATATTGGCTCCGGAAGCGCATATCTCTTCACGGATTCGAACGGCTGGAGTCAGCAAGCGAAACTCACAGCCACGGACGGTGATCCGGGAGACCGGTTTGGGTATGCCGTGTCGCTGTCCGTTGACGGAACTCGTGCTCTCATCGGGGCCCGACTAGACAGTAATCCTAATGGGCAATCTGCTGGGAGCGCATATCTATTTACTAAAGACGAGTCGTGGAACCAACGGGCCAAGCTTGTGGCCCCTGACGGTGATGAGGATGACCGCTTTGGTACGTCGACAGCAATGTCTAGTGACGGGAATGAAGCTCTCGTTGGTGCCGACCAAGATGAGCGACAGATGGGGAGTGCATACGTGTTTGAGTGATTGCTCCCTCGGCCATCCACAGCGACTTTGGGGGTGCTGGCCGAAGTGAGAGTAATGACAGCAGCAGCGACGGATATCTCTCGGCGGAAGGCCTGGCTGATGGCCGCCCGGCCACAGACGCTGCCCGCCGGCACCGCGCCGGTCGTCGTGGGCGTCGGGCTGGCGATCCACGCCGGCGTCTTCGCGCTCCTGCCCGCGCTTTCGGCGCTGGTCGGCGCGCTACTGATCCAGATCGGGACCAACTTCGCCAACGACTACTACGACGCCGTCAAGGGGGCGGACACCGAGGATCGCGAGGGGTTCACCCGCGTCACCGCGGGCGGGCTGATCGAACCCGAGCGCGTCAAGCAGGCGATGATCGCCACCTACGGACTGGCCGTGCTCGTCGGCGTCTACCTGGTCGCGATCGGCGGCGTGCCGATCCTCGTCGTCGGCCTCTCCTCGATCGTCGCCGGAGTGCTGTACACCGGCGGTCCCTACCCCTACGGCTACCGCGGGCTGGGCGATCTGTTCGTGTTCGTCTACTTCGGCGTCATCGCCGTCACGGGTACCTACTACGTCCAGGCCGTCGAGAACATGGCCGCCGTGGGGCTGTTCCCGCTGGGGCTGCCGACGGGGAGCGTCACCGTCGACGCGGTCGTTGCAAGTCTCGCGGCGGCCGCGCTCTCGACGTGCGTGCTCGTCGTCAACAACATCCGCGACATCGAGACCGACCGCGAGACCGGCAAGCGGACGCTGGCGGTCATCCTCGGCTATCGCGGCGCACGCGCCGAGTACCTCCTGCTGATGGGAATGGGTTATACCGTTCCAGTGATCTTCGCACTCGAGCCAGAATACGGCCTGCCTGCGCTGGCACCGTTGCTGTCGCTGCCGCTCGCGGCCCGCGTGACGAAGACGGTCCTGACAGAGACGAGCGGCGAGGCGCTCAATCCGGCGCTTGAACGCACCGGCCAGGCGATGATCGCACACGCTCTGCTGTTTGCCGTGGGGCTGGCAGCATGAATATCGACCCGTTCGCGCTTGAGCTGGCCGATCCGCTCACGACGGCCGCGGGGACGATCGACGCCCGCGAGGGATTCACCGTCACTTACCGCCACCGCGGCCAGCGGGGCGTCGGCGAGGCGACACCGCTACCGGGCTGGACGGAGCCGATCGAGGCATGTCGCGAGGCCCTCGATCGCGCGGCCGCGGCCGCCGACGAAGACGCCAGCGAACGCGACGGCTCGGGTCACGGGGCGGCGCTACTCGAACTCGATGCCGCCGAGACGCCCGCTGCGCGCCATGGCTTCGCGACCGCGTTGCTGGACGCCGACGCCCGCGCTGACGACGTCCCGCTGTATCAGTGGTTCGACGCCGATGTGGGGACGGTCTCGTCGGTGCCGGTGAACGCGACGATCGGCGACGCGCCGGTCGAAAAGACTGTCGAAGCCGCCGAGGAGGCAGTCGAAGCGGGCTTCGAGGCACTGAAGTGCAAGGTCGGCGCGCGATCGGTCGCCGAGGACGGTCGGCGGCTCCGGGCCGTCCGCGAGGCCGTTGACAAGGGCGTCGCACTGCGGGCGGACGCCAACGCCGCCTACGACCGCGAGACGGCTCGCGAGGCTCTCGAAGCGTTCGCGAGCGCGGGGATCTCTTACGTCGAACAGCCGCTGGCCGCCGACGATCTGGCCGGTCACCGCGAGTTGCGAGAGATGGGCGTCGATATCGCCATCGACGAGGGCCTGGCCGAGCACACGGTCGGGGAGGTTCTCGACGCAGACGCCGCGGACGTGCTGGTCCTCAAGCCGATGGTCCTCGGCGGGCCGGGAAACGCCCACACGCTGGCGATGCGCGCCCGCGAGCGCGGGGTCGAACCGGTCGTGACGACGACTGTCGACGCGGTAATCGCCCGGACTGCCGCGGTTCACGTCGCCGCCGCTATTCCCGACGTGCGGGCCTGTGGCCTGGCGACGGCCGACCGGCTGGCCGAGGATCTCTGGCCCGATCCGTGTCCAGTCGCAGACGGGACGATCGCCGTCCCGCAATCGCCGGGGCTCGGCGTGGAGGTGGAGCCGTGACCGACCGCTGGCCCCGCTACGATCTGTTGACCCACCGGGCGAGGACGACGCCCGATCGGACCGCGCTGATCGATGCCGACACCGGCCGGGAGTGGACCGTCCGGGAACTCGACAGCGGGATCGACGAACTCGCGGCCGGCCTGGAGTCGATCGGCGTCTCGCTGGGGACGCGCGTCGGACTCGTGCTCCCCACTCGTCCCGTGTTCGTCCGGCTCGTCCATGCTGTCGCCCGCCTCGGCGGCGTGCTCGTCCCGCTGAACGTCGAGAAGCCGACCGACGCGCTGGCCGCCCAGGCCGAGCGCGCGGCCGTGGACGTGCTGATCTGCGGGGCCGAGACCGCCGAGGCGGCCCGCGAACTCGACGTTGGGACGACGGTCTCGGTCGACCGACCTGACGACACAGCCGGGACCGCCGAGGTCCGACAACTTCCCGACGCCGATCCCGAGGGCTTCGTCCCGATCAGTCGCGATCCCGACGCCCTCGCGGTGATCATGTTCACCTCGGGGACGACGGGCGAACCGAAAGGCGTCAGGCTGACCCGCCGGAACCTGCTGGCCAGCGCCGAGGCCTCGGCGTACCGGCTCGGCGTCGCGCCCGACGATCGGTGGCTGTGCTGTCTCCCGATGTATCACATGGGCGGGCTCGCGCCGATCGTCCGGACTGCCCTGTACGGCACCACGCTGGTCGTCCAGCGCGAGTTCGACGCCGAGGTGACCGGGGCGGTCATCGACGAAAGGACGATCACCGGTGTCTCGCTGGTTCCGACGATGCTGGACCGGATGCTCGATGCGGGGTGGGAGCCGCCGGCCGCTCTCGATACGGTACTGCTCGGGGGTGCACCGGCTTCGGAGTCGTTGCTCGATCGCGCGATCGATCGGGACGTTCCCGTCTCCCCGACCTACGGGACCACCGAGACGGCCTCCCAGATCGCTACTGCGCGCCCCGAGCAGGCGGCCGTGCACCCGGGCTCGGTCGGCCAGCCGCTGGTCAACACGACTGTCCGAATACTCGCCGACGACAGGCCTGCCGAGTCAGGCGAAGTCGGCGAACTCGTCGTCTCTGGCCCGACGGTGACGCCCGGATATCTCGAGGAGGACCGGACCGCTGAAGCGTTCGACGAGGCTGGACTGCACACGGGCGATCTAGGCTACAGAGATGCCGACGGGCGGCTCTGGATCGAGGGGCGACGCGGCGATCGGATTGTCTCCGGCGGCGAGAACGTCGATCCCGAGACGGTGGCGGCAGCCATCCGCAAGCACCCGGATGTCGAGGACGCCGCGGTCGTCGGCCTCTCCGATCCGGAGTGGGGCGAGCGCGTCGCCGCGCTGGTCGTCGGGGGCGTCGAGCCCGAGACGGTCGAGGCACACTGCCGGGACCGCCTGGCCGTTTTCGAGGTCCCGAAGACGATTGCCGTCGCCGCCGAACTGCCCCGAACTGCGTCCGGGACGGTCGACCGGGACGCTGTCGAGGAGATCCTTTCCAGTGAGCAGTGAGCGCGATTTCCGGGCGGACGCCCGTGCGTGTCGATCCCGTCCCGGTGCGGTGGCTTTTTTGCCACCCTCACCCACCCCCGACATATGAGCGACGACCTGGCAGGTGTCGGTCGCATCCACGTCGTCGGCGACGGAGTCGATGCGCCCGCGGACGCGGCGGCAGTCCCCGATAGAGACGCCGCGGACGTCGTCGTCGCGGTCGGCGAGTCCGCACTGCTGGAACTCGCCCGAGAAGGGTGTTCGACCCCAATCTTGCCGGTCGATGCGGGAACCGGCGTCCGATCGGTGCCCCGCGACCGTCTCGACGCTGCCTTCGATAGCGTCCGGGACGGCCGTGCGAGCGAACTCGAACTCCCCGTCTTCGGGGCCGATATCGACGGACAGCGCCGCGGGCGGGCGTTGTTCGACGTGATGCTCGTCACCGAGGAGGCGGCCCACATCTCGGAGTTCGAACTCGAAACCCCCACCGACCGGATCGCACAGTTCCGCGCCGACGGGTTCGTGCTCGCGACCGCTGGCGGCACGAGCGGTTACGCTCGCCGACTCGACGCCCCAGTGTTCGCGCCGGAGACGCGGGCGGCGGCGGTCGTCCCCGTGGCCGCGTTCGCCACCTCACTCGACCAGTGGGTCGTGCCGGTCCCCGATCGCGGTCCGGTTCTCGACGGACGGGTCGCCCGCGAGGAAGCCGGCGTCACGCTGCTGGTCGACGATCGAGACGTGGGCCGGGTCCCGCCGCTGACGCCGATCACGATCGGCGTCGTCGACGCGCTCCGACTCTACCGCGTTCCGGAGAGTCAGTCCTGCTTTGCGGGGGTCGAGGGCTCTCCCCGGGAAGGTTCGCCGGTAGAAACATCTTAATATGCGCCTGGCTCGCAGATGCGCACATGCCAGCGCCAGCCTATCAGCTCCCCGGGCCGCTCGGCGCCGTCGACGCCGTGCTCGGCGGGGCGGGGACCGTCGAGTACCTCCTGCTCGGTCTCCTGGTCGTCAACGTCGTCACGCGGCTGCTCGCACATCGCAAACACGTCAGCGAGGCCGGCGACGACACGGAGCGCCTGTCGCGCCATCCCCTGCACGTCGCCTCGAACGTCGCACTGGTACTCACTGTGTTCTACTATACGACGCTCGACCAGCACGGCGGGATCGTCGCCTCGACGCTGATTGTCGGGCTGTTCATCACGGACTTCTTCGAGTTCGAGGCTCGCAACGCTGAACTCCGACGTGGCGTCGATCTGGACGCCCCGAAGGGCGCGATCGGTGCCTCCGTGCTCGCGTTGCTGTACGTCGGCTATCTCAGTCTCTTCCAGTTCGTCGCGCCGGTCTGGTCGGCGATCGTCTAGCTCTCCCCGCGTGCCGTCTCGAACATCTCGATCGCCGCCTCTCTTCGCTCGCTGTGATCGACGATCGGATCCGGATACTCCGGGGCTGCGTTTCGTCGCTGGGTGAGCGACGCCTCGTGCCAGGAGTGGATGATCTCCGGGTCAGCCTCTCGGAGTTCGGGCACGTAGCGTTTGATGTACTCGGCGTCGGGATCGTAGCGCTCGCCCTGTGTCATCGGGTTGAAGATCCGGAAGTACGGCTGGGCGTCGGTCCCCGTCGAGGCCGCCCACTGCCAGCCGCCGTTGTCGTTTGCGGTGTCGTGATCGACCAGTTTCTCCCGGAACCACTCGTAGCCCACCCGCCAGTCCACCAGCAGATCCTTCGTCAGAAAGGAGGCGACGATCATCCGCACGCGGTTGTGCATATACGCCTCCTCGCGTAGCTGGCGCATCCCCGCGTCGACGATCGGATAGCCCGTTCGCCCCGCTTTCCAGGCCTGGATGGCGTCCTCGTCTTCCCGCCAGTCGATCTCCTGCTCGTACTCTTTGTAGTTCTCGGTGACGACCTCGGGGTTGAAATACAGCACCTGCGTGTAGAACTCTCGCCAGGCTAGCTGGTCCTGAAACTCCTCGACTGATTCGAGTCGATCCCCGTCGACGCCGCGTTTGGCCGCCTCGGTCGCCTCGTACACCTCCCGGATCCCGATCGTGCCGAACTTCAGGTGCGCCGAGAGCCGCGAGGTACACGCCTCGGCGGGGTAGTCCCGGCGCTCCTCGTAGCGGTAGATGTCGTCCTCACAGAACTCCTCGAGACGCTCGCGCGCTTCGGCGGTGCTCGCGGGCGGAATCGCGGCTTCCGGTTCCTCGAAACCCAGTTCATCGAGCGTCGGGACCGGCTCGTCGTCGGAGACATCGGCCAGCTGCTCTCGATCAGGCGGATCGACCGCGAGGTGTTTCTCACGGTCGTGCCACTTGCGGCCGAAGTAGGTGAACACCGAGTAGGGGTCGCCGTCGTTCGTGCGGATCGCGCCGGGTTCGTGACAGACCGCGTCGTGGACGGCCTCGCGGGCGACCCCGACCGCGTCCAGTGCCTGCCGAACGTCGGTATCGCGCTCGCGAGCGAGTCCGGAGTAGTCCCGGGCCCAGGTGACCGCGTCGGCGTCGAACCGCTCGGCGAGGTCGGGCAGCACCTCGCGAGGGTCACCCTCGCGGATCAGCAGGTCGCTCCCGAGCGACCGGTACGCCTCGCGCAGCGATCCGAGCGCGTCGAGCATGAACGCGACCCGTGGCGGTCCGGCCTGTTCGAGCACGTCCCGGTCAAAGACGAACACCGGGACGATCGGCCCGTCCGCGTCGGCCTCGACCAGTGGTCGGTTGTCGGCCACCCGGAGGTCACGTCGATGCCAGTGAATGCGCATACCGCTCTATCGTCCCGCGCCCTTCTGAAAGCACCGCCAAACTGTTGGGGCGTCGATCCCGCACGCTCGTGGGCTACCGCGCGCTCGCTCGCTACCAATGCTTTTGCCAGCCTGGCACGATCACCGAAGCATGACTGTCGAGGTCGAGCGCTCCGAACGGGTCGTGATCTGCACGCTCGCGAACCCCGACGGACGCAACGCGCTCACGGCCGAGACCGCGACGCAACTCGCCGATGGGATCACCGGACTGGAAGACAGCGACGCCCGCTGTGTGCTCCTCCGGGGCGAGGGCGAGACGTTCTGTGCCAGCGGTGACGTCGGCGCACACGTTGGCCGCGCTCGTGGCGAGCTCGACGGGGCGGCCTGGCGAGACCGCCTCGAAGCGGTCGGCGACGCCGTCGCTGCCGTCTACGAGTGCCCGTTGCCGACCGTCGCTGCCGTCGAGGGGGCGGCCTTCGGCGCGGGGGCGGCGCTCGCGCTGGCCTGTGATCTCCGGATCGCCAGCGCTAGGGGTGCGATTGGATTCGGGTTCCGTCGGTTCGGGCTCGCAGCGACCGCCGGGGCGACGTACCTTCTCCCGCGGATCGTCGCCCCCGACACCGCGTTACAGCTGTTGTACACGGGAGAGCTGGTCGGCGCCGAGCGGGCGGCCGAACTGGGGCTGTTCACCGACGTCCACCCGGTCGAGACCTTCGAGGACGAACTCGTGTCGCTGCTGGCGACGCTGTCGACCGGCCCTCGCGACGCGCTGATCGCCGCGAAGGGGCTCCTCCGTGCGGAGCACGTCGATCTACGGCGGACACTGGAGCGAGAACTCGAAACGGCGTCCCGACTGGCCGATACTGACGACTTCCGCGAGGGCGTCACCGCGTTCGTGACTGAGCGAGAACCGGAGTTCTAGATCTTCGATTCGGCGTCTTCGGCCAGTTCCTGCATGCGCTTGCCGATGCGACCGGCGTCGGAGAACTCGTCCTCGCTCATCGCGGTGGCCAGGGCGTTCCCGAGAACGAACACGGCGTGTTTGTGCTCGCTTTTGGACTTGTGGACGTCCGCCGGCGTGACGTCAAGCTCCTCGTATGGATCGAACAGCCCGTCTTTGACGTGGTCCTGTTCGCGGAAGTACTCCATGATGGTGACCATGTGCTCGTGGAGTTCTAAGAGCTCGTCTTTGTGCATTCGTGTACCCCAATTGGATAGACGACGGCTTAAGGATTGCCCGGCAGGGACTACCAGACTGCTGTTCAATCGGGATTCAGCCACAATCGCCGGCCGGTCTACGATCGTCGGCCAATCTGAACACTGTACTCGGCCAAAGATATCCTCGATGACCTTAGAACACGTACTCGTCGTCGTGGCCCATCATCCCGTCGTCTTCCAGTCCGGGCTCCTCGTCTTCGTCGATCGGCCCGCTGGTTTTGTACGCTTTCAGTCCTGTCGAGAGCAGGTCTTCGATCGCTTCCTCGCGGTTGAGGAACTCGCCTTTCTCGACGAGCTGGGCGATCTGCATCTCCAGGTGCTCCGGTACGTTGATCTCTACTTTCGCCATCTGACTGTTCCCCGCTTCGCCTGAGGGGCATTTAAGCTTGACGGGGTTCTAGGATCGCTCGGACGGCTGTTACCACCCTCCACTCACGGTGTTTTCACCGTCCGCCGCTGGTCGCTCAGCCCCGGCCGCGTGAACCCTTGCCCCAACGCTGATACCGTTCTTACTCGAATCGGAGTGGTATGGAGTATACCACTCTCGGGAGCACGGGGATGTCCGTGAGCAAGATCGCACTGGGCTGTATGAGCTTCGGGACCGGCGAACCCTGGATGCTCGATGGCGACGACGCGCGCGAGCTGATCGAGCGAGCCATCGATCTGGGCGTGAACTTCTTCGACACTGCCAACGTCTACTCGAACGGTGAGAGCGAGGCAATTCTCGGCGACGTGCTGGGCGAGTACGATCGCGACGAGCAGGTCGTCGCCACCAAGGTCCGCTTTTCTTACGGCGACTCCCATCCGAATGCCGACGGCCTTTCCCGGAAGACGATCGAACAGGAACTCCAACACAGCCTCGATCGGCTCGGTATGGAGACGATCGACCTCTATCAGACCCACCGCGTCGACCCGGAGACGCCCATCGAGACGACTCTGCGAACGATGGACGATCTGATCTCACGGGGGAAGATTCGCCATATCGGAACCTCCTCGATGTGGGCCCACCAGCTGGCCGAGCGACTGCGGACGGCCGAACGGCTCGACCTGCCCCGCTTCGAGACGATGCAAAACCACTACCACCCCGCCTATCGGGAGGACGAGCGTGACCTTCTGCCGATCACCGAACGAGAAAACATGGGCGTAATTCCGTGGGGGCCGCTCGGACAGGGCTTTCTCGCACGGCCGTTCGATCGACTCGAGGCGACCGAGCGTGGCGATCCCGAGAATTACCACAACCCCACCCCCGAGTACGTCGAGGGCGGCGGCAAGGAGATCAACGAGCGCGTTCAGGAACTGGCCGAAGAGAAAGGCGTCACGATGGCACAGATCGCGCTGGCCTGGCAGTTCGAAAACGAATACGTCACCGCTCCGATCGTCGGCACGACGAGTATCCAACACCTCGAAGAGGCCGTCGAAGCCCTGGAGATCGATCTGACCGACTCGGAGATGAACTATCTGGACGCCCCCTACGAGCCACAACCGGTGATGGCGATCGACTGACCTCGGTGACCGCCGGCCGTGACACGCTGAAAACGGCCGCCATCTCGTGTCGTATACCCCATGGACTGGCAGCAGACAGTCTAGTGCTGTTGTCCACAACTACGTCCCGTCTCTGTTGGAGGCTGTTGTGATGACTGTCGCCATTCGCCACGAAGATGGTCCGATAGCGTGGTTGTGTACTATTCAGACACAACCACTCTGGCCGTGATCGGAGATAACTCAACAATCGGCCGACGAAACGCCGAAAATACTCTTTGCGCGATCTCTTGCCCCTACGAAACAGTCGATTATGTTCAATACAATTCTTTACCACTAACTGGGGTAGCGCACGTAAACTAAAGTGGGGTGATTACCAAGCCCCGACGAGAACCGATGAGTGAACCATCGACGATTGTCATCGGGGGCGGCGCGACCGGCGTCGGGACCGCCCGCGATCTCGCGATGCGCGGGATCGACGTGACCCTCCTGGAGAAGGGGAACCTGACCCACGGGACGTCCGGCCGGATGCACGGGATGCTCCACAGCGGTGGCCGGTACGCTGTCACGGACCAGCACAGCGCGGAAGATTGCATGAAGGAAAACCGGATCCTCCGGGACATCGCCTCTCACTGCGTCGAGATGACCGGCGGCCTGTTCGTCCAGATGCCCGAGGACGACGACGAATACTTCCAGCAGAAACTGGAGGGGTGTCGTGAGTGTGGCATACCCGCCGAGGTGCTGTCCGCCGAGGAGGCCCTGGAGATGGAGCCGTACCTCTCGGAGGACCTCGAACGAGCGATACACGTGCCGGACGGGGCGATCGACCCCTTCCGTCTCTGTGTCGCAAACGCCGTCAGCGCGGAGAACCACGGAGCCCGGATCGAGACCCACTCGGAGGTGACCGACCTCCTGACCGAGGACGGCGAGGTCGTCGGCGTCGAGGTCGAGCACAAGTCCGGTTCGGGGAGCCGTGTCCACGGCGCTGCCGGCGAAACCGAGGAGATCTACGCCGACCACGTCGTCAACGCCGCGGGGGCGTGGGCCGGCGAGATCGGCGCGATGGCCGGCGTCGACGTCGAGGTCATTCCGTCGAAAGGCGTCATGACGATCATGAACGTCCGACAGGTCGACATGGTGATCAACCGCTGCAAGCCCCGGGGCAACGCCGACATCATCGTCCCCCACGAGACGACGGCGATCCTCGGGACGACTGACGAAGAGGTCGAGGACCCGGAGGACTTTCCCGAGGAGAAAACGGAGGTCGACTTCCTCATCGAGGAGATGTCGAAGATGGCGCCGATCCTTGAGGAGTCCAGAACGCTGCGTTCGTACTGGGGGGTCCGCCCGCTGTACGAGCCGCCGGGAACTGGGACTGAAGATACCGAGCAGGTCACGCGAGACTACTTCCTGCTCGACCACACCGAACGCGACGGGCTCGACGGCCTCTCGACGATCGTCGGCGGCAAGTTCGTCACCTACCGGAAGATGGCCGAGGCCACCGCCGATCACGTCTGTGAGCTGCTCGGCGTCGACGCCGAGTGTCGGACCGCCGACGAACCGCTTCCGGGTAGTGAAGACGGGGCGATCCTCTCGGACGCGATGGACCGCTACGGCCTGCGGTCGCCGCTGGCCCGACGCAACAAACAGCGACTCGGCAGCCGATACGACGACGTGCTTTCGGGGGCCGACCCCAATCCCGTCGTCTGTGACTGCGAGGGCGTGACCCGCGCCGAGGTCCAGGACGCCATCGAGAGCGCCGGCACTGACCTCAACTCGGTGCGCCAGCAGACCCGCGCGTCGATGGGGACCTGCCAGGGGGGGAACTGTTCGCATCGACTCGCCGCGGAGCTCCATCCCGAGTACGACGCGGAGGCGGCCCGGGCCGCGCTCGAAGAACTGTACCGGGAGCGCTGGAAGGGCCAGCGCCACGCCCTCTGGGGCGAGCAACTGGATCAGGCGACGCTGAACCACGCGCTGCACGCGAGTACGATGAACCGCGACCGCGACACGACCGACGTCAGCGTCGACTTCGAGGCGTTCGACGCCGGTCGTGCCGTGGCCGACGGGGGTGACTCCGATGGCGATTGAAGACGACGTGCTGGTGATCGGCGGCGGTATCGCCGGTCTCACGAGCGCAATCGCGGCCGCAGAGACTGGCGCACGCACGCGGCTGGTCACCTACAAGCAGAGCACGCTCGGGAACGCGAGCGGTCTCGTCGACGTGCTGGGCTACGCACCGGGCGACGACGCGCCGCGTTCCGATCCGTACGACGCGCTCGCGGAGCTCCCCGCCGAGCATCCCTACAGCAAGGTCGGGGCCGACGCCGTTCGCGAGGGGCTGGCGCTGTTCGACGACGCCGTCGGAGACGGCTATCTCGGGAGCCAGTCGGAGGCGAACGCGCTGGTGCCGACCCACGCCGGTTCGGTCAAACCGACGGCGCGATATCCGCGCTCGGCCGCCCCGGGACTCGTCAGCGACGACCGGGACATGCTGCTTGTCGGCATCGACAGCGTTACCGGCTTCGACGCGCCGATGGCCGCCGATCACCTTTCGGCCGTCGGCGTGCCTTTCGACGTGCGCGGCGAGACTGTCCGCTTCCCCAAATCGTTCCCGCAAGACGCGGACGTGACCCGCTACGCCCGGGCGCTCGATCGCGACGAGTCGACCGACGACGGGCCCGTCCGGGAGGTGCTTGCCGATCGCGTCGAGACCGTCCTCGACGACGAGCGCCGCGTCGGCTTCCCGGCGGTGCTGGGCGACTCCCGTCACGAGACCGTCCGGACGGAGCTGCAGGACCGACTCGGCGTCGACGTCTTCGAAGTGCCCACCGGGCCGCCGAGCCTGCCGGGACTGCGGCTGGAAGACGCTCTCTACGACGCGGCCGAGGACGCCGGCGTCCGGATCACGTCGGGCAATCCGATCGTGGACTACGACGCCGACGGCGGTCGGATCGAACAGGTGCTCATGGACCGGCTTGGCTCGGAGGTCGCCTACGAGGCCCAGCAGTACGTGCTGGCGACCGGTGGCCCCGTCGGCGGCGGGATCGAGTCCGACCGGGACGGCGTCAGGGAGTCGATCTTCGGCCTGGCGGTCGAGCATCCCGAGGACCGCTACGAGTGGTTCGCGGACGATGTCTGGGGCGATCACGCCTACACCGAGTTCGGCGTCTCCGTCGACGACGACCTGCGCCCGGTCGCGGGCGAGGACGCACAGTTCGAGAACCTTCGCGCCGCCGGCAACGTGATCGGCGGCTACGACTTCGCCACCGAGAAATCCGGCTGTGGCGTCTCGCTGGCCACAGGGTACGTGGCCGGCAGTGAGGCAGGTGAGTTGACATGAGCAAACCAGAGGAATCCGAGACGTTCGATCCCGTGGACCTGTTCCCGGAAGCGACGGAGATGGACCTCCGCCCGGGAGTCGACAAGTGTGACAAGAACAGCAACTGCGAGACGGTCTGTCCGGTCGCGGAAGTCAACGAGGACTTCCCGGGACCGAAGTTCCAGGGGCCCGAACAGTGGCGACTCACCCGCAAGGGCGACCTGGAGTTCGACGAGTCCGTCGACAAGTGTCTGAACTGCATGCGGTGTGATACCGCCTGTACGAACGACGTGCCGCTGGGGCAGATGCACAACGTCGCCCGGGCGAACTACGTCGACAACCAGATGAGCCACGCCTCCCGGGAGTTCCTCCGCAACAAGATGCTGGCCAACTACGGCACGCTGGGGAAACTCGGGAGTATGATGCCCCGGATCTCGAACGCCGTCTTCGGGCTCGGGGCGACGCGCTGGCTCAACGAGAAGCTGCTCGGCTTCCCGAGCGAGCGCTCGTTCCCCGATTTCGCAACCCAGACGTTCCGCGGCTGGTGGAGCGACCGCGGCGGCGACGCCACCTCGGCCGAACGGGCTCGCGAAGCCCGCGAGGCACGCGGCGAGACCGGCGAGGCCAAGAAGGTCGCGTTCTTCCACGGCTGTTACGCCAACTACCACCAGACCGAGGTCGCCAAGTCGATGGTCCGGCTCTACGAGTCGCTGGGCTACGAGATCGCGGTGCCCGAACAGAGCTGCTGTGGTACGCCAATGTTCGCAAACGGGATGCTCGAGGACGCCCGCGGGGTCGCCGAGGGTAACGTCGATACCTTCGGCTCGCTCGTCGAGGACGGCTACGACCTGATCGCGACCTGTACCTCCTGTTCGATGGCCCTGCGCAAGGAGTACCCCGAACTGTTCGACATCGACGGCGTCGACGAGGTCGCCGCACACATGTTCGACGCGGTCGAGTACCTCCGGGTCAACGAGGACCTCGAAGCCGAACTCGCCGGTGCCGACGTCGACTTCCCGGCGATGACCTACCACGCCCCCTGTCACGGCGAGGTCATGGGCGTCGAGGGGATCGTCACCGAACTCCTCGCGGACGTCGACGGCGTCGAACTCGACGACACGGGCGACGTCTGCTGTGGCCTGGCCGGCACGTACGGCTGGAAAGACGAGAAGTACGACGACTCGATGGAGATCGGCGCGGAGATGTTCGAGGCCTTCGAGGAGGCCCCGGGCGAGGTCGCGCTGACGGAGTGTCCGATGTGCAGCGCCCAGATCGAACACGGCACCGGATACGAGGTCAAACACCCGATGCAACTCCTCGAGACGGCGCTGGTGGAGTCGTAGCCCCGTCAGGACTCGCTGCGATAATCACTCAGGTGCGGATGGCGCTCGTCGGCCAGCAACGTACCGACCTCGGCCAGTAGCCCCACCACGACGGGACCGGCGATGACGCCGACGACGCCGATCGAGAGGATGCCACCGACGAAGCCGATGAAGTAGAGGCTCCCCGGCATCTTTGCCGTGAGCGCGGCCAGCTGCGGTCGGATGAGCGCGTCGGGCAGAAATCCGATCAGGACGAGTCCGAGCACGGTGACCACGATCGCGCCGGTCGTGTTCCCGGCGGCGACCTCGAACCCGGCGATCGCCACCACGAGCACGCTCGGCCCGATGATCGGAACGAACTGGAGGATCCCGCTGACGACTGCCAGCGAGAACGCCGGTTCGTACCCGAGTGCCCAGAACAGGACGAACGCGACGAGAAACGTCCCGAGCGAGGTCGCCGCCTGGAGCACGTAGATCGCGTACAGCGTCGCTCGCAGCCGCTCGTGCAAGGCCACCACGACGCCGTGATACTCCCGGGGGATCGGACGCAACAGCGCGCTGGTGACCTCGTCCGATTTGACCAGCAGCGCGTACACCAGCAGCACGAACAGGAAGAACTTGAATCCCAGCGCCGGCGTCGAGCCGGCGATCGAGATCGCAAGCGACTCACCGACTTCTGCGGCCTGTGAACTGATTTCCCCCAAGGTGAGCGTGTAGGTCATCCCCGCGCCCTCGAGGGTCACCTCGTCCGGCACCGTCTCCAACAACGCGGTCAGATCGCTCCGTCGCACGTAGAGGACGATCACGACCGGCAACACGACCAGCGCAACCGCGACGAACGCCAGGGTCGTGCTCACTGCTGCCGCCGTTCGCCGCCCGAATCCACGATCGACGAGTCCCTCCCGGAGTGGATAGAGCACGTACGCGACCGTGATCGCGAAGAATATCGTGCCGAACACGGCTCCCAGGATGACTGTCGACAACGCTCCCAACACCACCAGCAATCCTGCCAGGACCGTCACGCGTCGGACCATACCGTCCGTTTCGCCAGACCGGACTAAACCGTTTTCCACCCGATCCCGCATTATCGACCGTGAAGGTATCAAATCTGAGACAAAATATCCCCGTATATCGAGGGGGAACGTTTTCCAGTACTGGGATGCATAGCAGAGATATGGAATCAGAACAGCAGGGTCTCGGTGGTGACCACTCTATTGTCGAACTCGAACCGGACGACCTCGGTGGCTACGAGCTGTTCGTCACGCTCGGTCGATTGGTGACGCCCCGACCGGTCGGGTGGATCTCGACGACGAGCGAGGACGGTCAGGACAACGTCGCACCCTACAGTTTCGTGACGCCCGCGTCCGTCGACCCGCCCGTCGTGGTCTTTACCGCCACCGACCACCAGGACGGGACGATGAAAGACACCGCGCGCAACGCCATCGACACCGGCGAGTTCGTCTACAACGTCTTCACTGCCGGACTGCTGGAGGAGATGAACGACAGCGCCGCGGACGTCGATGTCTCGGAGTTCGAGGCCGCCGACATCAAGCACACCGAGAGTGAGGTCGTCGACCCCAAGCGCGTGGTCGGATGCCCGGCCTGGCTGGAATGCACTGTCCGAGAGACGATGGAAATCGAGGGCACGCAGGTCATCTTCGGCGATGTCGAGCATCTGGGGATCCGCGAGGACTATCTCGACGACGCTGATCTGCCCGATGTCGAGCACATCGAACAGCGCGTGCTCGGCCATCTCATCGACGAGCACTACACCCGGATGGAACTGCTCGAAAAGCAACAGCCGGAGTAGCCGCCCGGCAGACGGCCGGCGGCAGTCTCAGGTCGGCAGTCGAATCGTCACGACGGTTCCCTCCGGTTCGTTGTCCGCGACCGAGATCGTCCCGTTCGATCGGACGACGAGCTGTCTGACCAGGAAGAGCCCGACCCCGGTCCCGTGAAACAGCGGCGTCTCGTCGGCGACACCACAGAGGAGTTCGCGCTCTATCTCCGGCAGTCCCGGTCCGGTGTCGGCGATATCGATTTCGATCGCCGACTGGTCCTCCCGGACCGTCACGGACACGGTCGGATCGTCGCCGTGGCGGATCGCGTTGTCGAGCAGCTCGGCGATCGCCCGCTCGAACCCGGGAATAACCGCCGCGTGTGCCGCTTCGGGGATCTCGACTGACACGGCCGCGTCGGCGTGTGTTTCGAGCACGTCCGCACGGGCAGTCTCGACCAGGATCGTAATATCTCGTCTCGTCGTCTCGGTCGGTCCACGGAGCAATTCCGTGAGCGATCGTTCCTTCTCGGCCTGTTGCAGCAGCGAGTCGGTCCGATCGAGTATCGTCTCGACGGCGTCTTTGGCGTCGGCACGCTCCCACCGCAGCAGTTCGGCCTGCCCCTGTATCACGGTCAGCGCGTTGCGGAGATTGTGCCGCAGGATCCGTTCCAGGATCGCTAGCTGCTGGTCCCGACGCTTTCGGTCGGTCACGTCCCGTGTGAACCCCGTTATGATGCGCTCGCCGTCGGAGCGTTCGTCGAGCAACCGGGCGTTCATCGACAGCCAGCGCTGCTGTCCGCTGGCGGTCAGTGCCCGGTATTCGAACTCCTCGACGATCCCATTTTCCAGCAGTCGGTCGAGGAACTCCGCCCGTCGCTGTGGCTCGACGTACAGGTCTTTTTCGAGGTCGTTGTATGCCGCTATTGCCCCCTGCGGGCTGTCGTATCCGAGCATCGCCGCCAGCTTGTGGTTGATAGACAGCACGCGCCCGTCGGTCGTCGTTCGGAACACGCCAACTGGCGCGACTTCGAGCAGGCCCTCGGACGCTTCGAGCTTCGTCGCCGAACTCTGGGGTTCGAGCCGACAGTGCACCCGAGAGACGACCCCGTCGGAACTCGTCTCCGGATGGAGGTCAAGGGTTATCGGCAGCGCCGTGCCGTCGCTCGCGCGAACCCTGATCGCACACGAATCGACGTCCCCGTCGGCGGCGCTGTCGAACGCGTCTTCGAACACGTCGCGATCTCCCCCGGACACCAGTTCGACGAACGGGCGACCAGCGATATCCACGCGATCGCGGCCGGTCAGCGCGACCCACTCGTCGTCGACAAACCGAACGGATCCGTCCGTATCGAGCGACTGAAAAGCGACGGCGACGCCGTGATCGTCCCGCTGTCGGTCACCTCTCGAATCGCGTGGACGATCAGTCATGCGCTACCTAGGCGTGCTCCCTGTATGAAGGTGGCGAATACATAAAAAATATCTATCAACACCGCAGACCAGCGGACGGCGGTTCGATCACGCCGCCAGCAACTGCCGTTCGATCTCCTCGCCGATATCGTCGATCAGGTCGGGCAGGGCCTCGCGGACGGGATCGGTCATCCCCTCGCCGTACTCGAATGGGTCGGCGACCTCGATTGCGTAGATCGTGATCCCGGGCATCGACTCGCCCATGGCTTCTCCGAGCGTCGTCAGCGTCCCCAGGCCGACGTTGTGGGTCGCCAGCCCGCCGCTCTCTTTGTCGGGTTCGACGGCCTGGGGGTCGAAGACGTACCAGTCGCCGGGCTCGCCGTCCTCGGTCACGATCGAGTCGACGATACAGACCTGGTCGTGGCCGCTCAGCTCGTCGATGAGCATGAGCCGCCCCGAGTTCATCGTCTCGAAGGCCACATCCGGGCTGTCGAGCCGCGTCTCGAGGGCCGCAACGACCTCCAGCCCGACGATGTCGTCGCGTTTGATCTCGTTGCCGATTCCCAGTACGAGGGTGTCCATGGCTATCGGGAGACCTCGTCGAGCACCTGGCCGTCCTGTTCGAGCGTGACCTCCAGGGGCATGTCGCCGATCGCGTGGGTCGAACAGGACAAACAGGGGTCGTAACACCGGATGACGCTTTCCATCTTGTTGAGGATGTCCTCCGGGATCTCGGGGCCGTCGACGAACCGCTCGGCCGCGGTCCGGACGCCCTTGTTCATCGCCCCGTTGTTGTGGGTGGTGGCGACGATGAAGTCGGCGTTGGTGACCGTCCCGTTGTCGTCGACGTCGTACTCGTGGATGAGCGTACCCCGCGGGGCCTCGATGACGCCGACGCCGTTCGTCTTCTCGGGTTTGGTCGGGACGTTCGGAATCCCCTCGTAGACATCGTCGTCTTCGAGCAACTCGCGGATGCGCTCGATGCAGTAGAGTATCTCGATGAGTCGCGCCCAGTGGTAGTACGTCGAGCGCTCGTGGACGGGCCCGTCGGCGGCGTCCATATACCGTTCGAACTCCTCGTTTGCCTGTGGCGTGTCGAGTTGCTCGACGGCGTTGAGTCGCCCCAGCGGGCCGACCCGATACTGGCCGTTCTCGAAGCCCCGTTCCCTGTAGTAGGGGAACTTGAGGTAGCTCCACTCCTTAGAGCGTTCGCCGATGATGTCGGCGTACTCGCCGTCGTCGATCTCCTCCAGCAGGTCGCCCTGTTCGTCGACGAGCCGGATGTCGCCGTCGTAGTGTTCGAGTCCGCCGTCCGAATCGACCAGGCCCATGTAGCCGGTCTCGTAGGTGGCGTAATCCAGCGTGTCGTCGTCCATCTCCGCGAAGATCTCCCGGAGGAGATCGATCGTCTCGCGGACGTACGTATCCAGGTCCTCTGACTGTTCGAGCAGCGCCTCGCCGGCTTCCCGATCGAGCGTGTTGGTGACGCCGCCGCCGATCGCGAAGTCCGGGTGGACCTTCTTGTCACCCAGCGCCGCGATGACGTCCTGGCCGAAGCTCCGAAGGTCGATCCCGCGTTCGGCGAGCTGGGGGTTCTCGTCTAGCACGCCCTCGATGTTGCGTTTCTCCGGGTCGGCGTCGTAGCCCAGCACCAGATCGGGGCTGGAGAGATAGAAGAAACTGAGCGCGTGGCTCTGCAGGACCTGTCCCATGTGGAGCAGTTCCCGCAGCTTGTACGCGCCCTCGGGGATCTCGACGTCGGCGATCTCGTCGAGCGCCTTCGCCGCGGCCAGCTGGTGGCTGACCGGACAGATCCCACAGATACGGGCGGTGATTTCGGGCATCTCCCAGACGGGCCGGCCCTCGACGAACTCCTCGAAGCCACGGAACTCCGTGACGTGGAACTGCGTGTCTTCGACCTGCCCGTCGTCGTCCAACTCGATCGTGATCTTGCCGTGACCTTCGACCCGCGTGACCGGGTCGATGACTTGCTTCTTGCTCATTGTTTTAGTCGTACTGGAGTTTTTCGTCGACGATTTCGGGCTGCTCGCCGTCGAGCAGCGCTTCGATACCGTGGGCCATGACCTCCGCGTCGGGCGGACACCCCGGGATGTAGACGTCGACGTCGATGTACTCGTCGAGCGGCCGGGCGTCCTCCAGTAGCGCCGGCACCGGCACGTCGTCGCGCGGGCTCTCGCTCTCTTCGTCGGCCTTGTCCAGATAGACCTCGTCGATCATCTCGTCGGGATCGTCGTCGTTGCGCAGGGACATGATCCCGCGCAGGGCCGCACAGTCACCCCACGCGACGACCGTGTCGCAGTTCTCGCGCAACTCCTCGGCGACCTCGATGTTCTCCTCGTTTGTGACGACGCCCTCAGCGATCCCGATGTCGGCCTCGGGGACGCCCTTCTCGTCGACGATCATGTGACTGGCCTCGAACTTGACGTCCTCGAGCAGGTCGACCAGGTCGTGGTCGATGTTCAGAAACTCCATGTGACAGCCCGAGCAGCCGCCGAGACACACCGTCGCGACGGTCGCCCGGTCGTCCTCTGTCTGGGCAGTTGCCTGGCTCATGGTTTCACCTCCAGGATGTCGCCCTCGGCAAGTTCCGAGAGCACCTCCCGGTCGGAGTCGATCGCGACCCGCGGATCGAGCACTCGAGCGAGTTCGCGGTCGGTCCCGCTTGCGTCGGTGACCGTGCCCGAACGCTCGAACCAGTCAAGCGACGGGAGCACGATGTCAGCGGCCTTCGTCAGGATCGACTCGCGGGTGGCCTGGACGATCACGGTGTCGGCCGTGCGGGCGACCTCCACCATCCGATCGAGATCGTCCTCGCGGTCGTCGGCGGCGAAGAGATAGGCCACCTCGGCGTCGTCGTGCAGGTCGTCCGCGCCGATGCCGTCGACGAAGGAGTTGACGCGGTCGGGCAGACTCAGGACCTTGCTGTCGGTCATCGCCGCCAGCGCGTAGGCGTTGATGAGCGTGTCCTCCTCTTCGATCTCGGGGCCGAGGACGATGATACTGATCCCGCCGTCCTCCAGGGCCGGGACGGCGTTGATCAGCGTCTCGGTGTCCGAGTCCGCTAGCGCCGAGGCGTCGTCCTCGACGACCTCGACGGAGTCCTCGGTGAGCCGGCTCAGCGCCGAGCCGGACTCGATGGAGGCGTCGGACTTCGAGGCGAACCGGTCCTCGTCGGCGTCGACGCTGACCAGGGTCGCGCCGTCTTTGGCCGCCCGGCGGACGTACGACGCCGCAACCGGGTGGGTGTCGACGATACTCGTGTCGAAGACGGCGACGGCTTCGGCGTCGAGCACGGCTTCGGGGCCGCTCGCCCGGAGGTTGCCGGCGTGTTCGTTGAACAGCGGGGCGACTTTCTCGGCGATCCGCCGCTCGTCGGCCGCGCGTTTGGCCCCGGGCACCTCCAGGGACGCGTCGTAAGCGTCCATCGACGCCGCGAACGCCTCGGTGACCTCCGTGGGGAGCCGACTCGAAGCGACCGCGTTGATCGTGTCGGCGTCGTCGAGCGATTCGCGAGCCCGCTCGATCGCCGTCTCGACATCGACGCTGTCGCCGCGGACCGACGGCTCGTCGATGCGCTCGCGACTGTCGCCCAGGAGACCGAACCGACCCATCTCACAGAGCTGGCCGGCGTCGGCGCCGTCCTCGACGCCTTCAATCTTGACGATCCGGCCGGAGTTGGTGTACACTTCGAGTTCGCACCCGAGGCTGCACTCCGTGCAGGTGGTCGTGACGACGTCACACTCCTCCTCGCGGCCGCGGTAGGCGCTCTGGTTGGTGTAGATCGCCCCGGTCGGACACGCCTGTGCGCACGCGCCGCAGGAAATGCACGACGACTCCCCGAGCGCGACACCGTCGTCGGCGACGATTTCGGTCTCCAGACCGCGATCTTTGAACGTCAGCGTGTCGTTACCGACGACTTCGTCGCAGGTCCGGACACAGCGGCCACAGAGCACGCACCGATCGAGATCGAGCGTGATCTCACTGTGGGAGGTGTCGACCTCGATGTCGTTGTACTCGAGGGGGTATTCGCAGGCGTCCAGACCCGCCTCGTTGAACAGGTCCTCGAGTTCGCAGTCGCCCTCCATCTCGCAGTACATGCAGTAGTGGTTCTGCTCGGAGAACATCAGCTCCAGAATCGTCCGACGGTGGTCCCACAGGTCCTCAGAGTCGACCTCGATCTCCATGCCGTCCTGGACGGTCGTCGTACAGGCGGTCTCGGTGCGCTTGCCGTCGATCTCGACGAGACACATCCGGCAGCCGCCGACGTTGGTGAGCGGTTCGTGTTCACAGAGGGTCGGAATCTCGATGTCGGCCTCTCGCGCCGCTTCGAGTATCGTCTGTCCCTCGCGTGCCTGTACGTCCTGGCCGTTGATTTCGAGAGCGACGCCGGGTTCGGCCTCGCTCTGTGTTGCCTTGCTCATGGTATCACGCCCGCTGACTGATGGCGTCGATCGGACACGCCTCGACACACTGCCCACAGCCGATACACGTCTCGGGATCGATCTCGTGGGTCTCGCCCTGTTCGCCGTCGATCGCGTCGACCGGACAGGCGTTCAGACACTGCTGGCAGCCGACACACTCCGCGGCGGCGATCTTGTAGGTGCCGGCATGCGATCCGCCGCCGAGTTCGCACTCGCCGGCCGGACACTCGTCGTCGTAGATGTGCGCCTCGTACTCCTCCTCGAAGTGTTCGAGCGTACTCAACACCGGGTTCGGCGCCGTCTTGCCGAGCCCACACAGCGATCCCTCGGTGATCGTGTCCCCGAGGTCACGCAGTCGCTCGATGTCGCCCGGCTTGCCCTCGCCGTTCGTGATCCGCTCGAGGATGTCGAGCATCTTCTTCGTCCCGATCCGGCAGGTCGGGCACTTCCCGCAGGACTCGTCCTGGGTGAAATCCAGGAAGAATCGCGCGACGTCGACCATACAGGTCTCGTCGTCCATCACGACCAGCCCGCCGGAGCCGAGCATCGCACCCTCCTCCTGCAGGGAGTCGAAGGTGACTGGCATATCGAGGTGCTTCTCGGCGAGACAGCCGCCGGAGGGGCCGCCGATCTGGACAGCCTTGAACTCCGAATCGCCCTCCATGCCGCCGGCGACCTCGATGATCTCTTCGAGGGTCAGTCCCATCGGGATCTCCATCAGCCCCGTCGCCGAGACGTCCCCGGAGACGGCGAAGGTCTTCGTTCCGGCGCTGTCCTCGGTACCGTACTGACGGAACCACTCGGCGCCGTTGTCGATGATCAGCGGGACGTTGCTCAGCGTCTCGACGTTGTTGATCGTCGTCGGCTGGTCGTTCAGCCCGGACTGGGCGGGATAGGGCGGGCGCGGCGTCGGTCGACCGGCCTGGCCTTCGATGGAGGCCATCAGCGCCGTCTCCTCGCCGCAGACGAAGGCCCCGGCACCCTGTTCGATCCCGAAGTCGAAGTCGAAGCCGGTCCCGAGGATGTCCTCGCCGAGGTACCCCTCCTCGTAGGCGGTGTCGATCGCCTGCTCGATCCGTTCGATAGCGAGAGGGTATTCCGCGCGAATGTAGATATATCCCTGATTGGCGCCGGTGGCGTAGCCGGCGATGACCATCCCCTCGATGACGCGGTGGGGATCGCCCTCGACGAGACAGCGGTCCATGAACGCGCCGGGGTCGCCCTCGTCACAGTTGGCGATGACGTACTTCTCCTCGCTGTCGGCGTCGTTGGCGAACTTCCACTTGGTCCCGGTCGGGAACCCGCCGCCGCCGCGACCGCGGAGGCCGGCGTCTTCGACTTCCTCGTAGACCTCTTTGGGATCCATCTCCGAGAGGGCCGTCTCGAGGGCGTCGTAGCCGTCGCGGAGCCGGTACTCCTCGACGCTTTCGGGATCGATGTCCCCGCAGTTGCCGAGCGCAAGTCGGTTTTGCTCGGTGTAGAAGGAGATATCGTCTGTCCGGGACTGTCGGTTGCCCTCCGCGTCTTCGAAACACAGCTCGTCGATGATCTCGCCGCTCTTGATCGTCCGTTCGACGATATCTTCGACGTCCTCGACCCCGACCTGCGTGTACAGGACGTGCATGGGATCGATTCGAACGAGCGGGCCGAGTTCACAGAAACCGTGACAGCCGCTCGCTTTCGTCTCGATGCCCAGTTCTTCGAGGTTGCCGTCGCCGTAGGACAGGGCAACGTCGTCGCTGCTTTCGAGCGCGCTGATTTCTTCCGCGAGGGCGTCGTACACCTCGTCGGAACCGGACGACACGCAGCCGGTTCCCTGACAGACGACGACGCGGACGTTACCGTCGACCGTGTCCGGATCGGACGGGCGCTGAATGCTCTGTGACATGGTTAGGCCTCCTCGTCGGTGTATTCATCGATAATTTCGGGTGCGTTTTCGGCCTCGATCGGTCCGTGGACGTCGTCGTCGACGACGACGACCGGTGCGAGGCCACACGCCCCCACACAGCGGACGTGTTCGATCGTGAACTGCCCGTCGTCGGTGACCTCCCCGGTCTCGACGTCCAGCTCCTCCTGGAGGTTCTCGGAGATGTCGTCCGCCCCCTTGACGTGACAGGCCGTCCCGGTACAGACCTTGACGCTGTGCTCGCCACGCGGCTCGAAGTAGAACTGCGAGTAGAACGACGCAGTTCCGAACACCCGGGCGATCGTCGTGTCACACTCCTCGGCGATCACCTGCATCGAAAACCGCGGCAGGTAGCCGTACTCGTTCTGTACTGCCTGTAGCGACGGAATGATTCCACCTTCCCCGTCCGCGTGCGGCGCGACCAGCGACCGGACGGTTTCGACTTCCTCGTCACAGACGTCGTCGATGCCTGCGTCCGCCGGGATGATCCCCGAGTCGTCACCGTCCACGTCGGTGTCCGACCCGCGGACCGACTGCTTGATCGAGTCTAGCGATGCCATCCTACAACTCCCTAAGTCTTACTCCTAAAGCAATGCTGTCCGCATTCTCAACGCCTGAAAACATATTTGTTAGAATATGAAGGACTGATACGAACTGCCATGGAAAAACAGGCAAGATTCGCCGCTAGAATCTGACGATGGCGGTTTCGAGAGCCGTTAATTTTGCATCAGTAGAATTTTCAACAAGTGGGAACAATCACCGGAGTTAGGCGCTCTGGCCGTGACTGTACGCTACGGGCCGGCAGTCGTGTCGGCTGGGTGGATGGCATGAAAACACTCGCAAAACCGGATTTCGAGACGTTGATCGACGGGCTGATCGACGACGATCCACGATCCGTCGTCGGGCCACAGCGGCGAAACGGGCAGTACGTCTTCGAGGAGCTCGACTCGGCCGCCGACCTGGCGCTCGAGTACGACCTGACGGCGCTCTCACCGAAGAAGTACTTCCTGCCCCAACGCGAACAGCTGCTGACCTACGAGCGAACGGACGGCGACTACGAGATGCGCGCCGGGACCGACACGGAGGGCGTGATCGTCGTGGGCGTTCATCCCTACGATCTGGCTGCGATCGAGCACCTCGACAAGGTCCACATCGATACGATGGGCGACGAACCCTATCGGCAGCGCCGCGAGAACTCGCTTCTGATCGGGCTGACGATGCAGTCGGTCGCCCCCGAAAGTTTCGCCGCGAGTATGGGTGTGGCGACGACGGATTCGGGCTACGATCTCCTCGTGACGGACATCGGGGATCAGTTCGTCGTCGATATCGGGTCGTTCGAGGGCAACGAGTTGCTCGCGGATCTCGACACGCGCAGCGCGACCCACTCCGAGGTCCAGGAGGTGCGACGGATCGAAGACGACCTCAAAGGGCGGTTCGAGCGCGAACTCCAGTTCCCGCCCGAAGAGCTGCCGACCCTGCTGTCGGACCACTACGACGACATGGCGTTCTGGGAGTCCTACGCCGAGCAGTGCCTCTCCTGTGGGAGCTGTAACATGGTCTGTCCGACCTGTTACTGCTTCCAGGTCGAGACCGTCCGGGACCTGGGCGGCGATAGCGGCCACCAGCAGCGCCGCTGGGACGGCTGTCTCCTGGAGGAGTTCGCCTCGGTCGCACAGGGCGAGAACTTCCGCGAAGAGGTCGCACAGCGCCACCGTCACCGCTTCATGCGCAAGGGGCTCTACGTCTACGAGCGCTACGGTGATGTCTCCTGTGTCGGCTGTGGCCGGTGTACGCGTCACTGTGTCGCCGACGTCGCAGATCCGACCGACGTCTACAACGAACTCTGGGAGGCCACCAATGCTTGACACCACAGCGGCCGTCCGCAGCGAGTACGAACCCGTCCAGGGCCGTATCGCCTGGATCGAGCAGTTCACCGAGCAGGACAAGCTGTACGTGATCAGCCTCCCCGACGATGTCGCACTCGATCACGATCCCGGCCAGTTCGTCGAACTGTTCGTCCCCGGCGTCGGCGAAGCGCCGTTCTCCATCTCGTCGTCGCCGACGAAGGACGGTCCTCTCGAGTTGTGTATCAGGGCGGTCGGCAACGTCACCCGTGCGCTCGACAGGATGGCGGTCGGGGACCCGGTCGGGATCCGCGGGCCGTACGGCACGGGCTTCGATCCCGAGGCGCTCGCGGGCGACGACCTGCTGTTCGTCGCCGGCGGGATCGGGCTGGCTCCGCTGCGGTCGATGATCAACTACGCCCTGGACAGACCCGAGGAGTTCGGCGACCTCACGACGCTGTACGGCTGCAAGGAACCGGCCGAACAGCTGTTCCCGGCGGAGCTGCAGCGGTGGGACGACTCTGAGGAGATGGCTCTCTACGAGACGGTCGATCAGTGTCCCGAGGACCAGGCCTGGGAGGGCCGGGAGGGCGTCATCACCGAGCTCATCCCCGAGGCCGACTTCGATCCCGAGACCACGACCGCGCTGGTGTGTGGCCCGCCGGTGATGTACCGGTTCGTCATCGAGGCCCTGCAGGAACAGGGCCTCGCCGACGATCGGATCTACCTCTCGCTGGAGCGGAACATGCACTGCGGTCGGGGGCTCTGTGGGCACTGCCAGATCAACGAGCTGTACGTCTGCGTGGACGGTCCGGTGTTCAACTATCCGGCGGTTCGGGACAAATCGGAGGCGGAAGTATGACCGAAAAGCCACGCGTCGCCTTCTTCGATTTCACGGGCTGTGAAGGCGACCAGCTGCAGGTCGTCAACCTCGAAGAACGGCTGTTCGACCTCCTGGAGGTCGTCGAGGTCGTCAGCTTCCGGGAGGCGATGTCTGAACACAGCGACGACTACGACATCGCGTTCGTCGAGGGCAGCGTCGCGACCGCCCACGACGAGGAGCGGCTGGCGGGGATCCGGGAGAACGCCGATATGGTCGTCGCACTCGGGTCGTGTGCCGCCTTCGGCGGGATCAACGCGATTCGCAACGATCAGGACTTCGAGACGGTCAAAGAGCGCGTCTACGGTGACGACGCCGACATGATCGAGGCGAACTCGGAGGCTCGCCCGATCGAGAGTGTCGTCGAGGTCGACGCCACGATTCCGGGCTGTCCGATCGACCGCGAGGAGTTCGTCCAGGTCGTCACCGGGCTGCTCAGGGGCGTCGAGCCGACGCTCCCGAATCACCCAGTCTGTGTGGAGTGCAAGCTCGACGAAAACGAGTGTGCGTTCAATCGCGGTGAGATCTGTCTCGGCCCGATCACCCGCGGCGGCTGCGGGGCGGACTGCGTCGGTGAGGGGACACACTGCTGGGGCTGTCGCGGCATGGTCGACACGCCAAGCGAGGACGCCCACGCCGAGGTCCTCGAAACGCACGGCCTGACCGCCGAGGAGATCGTCGAGGAGTACCAGCTCTACTGGGGCTGGCAACGGCCACAGCGGGCCACTCAGGAGGAAGCACAATGAGCGAAACCATAGACATCGAGAGCGAGTACGTCACTCGCGTCGAGGGGCACGGCAACATCGTGGTCAACGTCACGGACGGGGACGTCGAGACCTGCGAGTGGAACGTCGTCGAGTCGCCGCGCTTTTTCGAGTCGATGCTGGTCGATCGGGACTACACCGAGGCCCACCACGTTACGGCTCGCATCTGTGCGATCTGCTCGATCAGCCACACGACGGCGTCGCTGAAAGCGACCGAGGCTGCGCTGGGGGTCGAACTCTCCCCGCAGGACGAACGCCTGCGCAAGCTGGCGCTGTACGGCGAGACGCTACAGAGCCACGTCCTGCATCTGGGCTATCTGGCGCTGCCGGATCTCGTAGGCAAGCAGTCGGTGCTCCCACTGCTGGATTCCCACGAGGAGGAAGTCGAGACTGTCGTCCGGCTACACCGGCTGGGCAACGATCTGACCGAGGCCGTCGCGGGGCGGTCGGTCCACGCCCAGCGGCATCTCCCCGGTGGCTTCTCGAAACTCCCCGAGGAGGACGAACTCGATGCGCTGCGCGACCGGCTCGAATCGTCCTGGGGCGACGTCGAGGCCGTGGCCGATCTGCTGTTGGAGCTGTCCGGGGAACTCCCCGAGTTCGAGCGGGAGACGGAGTTCATCTCGCTGACTCACCCGGACGAGTACGCCTTCTACGACGGGACGCTGTACTCCTCGGACACCGGGGAGCTGGACGTCAGCGACTACCGCGATATCGTCAACGAGGCGGTCGTTGAGGGTTCGACCGCGAAGTACACCGCTCACAACCGCGACTCGTACATGGTCGGTGCGCTGGCCCGGTTCAACAACAACGCCGAGCAGCTGGGGCCGATGGCGACGGCCGTCGCCGACCGCTTCGGCCTCGAACCGGTCTGTCACAGCCCCTATCTGAACAACGTCGCCCAGCTGGTCGAGATCGCCCATCTGATCGAGGCGTCGATCACCGAGATCGACGCGCTGCTCGCCGACGGGCTGGACCCTCAGTCGGAGTATCACACGCCCGAGGTGGACGTTGCCGCCGGGTCCGGTATCGGCGCGGTCGAGGTTCCCCGGGGCGTGCTCTTTCACGACTACACCTACGACGACGCGGGCGAGATTACCGACGCCAACTGCGTCATCCCGACCAACCAGAACCACGCGAACATCCAGCTGGATATGGAAGCGCTGGTTCCGACGATCCTCGACCGCTCCGAGGACGAGATCGAACTCACGCTGGAGATGCTCGTGCGGGCCTACGACCCCTGCATCTCCTGTTCGACGCACTATCTCGACGTCGAGTTCGTCGGCGAGTGATGTCGACAGCCGTGATCGCGCTGGGGAACCCGCTCCGGGGTGACGACGGGATCGGTCCCGTCCTGCTTGAGCGCCTCCGTGAGCGCGACCTCTCCCCCGCGGTGGAACTGCGCGATCTCGGCGACGGGGGGTTCGATGTCCTGCACGCACTGGCCGACGCCGACCGGGCGGTGATCGTCGATGCCGTCCGCTTCGGTGGCGATCCCGGCGAGTACGCCGTCTTCGAACCAAACGACGTCGCGGCTGTCGTCGAATCGCGAGGCTCACACGACAGCGACCTCTTCGAGTTGCTCGAACTGGCGGCCGCCCGCGGGGAGTCCCCTGAACGGGTCGTGCTCTTCGGTGTCCAGCCCGGGGACGTGCGCGACGGCGAGCAGTTGAGCGCCTCGCTTCGAGCTGTACTCCCGGAGCTGGCTGACGCGCTCGCCGAGACTGCCCGTGGGTTGTAGCGGTCTGCGATCAGGGCGCGACGCCGACGGTCAGCAATGTCCCGTGGTCGCGGTAGTGTTCGACCATCGACTCGCGTGTCTCCCAGTCCTCAGTGGGGAATTCGTCAGCCGGGGGGATCTCGACCTCCCGGTCCGGAATCTCGTCCTGTTCGGCGACGTAGAAGCCGGCCTCCCGGAAACGCTCGCGATACTCCCGACGCGACCAGCGGGTCATCTCGATGTCGACGTACTCCGTCCACTCAGCAGTGTGGGGGTTATCCGCGTGGAAGTCCACCGCGCAGTAGAAGGTGCCGCCCGACCGCAGGATGCGCCGGATCTCCTCTAAGGCCGCTATCGGGTCGCTCGCGTAGTAGAACGCCTCCATCGAGAAGACGTGATCGATACTGTCGGTCTCGAAGGGAAGGTGCTCGAAGTCGCCGACCAGAAAGCCGACTCCGGGGTCGTCGGTGTACGCCCGCGCGTTGCGGACCATCTCCGGCGAGCCGTCGAGGCCGTAGGCCCGACCGGCCCCGCCGGCCGCCTGCATCGCGCGGGCGGCGTAGCCGCTGCCACAGCCCAGATCGAGGACCGTCTCACCTTCTTCAATCGGCATCCGTGCCAGCGCGTGCTTTGCCGTGTGCCAGTGCCGTTCCTCCATTCCCCTGTCGCGGCCGTCGGCCGCCCACTCGTCGAACTCCTCGCGAACGCTCATACGGTACCCCTGGACCGCGGCGGTGAAAACGGGTTCGACTGTCGATTTTCAGTTCGGTTGACGACGGTTCCCGACCCCTTCATTTCGGGTGGAAGGTGGGATAAATATCTCTCTATAGCTTCATATACCCCGAAGAGCTGCGTTTCGGGTGCGTCCGGTGGAACGCTGTCGCCCCTTGCTTCCGATGGAACGCGGCCCCAGCCGGGAACCCGAACCGGTTTGTGGCGCGGCGTCGATGAATCCTCCATGGCTCGGACGATCCCGCGGTTCAGGTTCGACGACGTCGCCCAGCAGTTCGTCGGCGGATTCCTGCTCGCGGGCCCGTTCGTCGTCACCGAGGAGGTGTGGGATCTGGCCGAGAACATGACCAACTGGCACGCGCTGTTCATCGTCGGAATCGTCGTTGCGATCGGCTACGGGGCGTTGTACGAGGCCGACGACGACCGCGATCCCGAGAGCGAACCCGAAGTGGCCGGGATTCCGTTACGATTCGTCTCGCTGATGTCGATCTCCTTTGGCTCGGTCGTGATCCTGTCGTTCGTCGTCACTGCTCCCGATCAGTTCCTCGGGGATTTGGCGGCTCGCGAACGGGCGATCGTCACCGCTCGGGCCGTCGCCGTCGGCGCGATCTTCAGCGTCGTCGGGGCCGCGACCGCCGATTCGGTGTTCTGATCGTCAGGCCGCGCCGTCGCCGTAGGTCTCTTCGAGGTATTCGATGATGTCGCTGCTCTCGGGCATTCCCTCGATGCCGTTGTCGGGATCGACCAGCACGGGGACGCCGGTCTGGCCGCTGATCTCCTCGACTTCGCTTCGCTTGCTGTGACTCGACGGGACCTCGTGGGACACGTAGTCGAGTCCGAGTTCGTCGAGTTTCGTCGTGACCTTCGCGCAGTAGGGACAGCCCGAAAGTTCGTATAGTTCGAGGTTGCTCATCGAGAACGCGTATGAGTCGGAATCAAAAGAGCCCAGCGGTCGCGGGAGTGGGCAGAAAAATAATCAGCTATCGGCTACATACACAAATTCTTCTGAAGATAGCTGTGGTGAGGTCGAGTGATAAAGATCCACACTTCGGCCATCTATACACATAAAATGATAGTCATAATGTGTCTTAAATCTCACTTGAGGCCAATTACGGTATTTCTCGTCTGGGTTGGGGAGGTGAATATCAAATTCAACTCCATCGGTCTCTTCAAGCGATGTCGGTGGTTGTCTCCCATAATATGCGCTGTCACTCATCTGAATATCCCACCACTGGTTCTCCGTTGAATCCCCTCCCTCATTGCTACCCCCTTCTGTCGGTTGAGATATCCCCATCCCGACACCCACCGGCAGCCAAGATATCGGCGAGAATGATATCGAGAAGGAAGTGCTCGGTGAATAATTCGAATGGTTATCTAAGTATTCTTGATCAGGATGGATGTGCTCAAACCTCACACCATAATCACTCGTAGACACCTCGTAGTACACGCTATCAACCTGCATAGAACGGGGTGTGCCATCGTACCCACAATTGTCTCGAGTCATCACATCTGGGAAGTATGACTGGAAGTGGAACCGGTTAATCCCGTCTATCTTATTCACTCCATGATACGGTGCATCGAATACGTCCTGATCATATCCATGTACAACGCTACGCATTGTGGCAGAATTATCCCCTTCATTCCACTGGGCCTCCATTGCAGCCATCGGGCCTACATCTATCTCAGACGAAGTGGTAGATATAGATGCGTTTGATTGTTCTCTTTGACTTTCGAAACTTCGCTTTACCTCTTCGAAACTACCCGTGTCGTATGATCTCGTTTTTATATTCTCCGAGCCAACTGAATTTGCATTTGATACAATATCTCTTCTTTCTTGAATATTAGTATAATTTTGCCTTCTATTTTTAATAATAAAACTCTTCTTTTCACCTGTTGGGGAGGTATACATCCCACTGAGGCTATCAACTGAAGAGATTATTTTCAATTTTGCTGGCCTTGAAGAACGAGAACCCCCTTTGCCTTTGTCAAGATATCCTTCGTATCCGTATTGTATACCTAAGGTCTTACTGCTTTCGTGCTCCTCATTAATTGTCCCCTCAAATTTAGAAAGGATTATCTTTTCATCATTCAGTAATAGAGCTCCGATTAAATCCTCATTCACCTTCTTTATTTTTGACTTTGCATTCCCGATTACTTCGCCAGTTAGCGGGTCATATGTTATACCAATTTCACCCTTCTCCCGCGCCGATACCACTCCAGGGAACGCGGAAATGGAGGCACCAACACCCAACTTTTTCACTATGCTTCTCCTGCTAACACCTTCCACCATACAAATATGAATTTCATAATAAAACTACAAAAAACTTCTGTCTCAGAGTTAGAAAGAGGATGGGATCTACAGCTGGCCCTGGATGATTCCGCTCGTGCGGACGAAGAAGTACAGCACGAACGCAGCGGCCAGGGCCCACTGACCGGCGTGGATATCGTCCCATTCTCCCTGGGCTGTCTTGACGATCGGATACGAGATGATTCCAGCGGCAATCCCGTACGCGATCGAGAACGTGAACGGCATCACAAAGATCGTCAGCCCGGCAGGCACGGCGTGAGCGAGATTATCCCACTCGATATCTGTGATGTTCTGGAGCATCAACACGGCGACGACGACGAGCGCGATGTGTGACGCGTGTAGTGGGACGGCAGCCGCGAGTGGAACGAGCGCCAGCGAGGCCAGGAACAGCAGCGCCACGACGAGTGCGGTCATACCGGTTCGGCCGCCTTCCTCGACACCGGTCGACGATTCGATGTAGGTCGTGACTGTCGATGTCCCAATCGCACCACCGACAGTCGTACCGATCGCGTCTGCGAGTAGCGGTCTGTCGATGTCCGGCAGGTTCCCGTCTTCATTGAGGAAGCCCGCGACTTGCGAGACGCCAGTGAGCGTGCCAGCCGTGTCGAAGAAGTCCACGAAGAAGAACGTGAACACGATCAGCGAGAACCCGAGTGCGTCGACGTTACTGAACCCGTCGATGAACGCCCCGACAAGCGGCGAAATGTCGTATCCGGCCACCGAATACGTCACTGCCGTATCGCCAGTCAACGACGCGGGCGTGTACAGCGAGATCGGAGTCCCGAACTTCTCGAACTGTGCCGGATGGGCGGTCGCACCGATGGCAGATGCGGCGTAACTGATGAGGGTCGTAATGATGATCCCGAAGATAATCGATCCGGGAACCCTGGCCGCGTACAACGCGAACGTTATGAACAACCCGACGACAGAGATGATCGCGATCGGATCCTCAGCGAAGACCGGATTAAACTGGATGAACGTCGCTGGATCGCTGGCGATAACGTGCATCGCTTGCAGGCCAATAATAGCCAGGAACAAGCCGATACCGGCACCGATAGCGAACTTGACTGGTTCGGGGAATATTTTGATCACGTACTCACGAGCGCCCGCCACCGTGAGTAGGATGAACAGGAGCCCCTCGACGACGACGGCTGCCAGGGCGGTCTGCCAGGGCACGCCCAACCCCAAAACGACGGTGAACGCAAAGAAGGCGTTCAGCCCGAGACCGGGGGCCTGCGCAAAGGGCCTATTGGCATAAAACGCCATAATGAGCGTCGCAACGGCCGCGGTGATGATCGTCACGACCGCCAGCATTTGGCCGACTTCAGACGACGTTCGTCCCGGAACGTCGGTGATGGCCACACCCAGGATATCGGGGTTCACTACGACGATATAACTCATCGTCAGGAAGGTCGTGAACCCGGCGACGATCTCCGTTCTGAGGTCGGTCCCGTGCTCCTCGAACCCGAAGTAATCCGCGAGTGTCTCCCGTACCATGTTACACAAACGAGCATATAACCCGGCCATGGTTTATGTCTTTATAGATATATTGCCGATTCTATCCACGAACTTGTATATATTCCCCCTCAGAAGCGCTGGCATCGATCTCGGGAACGACTCGATTACGTACTCGTCAGCGCCTCGACTGGGGCGTCGGTGGCCTCGCGGACGGTCTCGATGCCCTCGCTGTCGGCGGTGACCAGCACGGCCGCGCCGACCACCTCGGCGTCGACCTGATCGGCGATGTCCAGCAGGAGCCGCTGAGTCTCCCCCGAGCGGACGATGTCGTCGACGACGAGCACGCGCTCGCCGGACTCGATCGCGTTTGCGGGCAGTGAGTAGGTCAACTCGATGCCGGGCGTGACGCGCTGGCGGGTCTCGACGAACTCCTCGACGGCCGTCTCGCGGGACTTCTTGGCGTAGGCGGTGCGGGCGCCGTAGTACCGCGCCACCGCCGAGGCGAAGGTGATCCCGTCGGTCGCGGCGGTCAACACCACGTCCGGGCGGTCGAAGCCGACGTCTTCCGCGACGACGACCGCCGCGGCGTCCAGCAGCGTCTGATCGAAGACGAGGTCCGTGTTGTCGACGTACCCCTCCTCGTCGGTCCGGAGCCGCGCGTCCAGTTCCTCGGCGACCAGTTCCCGCCCGAACCCGGCGACGACTTCGCGGGCGCGATCGAGTCCAGGGAGGACGTGGCCGTTGACGTAGCGATTCAGATCGCCGGCTGGCAGGCCGGTCTCGGCCGCCAGTTCGTCGTAGGTCAGCGACTCCTTGCGCGCCCGCAGAATCTCGACGGCGCGCAATTGGAGGGTGGCCTTCTCGACGCGATTCATAATCCCGCGTTGCTACGTCCCGAATATGAATATATCGGTTGTAAGAATAGTGGAAATAGACACGAGTGTGGAACAGACGGCTGTGGAGGTCACCGGATGGACCTTCGAGCAAGTGCTAGTTTCTGTCCGCGAGCAACTGCGAGGCGGTCACGAGCGACTCCAGTTGCAGGTCGTGCTCGGCGAGGTTCTCGGTCGCGCCTTCCTGGCGATCGACGACGACGAACACGCGCTCGACGACGGCCCCGGCCTCGCGCAGGGCCGCTGCGGCGTCGATCGCGCTCTGGCCGGTGGTGGCGATGTCTTCCAGGATGATGACTTCCTCGCCGTCCTCCAGGTCGCCTTCGATCAGGTTGGCAGTGCCGTACTCCTTCTGCTGTTTGCGCGCGATGACGTAGGGCCGGCCGGTCTCGACGCTGGTGACGGCGACGATCGGCACCGCACCGAGTGCGACGCCGGCCAGTTTCGGCCCCGCCGAGCCGAGCCGGTCGGCGAACGACTGTGCGATCAGATCCAGACAGTGGGGGTCGGTCTCGAAGAGGTACTTGTCGACGTAGTAGTCGCTCGTCCCGCCGTGGGAGAGCTCGAACTCGCCGAACTTGACGGCCTCGGCCGCGCGCAGCGCGTCGATGAGTCGCTGGGTGTCCATACTATCGGGTGGTCCGGCGTTCCGGTAATACCCATCGGATTCCCCCGAACTTTTGTCCGCGAGCGCCCCACCTCCGGTCGATGACTGACCTCGATGCGGCCGCGGCGGCGATCGAGTCCGGCGAGCTAGTCGTCTACCCGACCGAGACGGTGTACGGACTCGGTGCCGACGCGCTCGACCCGGCGGCCGTCGAGGCCGTCTTCGAGGCCAAGGGCCGCGATCGAGACAAACCGATCTCGCTTGCCGTCCCCGACGCCACGACCGCGCTCGAATACACCGCGCCGACCACGGCCGAGCGGGTGTTTATGCACGAGTTCCTTCCCGGCCCGGTGACGATGCTGGTCGACCGCCGCGAGATGGTCCCGGACGTGCTCACGGCGGGTCGCGAGCAGGTCGGCCTCCGGATCCCCGACCACGAACTCGCCCTCGAACTGCTGGGGCGCGTCGAGCCGATCACCGCAACCAGCGCGAACGTCAGCGGCCAGCCGAGCGCCCGTCGGGTGGCCGATCTCGACGCGATCACGGAGTCGGCGTCGGTCGTCCTTGAGGGGGGCGAGACCGCCGGCACCGGGAGCACGGTCGTCGACGTCGAGGCCGGCGAGATCCACCGCCGCGGTGCCAACGCGGACGCCGTCGAGGCCTGGCTGGATGAACGATAACCGCTCGCTTTCGCATGGCCGATCACCCCAACAGCGAGCGCAGCGACCGCGTCTGGACGCCACAACCCTCGCGATACTCACAGGCCTGGCACTTCTGGCGGTTTTCGGTCCGGCTCGGCGGTCCGTCGATCGAGTCGGCGGTCCGCAGCGCGGCCCGGTACTGTGACCGGCGCCGCGCCGACAGCTCGATCTCCCGTATCACGCCGTAGGCCGGATACTCGGCGAACGCCCGCTCGACCGACTGTTCGCGCTCCCAGGACAGCGCCAGCGCGGCCGCGACGAGATGGACTGACTGCGGTTCCCAGACGCCCTGCTCGGGCGGCCGACCGGCGAACACCAGCGACGGCGCGAGCGGCTGTTCGAGCACCTTGTGAGCGATCCCTCGAGCGTCCTTCCCTTCGAGCATCGCGTCCCGGGCCGGCGGATCGACGAGTTGCTCCCAGGCGTCCAGCCCGGCCTTGTGACAGCCGACTCGCGACCGGAACGTCGTGGGCGTCACCTCGATCGGCGCCGCGAGCAGTGCTGTCTCGTCCGCCAGCAACTCGTCGTACTCGAAGGCCACCTGTCGTCGATCCGCTACGCCGTCGGGGATCGATTCCCCGAGGTCGGGATCGCGCTGTCGGTAGTACAGCTTGCGGGGACAGTACGCGGCGGTCGCGACGTCGCGAAACGAGTGCATACCACGCGTGGGCCGGAATCGTGTATAAACCTCTAGAAGGAAACGTCGACTTCCATGTCCTCAGTGGCCTCTTCGAGCCCGTCTTCCTGGACGCTCGCTGTGTGCTGGATCGAGAGGTCAGCGTCGGTGAGCACCTCCTCGAAGGCCGTCCGGTAGCGCTGGCTCGTCCGGCGGGCGCGGTTCTGGGCGGCCGCCACGCGCCGATAGCGGTCGATCGCCCCCTCGTCGGCGTCCAGCTCCGCAGCGATGGTTTCCTCGTCGGCGTCTTCGACTAACAGGTCCCGGAGCGTCGCCAGTTCGAACGGCGCGTCGGTGTCGCTCTCGCCGACCAGATGGAGATCCATCCGCGCGATACGGACTGTCTCCGGGTCGAGGTCGAGTTCCGACGCGAGCGCTTCGTCATTTGCACCCTCGTAAAACCCCCGAACGATCCGAACGAGTGTCGCCGTCTCACAGTCGGTCTCGAAGTCGTACCGCTGTCGCATCTCCCCGATCACCTCGGCCAACCGATCGTCAACGGCCCCTTCGTCGGCGTCGGTCAGTGACCCCCGCTCCTCCTTCTGCCGTTCGGTGACCGTCTCCTCTTCGGCAACGTCGACGAAGATATCCCGGAGCTGTTCGGTCTTCTCGTCCATCGGACCGATACACGACGATCCGGGCGTAAAAACCCATCCCCTGTTTTCATCGGACGGGATCGGAAACGATGCGGGGGATCCGGATCGTTCCACAGATCGCGCACGAGAACGGCCCGCGCAGCACTGGCCCGTCGTCACGTCGTTCGGAAGGCGCGGTCGCCGGCGTCGCCCAGTCCCGGAATGATGTAGCCGTCGTCGTCGAGGTGGTCGTCGATGGCGACCGAGAGCACGTCGATATCGGGGAACTGCTCGTTCAGCCGGACCAGGCCTTCGGGGGCGCTGACGGCCGCGAGCACGAGCAGTCGCTCGGGATCGCCCATCCCCTGGACGTGTTCCAGGACGGTCGCCATCGTCGAGCCGGTCGCGAGCATCGGGTCGGCGACGATGACCGTGTCTTCCGGGTGGATCTCCGGAAGCTTCACGTAGTCGACTTCGATGTCGAACTCGCCGGTATCGTCCATCCCGCCGGACTCGTCGCGGCTGGCGGAGATGACGCCCTGGCGCGCGCGGGGGAACGCCTTGAGCAGTCCCTCGACGAACGGCGTCGCCGCCCGGAGGACGTTGATGATCACGACGTCGTCCATGCCGACGACGCGCTCGCCGGTCGTCTCGGTCAGCGGCGTCTGGACGCTCTCGTAAGCCGTCTCCATGACGCCGTCGATAATCTCGTAGCCACAGATCCGGCCGAGCTTCACCAGCCCTTTCCGGAACGCGACCTGCTCGGTCTCGACGTTTCGCAACTGTGTGAGGGTGTGTTTCGCGAGCGCATGTGTGACCACTTTCGCCTCGCCTCGGTCTTCGATCGTCATATGCGAGCCAGGGTCAGCGACGGGCAAATAACTGACGAGAGCGATCCGTCTAGCCGTCGTACTCGACGCCCAGCTCTTCGAGCAGGGTTCGGGCGGCCGCTGCCGACGAGGGCGGTCCGCGGCCGGTCACCAGGTCGCCGTCGACGGTGACGCTCGTGTCCTGCTCAAGCTTGGCGTCCCAGTCGGCTCCGGCGGCTCTGACCTCGTCTTCGACCCAGTAGGGGAGCTTTCGGCCGTCCGGCATCCGGTCGTGCTCGTCGACGATCCCCTCTTCCCAGGCGTTGGGGAAGCCCGTCACCGAGCGGCCCTCGGCCAGGATCTCGCCCGACGAACCGCGCGTGAACGCCAGGATCCCGACCGCGTGACAGACGACCATCGCCTTGCCGTCCTCGCCCTCGACGGCAGTCCGGAGGGCTTCCCGGGCGTGTGTGTCCTGGTTGATGTCCCACTCGGTGCCGTGGCCGCCGGGGAAGACGACCGCGTCGAACGCGCTGGGATCGACCGCTGCGAGCGGTTCGGGATCGTTCAGCCGCTCGTCGTTTTCGTGGACGTCCTTGACCAGCGCAGCAGTCTCCTCGTCCACCTCGTCGGTGTCGATCGATCGTTCGTCGAGTACCGCCGGTCCGCCGGACGGCGTCGCGACGGTCACGTCCAGCCCGGCGTCGTCGAGCGTCGTGAGCGGCTCGATACATTCCTCGCCCCAGTAGCCGTGTTCGCTAACGATGAACAGTGCGGATGGCATCACGGGCCATTTCGGGCGGCAGTCGGTTGTATCCCTGGTTTCCGGAAAATGTCCGACTGCGTTCGAACGGCCGACGCCGACCCGAACGCTGCCGGAAGGGTTAACCTCGCTGAAGCCGAATACGCGTCCCACAATGGACCGGACGGGTCGGTCGAGCGTACCCAGCGTATCCGTGTACAACCATGTCTGACATCGAAGAGAGCGTCTCCGGGTTCAAGATCCGGGGCGGCTGGGCGGACATTGTCGAGCACGGCGAGCGCCTCACGCGGGCGCTGAAAGACATCGCCGAACAGGAAGACGTCGAGGTCGACGCCGACGCCCTCGAGGAGTTCGACGAGTGGCGGCCCAAGAGCCACGAACGGCTCGACGAGGACGTCAGCGAGAAGACTGCCGAGCAGGCCAGCGTCGGCGAGGGCAAAGGCGAGAAGAAAGGGAAAGACCCTGACGAGGACCTCCAGACGGCCGGCGAGAAGCTCAGCGAGTCCTACGAGAACCTCGACGACCCCGACGAGGCCGTCGACAAGTGGGGCGAGTCGATCGATTACGTCACCCGCGCCGCTGACTCGGCCAGTCGGAAGGCCCTCCGAAAGGTCGAGGACACGGTCTACCAGAACGTGATGACTCAGCTCGCACCGTACTACTTCGATAACGAACTGATCAGCGCCAATCTCAGGCGCGTCAGCGATGGAGATCCCGAATACGTCTTCGAGGTCAACGTCAACGACGACGACCTGAAGATCAGGGTCTCCAATCAGCTGGCCGACTACGAGCAGGAGGTCGACCGCTGGCATATCGACGCCGAGAAGGAGACCGCGGCGCCCGAGGCGGCCGAGGGCATCGAGATCCCCGAGCGGAACTACGAGGACGCCGATCCGCGAAACACCTGATCTTCCGGCTGTCCTCTCGCCGAGAGCGGTAGGCTATTGTCCGGCGACCGCAAACGCACATGCAATGGTAGAGGCGACGCTGCTGGCAACGCTGGCTGTCGCGACGCTCGCGAGTCTGTTCATGGCGTGGGCAATCGGCGCCGGCTCCTCGGGATCGACCCCGTTTGCCCCCGCGGTCGGGGCCAACGCGATCTCGGTGCTCCGGGCCGGGTTTCTGGTCGGCATCCTCGGGTTTGCCGGGGCGACGCTCCAGGGCGCGAACGTCTCCGAAGCCGTCGGGCAGGAACTGATCGGCGGCGTCACGCTCTCGCCCGCCGGGGCGACGCTGGCGCTGCTTTTGGCCGCCGGGCTGGTGGCGTTCGGCGTGTTCACGGGCTATCCGATCGCGACGGCCTTTACTGTCACCGGCGCAGTCGTCGGCATCGGACTGGCCGCCGGTGGCGTCCCGGCGTGGGCGAAATACCAGGAGATCGTCGCGCTGTGGGTCGCTACACCCTTCGTCGGTGGCGGGATCGCCTACGGCGTCGCGAAGACGCTCCGGGATCAGCGCGTCCCGGAACGGCTCGCGGTCCCCGCGCTCGCGGGGCTCGTCGCAATCGTCCTTGCGAACGTCAACTTCGTCTTGCTCGGTGGTCCGGGCGAACAGTCCTCGATCGCCGTCGAGGCTGCCGCCACTCTCGGAGCGAGTTCGCTCGCCGGTCGAGTGGGCGTTTCGGTCGCGTTCGCGCTGGCCGTCGCCGCTCTCCTGTACCGGGACCTGCGCGTCGACGGCGCGGCCGGCCAGCGTCACTTCCTGCTTGCCCTCGGCGGACTGGTCGCCTTCTCGGCGGGCGGCAGCCAGGTCGGACTGGCGATCGGGCCGCTCCTGCCGTTGCTCGGCCCGGAAACCGGCGTCGAGGTCCCGATCTCGACCGTGCTCGTCTTCGGCGGACTCGGGCTGCTCGCAGGTTCGTGGACAGGTGCACCCCGGATGATCAAGGCGATCGCCCAGGACTACTCCTCGCTGGGGCCGCGCCGCTCGATCGCTGCGTTGATCCCCAGTTTCGCAATCGCACAGATCGCCGTCTTCTTCGGCATCCCCGTCTCGTTCAACGAGATCATCGTCAGCGCGATTATTGGCAGCGGCTACGCGGCCGGTGGCGGCGCGGTCAGCGGCGAAAAGATGGCCAAGACGGTCCTGGCGTGGATCGGGTCGCTCGCACTGGCGCTCGGACTCGGCTACGGCCTGTTCACCGTCTGGACCGTCGTGGTGTAATCACTCGGGCGACTCGTCGCTGTCGCCTTCGGTGGATTCAATCTCCTCGCGGTCTTCCTCAATCCGGGTGATTCGGGCCTTCATGATCCGAGTGTTCTCGACCTGTTCGACGCGGATCTCGACGCCGTCGTACGCGATAATCTCCCCTTCCTCGACCAGTCGGCCGACGCGGTTGAAGATGAACCCGGCCAGCGTCTCGAACTCCTCGCCCTCGGGGATGTCGATGTCCAGCGCTTCGTTGACCTCCTCGATGTTGACCTCGCCTTTCACCGTCGCGGTGTCGTCGTCGATGAACTCGATCGGTTCTTCCTCGCTCCCTTCCAGGATTTCGCCGACGATCTCCTCTGTGAGGTCCTCCATCGTCACGATGCCTTCGGTGGTGCCGAACTCGTCGATGACGACGACCATGTGCATGCGGTTTTTCCGCATCTCCTTGAGGAGGTCGTCGACGTTCTTGCTCTCGGGGACGTGCAGCGTCGGCTCGATGAGATCAGCCAGTTCGAGTTCCTCGTTCTCGCCGTAGTTGAGGTCCCGCACGAGATCGCGGATGTGTACGACGCCGATGACGTTGTCGAGGCTCCCCTCGTAGACCGGCAGCCGAGCGTGACCGCTCTGGATGCAGGTCTCGATGGCCTCCGCGATATCCGCGTCCTTGGAGACGGCTGTGACGTCCAGCCGCGGCGTCATGACCTCCTTCGCGATCGTGTTGTTAAACCGCAGCGTCCGGTGGAGCATCTCCCGCTCTTCCTCGTCGAGGACGCCTTCGCGTTCGCCGGTTTTGATCATATTGCGGATCTCGTCACGGGTGACGTAGGTACTCTCGATCGTCGAGCGACCGCCAGTGATCTTGTTGACGGCCCGGGTCAGCTGGTCGAACAGCGCGATCAGCGGCAACAGCACTTTCCCGACGATCTTCAACGGTGGAGCCACACGCCGCGCGTGCAACTCGGTGTTCTCGACGGCATAGGACTTGGGCGCGCTCTCGCCGAACAGCAACACGAGCGACGTGATGCCGAGCGACGAGACGATCACGGCCGTGCCCGCGTCGAAATAAAAGCCCACGATCGTCGTCGAGATGGAGGACATCGTGATGTTGACCATGTTGTTCCCGACCAGGATCGTCACGAGCAGGCGGTGCGGGTCGTCCTTGAGGGACTTGACCGCTCTCGCGCCGCGCAGGCCCTGTTCGACCATCGCGTCGACCTGGTGGGCCGGCAGCGAGAACATCGCGATCTCCGAGGAGGAGAAGAACCCCGACCCTATGATGAGAAACAGAATCATGAGGATGCCGATGCCCGTGACTGCCGCTTGCGACAGTTCAGTGCCGACGATCGGTACAGTGTATAGCTCGATACCGGCATTTGACGCCGCTGCAAGTGCGGATATCCCCATCAACACTCACTGTTTCCGTGGGGACGAATTAACTCTTTTGTCAACTGCCTCGGGGTCGAGTGGTTCGAAACGCCGGGCGTTTCGTCATCACGAGAGAGCAAGCTCTCTCGAACGACCCCGGGACTTGTCAGTGGACTCCCGTTCTAACCCAATTGGGCAGGCGTGTAGTCGCCGTTCACCTGAGCGGTTCGAGGCGCAAGCCCCGTCATTGAGGTCGGACGACTGTCCGACCGGAAGGGCTGGGAGGAGCCGACTTCAGTGTTGGTTAAATAGTGTCTCTATGGCTAACTGTGGGTTCGAAACATTCTTATTTTTTCGTATTTAACTTTACAACAGTACTAATCGGGCAGAAGTCTCGGTTAGTACGGGCCGCCAGTCAACTGGCCCCTCAAGACGGGACCGTTGAAACGAGCGTGCTAGCCTACCACCTCTCACGGTGGCAGGCTTCTCCGCACCCGTATCGGGTTCGAGTGGAGGTCACCGCCAATTAAATGGGCGTGACGCGACCACCCAGATTGGGCGTTCCCCTACATCCCACTCACGGGTTGTGGAGTAGCGAGCGGGGAACCATTCCGTTCCCCGCTCGTGAACCGTCGCGGTGCAACCAGCCCCGCTCACGCACGGGGGCGCGGGCCGAAACCATCACCGTGGTGGAAGCCCCGCCCTCAAAGACCGAGGTCGCTTCAGCGACCGAGGGAGTAGGGCGGGGTAGTTGACGTGACCCGGCTTCTTGGCGTTCCGTTCCGTCAACCGCGTACTCCGGATTTTTCAGCGTGACGTGCAGATAGAACGTGTCGACTTGCTCGTCGTACTGGAGTGTGGCACTTGAGCCATCCCAGTCGTCGCTCTCGTAGTACCGACCGAACGGTGTGTCCTCGCGCTCGTCTTCCGGTGGGAGGACGTACTCAGCTTTGACTCGCCCGTTCGGTGTGGAGAGCGTCGCGTGGTCGTCGTTGAACGTTGCGGAGCGTTTGTCGTAGACGACGCTCCACGAGTCGAACGCTGGTTGGCTGGTCTTTTTGCCCTTCTTCAGCTTCTCGACGCCGCCTTGGATGGCTTCAATGGCGCGTCGGATGCCCTTCTGGACGAGGTTAGCAGTGAGGTCAGTTTCCTCACGCAACTCGTCGTACAGGGCGTTTTCGGCTTTGCTTTTGCTAGTGATGCAGTAGTCGTCGTAGCGCCACGCCCACTCGCTTGTGCGGTTAGCGCAGTGGAGAAATTGGGTTTGAGTTTGATGGAGATCGCCACGACGCCCTCTGGGCACGTCGAGTTTGATGGGTACAGTGCGCCGTGGCGCGTTGTCATCCATCGCAATTCTCATTTAAAATTACTACTTGATAAGTATTTATATTGCATAGTAAGGGAGTCGGTCTTGCTGTTGAGCATTGTTGGCGTCATCAAATGTCGACTTCCTCAACGGGGTCACGTCGTCCGAGAATCTTCGATTCTCGTGACCACGGAAATCTTCGATTTCAGGATGATCCCGTGGCATCCGCCTCGAAATTCTGTGAATCGTCAGTGGACGAGTGGCCGCAGAGTTATACCTTCGGCACGCGTATGTTATTAAATGGCAGACGACAAGCGCGGACGGGAAGACCAGGCCCGAAACGAAGAGCGCCGCCAGCGAGCGCGTGAGATCGCTGCGGAGCTCGAACGCGGGGACGAACCGGAGCCGCCAATCGAACCGGCGGAGCTGGCCGATTTCGAGTCCGCCCTCGAACCCCTCTCGTTCCCGGCGACGGGTGCGGAGATCGTCGAGACAGTCGGCGACCGGGGGATCGAATCGATCGATGGACCGTACACCGTCGAACAGCTCGTCCCGGACACGGACCAGGAGTCGTTCGACACACCCCAATCAGTCCGGGCTCGCGTCCAGCGACCGGCTGTCGCCGCGGCGATGAAACAGGTCGTCGAGGCCGCCGAGACGCTGCGAAACGCCGAACTGAGCGGCTCACAGCGCGAGGCCTACGAGAAGACGTTCCGGGCACTGCGGGCGATCGACGCCGACGACGAGGACGAAGGGGTCCAGGTTATCGCCGACTGGATCGTCGAGCGGGTCGACGAGAAGGGGGCGCTGCCGGGATCACGGGCGGTCCGCCGGCAGGCAGCTACGTATTGCCGGTCGAACGACTACGAGATCCGCAACGACGAGTGGCTGGGGATCTAGCGGTTCCCGGCGCCCCGTTTTGATAGTCGTTGGGAGTCCGGAATCACTATGCTCCCGGACGTGTGAGACCCACCCAGATGAAAGTCTTCGGGTCAAGTGGCGTTCGCGGGGTCGTCAACGAGACGTTGACGCCGGAATACGCGCTCCAGGTTGCGATGGCGGCGGGTACGGTCTGGCGCAACGAACTGGGCGTCTCGCGGGTCGTACTCGCCCACGACACGCGTACCAGCGGCGGGATGATCGCCGACGCCGCGCGCAGCGGTCTCGCGAGTGTCGGCCTCGACGTCGATTACCTCGGGACGATCCCGACGCCCGGGGCACAGACCTACGCCGATCGGGAGTCGATCCCGGCGCTGATGGTGACGGCCTCACACAACCCGCCACAGCACAACGGGATCAAACTCATCGGCCGTGACGGCATCGAACTGGCGGTCGACCAACTCGAACGGGTCGAACAGCGCCTGCTCGGCGAGCGCTTCGAGCGCAGCGAGTGGGGCGCGATCGGCCAGGCCCGGACCATAGACGGTGTCCGTCAGGACTACATCGACCAGCTCCTCGAGGCGGTCGACCGCGAGCGCATCGCCGACGCGGAGCTGACGGTCGCGATCGATCCCGGACACGGCGCCGGATCGGTGACCAGCCCGCAGTTCTTCCGCGAACTTGGCTGTCACGTGCTGACCATCAACGCCCAGCCGGACGGCCACTTCCCAGGGCGGAAACCGGAACCGGTCGCCGACAATCTTGGCGATCTACAGCGGCTGGTCGAAACCAGCGACGCCGATCTGGGGATCGCACACGACGGCGATGCCGACCGTGCGATCTTCGTCGACGAGACCGGCTCGTTCATCGAGGGCGACGCTGCGCTTGCCGCGCTGGCCCGGGAGGAACTCCGGGCCGGCGACGGCGTCGTCTCGGCGGTCAGCACCTCTCAGCGGCTGGTCGACGTCGCCGACGATGTCGGCGCGGAGTTGCACCTCACCCGGATCGGGTCGAGTCACATCATCACGAAGGTCCAGGCACTCCAGAAGGAGGGCACGAGGGTCCCGATCGCCGGCGAGGGCAACGGCGGGATCATTTTCCCCGGCTACCGGACGATCCGGGACGGGGCCTACACGGCCGCCCGGTTCTGCGAGTTGCTCGCGGACCAGGAGGCCAGCGAGATCGCCGCCGATTACGACGAGTACTACAACGTCCGGAAGAACGTCCACTACGAGGATGAAGGCGAGCGCTCGGCGATGACCGACGCGATCGAGACCGTTGCCCACCAGACCGATGTCGATGTCACGACGATTGACGGGCACCGACTCGAATTCGACGATGGCTGGGTGCTGGCCCGCCCCAGCGGGACCGAACCGCTGATCCGGATCTACGCCGAAGCCCGTGATCCCGACCGCGCCGAGGAACTCGCGGCCCTTATGCACGACGCCGTCACGGCCGCCGCGGCAGCCGCCTGATAATTGCCAACTGGCCGCCAAACTAGCTACCCACTCAGGACCTCTGAGAGTCGCTCGCGTTGCTCGCGCAACTGCTCCAGCTCCGTTTGTATCTCGCCGCTTTTGAGACGTTTGCGCTCCCCCTCCTCGAGTTGCGTCCGCGCGACGGCACTGTCGCGCAGTCGCTCGTAGTCCTCGCGCCGACTGAGCGCGCGCACGTCACGGAGCTGCGTTTCGACTGACGTCGGCGGGTCGAACCGGGCGACGACCGAGACGAGTTCGCGACACCGGAACCGTAGCGTCTCGGCCGCCGGCGGCGGCCACCCGATTGTCAACGGCTCCGCGTCCAGTCGCTGCAGATACGTCCGGTGGGTCGCGACGCTGCGCTTGAGCGCGCGGGCGTCCGCGACGTAGTGGTCGAGCTTCGAGACCGAGTACTCGGCGTACTCCAGCAGCTGCGGGATCGATTCGGTGCCGGCCTCGGCCGTCCGCACGTACGCAAGCAGATCGTCCGGTGGCTGGCGGTATTCCACGAGCGGGAACGCGGCCGTCGACTCGACGAATCCGAGCACTTCGCGTGCGCTCGCGTCCCGCGTGAACGACTCGAAGGCAGTCCCGACCGCGTCGTTGTACGCTTCGATCGGCTCGCGGAGTCGCTCGACGGGCGCGTCCAGGTCCGCGTCGCCGAGTTCGATCAGCCGCTCGTACTCCGTGATTCGCTCGTCGATTGACTGTCGTTCCCGTTCGAGGGCGCTTCTCGTCTCTTCGAGGCGCTCCCGCGTCCGTTCGCGTTCGTCGAGACGCTCGACCAGTTCGGCGACCGGCGACAGTGCCTCGCGTGCGTCCTGAAAGTCGGCGTGCTTGAGATACCGCTCGTGCATCATATCGTCGACAGCCTCGAAGTCCTCGCGATGGGGCAGGTCTTCGGGCAGGTGCTCGAAGAAGTGCGCCAGCTCGTCCTGGTACTCGATGAACGCCTCCATGTCGACCTCGCCCTCGCCGTCGCTGACGATGCGGGACTCGTAGCGATCGAACAGTTCCGTCACCTCTCTGTAATACTCCGCGAGCCGCTGCAGTCGGTCTTCGCCGGCCTCCTCGACGCGATTACAGGCCTCCTCGTAGGCGCGCCGGCGGCGCTGAAGCCGGTCAATCAGTTCCTCGACTCCCTCCTCACTCATCGTAGACGTCCTCGGGATCGAACACCTTCTCGCCGACCACGTCGCCGTCGATCGTCCGGTAGAAACAGCTCCGATACCCCGTGTGACAGGCCCCGCCCTCCTGGTCGATCAGATACAGCAGGGCGTCGCCGTCACAGTCGACGCGGATCTCCTCGACGTGCTGGGTGTGCCCGCTTGTCGCACCCTTCTCCCAGATCTCGTCGCGGCTCCGGGAGTAGTAGTGGGCGCGACCGGTCTCACGGGTTCGTTCGACCGCTTCGGACGTGACGTATGCGAGCATGAGAACCTCGCCGCTGTCGGCGTCCTGGGCGATCGCCGGGAGATACTCGTTGTCCTCGAAGGCCAGTTTCGGGGGCGCGTCGCTCATATCACTGTGGTCGGCACAGGCTCGCATAGGCCTTTTGCGTCGGTGCGTAGGGGGCAGGTGACAGACTGATCCATCCGTTCGGAAACCTACCGGTCGATCACCGATGTTTCCAGTGTGTGAGAAACCGGTCTACCCATTTGAGTATTGAATCCGAGAAACCGAATATGGCGATCAACCGATTCGGGTGCACGGAGGACCCGATCGACCCGGACATGGAGGATCGCGATCTCCGCGTGGTCCTCGAAATCGACCGTGGGGGGCCATGTAGACTGGACAGCGTCGATGGCGACGTAGTGAACATCGACGTGCGTCTGAGTGACGAGACCTGCAGCGTCGACGCAACGGTTCGAGAACCCGAGGAAGAGAGCGTTGTGACCCAGTTCTTCGAAAACAACCTGTGTGATCACTGTCCCGGGAAGGTCTTCGCCGACCACGGCTGTCTCCCGCGATACAGGGAGCTGAGCGAGAATTCGTTCGTCGTCGAGACGTACGTTTCCGACACAGAAGCCGTCGCGGACCTCGTCGCCGATATCCGGGAGATCTGCGCGCGCGTCTCCCTCAAGAGCATCGTCTCGACCGACACGTCCGCGTTCGAGGAGAACTGTTCGGTCGACATCTCCGCGCTCACCAAAAAACAGCGCGAGGCCGTGTATCACGCCCAGAAGCTGGGCTATTACGACCCCGACTCGGACGTGTCGCTGGACACACTCGCCGATCGGATCGGTATCTCGACCTCGGCGCTGTCACAGCGTCTCCGGCGAGCCGAAGCCAACGTCCTCCGCCAGCTCTCGGTGGAGTGTTCCTGCTGGGACGACGTCGACGGTTAGTTTTCGTTTGCGCTCTCTCGCTTGTGACTCCGGTGTCGGACCCGGTGGTATATAAAGCCTAAATCGATCCCGAGGTACGGTCATCCCCGTGTACTGTCTCTGTACCGTGTATGGAACGCGAACTCGACCGTCGAACGTTCCTCGCACTGTCCAGTGTCGCAGGTGCAGCCGCGATCGCTGGCTGTTCGGGTGGCGACAATGGAGACACGACGACAGACCCCGGAGGCACGGCGACTGACACGGAAAGCCCAACCGAGACGACAACGACGACTGAGCCGTCGGACGATCAGTCCTCGAGTACGGATATCGACCCGACTGATACCGAGAGTGCGCTGATCGAACCCGCGACGCTGCAAGAGTGGTTGGACGCGGGCATCGTCAACACCGACGACGTGTACGAGGACCGCGTCGTAATTCTTCGGGTGGATACAGGTAATTACAGCGTCAACGGTCACATTCCGAACGCAGTCAAGATGGCGACCGACGACGCCGAAGGGCCCGCTGTCCTGACCGAGACTCGCCTTGACGGACTTGGCGAGACCCAGAAGCTCGTCGCGTCCGGTTCCGTCGTCGACCAGATCCTCCAGAACGCCGGTGTCGGTCCGAACACGACCATCGTCCTCTCTGGGGAGGTCCCGATGTATAACGCCCGGACGTACTGGACGCTCCGGTACTGGGGCTTCCCGCGCGAGCGCATCAAGGTCCTCAACGGCGGCCCCACCGCCTATGCGGACGAGGTAGGCAGCCTGACGGGCGAAACGCCTGAAACGCCCGAAACCGGGTACACCGTCGAAGGCTTCGAGGAGACGAACTACGCCCTTCGGGAAGGTCTCAACGAGATGCTCCAGCTAGTCGACGACAAAAACGCTGGCGAGAGTGATGCGTCGATCCTCGATCTCCGTGGTCCGGATCAGGACGCGAAGATCGCCGGCAGTACCCTCGACGCACCGGACAGCTACACGCAGGGCGGGTTCACCGAGTCCGTCAAGTGGAAACCCGCCGACGAGATCGAAGACCACGTCTTCGGCTACGAGGACATCGAAGACGGTGACCCGATCGTCACGCTGTGTCACAGCGGATTCAAAGGCACGCTGGCCTTCTTCGCCCTCGACGGTATCCTCGGGTACGACAACGTCTCGCTTTATGATGGCTCCTGGAAGTTCCAGTGGAAGCAGTACAACGGAAATCAGGATCCGACCCCCAACGACCTGTGGCGGACCGATATGCACGAACGGACCGACGGTGAAATCACGGCGACCGACCTGGTCACGATCGATTCCGATCTCAGCAGCGAACTGGATGAACTCGCCACGCTCGATGCCAACCAGGTCAAGCGGGACGACCTCAATTACCTGGGCGCCAGCGGCGGCGACTTCGGTTGCGGGTCCTGATCCGTTCGCCGGAACAGGACAGCGATCAGGCGTCCCGGGTGACGATCACTTCGTCATCGGGCGCTGCGTCCTGAGGAATTTCTATCTGGATGAACTCCTGGGTATCCATGTCACAGACGACGACCACGTCGGCCGACGTGCAGAGCATGTTGTACGACTCGACGCTGTACTTCTTTCGCGTCTCCATCGAGTCGACGATCTCCTCGAACTCCTCCTTCGTGAGCGTATCCTCCCCCTCTGCGACGCGCACCAGCGTGTCGAGCGAATTGGACGGTTCAGCATCCATTTTGCATCACAGGTGAACTTGCACCCGCTGGTACAAAGCGTTGTTGTCTGTTATTGGATCTATCAAACAATACTATGCGATCGATGGACCGAGTCTTCCCGTCCGAGCCGATCAGTCGACGATTCTTGGGAACGGTCTCTGTCGTCCGATCTTATAAAGGCTTAATTGATACCGAGTGTGGGCTTTGCTCGTTTAGCCACTCTCTATCGATATGGGAGAGTCATGTTCGTGACGACACAGCCAACAGCCAGCGAACGATTCAGGTGGAGCGGTAGCCGGATCCGACGGTCCGAGAGGGGTTTCTCGCGAGGTGACACAAATGAGTGAGCACAACAGTGCGCTCACTCGACGAAACCTGCTCAAAGGCGCCGGTGTCGCTGCCGGGGCGGTGGCTCTCGGTGGCTGTCTCTCCGGCGATCAGAGCAACTCACAGCAGGGAGCGCTTTCGACGGCCTTCGGCAACTGCTGGATGTGTAGCCACAACTGCGGACAGAAAGCCTACGTTCGGGACGGCTCCGTCGTGAACCTCACCGGTGTAGACGGTCACCCGCGCGGGAGTGCCGGCGAGGGCACAGAAGGGACGCTCTGTCCGAAAGGACTGGCCCAACTCGACAAGACCCACGACCCCAAGCGGATCAAGGAACCGCACATCCGTGAGAACGGCACATTGAAGAAAGTCAGTTGGGAGAAAGCGTTCCAGTACACCGCCGAACGGCTGGTCAGCTTCGACGAGAACAACGGCGCCGAGACGTTCCTCGATGCGACTAGCTGGGCGGAGACGGACATCTTCCGAACGGTCTGGCGTGACTTGTATGGTTCGCCCGAGCGGATCAGCCGCGGGATCCACGTCTGTGCCGGTCCAACCTTCGTCACCGGCGGGATGATGGGCGTCGGCTCGAACAACCGGGTTCCGGACTACCAGAACTCCGAGTACATCATCGCCTGGGGCCGGAACATCCTGAACTCCTTTGCCGGGCAGTTCGAGGCCAAAGGCGTCCTCGAAGCGATCGAGAACAACGGCGCGACGCTGGTCACCATCGACCCGCAGCACACGATCACCGCCCAGAAGTCCGACGAGTGGATGCCGATCAAGCCCCGGACCGACGGCGCGCTGGCGCTTTCGATGGCCAACGTCATCATCGAGGAGGGCCTGTACGACGAGGCGTTCGTCGAGAACCACACCCACGGCTTTGACGCCTACCGGGAGGCCGCGATGGATATGCCTCCGGAGAAGGCGGCCGAGATCACCGGTCTCGACGCCGAGCAGATCCGGACGGTTGCACGCGGATTCGCCGAGGCCGCTCCGCAGGCGGGCATCTCCGTCTGGACCGGGACGGCACAGGCCGGCAACGGCTGGAAGGCGACCCAGAATATCACCGCGCTGAACGGACTGGTCGGGAACATCGACAAGCCGGGTGGCCTGCGACTGTGGAAGTATCCCTCCACGGCATCCTTCGGTGAGGTTTGCGAGCAAGACTACACGAACCGCGCCGAGTTCAAGGACCCGGCACTGAAGAAATACGACGAGTATTCGGACTACCCCGCCCGACACATCGAGGGTATCGCGCACAACCTGGTGCCCGAGATGGTCGAGAACGAACACATCAACGGGATCGTCTGCCACCACGACGACCCGCTGAAGGACGGCAATGCCGAGTCCTGGATCGAGGCGATTGAGGCGATGGACCTCGTCATCTCGATCGATGCCTACTGGAACGGCGTCTCGCGTCGGGCGGACATCGTTCTCCCGGAAGCGACCCAACTCGAGAAGGACACCCTCGGCACCGGAAACTGGAACGCCTACCCCAACCACAAGTGGGTCACCGGCTCGAAAGCCGCCGTCGAACCACGGTGGAACACCAAGCCCGATTTCGATATCCTGAAAGGCATCGCCAACGAGATGGTCGAGAAGACGGACAACGACGACTGGACGGTCTTCCAGCAGTGGGACTCCCACGAGGCGTACATCGACGACCAGCTCTCGACGCTTGATCTGACACTGGAGGACATCGACAGCGGCGAGAAGAACTACGCACTCGTCGAGGAGTACGACTACCAGCAGTACGGGGAGAACTTCACGTTTCGGTTCGACCTCGACCAGATCGACTCCTTCGCGACGGCTGCCGAGGAGGCCGGTATGGACACCGCTCCCGAGTGGATCCCGCCGGGAACCTACGGGGACTCGACCTCCGAGGAGTATCCCCTGGAGTTCACTGACATTCGCTCGGTGTTTTTCTCACACGGGAGCAATCAGCCCCACGAACGACTCCAGGACCAGTTTGCAAAGCGCAACCAATTGAGCGAGGAAGACTACCGCGGGAACTACCTCTATCTCAACCCCGAGGACGCCGACGCACGCGACATCGAAACCGGCGACATGGTGACAATCGAGTCCGAGACCGGCAGCGGCGAACTCATGGCGATCGTCACCGAGCGTGCCCGCCCCGGGCTTGTCACTTCCCAGTACGGGTTCGGACAGACGTCGGCGATCACGACCGGCGAGGACACCCGCGAACAGTCGGCCGACGGGATGAACACGATGATGTTACACAACGAACAGATGGACCCGATCACGGGACAGGTCGACAGACACATCGCGGTCGACGTCGCGCCGGCAGGGGGTGACTGATCATGGCGGACAGACAGGACCACTGGGTGTTCTACTTCGATCCCAACCGGTGCATCGGCTGTCACGCGTGTTCGATCTCCTGCAAGCAGTTCCACGGCCGGGATTCCGACGCCGACGACTGGCGGACCGTCACCCACCACCAGAACGCGAACGGACAGCACCCGTCGGCCTCGGAGTACGATCCCGACACGGCGTCACCGATCGAGAACGTCCCGATATCGATGTCGTGTATGCATTGTCACGACGCGCCCTGTGAGGAGGTCTGCCCGACGGAGGCGATCGAAAAGCGCGACAGCGACGGGATCGTCACCATCGACCAGGACAAGTGTATCGGCTGCAAGTACTGTGGCTGGGCCTGCCCGTTCGGCGCGCCGACCTACGGCGACAACGGGCTGATGTCGAAGTGCAATATGTGTCTCGACCAGGGTCCGGGTAGTGGAGCCGGTGCGGAGTCGAAAAACGAGCAGGACGATCCCATCCAGCCTAACTGCGTTTCCGATTGCGTGGGTGGGGCGATCAAGGCCGGACCGGAGAAAGAGATGATCAAGGAAGCCTCCCAGGCGGCGGCAGACCGGTTCAAGTCGAACAACGAACGGGTCATCGTCGAACCCTTCCAGGGTAACGAGTCGAATCTCAACCTCGTCGAACACGCCGCCTCCGAGAACGCAGGGGATTGATCATGAGTGTTACAGGTGGCTCCGAATGGCTCTGGTTGCCCCACGTCCACTGGGCGGAGTTCATCGCACTGTACCTGTTCCTCGGGGGTGTCAGCGGCGGCGCGTACGTGACCTCCTCGTGGGCAAGTCTGATGAAGAGCCTGATGGACACCGACAGTTGGCTCGGGAAGATCCTGCTCGCGAGAACCGACGACGAGGAGCATCGCTATGCCTGTGCCGAAACGGCCCGGTGGGGATCGGTTCTCAGCGTCCTCGCGATGGCCGTCGGCGGTGTCGCCCTGCTGTCGCATCTGGGTGCGCCGTTGCGCGCGTTGACGTTCCCGGTGCTGTTCAGCAACTACGGCTCGTGGCTGACGATCGGGACGTGGGTGATCGTGCTGTTCACGACTATCGCGGTGCTGGAGACGCTGTGGCTGCACTTCGGGAGCGCCGTCGCAACCGAGTCCGGTCTGAGCCTGTTCCCCAGAAAGATCCTGGGCCGGATCGATAGCCTGCTGCCGACCGAGCGCGGGTTCGTCTGGCTGCTCGATACGATCGCGGACGCGACGCGACTGCCGAGCCGTGTCCACGGCGCGCTTCGGGTTCTCGGCGGTGGCCTCGCACTCCTGTTGGTCGTCTATACTGCGATGCTGTTGAGTGACGTCTCGATCGTCCCGCTGTGGGAGCGGACGTACCTGCCGTTCATCTTCCTGATGAGTGGCGTCTCGACCGGAATCTCCGCGGCACTGCTCGGCACGGTCGCGAGCGGCGGTGCGCTGACGCGGACGAACCATCGGTTCTGTCTCACTGACGACGCGATCATCATCGCGGAACTGGTGGCTATCGGACTGCTGCTGTCGCATCTGTCGAACTCCAGCAACGCCGCCGCGGATCTGACGATGTCGACGCTGTTTGGCACGTACAGCCTGGCGTTCGTCGGCGGCGTGCTGCTACTGGGCACGTCACTCCCGGTCGTCATCTCGATCACGGTGACGCTACTGCATCAGTTCACCGAGTTCGGCGAAACGCTGCGGGGCAAACGCCTGTTGACGGGCGGGTACGCGCTCAAGTATTCGCTCGTCCTCGTCGGCGGGTTCCTGCTCCGGTACGTGGTACTGCTCGCAGCGATCAAAACGCCCCTCGCAGTTCCGGGACTATGATGACGGTTGACCACGCTGACGCCTGGTCGGACGCGCTCGTCGCTCTGTCGAACTGCCTGCGACGCCCGGACGAATCGGTCCAGCGCGCGCTCGAAGACGACGCCGAGGCGATCCCTGAACTGCTCGCGCAGGTCGGAGTCGAGGCCGAACCGGTTTCGACCGCCGGACGCGATCTGACCGAAGACTACGAGGCCCTGTTCGGCGCGTTCGCGACGCCGTTCGCACCGCCGGCCGCGTCGCCGTACAAGGAGTGGTACGGCGATCGTAGCGGACTCATGGACGGCCCGCCAGCGACAGCGATGGAACAGCGATACGACGCTCTCGACGTGACAGTTCCGGACGCGTATCCGGCCGACCACGTCGCACTTCAGCTGGAGTATGCGAGCCTCCTGGCCGAAGCCCAGCAGTGGGACGAACTCGCGGCGTTCGTCGATTCGGAACTGGACTGGATCGATGCGTTCGCCGAGCTGGTCGACGACGCGGCTGCTCAGGCACCGCTCCAGCGATGGTGTGTCCAGCAGTTAGTGGCGACGATCGAACAGCTACGCGAGGAACTCGATGTCGACGACCCGGATCAGGAACGTGTCGAGCAGATGGCATCGCGGGCGCGCACGCATGTAAGCGATCAGTGATGGCAATCCACGAGACCTCCGCGGCGACCGAGTCGGGTGAGCAACCCGGCATCCGCATGACGATGTCGTTTGCCGATCCCGCCACAGCCCGCGAGTTACTCCTGTTTCTCGGTCGCTCGCTGGACGACGAGTTGTTCTCGGTCGATTGTGTGGTCCCCTCGGACTCCGGCCCCCATGTCGTCGCTGTCGATACCGTGACCGACGCGCAGCTATCGACCGCCGAATATGCGGTCTCGTGTGGCTACTACGACGACCCCCGGAGTGCCCGACTCGCCGATATCGCCGACGAATTCGATCGCTCGGAGTCGGCAATCTCACAGCGGCTCAACGCGGTGGAACGGCACCTCGTCCGATCGTTCGTCGACGCGAACGACCTCCCCGACAAACGCGCCGAGCGCTGCTAGCCGGTCGTTCATCGGCAGAAATAGTCCACTAACGTTTCACTTTCCTGCTAGCGGATGTCACAGCACAGTTGGCACGCGCCAAGTTGCGGATTGATAAATACAGGGGACTCACGTACCGATCAGTCGGTCGATTCACTCAAAAACTAACAAGACTATCCCGCAAGACAGAGTGTGTCTCCGTCTCGCTGTTCTGAGTAGGATTTTCCTAAGTATCCAGTCGAAACCTAGCTACGATCCGTATAATGGGCTTAATCGCAGACACCAGGCAGACGCAGTAGCGCGTCTGACGTGCAAAAAATTCAGACAAGACAGTTATCATGTGCCTACTCGAACCCTCTCTCTTCAGGTGCACCTTCGCCTGTGTTCGTGATAGATCCGGAGCTAAATACGCGCTGTGTACCTCGCACGTCTATCAGAAAACATCCACTGGATTGATAGAAATATCGGCGGTCAATACGCAATACCGTTCTACCGGCCAGTTCGATTGAGATCGGTGCGAAATCTATATCCTGTAGATGATTATATGATATCCGATTCGCTGCTATCGTAGCGGCTCTTCGTATCGGCGTTCGTACTCGGCGGCGAGTCGATCGGGCGAAAGCTCCGGATGGGCCAGATCTAGCGAGGAGACGGCCAGTCCGCCGGCGAGCGTCCCCAGTCGCAGGTTCGTCTCGACGGGCAGCCCCTGGCGATGGCCGTACAGATAGCCGGCAAAGAAGGCGTCGCCCGCGCCGTTGGTGTCGATCATCTCGAACTCGGCGGCTGGGACCTCGACCCACTCGCCGTCGGCGGTCAGGGCGGTCGCGCCGTCCTCGCCGTGCGTGCAGACGACCAGCCGTTTGCCGGCGTCGATCTGCTCGTGCATGAACCCGCGATAGTCGTCCATCCCCTCCTCGCTCATGAACAGGTAGTCGGCGGCCGCCAGGAAATCGTCGTAGTACCCGTCCTCGCCGTCGTAGGCGTGGATGTCGGCCCAGACTGGTGTTCCCGCTTCGACCGCCGCCGGGAGGAGCCCTCGCGTGTAATTGACGGGACTGACGACGAGCGCGTCGGCCTTGGCGGTCCACTGTTCGACCCGCTCGTAGTCGATGTCGGGCTCTTGAGTGGGCGAGACGACGAAAATCGAGATCCGCTCGCCGGCGTCGTTCATGAGATTGACGTGGCGCTCGGTTCCGTTCGGGTCGATATCGGCTTCGAATGTGACTGGTTCGGCGTCGAAGCGCTCGCGGATCGCCTCGCCGTAGCGGTCGTCGCCGATCATCGCGTGCAAGCGCGTGTCGATGCCGAGCCGACCCAGGTTCAGCGCCTTGCCCGCCCCGCTCGATCCCAGCGTCTCCTGGAAGTCTCGGGCGAAGTGTGTCTCGGTCTCCCGTGGGAACTCATCGAGGTAGACGATCGAGTCCCAGGAACAGCCGCCGGCCACGAACACGTCCATGTCCGGATCGAACGCGCCGCGGGGCTTGGTGCTATCGGTCTAGCCGAGTCCGATCTGCAGCAGTAGCCAGACCAGCACGTCCCCGGCGGTCAGACTCACGACGAGCCCGCCGAACATCGGGACGATAAACGGGATCCCCGGCGAGTACCACACCCGATCGCTCGTCGCGACGACCGAGAGGCCGGCCCGCAACTCCGCGGAGTCGGTCCCGTAGATTGGGCCGCCGATGTCATCGAAGAACGCCGCCGCACCCCAGGGATCGTCGTCGGGCATCTCTTCGGTGGTGTCGGTCGTCTCGCCCGATTCTCCGCTGTCGATCGCCAGCGACTCCTCAGATTGCCGGATCGTCCCGTCGCCGGGGTCGTTGGGCTCGTCCGGCAGACTCTCCGGGTCCCGGTAGCGGTCGGGTGCCTCGCGCAATTGTTCGATCGTCAGCCCGCGCCACTCGAGATACATCCGGAGCACGTCCAGGTCCATCCCCTGACGTGTGAGTCCGTCGGGCCGCTCGAGCAGTCGGCCGTAGCGTCGCGCGAGCGCGCCGACGGCGATCGGGCGGCCGACGACCATCATCCTGCTTATGGCACCGTGTAGCAGGTTGCGGCCGGCGAGTGCGATCGGATAGACTGCCCCGACCAGGACGGTGTTCGAGAGGATCGTCAGCGCGAACACGCCGAGCGTGGCCTCGAACCACGGCAGCGTGAACCCGGGGAACAGAAATGTCGGATACAGCGGGAACAGGATCGCAAGCGTCATCAACGCTTTCGCGTCCGCACCGCCGAACCCGCCGAACCACCAGAATGCGTAGGCAAACGGCACCAGAAAGCCGACGCTGATCACCGTCCTGATGGCAAACAACTCGAGGGTCTCGGCGGCCTCCGTTTCGATGCCGACCTTCAGACCGTCAATGGTGAGAGTCCACACGGTGTCGGTCCAGACCGCGAGCGCGTCCCAGCTCAGGAGGACGATCCCGAGTGCGATCAGGGGCAGCCACGTCTCGTTCGGGACGCGCCGGGTCTTGACGTCTCGTATGGCTGCCCAGCCCAGCACCGGAACGGTGAGCAAACGCAGTAGATCAGTGAGTGCTGCGGCGAACACGCTTGTCGAAGTCTCGACAGGCAGCCTGTTATCACTTACGGAGCTCCGGGTCCCCGCTCGGTCGGCAGTCCGCAGGAGGACGCTCCCCCCGGGATGGTTCACCTCTGTGCGTCCGACCCTAGTCGTCCGCGACCACGGGTGCAGCCGGCACCGGCTGGTCGGCTTCGGGTCGTTCGGATACCGGCGTCCACTCCAGGTCGCTCTGGTACTGGAACGCGTGGTGGTCCTGCGTCGGATCGACGACCGTCAGCGAGAGCCAGTCGTTGTCGAGCAGCGTCGCCAACTCCTCGTGGCTAGCAAGGATGCCAGTGACACGTTCGACCGGGGCGTGGACGACCGTCGAGAGGCGGAGCGGCTGGTGGTGCGGTTCGTCGTCGGCTGCCATGAGCGACTGCAACGGCAGGCCGGCCATCAGGTCGCCGCCGTTGCCCTGATAGACGCCGATGTTCCCGACCGGGTTGTGCGTCACCTTCGACCCGCTGCCGTAGACGGCGTTGTCGACCGTCGAGAAGTAGTACTGGGCGTTGATCCACTGGGTGACGATCATCGGACCAGTCATGATGGCCTCAAGGGCCTCGCCGTCGGGATCGGTCGACCAGTCGTAGGAATGGAGGAACGAGCGGCCGTCGAGGTCGAGATCGCTCGTCAACTCGCGGGACCCGACGACGAACCCCGCGTTGCCGGCCAGTCCCCACTCCGGGCGGACCTCGGCCCAGTCGGCGGCCCGGCGCTCGGTCTCCCTGGTACTCGCCGATCCGTCGCTGCCCATCGACTCGGCACGCTCGGCGGCCGCGTGCTCGCGAGCGGTGTCGAGGTCGCCGCGCAACTGTTCGAGATCGTCGGCATGGGTCTCTGGCACATTGCCGTCGTACAGCTCGATCTCGTCAGTCGTGGTGTTGTGCTGGCCGGCGAGGAAGACGGTGTCGTCCGGGATCTCGAAGCCCTGCTCGCGTAGCTCGGTTTTGACCTCTGGGTCGTTGCAGATCGCCGCGAGGACGCGGGCGTTCGGGCCGCCGGGGTTGCCGGCGCAGGCCCCGCAGTCCAGGCTCGCATCGTAGGGGTTGTTCGTCGTCTCGCTGGCGTGGCCGACGAAGACGACGAGGCGGCCGAACTCCTCCCAGCCCATCAGATCGAAGGCGGTGGCGGCGTACTCGACTTTCTCCTCGGTGGTGATCCCCACCGGTAGATCGCCCGCGTACTCGTGCTGGTGATGGACGAGCGGCTCACAGAACTCCTGCTTGTTAGGTACCGACTCCTCTGTGGCGCCCAAGAGGTCGTACACGCGCTCGGGGACGAGCGTGCGGGCTGCGAGCGCGAGCCCGTACCCGCTCCCGGTCGTCTCGACGAAACCGTAGGCGGTGGCGGCGTTGGTCTCCAGCGACTCGATAACGTCGGTCGCAGCCTCGCGGATGCCGGTCCAGCGGTCGTGGCGTGTCCGCGTGTCGCTGTCGGTCGGGAAGTCGGTGACGTGGTGCTCTGCGTCCAGGATCGGTGGGCAGGAATCGACTGACACGTCGGCGTCGTATCCCTGGTACTCCATGGGGATACCGAAGAAGCCGGCGTACCCGCGGGTCTCGTAGCCGCCCGCCGCCTCGATGTGGCGACGGATAATCTCCGAGCGGGTGTCGATACAGAACACCAGCTGGGCGTCCGGCCGGCCCGACGGATCGCTGTCGGCCATCGATCGACTCTCCGCGGCGACGGTCCCGACGAGGTCAGCGCGGTAGGTCGCCTCCCACGCGCGAAGGAAGGCCTGCGCGAGCTCGTCGACCCCATTCGTATCGAGGCTGCCGGCTGCGGGTTCGATGTCGGCATCGACGGCATCCAGGAGCGCCAGCCGAGCCGCGAGGTATCCCTCCAGCGAGATCGGGTACGCCGACTGCCACTCGTTGCCGCTCTCGGCGCGCTGCTTGATGTACCCCGTCCAGCCCGGGAGGGCAGCCAGTTGCTCCTCGAAGATCGGGACCCACTGGCTTTCCGGGTACGGCTCTAGTACCGTCTCGATGGCCTCGATCGGTGTCTCCGGCAGATCTTCGAGGACTCCCGCATCAGGAACGTCGCTATCGTATTCGACCACCGCTCTGAAGGCTGTGTAAAATCCCGACTCGCGGTTGGGCATCGGCCAGTGGGCGCTCCCCTCCTCGAGGAAGGCGGATAGCCACTTCGCCAACACCTGATCGACGTGCTCCGTGGCAGTGTCCGTCTCACTCGCTGGGGCGTCGGTCGCGTCGGCCATGCGACCGAGCAGCTCCGCAGGATCGTCCTCGTAGCCGGCCTCGGCGAGTTCCGTTTCGAGTATCTCCGGATCGATCTGACCGCGCTGAAGCGCCGTCCGGAACGTCTCGGCGCTCGGGTAGCCGCGGCCGCCCAACAGGGCAGCCGCCTGTTCGACCGCCTCGCCGAACGGCTGGTCTTCGAACCCCGAGAGCGGATTGGCCGTCACGAACGAGTGCAGTGGCCAGACCGAGCCGACGGTGGTCGCTGCCCTGTCGATGCTGTCGCGGATGGCGGATTTAGTACTCATTGTAGTCCTCCGTGGTAGTCAGGACGGTGTCGGGCGACGGCTGGCCGGCGTTCAGCAGTGTCACGTAGAGGCGCGTACTGTGCTCGTGGACGCCGGTCTCGATCGCGACGTAGATCCCGACGAAGACGGCGGCGACGATGCCGTGGAGCAGGGTCAGCTCGGTCGGTGCCGTCACCACGGCGAGCCCGGACAGGAATTCGGACACTCCCTCGTACACCACAGCGTAGACGCCGATAGCCGGGAAGAAGACCAGCGGCACGGCCCCGTACCGGGTCAGCGTCGACAGCGACGTGTGCTGGACCGCGTTGTGTGCCGCGTGGAGCGTGGTAAACACCACGAAAAACGTCAGCAGCAGTCCGGTGTCGACTCTGGTCCCCTTCCCAGTCAGCGCCGCGAACAGCGCGCCCCCGGCCAGCCCGGTCAGCAGCGTCACGGTGACGCCGGCGACGTTCGCCACCCGCCCCGTCGTGTGTGTTGCCCCATCGCCTGGACTGGTGTGTTCGACCTGCTCGCCCGAACGCAGGAACTGGTAGGCCTTGTAGAAGCCGTGCAACACGAGATGAGTGATGGCCGCCCCGAAGAAGCCCAAGCCGGCCTGCATGATCATGAATCCCATCTGGCCGACTGTCGAACAGCCGAGCCTGCCCTTGATGTCCGTCTGGACCGTCTTCAGGACCTTTCCGAGTAACGCGCTGGTCGCGCCTACTACGACCACCGCGAGCATGAGCGTGGGGTCGACGGTGATAACCGGGGCGAAGCGGGTAAGCAGGATCCCGCCGGCGTTGACGAACCCGGCGTGCATCAGTGCCGACGCCGGCGTCGGGGCGGTCATCGAGGAGAGCAACCAGCCGTGGAACGGCACCAGGGCGGACTGGATCATCGCAGCGAGCACGAGTGCGGCGGCAGCGACCAGCCACAGTGGGCCACCGAGCCCATTGGCAGCTGCGGCGACACCGGAAACTGTCGTCGCGCCGGTTGTCCACCACAGCGCCGAAAGCCCGATTGCCAGTAGCGCGCTACTGGCGAGAAAGTACCTGCGGGCGACCGCCGCGGCCACCTGTGCCTGTCCCCAGCCGCTGACGGTACCGATGAGGTTTGCCATCAACAGCCCCATCGCTAGCCACAGGAGCGCGAACAGTGCGAGGTGGTCGGCAGCGACCAGCCCTATTACGGCCGCTGTGAAACCGAACACAGTAGCGACAAATTTCGTCTCGTGGGTGCTTCCAGCCATATAGCGGCGCGAGTAGCTGTGGACGATGCCGCTGAAGAAGGTGACGACCACCCACATCAGTACGGTCAGTCCGTCGATGGCGACTATCCCGGGAATCTCCCACGTGCCTCCGGTCCGGACCCGGATTGCAACCGTTGCGATGCTCGCGGCGAACAGCGACCACACGAGCCACGTGAGTGCGACGGGCACGAACGGCGACTCCGACGCCGTGTCCGGAAGCGATCCGACCGTTGTCGTTGAGCTGTGTCCTGACATCGTTCGGTCCATCTGTGACCGCTCGGCAACCGGGCGTCCCGGAACGCCGATTCTGGTCGTCTCTACTATCTATGCGAACGTAATGTTTGTTAAATCCTTCTATATTACCAGAACGTTCTCAAAATGGGATATAATAGAACATTATGGTTTCAGTACTGGGAAGCGATACTGGGTTGGCGCTACAACTGTCTCCAGTAGTCGATACCCAACGAACCTACAGTCAGAGCAGGCCGCGTGTCCCGGGATCGTTCGGCAATCGAAGATTTCGGGATTACTTACTGTTTTCGGGGTCGAACGTCCCGAACGGCGTCGTCTCGTGGCTCCGGACGAGTACTTCGTCGGCGACTGTCAGCCCCATATCTAGCAGTTCCTGCGCGACGGGCGTGATATCGCTATCCGACTCGCCGACGACCGTCACGAGGAGGTTCTGTTCACCGGTCACCAACTCCTGGACCGACACGACGCCGTCGATCGCAAGTATCTCGGGGATCAGGTCCCCACGTTCGGGTATCGAAGCCGTACAGTACAGCAGCATTCGGAGTGGGAACCCCGACTGCTGGTAATCGACGCTGGCACTGTAGCCTTTGATCACGCCGTCGGATTCGAGGCGCTGGATGCGCTTGCGGACAGTGCTGTCGGAAGTGCCAGTCCGTTCAGCGATATCTCCGGATGACATGTTTCGAGCATCTTCCTGTAGTGCATACAGAATCGCTCTGTCCACGTCGTCGATTTCTTCGTCAGCCATACTAGAGTGTCCACGACAGAGGCACTTTATTTGCCCCCATGCTCGTCGCGTGCGCTGTTCCAGTGTCAAAACCACACTCTGTAGCTGGCGGCCTGGGCCGATCGGGCATCCCTGTATCGAGACGAATATCCTACACCCGTATTCTATATTGCGAAATATAATTTATTCTCCGTCAAACGACGCCATCGACTCGAACTCCCCATCCCGGATCGCACGGCTCAAGTCGTCGATATCTACCGGTTCAGACACCTGGCTGGGGTACTTTCGCTGGACGTATCCGACGATGTTGTCGATATCGCGTTTGAGCAACTCGTCGCTGTTCTCGTGGTCGGTCGGCACGGCCTGGGGCCAGTCGAAGATGGTGATCCCACCGCTGGCGACGAAGATATTGTACTCGCTGATGTCGGCGTGGACGTACCCTTCCTGATACGCTGTCTGGATCTCCCGGAGGATCATCTCCAGCAACGGCCGCACTTGTTCGCTGTCGATTCGCGCCTGTGAGAGCTCCACACCGTCCATCCGTTCCATGGCGATCGCATGCCGGTTGTGGTCGATCGGCTGTGGGACCGCTACGTCCGGATACAGCGTTTCCAGCGCGTCGTACTCCTTCTCGGCCGCCTTGCGTGCGGTGTACTGCCAGGAGACGTGTTCGCGGTCGGCGGTGTACTCCCGTTCGCGCATCACTTCCCGGAAGTTCGTGTACCCTTCCCGGTGGAATTTCAATGCCAGTGGCCGGTAGGATTGGGCCTCGTAGACGTCGCTCTCCTTGCCGACCCCCAGCGGTGCGCCGACACCGCTGATGGTCTCTCGCTCGGCGAAGGTATGCAACGCCAGCGCGTCGTACCCCTCGAAGGTGAGGGTGTACCCCTCGTACTGGATGGTTTTTCGCTCGATCAACTCTCGATCCATACAGCGATCGAGCCGGTATTCGACGTCCTCGGCTGTCAGCCGCGAGTACTCCGGAATCTTCTCACGCTGGACCCACTCCGAGAACCGCATCCCCTGCTCGATTCCCGAGAGCAGATAGAAATCCTCGGGTTCGAGCTCTGCCATCACCGGCGCGACGTTCTGAACCATGTGCCGGTTCTACTCGCTTGAGTGCTAAAAGGCCGATGTGTCCGGGTATAAATCTTATGTCGATATATGGAATTCTCGATCAACCCCGACTGCACATTGATGGGTTGTAGTGAAAAATCAGCTTGAGCTCTAATTCGTATCGTTACCAGTGGCGTGGCGAGTTAGTACAGCACACTCGACACTACTCCTCCCGTAGTCCATTCAATCGACACGCGGCGACCGCTAATTGAGTAGGATGGTCGCTCTTCGGCTCTGGTAAACTCACCACTCTCGGCAATGTACGTTTTGATATCGTTCTCGTCCACGTCTCGCTCCTCGTCGAAGACGATCACTCTTGTGATATCCACGTCAGTCCCGTTTACCGTATACGTCGTCCCCTGCGCCACCGTTCCGCCGAGACGACCATTTTCTGGGCCTTGATCTCCGCTCAACTCTGTCTCGTTCTGTGTACTGGCGCTTATGGTATGGCCCATCGAGAGGCCGCTCGCGAGCTCACTCATATCGCTCGTTTCGGTATACGTCGGAACTTCCCCCGCGTTCGCGTCGAATAGCAACTCCGCTACACCTTCTGCAGTCGGAAGCGTGTCGGTTTGATCGTTCCCTCCGATGTTGATAACCACATTCTCGTTTTCATCGACGACAAACGCGTCTAGATTTGATTCACCTGCATTTTCCTGTCTAAATAGCGTCCGACTGTCCGTCATTTCGCTGGTCGTTGCGTATCCGGCGCCATACTCGATTTTGTCTCCAATCCAATCAGCATCAAACGAACCCGTATAGATGGTCGCCTCGAAGTCCGAGGAGCCAAAGCTGTCCTCACTGGAGACTCTGGCATTCATCGAGATTCTGTACTCGACGTCTTCTGACGGAAGCGATCCGAACTCGGTCGAAACTCTTTGCGAACTTTTCCACAGTGTGTCGTCGACCGCACTGTAGATTCCCGACGGCGTCCGTGCCGAGAAACTGTAGTGGTTGAGGCCATCACTGATCTCTCCGGGTTCCGGTAGCCAGGAACTGACCGCCGAGAACGATCCCGTTGAGCCGTCGTCCCCGCCCAGGAACGGAACGCTGTTACATCCTGCCAGCCCCATCGCCGAGGCGGTTGCCGCTGCGCCAGTCGCTTTCAGCATTTCGCGCCGCTTCATAACATTTTACCAATCATATCCCTCTCATATAACTATGATGGAGATGACATCATCTGTGCATTGTGGTGCCGTCTCTCATCTGTTCTACTACCCGGTCCGTTTCGAGTCCGCGCTCGTTATCGCACTATCACAGCAATCCTGATCGACAGGTAATTCCGGTTTCCACCGTACCACTGTCTATGGAGCGAGCACCAGGTGGATCACCGGTCGGCGTGGACGACCCGTACGCGCACGTCGATCGGTGTGACCACGTCACCGACGATGGCCGGTGTCGGTGGGCGCTCGAACGCGACTCCCGTGATCCGGAGTTCGTCGCCGACCGGCGTCGGAACGACTTTCGCTGTCCCGCCGTCGCTTCCGACGCGGATCCCGACCAGGCATCGTCCGAAACACAGCACAGCGACTGGTCGTGGTCGGACTGCCCCCACTTCCGATCGCTGACGGACGGTCGAACCTGCCGCCGCTGTGGTCTCGAAGAGCGGCGTCTCGCCCACGACGATGCGCGACCGCTACTCGAGGAGCATCACCTCTCGTACGCCGATCGAGAGGACGGTCCGGGCCACGAGATCACCGTCTCGCTCTGTCGGTGGTGTCACGCGAAAGTCCACAACTCCTGGGCGCGGATCGACGATTCGGCCCAGCCCGACCCGGAAGCGCTCGCTGTCGCCGAAACGCGAAAGGGCAGAGAGGTCGAGGAGCTGTCCTTCGAGTCCGCGAGCGAGCGATTCGATTATAAATAGCGGTTGACGATGCTGACGACGCGGTTTCGCAGCCCTTCTTCGCCTTCGACGCTTCCGTCGCTGCTGACAATGTATTCAGACCCGTACTTTTCGACGGTGAGCGTCGCCGTCTCGGTGTCCTCGGTCACCTCGAAGCCGTTCTCTTCCAGACGGTCCGTGATCGTCTCGAACTCCTCGGGGACCGATGTAGCGTCGGCCCCCTCGTCAACGACCGTGAGCCGACTCTCGGGGAATCCGTAGTAGTCGATCCCGTGCTCGCGCACGCCGTCGAACAGTCCCCCGGGTGGCACGTCCTCCCAGTCCGGCCACTCCTTCGTGAGCTGGTCGAGAAACGCGATCACGACGAGCTGTTCGTTCGGGTCGTACTCCGGGTTGGACTCGGCGGTCGTGTAGGTCTCGCCGTCGACCTCGTACTCCCAGTCCGCGATCGTCTTCTCGGGCTGGTGGACGACGACGGCCTCGTCCGGATCGTCGTCCTCGCGGTCGAGCACCCGTGTCCCTTCGTTCATCGGTACTCTCTCGGTGGCTCTCACACTTGTCTTTTCCGTCGATCGTTTTCCGCGGGTATTTACCTGCCAGTCGTGTAGCACTGCCCAATGACCCGTATCGACGTCGTGGACAACCACGGCCAGTTCACGCATCTGGAGCAACGCGCGCTTCGTGATATCGGCGTCGAGGTCGAGTTGATCGACAACACGACCCCACCCGAGGAAATCGATGCCGACGGGCTCGTCCTCTCGGGCGGGCCGGATATCGAACGTGTCGGCAACTCCGCCGAGTATCTCGATCTCGATATCCCGGTTCTCGGAATCTGTCTGGGTATGCAACTCATCGCCGACGAACGCGGCGGAACGGTCGGCTCCGGGGAGTACGGCGGGTACGCCGACGTGACCGTCGAAATCGACGATCCGTTCGATCCCCTGGTCGGCTCGCTCGCGCCCGAGACCCGGGTCTGGGCGAGTCACGCCGACGAGGTCAAATCGGTCCCCGAGGGATTCGTCCGGACGGCCCACAGCGACGTCTGTGGCGTTGAGGCGATGGCAGACACCGACGCGGACATCTACGGCGTCCAGTGGCACCCCGAGGTTGCCCATACCGAGCAGGGTGACGTGGTCTTCGAGAACTTCCGATCGATCTGTGAACGGTAGTTGTTGGCATCTCCTCGGGACAGCCCCGATACGGCCGCCACCGCTGGGTCGTATGCTTTATCCTGCTCGCAGTTGCCCTTCCAATAGATGACGACCACGCAGGGTAATCTGGCTGCGCTCTCACGGTTCGTCTTCCGGGCGCCCAGGTGGTACACGACGCTGGCGTTCGCGTTACTGATCGCGGCCGTCAGCGGCGTCGCTGCGTTCGACTCGGCGTTCGTTCTCGAGGACGCCTGGCAAGGTGTGTTCTTCCTCGGCATTCCCACTGTCGCCGCGAGCGTGCTGGTCCCGCCGATCGATCGCCGGCTCGGTGGCCGCCTCACCTACAGTCACTCCTCGCTGCTGGCGCTGGCCAACGAGTTGCTGGTCATCGGCGTTCTGACCATCGCGGCTGTCGTCGCGCTGGGGACGCCGCTGGGACAGCCGTTCGTCTTCGACGCGCTGCTGTTGGGGCTGGCTATCGCCTTCGCCGTCTGGTTGCTGATCGTGGTCGCTGTCTCCCGACACCGGATGCTGATCGCTGTGATTCCGGCGAGTATCCAGACCGCCACGGCCGCGTTTCTGCTGTTCGTGTACACGGGGACGCTCCGGTATTTCGAGATCGGCGGGTCGCTATCCAACCGGCTGTTCTCGCGGGCGTCCCACGCGAATCTCCCGGTCGTCTTCCAGCCGCAGGATCTACTCGTACTGGCGCTCATCTGTCTTCTCTACGCCGGCGCAGTCTGGCTGTTTCTCGTCGTGATCGACCGGCCCTGGCGGCGCAGCCTGGACGTCAGCGTCCTGGCGTTCATCAGCGGGTTTCTGGGTCATCTCGTGGACGGCTCCCGCGAACTGGAGGATTTCTTCGAGGAGATCGGTGAGACGGCCGTCGTCCCCGTCTCCGTACTCTCCGTTCGCCGGGCGGACGGCTCCGAACGTGACCGGGAGAAGGCTCGGTTCGTCTTGCCGATGATCCATCCCGGGCCGATGGGTGACATCGGCGGCGGCAACCTCCCCGTCCGGATCGACGAGCACGCCGAGGGGCTCGCGTTTCCGCCCCACGCCACCGCCGGACACGACTTCAATCTCGTCACCGAACGAGAGGTCGAGGCGCTCATCGATGCCGCCGATCGCGCCCACGACCGGATCGAGTACGCGAGCACGGCCACGGCCGGCCACCGCGTCGAGGCCGGGGACGCGACGGTGACGGGCCAGGCCTTCGGCGACGACCTCTTCTCGACGGCCACGTTCGCGCCGGGATTCGCCGACGACATCGAGTTCGGCGTCGGCCTGTCCGCGATCGCCGGGGCTCGCACCAGCTACGAGGACGTCATGCTCGCGGACGCACACAACTGCAACGACGGGTTGACTGGCCCTGATCTCGGCCACGTCGTCCCTGGAAGCGAGCGGTCGTTCGATCTGATCGAGGGCGTTGGGGGACTCGCTGACCGCCTGGCCGACGCGTCCCAGTCCCGGTTCGAGCTCGGGACGGCCCACGACGCGACGCCGTGGAGTGTCGAGGACGGTATCGGGTCGCTCGGGATCCGCGTCGCGCTCTTTCGGGTCGACGGTCACACCACTGCGTACGTGCTGATCGACGGCAACAACATGGTTCCCGGACTGCGCGACCGGATCCTCGCGGAGATCGACGGCGTCGATCTCCTCGAAGTGCTGACGACCGATACTCACGCCGTCAACACGATCGACGCCGAGAACCCGGTCGGCGAATCCATCCCCGAGGACGAACTGATCGCGCTGATCGACGACCTCCTCGCGCAGGCCCGAGACGACCTCGAAGTCGTCGAGGCCGGGATGGCCACCGAACGGGCCGAAGTGACCGTCTTCGGCAACGACCGCACGGAGATGCTCGCGAGCACCGCCAACGCCGTCGTGACCCTCGGTGCGCCACTCGCCGGGGCGTTCATCGTCGTGGTACTCGCCGTCAGTGTCCTCCTGTTTTTCCTGACGTGAACTGCAGACGCCACTCTCGATGGGTTGTCCAGCGCAGAAACGCCGAGGGAGCGATTTGAACAACGCGGTCACGGTCTTGCTCACTTCGCTGGCTCGCGGCTCCGCCGCTCGCCGCTCCGAGACGCTTCCTCCAGTCGCGTCTCGCTGCGCGGGCTGCGTGCCCTCTCGTTCAAATCTCCGTGCGTCGTGCTCGCGACACGCAAAGCCGTCGCTCATGGGCTACGGTCGGGAGAAACGCCGAGGGAGAGATTTGAACTCTCGAGTCCGTGAGGACACCTGCTCTCGAGGCAGGCGCCTTGGCCAGGCTAGGCTACCTCGGCTCATCAGTCCGTATCCGCGAGGGACTTGTATCGGTTTCGATCCACGCCCGGGCTGGCAACGACTGGCATTTCGATACCCTGAAGGGACGGGCCTGAAACAACGGGCGTATGGACGTTGCTGAAGCCAGTGCGGCCTGTGACTCGTTGCTCAGCGAGATCGAGGGGGCAGTCGTCACCGATCGGGAGTTTCTCGAGACGGTGCTGTTGGGTGTCGTCGGTCGGGGACACGTCCTGCTCGAGGACGTGCCCGGGACGGGCAAGACGCTGACGGCCCGGAGCTTCGCGACGGCGCTCGGGCTGTCCTTTTCGCGCATCCAGTTCACCCCGGATCTGCTGCCCGCCGACGTGACGGGGACACACGTCTTCAACGAACGCGACGGCTCTTTCGAGTTCAGCGAGGGGCCGATCTTCGCGAACGTCGTGCTGGCCGACGAGATCAACCGCGCCCCGCCGAAAACCCAGTCGGCACTGCTGGAAGCGATGGAGGAAGGGCAGGTCACCGTCGACGGGGACACCCACGAACTGCCCAAGCCGTTCTTCGTGCTGGCCACTCAGAACCCCGTCGAGATGGAGGGGACCTTCGAGCTGCCGGAAGCGCAGGTCGACCGGTTCGCGATCAAGACCGCGATGGGCTATCCCGACGAGGACGGCGAGTTCGAACTGTTGCGACGGCGCGCCGGCCGCACGGAGCAGAGCCCCACCGTCGAGACGGTGCTCGATCCCGAGTCGGTACAGGACCTTCGAACGACGCCGGAGTCGGTGACCGTCGAAGAGGACGTGCTGCAGTACCTGGCTCGACTCACTCGCAAGACTCGCGAGCATCGCTTCGTCGAAGTCGGCGTCTCCCCGCGCGGGACGCAGCGCCTGTTCGAAGTCGCACGCGCTCGCGCGACGATTACTGGTCGGGAGTTCGTCACGCCGGACGATGTCAAGCGAGTCGCGCAACCGGCGCTCGCGCACCGGCTCGTGCTCACGCCGGACGCGCGGGTCGAAGACGTTCACAAATCCGCCGTGATCGAGGACGTACTCGACAGCGTCGAAGTCCCGACGGTCTAACGTCTCGCTCGTCGGTTCACCGTCCGAGCGCGAGCACGACCAGCACGACTCCGAACACGAGCAGCGACAGCGCGATCTCGGGCTGGCCCGCACTGGCGAACAGGTAGACGCTGTACCCGGCGACTGCGACGGTGAGCGTGACCGTGCTTACCGCCGCGGCGTGTACGATCTCGGCTCGCTCGCCCGCGCCGGTCCGGAGCTGTCCGGCCATTGAGATGGCGTTCTCGCCGACGTCCCAGGCCAGCACCGTTCCGATCATTGCGACGACGACCGCTTCCGGAGCGCCGCCGCCCGCTCCGGCGAGCACGACGCCCGCGAACAACAGCGCCACGCCGCCGGCCAGGATCGCTCGCGACGTGCGATAGACACCCGCGATCGCCACGGGGACACCGGCAATCGCCGCGGCGCTTCCGCCCAGCAACGCACCGAGGGCAGCGACTGACCCGGTGAGCGCCGTCAGGACGAGCCCGGTGGCTGAGGGCGTGCGCCCGACGCTCATCGCGACCACCGCCGCTGTGCCCGGTTGATGGCGATCCCGAGCGGCTCGCTTCGTCTCCAGTCGATCACTCGCACGTCCGCGTCTCTGAGCCGCGACAGCCGAAGCCGGCGCTCCAGATGGGCGACGGTCTGCCCGGGCGTGGCCGTCGCCGTCGCGTCCGGTGCGACGACCGTCATCGGGTAGCCATAGGCGTGTAACCGGCGTGCCATCGAGACCGCAGTGTCGTCGGCCAGCGGGGAGAACAACACGAGTTGCGCGTTTTTCGGCAGCCGTTTCCGGAGTCGTCCCATCGCGAGCACCGGATAGAACGTCTCGTCGCTGCCCTCGGTGAACGCGCTCTCGGTCGTCAGCAACCGCTTGGCCAGCGCCCAGTGGCCGTGTCCCGCGCCGGGGGCCAGCCAGCAGTCCGCCGCTCCGAGCGCTCCCAGTCCAACCCGGTCGTCGCTGTCCAGGCGACTGTGGAACACGTCTGCGATCGCACCGAGACTCCGCTCGATCGCGCTCGGGGCGTCGCGTTCCGGCGCGACGAACGCGTCGCTTCGGGCGTCGAGCAACAGCACGACCGTCGCGGCGTGCTCCTCCCGGAACTGCATCGTCGCCAGCTCGCCGCCGCGTGCGACCCGGTTCCAGTCGATCCGTTTGAGTGGGTCCCCGGGTCGGTACTCCCGGATAGAGTGAAACTCCAGGCCGCTGCCGCCGACGTCGGTGACGACGCGGCCGACATTGGGGCTCGTCTTCGCACGGACCGGCACTGAGAGATCACCCGTCGGCTTGGGTTCACACCGCAGCCGCATCTCCCCGGACGCGCCGAGGTGCCCGACGCCCTCGACGGTTCCACTCGCGTCACGCGACACGAGCAACCCCTCCTCGAAGGCGTGCTCGCCGCGCTCGGCTTCGACCACGTAGGCGAATCGTGTCGACGCACCTGGCTGGAGTGCCGTCCCGTGACGAGGCGATCCTTCGACGACGGTAAGGCCCGGCGGGACGCCGTCCAGATACCGGAGATCGAACCCCATCCGATCGCCGACGTTCGTGATCGTCACCGTCACGCGAACCCTCCCGTTCGGGTCCGGTTCGGTGTCGTCGATCGTCCGCTCGATTTCGAGCTGTGGCGTCGGCGTCGATCCGACGTATCTGAGTGCCAGTGGGCCGAGTCCGACCACACCGGCCAGAACCAGTGTGCCCGCGTCGAGCAAGACACCGATCCCGACCGCCAGCAGCGTGAGTGCGGTCACGATCCGCAGACGGCCCGTCTCTCGGATCTGTGAGTCGACCTCCGATAGCCGTCCGACCCACCCCTCGTCGACCGTCGATCGGGCGCCGGCCTGTTCGGGGCTGCCCCAGTCCCGATCTGTCACGCCCAGCCGGTCCGCGATCGCGTCGATCGCGTGGCGGGCCTGTGTCACGAGCGCGTGCTCGCCCGTGAGGCGCATCCGCAGTCGCTCGCTCCGTGAGAAGGGTGTGCTCGACTGGAAGAAACCCGCTGCGATCCGGTCGTCGGTCCAGTCGCCGGATTCGACGGTCGCCGCTCGATCTTCAGGAGCCACTGCCGTTCGTGTCAACACCGAATCCAGTACGGTTCGCAGACGCTTTCGGACCGAACTGATTCGCTTGTACCGACCGAGTGGCCCGTCCGCCGTCGTGCCGGCGAGATCCGCGTCGACCGACGTTCCCGGTACGTTGACTGTCGATCGATACTCGACCAGCGGCGGATCGAATTCCGATCGCTCGCCGCGCAGATAGTTGACGCTCAGCGACAGCGCTGCGCCGATTCCGACCAGCGGCATCAGATACGCGAGTAACAGTACCGGATCGAACGCCGGTGCGAGACCCGGATCATAGATGAAGACGATCGCCAGCACGACCGCGAGCGATCCGACGACGATCAGTCCCAGCGTCGACCCGGAGAGGCGCTCGGTCGCTTCTCGTTCACTCATCGTTGCCCCCAGCGTACGTTCGCTGTATGCGCCGTAGTGCCTCCCGAGATCGCTGTTCGCGCTCCGGCGTCGGCTGTCGATTCCCGTAGCGCACCTCCTCGAAGACGCGAGTCAGCTCCCGGACGTCCTCGTCGGACATCCCGGCCTCGATCGCGATCTCGGCAAACTCTTCGGGGGTCGTCGTCCGCGGCTGGGCGACATCCAGCGCGTCGGTCATCTCCCGCCAGGCTCGATAGATCGCGTTTTCGAGATCGGATTCCGCTTCGAGCCGGTCGGCGGCTCGCCCGGCCGCCTGTCCGACCGCCTGCACGGACGACGGTTCGTCGGTTTCGTCCGTCCCTTCCTCGAGTGCGATGTCGACATCGGTACCGGAGTACCGATAGACTGCCGCGGCCAGCAATACCATCGCCAGCCCGACGATGCCGAACAGCAGTGGGGTAGCCTCGGTACCGCTCCGTGGCGAGTCCGACGCCGCCTCGCCGCCGGTCCCGCCGCCGCCACCACCGTCTGTCCCGTTTTTCGGCTCCATCTGGACGCCGCCCATCTCCGGCACCGTATCCATGAGCGCCCCCAGCACGAGCAGGCTGACGACGGCGACGACGCCGATGACTATCGCGAGGCCCACGGTTCGACGAGGCGTGAGCCACTTCGCAAACATGGCCAGCGTGGTCAGCACCCCGACGACGAAGACGATCACTCCGAGGACCACAATGAGTCTGCTCTCGCCGCTGTCGTCCGTCCCGGAAGACGACCCCGGAGCGTCGGACGCCCCCTCGTCATCCTCGCCCGCGGCCTCACCGGGTCCAGTTCCCGGGTCCGAACTCGACGGCGTCGATACCGTCGCTGCAGCAATCGCGAGCCCGCCGACGCTCAGCAGTACCACCGCCACGACGAGAAGCTGGTTGCTATTCACTCACAGCCCGTTTCGTGTCTCCCTGATTTCGGTTTATCGGTCTCCGTCGGTGCTCGGTTCCCACTCTGGCTATGCGTCACACGACCGTCCGACAAATATAAGAAAACAGTCAAATGTTTCCACAGGAATGGTCAGTTTGCGTATGGTAAATCCTGCTCTTATCATCAGAAAAAGTACTCATAATGGCTTACGGCAGCCGGATAGATCTATAAACATGGTCCGGTCGTAAACGTCCAGAGCGAGTCCACGCCGGACGCACAACTCTCGATAGGCGGGGCTTCACGCGCGCTTCGTGGCATATGTCGGAGGTCCGCTCGTTGCGTATCCCATCTCGAAGTGATTCGGCACGACGGTCCGGCGAACATCTGTACAACCGAGTGGCCGGCGGTATCACTCGTCGATCCACTTCGTCGCTCGGATGTCGTAGCTACCACACTCCGGGCAGGAATGATACTGCACCGAAAGGTCTGCCCCACAGGACATACACCGATACGGATGCGTCTCCGTATCTCCCCTCGCGAACCACGTTGTGCGATCGAGGACACCCATCGCTCTCTATCTGCGTAGACGCGTCGCAGTCACAAAAAAGGGTCTGACTGTTCACGACCGTCCCCTTTGTTGATTCGTGACATCGGTACTGGCCACTCTCCGCGAGTACGATCGGTATCTGAACGAGTGCGCACTGGACGGATGGGGCGTTATGTCTGCAGAATGATCATCTCGCTCAAATCGGGTCAGGAAGAATACACACGCGGCGCTCGCGAGTGAGCGCCGCGAAAAGTATCCGCCCTCCCCGATTTGAACGGGGGGCAAGTCGATCTACAGTCGACTGCTCTACCAGTCTGAGCTAAGGGCGGTCGCATCTCAACGTAGTCCGCCTGGCAGACTTAAGGATTATTATTCGGGCCGGTAGTCGGGCGGGCCCGACGCCAATTGTTATATCACTGTGGGACGAATTTTCGGCCGATGCAGGCGCTCGAGTCGTGCCACTACTGCGGTGAGAAACTCGCCACGGGCGGTCGACCTGCCACCTGTGACGAGTGCGAAACGGGCTTTCATCTCGACTGTGCCGACCGAGCCGGTGAACTCACGATAGACGTCAACTCCCGACTGCTGCGCTCGGACACCTACGAGATCGAATGTCCCGAGTGTGAGCACCGCTGGAAACTCGGTTTCGATCCCGACGAGTGGCTCGGGTAGCGATATGACGCCCGTCAGACGGTCGGGAAGATTGAAATAGTTCGGCTGACAACGTGTATGACGAGTCGGATGAGCAAGATAACGTTCCGGGCCGATGACGACCTCATCGCGCAGCTTGAGGAGTTTGACGCCTCCAAAAGCGAAATCATGCGTGAGGCTCTGCGCGCGTACCTCGGGGAGACGTCGGTCGAACGCCCGTCGTCCGTCGAGGCCTCGCAATCGGAACCCGTGTCCGACGCGGCTGACAGTCTCGACGAACTCGTCGCCGAACGCGTCGATGCGCTCGTCGCGGAACGGCTCGAAACGGCGTTTACACCCAGTCAGCCCCAGGATATCAATGTCAACATCACTGTCGACGGTGCTGATGCTGACACGCAGCCTGCGGCGTCACACACTACGTCAGATCGCGACTCCTCCGAGCGTAAGACAGATGTTTCCGAGGACGATGACCAGCGTAACACGTGTGCACAGTGTGGTGAAACCCTGTCGTCGTCGGACGTTTACTGCCCGAACTGCGGGGAGAAAGCGTCACACCGAGTCTTCTGTGAGTGCGGCGATGAACTCCGGTCGGACTGGGCGTTCTGTCCCAGCTGTGGCCGGCGCACTCCAGCAGCGGATGTCCTCGACAACACCTAAAGTCTCGAAAACACATGGTAAACACTCTCTACTCTCGTAAACGACGGATTGTCATACGTTAACCCTAACCTTTATTATCCCTTGGTCTGTGGTACTTTGTGCGTAAGACGGTCGTCTTACACAGTGGCCGCGGAACCGACTATCACGTCGCTTCCGTGCGATTTCACTGTGTAAACGCAGCGTGGACGTGAGTTCACCGCCGTCTTACCCAAAGGGGAACGACAAAACATGGAGCGTGTGACACTACGGATTCCGAAACAGCAGATCGAGGAAGTCGAGCGAATGGTCGAGACGGGGGAGTACCCCAACCGGAGCGAGGCGATCCGGTCGGCCGTTCGTGAGATGATCAACGAAGAGGGCACCGAGCAGGAGCGCCCCTCTGAAAAACGTAAGCGCCGGACCTGGGCCAAGGTGTAGACCATGCAGGACATAGTCAACGACGCCCTCAAGAACGCGGAGGCGGAGCAGCGATCGATGGACGACGCGGACGGTGGCGAGTTCGGGGATCCCCGGATCGTCATCGTCGGCTGTGGCGGCGCCGGCAACAACACGGTCAACCGTCTGTACAACATCGGCGTCGACGGTGCCGACACCATCGCGCTGAACACCGACAAACAGCACCTGCAGATGATCGAGGCCGACACGAAGATCCTGGTCGGCAAGTCCTTGACTAACGGGCTCGGCGCCGGTGGCGACCCCGGGATGGGCGAGCGTGCCACCGAGATGGCTCAGGGCACGATCAAGGAGATCCTCGGCGACGCGGATCTCGTGTTCGTGACCGCCGGGATGGGCGGCGGCACGGGGACCGGCGCGGCGCCGGTCGTCTCCAAGATTGCCAAAGAGCAGGGCGCGATCGTCGTCGGCATGGTGTCGACGCCGTTCAACGTCGAGCGTGCCCGCACGGTCAAAGCCGAGGAGGGCCTGGAGAACCTCCGCAACGAGGCAGACTCGATCATCGTCCTCGACAATAATCGACTGCTGGACTACGTCCCGAACCTCCCCATCGGGAAGGCGTTCTCGGTGATGGACCAGATCATCGCCGAGACGGTCAAGGGGATCTCCGAGACCATCACCCAGCCGTCGCTGATCAACCTGGACTACGCGGACATGACAGCGATTATGAACCAGGGCGGCGTCGCTGTGATGCTCGTCGGCGAGACCCAGGACAAGAACAAGACCGACGAGGTCGTCAAAGACGCGATGAACCACCCGCTGCTGGACGTCGACTACCGCGGCGCCAGCGGCGGCCTGGTCCACATCACCGGTGGCCCCGACCTCACACTCAAAGAGGCCGAGGGCATCGCCGAGAAGATCACCGATCGTCTCGAAGCGAGCGCCAACGTCATCTGGGGCGCCCGGATCCAGGAAGAGTACAAGGGCAAGGTGCGGGTCATGGCGATCATGACCGGCGTCCAGAGCGCCCAGGTACTCGGTCCGACGACCCAGAAGCAGGCCGACAAGTCACGGCAGGCCATCAGTGACCCCGACGAGGTCGACTTCGACGCGAGTCAGAACGTCGAGAGCAGCTCGGCCGGCTTCGGCGAGACCGACGGTGGCCGCAGCGACCTCGAACGGAACAACGGCCTGGACGTCATCCGAACCAACGATTAATACGATTTCGCCCCGACCGCGACGCGTGCGGTCGGGACGGAATCGATAGACGACACCCACGTCGGCACGTGCACACGCCGTCCATCGAGGGGTGGTACGGCGTGCCGGTTCCACTCTTTCGAACGACCGTGTTCAGTCCCGATTTTTCAACGACTCCGCCGGTTCTTCCAGTGCCTCGACCAGCGCGCACTTCCGACAGATGTCACGAGCAGTCGGCGCACCACAGCGCTCACATTCGCCGTACTCCTGGCGCTCTGCACCGTATGCGTCCGCGGCCAGCGCAGCGAGTTCCTCGTAGCCGGCCATGATCGAGTGGCGCGTCCCGGGGTGGTTCTCTTCGAGGTCGAGCATCAGTCGCTGAATTTCGCCGCGGAAGGCCTCCTCTGCGTGAGGGCATTCGGTGATGTGTGCCGGCAGGTCTTCGAGTTGCGCGTACAGCGCGACTTCCTTCTCGGGAACGTCCCGAAGCGGTTTCGCGCGCGGGACGTGATGCTCCTGTTCGGTCCGTTCCTCAAGCGGGCCGAGGCTGGCGTCGAAGTGCTTCGCGATCTGCTCGATGTCGCCTTCGAGGACGTTCATCAGCGCGGTCTCGGCCTCGTCGTCGAGGTTGTGGCCGGTCAGCATGAGATCGGCGTCCAGTGCCTCGGCATACCGCGAGAGGAGGTCTCGACGGAACACGCCACAGTACGCACAGGGTGCCATGTTCTCCGGGTCATCCTCGACGACGTCGTCCATGCGAACGCCGAACTCCTCGGCGTAGCTGACGGTTTCGTGTCGGATATCCAGTGCGTCGGTCAACTCCTCGCAGGCCTCTAGGCTCTTGTCGCGATATCCCTCGATCCCCTCGTGAATGGAGAGCGCGACCAGCTCGATCCGCGGGTCCTTCGCGAAGGTGTCGTGCAGGATCTCCGTGAGGACGACGCTGTCTTTCCCGCCGGAGAGACCGATCACCCACGTCGACGGGTCCGCGGGCGTGGCTTCCTGGGGGACGAGTCCGTCCTCGCGGATCCGTCGGCGGACCCGCTTTTCGACGCTCCGGGTGAAATGTGTCCGACAGAGATGGAGCCCGGAGTAGGCGGCGTGCATGACCGCCTCGGCGTCGCATTTGTCACACTTCATCTGGCCGTCTTTACCGATACGGTCGTATCACGGTTTCGGCTTCGGAACTCGGCGGTCGTCGAGAGGCGCCCTCACCTGAAGGTCAGCTCGTCGCGGACGGCCCGCGTGGCGTCCAGTAGCTCGCTCGGGTCGTCGTCGATCCCGCCGGTCTGGGTGAGATGGCCCATCTTCCGGAGTTCGTACACTTCGTCTTTGCCGTAGTAATGGAGGTGACAGCCGTCGGCCTCCAGCGCGCGGTCGACGTTCGACAGCGTCGCCCGGCGTCGGTCAACGTCACCCAGAATGTTCGCTGTCACCGTCGGACACCGTCGTTCGGTCGAGCCCAGCGGCCAGCCCAGCACGGCCCGGACGTGCTGTTCGAACTGGGAGGTCACACAGCCTTCGATCGTCCAGTGACCGGAGTTGTGCGGCCGCGGTGCGATCTCGTTGAGCAGGATCTCGCCGTCGGTCGTCTCGAACAGTTCGATCCCGTAGACGCCCCGTCCCGACATCTCCCCGAGTACGTCCCGGGCGACCGCTTCGGCGCGCTCGATGGTCTCCTCGTCGGTCCGGGCGGGCGTGACCGTCTCCCGGAGAATCTCCTCGCGGTGGATCGTCTCAGTGACGGGAAACGTGTCGATCTCGCCGTCGCCTTTGACGCCCATGATCGCCAGCTCGCGCTCGTAGTCGACGAAGCCCTCGACCATCGCGGGGCCGCCGATCCGCTCCAGGGCCGGTTCGACGTCGCTTTCGCCCTCGATGGCGACGTTGCCGCGGCCGTCGTATCCGCCCATGCGGGCCTTGAGCATGAGCGGATAGCCCAACTGTTCGGCCGCATCGTGGACATCGGCTGCGTCTTCGACTTCACGAAACGGCGCAACGGCGATCCCAGCCGATTCCATCCGTCGCTTCTGGATCAGTTTGTCCTCGATCAACGACAGGGTGTCCGGATGGGGGTGGACCGGCGTGTCCGTCTCCTCGCTGACGGTTCGCAGCGTCTCGGGGTCGACGAGCTCGATCTCGAAGGTCAGTACGTCGACTCGTTCGGCGAGTCGGCGGACGGTATCCGGATCCCCGAACCCCCCGGGGAGCTGCTCGCGGGCGACCGGCGCGGCCGGCGCGTTTTCGGTCGGGTCCGAGACGATCACGTCGACGCCGAGCGGCGCGGCGGCCTCGGCGAGCATCCGTCCGAGCTGGCCGGCACCGACGATCCCCAGCGTCGGGCCTGGAAGCGTCGTCATATACCTGCGGGTATCCTGCCGGCGGCGAAAAGCGTTGTTATGTCGTCACTCCTCAAGTGCGGCCGGGTCGAACAGGATCACGGTCTCGGTGCCGCTGGTCCGAAGCTCGTAGACCGAGTACTCGTAGCCGCCGATCCCTTCGAGTTGCTGTGAGAGGATCGGGACCGACCGCTCGCGGGTGACGATGATCGGTGGGGGATCGCCGCTGACTCGATCGAGGTCCAGGGAGTTTTGAATGCACGTGACGTTCGCGTCGGCGGCGTAGAGATACCACGACAGCGGCAGTCCGTTGAACCACTCCGATGTGCCCATGCACGCCGGATAGAAGTGCTCGCTTTCGTCGTTGCCGACGAAGTAATTCTCGTAGAGAAGAACGTCAGTCCCGTCGTTTTCGGCGGCGATCCAGTCGAGTTGCTGGAGGTCGTACCGCATGTCGTCGGCTGGCTGTGCGTACTGAATCAGTTTGTTCTTCTCGGCGTCCGTGTCGTTGACGTACGCCGCGCCGGCCGCCGTCGCGACCACCTGACCGAGGACGATCACGAGCAGCAGTGCCGCGACGAGCGAGGTGATGGAGAAGTCGTCGGTCAGTACTGTCCGGCCCCGGCGATAGACTGCGCCGAGGCCGACTGCCGCCGGGAGCGCGAGCATGACGATCGGATGTGCGGCATTCCAGGGACCGAAGATGTCGAGTCCGAGCGGGTAGCCGATCACCGAGGCGACCCCGCCGTAGGTGAAAAACAGCACCAGGTTCCGCGAGCGCTCGCGACCGTAGCGCTCGCTGAGGAAGCCGATCCCCGCGAACAGCAGCGTGGTGAGGGCGTACTCCCGGAGCACCGTGAGGTACTGGGGGGCGAACTCCAGATACCGCTCCGAGAGCGATGAGTCCTCGCCGCTGGAGAGGGCTTTGTCTGACCACATCGGGTAGTTGCTGTACCAGTAGTCCCAGGTATTTTCGACCAGTGCCGGCAGTTGCAGCGGATTGGCGAGCGCGTCCCCGAATCTGACGGTCCCGATTGCCGCCTCGCTCACGGGGTAGTGCTCGGTGACCGCTCCCCGGGGCGCGAACGTGTACAGCCAGACGAACCCGAGGACTGCGAGCGCCCCGACGAGGTGTAACGCGGGCACGCCCACGCGCCGTCGTGTTTCCGGGTCGGTTTTCAGCCGCCCGGCGTATCGACGTGCCGTCCCTGCGTGCGACCGAAGCAGATCGAGTCCGGACGGGGCCGTCCGCGGGCGAAACAGGGCCGTGTCGACCAACAGTGCCGCCCCGCCGATCCAGACGAGGACGTAGATCAGCGCGTTCTCCTTGGAGGCGATCCCGAACCCGAGAAACAGCGCTACGGGGTAGAGATACCGGGGCTTGCGCGTATCGTAGACCCGAACCAGAAAGCCCAGCGCGGTGAGCATGAACGCCGCGACGAGCACGTCACTGCGAAGAAACCGCGAGTAGTACAACAGGACGGGATTGGCCGCAAACAGGACGGCGAGCAACACCGTTTCGTGATCCCGCAGGTGCTCGCGAAACAACAGCGCCGACAGGGGGAACAGACCGCCGACGACCGCGACCGGGAGTCGGCCGAGCAGGTCGCTCGGCCCGAACAGCGCGAACAGCGGTTCGGCGACGTGATGGATGAACGGCCCGTGGATGATGGGGCGGTAGACGAACGCCCCGGTCTCCTCGTAGCGGAGGATCCAGTAGGCGACCCGAGCCTCGTCCCAGTGGGCCGTCCGGTAGCCGAGCCAGAACAGCCGGGCCGCGAGCGCGCCGAGCGCGATCGCGACCACGGCGAGGACGACCGTGTTGCGACTCCGGAGGGTATCGACCACCTGCGCCGAGCGCTGTCGACCACGAGGCTCCGGCGCGCTACCCGCGTCCATATCGGCACCTGTTCGGCCGGGGATATATGGGTTGTCGTCGCCGGTCGACCCCGGGACGGGTGACCTGTTCGCGTACGAGCACGTCACCGCCGGACGTGCAGGCGGATCGTCGGCACTGCCTGCTCGTAGTATCGCAGACTGTAGGCTCCGCGGTCCTCGTAGCGGTCTTCGAGCCACTCGGTCGGAACGCTGTCGTCCCCCAGCCGGGTGATCACGACGTCTGGCTCGTGGCGCTCGACCCGGTCACGCAACTGGAATTCCCTGGCACAGGTCGCGTTCGCGTCCGCGGCCGCCAGGTACCACTGCATCGGCAGGAAGTTCCCGAAGTCGGCACAGACTGGTCGAACGTCTTTCGTCGAGCCGACGTACACCGGCCCGACGATCGATCCGTCCGCGCTGGCGTTGTCATAGACCAGTACGTCGGGGTTCTCGCCCGGCGCGGCCGCCTGTAGTTCCTCGATCACGGGGTCGAGGTCGTCGTGTGGCTGGCCGAACTGGACGAGTTCGTTGCTCTCGTGGGTCGGGTTGAGATAGACGTGGCTCAGCCCGGACCAGGCGACCGTCGAGGCGACCAACACGAGGATCAGTGCCGTCAGGCCGACGTCGATCGAGTCGTTCTCGCGATAGGCGTCGCTGCCCCATCGATAGACCGTCGCCATCCCGACGGCGGCCGGGACCGACAGCGGCAGCAAGATATGGACGTTGTTCCACTTCCAGCCGGCGCCGATCGAGAGTCCGAGCGGGTAGCCGACGATCGACGCCACACCGGCATAAAACAGGAAAAAGACCAGCACGCGCCCCTCGGAGACGGCGTATCGCTCGCGGACGAACCCCGCGATCGCGAAGAAAACCAGCGGGGCCGACGTGTAGAACAGCCCGTCTCTGACCGCGGCGCCGAGTCGACCCTGATAGGTTTCGAAGGTCAGATCGCCCGACTTGCCGCCCCAGGCGAGATACTCACTGCGGAACTGCTCGGCGGTCGCCTCGATCAACGGCCCCCATTTCGCCGGATCGCTCACGGCGTCCCCCAGGCCGACGGTCTCGGCTTCGACGGCCCCGGTGTACAGCCCTTCCAGCCCGTCGCCTCGTGGCGCGAACATGAACAGCCAGACCAGTGCGAACACTGCAACTGCGCCGATACCGTGCAGCGCGTACACGCCGATGCGTCGTCGCTCGCCTGGCTGGGTCTTCGCTCGTCGTACGACCAGTCGGCCCGCCGCAGCCAGCACGCGGAGTCGGTCGAGGCCGGTCCGGTCCGACCCTGGACGGTCGAGCGCGCGGTCGGCCACGAGCACGCCCGCGCCGAGCCAGGTGAGGACGTACAGCAGCGAGTTCTCCTTGGATGCGACCGCGAGCGCGAGGAACAACGTGCCGCCGTAGAGATACCGAACCCGCCGGCGGTCGAACAACCGGACGAGCATGCCGAGCGCGACGAAGGCGAAGGTCCCGACCAGAACGTCGCTGCGCATGAACCGCGAGTAGTACAGCAGCACGGGATTGAACGCCAGAAACAGCGAGAGCGCGATAGTCTCTGATCGCCGGAGGTGATCACGAAATAGCAGCGCGGAAAGCGGGAGCAGGCCCCCGATCACCGCCACCGGCAGCCGCATCACGAAGTCGCTCGGTCCGACCAGTCCGAACAGCCAGCGATCGACGTGCTGGATGAACGGGCCGTGGACGATTGACCGGTACGCGAAGTGTCCCTCTTGTTGGGCGTACAGCGCCCAGTAGGCGACGCGGGCCTCGTCCCAGTGGGCCGGCCGTGCGCCGAGGGCGACCAGTCGGGCGACCAGCGCGAGGACGGTGACAACCGTGACACCGAGGAGGACGGTGTCGTACTCGCGAAGACGGGCGGCGAGCGGATGCGGGCTCGGGGACGGGGAGGTCCGTGCGTCCGGCTGGGCGTCGGACATGCCCGGATGGGTGGCGCGAACGGATAGAAATCTTCCGGTCGATCATACTGCCGGCTGTAACTTCGTGCAAATATTCGCCACCCGGGGTGGCGAAATTCTTCACGTGATTACAGACGGTCGTATCACCGCCTCCGCGCGGGAACGGTACATCTTTCACCGACGGCGCCGACCCGCCAGATATGGTCAGGCTCGGGCTGGTGATCGGCCAGTACGACAAGCACGGAGCGGTCCTCTCGGAGATGGAGCAGTCGGCCCGCGAGGCCGCCGACGAGCGCGGCGCGGAGATCGTCGAGACCCTGGAAGTCCCGGGCGCGTACGATACGCCGCTGGCAGCGGACCGGCTCGCCCGTCGTGACGAGATCGACGCCGTGGTCACGCTCGGGGTCATCATCTCCGGAGACACCGACCACGATCAGGTGATCGGCCACGCCGCCGCACAGGGGCTCACCGACGTGAGTCTCGATCGGGACACACCCGTGACCCTGGGAGTCATCGGCCCGGGTATGAGCCAGGACGAAGCCGCGGCCCGCACCCACAAGGGACGCGAGGCCGTCGAGAGCGCCATCGACATCGTTTCCGAACTATGAGTCAGGTACACCAACTATGAGCTACGAACCAGATTTCGCCGACCGCGTACAGCGCGTCGAACCGTCCGCAACGATCGCCATCTCGAACCTCGCCGCCGAGCTCGAGGCCGAGGGCAAGGACGTGGTCGACCTCTCGGTCGGCGAGCCCGATTTCGACACGCCCGAACCGATCAAAGGGGCCGCCAAGGACGCGATGGACGCCGGCCACGTCGGCTACACCTCCTCGAACGGCATCCCCGCACTGAAGGATGCGATCGTCGAGAAACTGCACGACGACGGCCTCTCCCAGTACGGCACCGAGAACGTCATCGTCACGCCCGGCGGCAAGCAGGCCCTCTACGAGGTCTTTCAGACAGTGATCGACGACGGGGACGAAGTCGTCCTGTTGGATCCCGCCTGGGTCTCCTACGAGGCGATGGCCAAACTCGCCGGCGGGTCGCTGGCCCGCGTCGATACGTCCGCTCACGACTTCGCCCTCGAACCCGCGCTGGACGATCTGGCCGAGACGGTCAGCGACGATACCGAACTACTGGTGGTCAACTCCCCGGGCAACCCCCACGGGTCGGTCTACTCCCGGGAGGCACTGGAAGGCGTGCGTGATCTGGCCGTCGAGCACGACTTCGCCGTGATCTCCGACGAGATCTACAAGGAGATCACCTACGACGACGCCGAGCCGATCAGCCTCGGGACGCTTTCGGGGATGGAGGACCGGACGATCACGCTCAACGGCTTCTCGAAGGCCTACGCGATGACGGGCTGGCGGCTGGGCTATTTCGCCGCCCCAGAATCGATCGTCGAACAGGCCGGGAAGTTACAGTCCCATTCGGTGACCTGCGCGGTCAACTTCGTCCAGCACGCCGGTGTCACGGCGCTGGAAGCGGTGGACGACGAGATCGAGGAGATGCGCGACGCCTTCGAGGAACGGCGGGACATGCTCGTGGACCTGTTCGCCGAGCACGGCAAGGACGTGCCCGTCCCCGAAGGTGCGTTCTACCTGATGCTACCCGTTCGTGAGGACGACCAAGCGTGGGCCGAGGAGGCCGTCGAGCAGGCCCAGGTCGCCACAGTTCCGGGCAGTCCCTTCGGCACGCCTGGCTACGTCCGACTCTCGTATGCGGCGAGCAAGGAGCGACTCCGCGAGGGCGTCGAACGGCTGGCCGAGGCGGATCTGTTGTAGGAGTTCGTGCCAGGGGTCCGTCTGAGCCGGATCAGCTACCCGGTGGCACCCTACTCTTCGGTGATATCACGTCCGGAGACGATGAGCGATACCACCTCGTCCTGCTCGTCCCGGACCGGCCTGAACACGGCCTCGACGGTATAGGACGCGCCGTCCGGACGGCGCAATTCGAGATCTCGCTCGACGTACTCACCGTCGGCCGCCCGCTCGATCCCATCGACTATGTGCTCCCGGACGGCACGCGAGTGGTCGAACCACGGCGTCTCCTGGAACGGCTCCCCACGGATGTCATCGAGCGATGCCGTTATGTACTCCAGGGCCGTCTGATTGACGTCCAGCACAGTCCCCTCCGTATCGACCAGTCCCACGAAGATATTCGGGTCATGGAAAATCGCCTCGTGTCGACGCTTCTGCTGTCGCAACTCCCGCTCACGTTTCTTGTGGTCGGTGACGTCGACGATGAACCCGTCGAGAAATTCTTCCCCAGTCATCGGGTCCTCGACGATCTGTCCCTGATCTCGGATCCATCGCTCTTCCCCGTCCTTGGTCGTGATCCGGTACGTCAGATCGAAGCGACCGTTCGCGTCGAGTCCGTCCTTGACGCCCTCCCAGACAGTCTCCCGGTCCTCCGGGTGAATGATCTCCTCGGCGAGGGAGACGTCTTCTTCCAGCTCAGTCGTCGTGTACCCGGTGATCGTCTCCGCTGACCCCTTGACGAACTCCAGGGGCCAGCCCGGTTCGTATCGATGCCGATAGACGTATCCCGGGAGATTGTCGACAATCGACGATAGTTCGTGTCCCGACCGCCGTTTCTCCGTGATGTCCCGACTCGTGACGATGATCCCACCGATGACGGGGTCGTCCAGACGGTTCCGGCCACGGACTTCGAGCCAGCGCAACGAGCCGTCGGCGTGACGGACGCGGAACTCGACTGTCAACTCCGCCTCGGGGTCCTCAAACAGTGTCACGAATGCGTTTTGCGCGACCGGAACGTCCTCGGGGTGTATCGGATCGAACGCGTCGGTGTTCTCTATCTCCTCGCGATCGTAGCCGAGCACCCGCTCGACGGCCGGCGAAACGTACTGCACCTGTCTGTCTTCGTCGACGATCATCACGTAATCGGAGGCGTGTTCCAGAATCGTGCTGAAGTACTCCCGCGTGCGATCGATCTCACGCTCGGCACGGACCTGCGAGACCGCGTTTCCGATACGATTTGCCAGGATGGCGTACTGGTCCGTACCACCCTCCTTCTGGAGGTAATCCGTCACGCCGGCGGAGATCGCCTCGCTTGCGACCTCTTCCGATCCCTTTCCGGTAAACAGGATAAACGGGAGATCCGGATACGTCTCGCGCACGGTCTCGAGGAACTCGATCCCGTTCGTTCGGGGCATATCGTAGTCGGAGACGATACAGTCGATATCCGCTTGCTCCAGCGTCGAGAGTGCTTCGGTGGGGGTCGTGGCCGTCCGAACTGTGACTTCGTCGTGCTCCCGTTCAAGGAACGTCGCCGCCATGTCGACGAACGCCGAGTCGTCGTCGACGTGAAGCACGTCGATCGTGTTACCGCGGGCCATGTATCTTCATCGTTATGATCTTTTCAAAGTTAAGAGGTGGCACTACGTGTGGTTGTGTTCCGATTTCTCGGGACACCTGTGCCGGCTATCGGGGTACCTCGATGCGCTGTCGTCGCCATAGCTACTCCCGCGTTTCGAGGATCCGATCGATGATCTGACCGGTCGAGAGGAGTCGTTCGTCGGACGACTCGAGCGCGCTCGCCCGCTCGACCGCACAGTCGATCCCGCGGGTCGCGAGCGCGTCCGCGATGGCGGCCTCGTCGTGGTGCTGGTCGTGGCCGAGCACGATCACGTCGGGTTCGATCCGTTCGATCGGGACGAAGATATCCTCGGTGTGGCCGAGGTGTGCCGTCTCGACGGGGTCGAGCGCCTCGACCATCGTCGCCCGCTGGCGGTCGGGGACGATCGGTGGGTCCTTGTGGGTGACGTTCTCCCGGCGAGCGACGATGACGTGCAACTCGGAGCCGAACGATGCCGCCTCCTGAAGGTAGTGCAGGTGGCCGGGATGGAGGATGTCGAAGGTGCCCTGGGCGACGACCCGGGTCACAGGAACCACCCGCCCTGGTCGTCCTCCTCGCTTGGCATCATCTCGCGATCGATGTCTTCCTGGGTGAAATCGAAGAACTCCTCCTCGGGCGGGTCGACGTCGAGCACCGGGAGGTCGATCGGTTCGCCCTCGCGGTCGAACGCCTGCCAGTCGTCGCGTTCGTAGGGCGCGCCGACGATGATGTGTACGTCGCCTTTGGTGAACGTGGCGAGGTCGGCGTCGCTGGGCCGGAGGACGCCGTTGGGGTGTGAGTGGACCGACCCTGCCGCGCGCATGTCGTTCGGGATCATGCTGGTCTTGACCGTTGCGCTGACCGGGTTCGATTCCGTTCCGGGGATGATCAGCACGTCCGTCAGCACCGTCCCCGACTGTTCGAGGCCGAGCTTGTGGGCGTCCTCACCCCGGAGCAGTCCCATGTACTCGTTGGGATGGCTGTCCCGAGAGGCTTCGAGCGCGAACGTGAGTGCTGACTCGGCGATGCCGATGATCCCCGAGCTACGGAACAGCCGCATACCCGTATCTGGGGGTGGGTTCCTTCTAAACCTGTCGAGGCAGCCGAGAACCGTTTCCAAAGCTTAAAACCCCGACAGAGCCGAGTTCCTTTCAATATGACAGCATCCGATTCCGAGCCCGGCGACGGCGAGTCCGGGCCGACGGTCTATGATCTCGACCCTCGCTGTGATCGCGAGGCAGTCGAGGCCGGTGCACTCTATCACGCGACGGTCAACGGCGTCGTCGAATACGGCGTCTTCGTCGACATCTCCGATCAGGTCTCTGGGCTGGTTCACGAGTCGAACCTGCTCGGCACCTACGAAGTCGGAGACAAGCTCATCGTCGAACTCGACGACGAGCGCGCGAACGGCGATCTGAGTTTCCTCGAGCGTGCACCTGAGACCTACACCACGGAAGCTATCGAGTACGGCGCGGGCACGACCGTTGCTGACCTCAGCGAACACGTCGGTTCGACCGTCCATCTCGAAGGCGCGGTCGTCGGGATCAACCAGACCGGCGGGCCGACCATCTTCCAGGTGCGCGACGAGACCGGCGTCGTCCCGTGTGCGGCCTTCGAGGACGCCGGCGTTCGCGCCTACCCCGAGATCGAACTCGACGACATCGTCCGGCTCAGCGGCCACGTCGAGGAACGAAACGACGGTCTCCAGATCGAGGTCGAGTCGCTCGATCGACTCGAGGGTTCGACTGCCGAACAGTTCCGCGAGCGACTCGGCGCGGCCCTCGAGGAAGCGGCCCAGCCACACGAGGTCGAACCGCTCGTCGAGTGGGGGGCCTTCGAGCCGCTGTACGAGGACTTGCAGGAGGTCGCACACCTGCTGCGCAAGACGATCCTCGAAGGGCGGCCGATCCGGATGCGCCATCACGCCGACGGCGACGGGATCTGTGCGAGCGTTCCACTGCAACTCGCGCTGGAGCGGTTCGTCGAGGAGGTCTACGAGGACAGCGATGCCGCCCGGCACATGCTCAAGCGCCTGCCGAGCAAGGCCCCGTTCTACGAACTTGAAGACGTCACCCGCGATCTCAACTTCGCGCTCGAAGACCGGAGTCGCAACGGGCAGAAGCTCCCGCTCGTGCTCATGCTCGACAACGGCTCGACCGAGGAGGACGTCCCCGCCTACGAGAATCTCGCTCACTACGACATTCCGGTCGTCGTCGTCGATCACCACCATCCCGATCCCGAGGCCGTCGAACCGCTGCTGGAAGCACACGTCAACCCCTATCTCCACGGCGAGGACTACCGGATCACGACCGGCATGCTCTCGGTCGAACTCGCCCGGATGATCGCGCCCGATCTGACCGAGGAGCTCCGTCACGTCCCGGCCGTCGCGGGGCTCTCGGATCGCTCGGAGGCCGGGGCGATGACTGACTATCTCGAACTGGCGGGCGAGGAAGGGTACGACCGCGAGCAGCTCCGGGAGATCGGCGAAGCGCTGGATTACGCGACGAACTACCTCCGCTATGACGACGGCGGTCCGCTGATCACCGACGTGCTCAACGTCGACTGCGACGACCGCGATCGCCACGAGGAGCTCGTCTCGTTCCTGGCCGACCGCTCCGAACGGGACGTACAGAAACAGCTCGAGTACGCGAGCGACCACCTCGAACACGAACGGCTCGACAACGACGCCCACCTCTATCAGATCGACGTCGAGAACCACGTCCGGCGGTTCAGCTACCCCGCGCCGGGCAAGACCACCGGTGCGATCCACGACCGGAAGGTCGAGGAGACCGGCGAGCCGGTCATCACGATCGGGTACGGGCCGGACTTCGCCGTCCTCCGCAGTGACGGTGTCCGGCTGGACATCCCCGAGATGGTCGAGGAGCTTCGCGAGGCGTTCCCGGGCGCAGGTGTCAGCGGCGGCGGCCACCTCGTCGTCGGCTCGATCAAGTTCGTCCGCGGCAAGCGCGAGACGGTCCTCGATGCGCTGGTCGAGAAGATGGCCGACGCCGAACTCGATGCCGACCTCCAGAGCTCCGTCTCGCTCCCTCACGAGGAGTAGCGTTACTCGCCGAATTCTATTCGCCGAACCAGCAGCGCCGCCGGCATCGCTGCGATGAGAGGTGCCCCGAGCGAGCCAGCGGGGACGAGCGTGATCCCGCCGCGCCAGTCACGTTCGAAGACCTCGCCGAAGTACGCGCCGACGTCCTGCCCGTATAACACCAGCGCTACCTCGCGGTTGTTCTCGTAGGCGTTGTCGTTCCAGTTGAGACTGCCCAGCACGACTGTATCGCCGTCGATGATGACGCCCTTCGCGTGGATCTTTTCGTATCGACCACCCGGATCGGCCAGTCTGACCGAGAGCGCGACCCCCTCGCGTCCGGCCACGCTCCGAAGGTCGGTGACGAGTCGTCGGTTGTCTTCGCGAGTGTACCACGCGCTCGACAGCAGGATCTGCACCTCGACGCCGCGTTCTGCGGCCGCGATCGCTTCCCGGAGCAGGCGGTCGTCACGCCCGCCGATCGACACCTGGACGATCCGGATCGAATCGGTCGCGTTTGCCAGCAGGTCTTCGACCCGACCGGCCGCGTTGTCGGGCGCGACCAGTAGTTCCGTCCGCTCAACCTCGACCGTCCGCGGTTCGATCCGGGTCGGGTATCGACCGCTCGTGGGCGCTGCCGGCTCGATCGTCGCGTCTGCACGGAACTGCTCCCACGGACGGGCGCCCCGGCCGTTGCTGTCGGCCCGGAACGTCCGGACCAGTCCGTCGACAACCGTCGCGGTGTCGATGACGGCACCCCATCCCCGACTCGACGCGCCGCCCGTGCCCGCCGGCTTCCAGTTCTCGGTGAGCACGACTGCCCGGTCGTCCACGACGGCGTATTTCGCATGATGAAAGCGATAGCGGGCGCTCTTGCCACCGAGTACGGTGACCGTGACGTTCGCCGCGACCAGCCGATCGAGCGCGGCGGCGCTGCGGTTGGTCAGCCCGCCGACGGGTGCGCCATCGACGAGCACCTCGACCGCGACCCCTCGCTCCCGTGCCGCGATCAGTTGGTCGACCACACGCTCGGAGGTGAGTGTGTACCCCGCCAGCAGGAGTCGACGATCCGCTCGGTCGAGCACGGCCAGCGGAACGCCCGGCGCATCCGGTAGCGTGAACGCTCTGGCCGTCCCGCTGCCCCCCTCGATCGGCTCGAAATCCGTCGCTCCGAGCGGCCGCCAGCGCCGGTCGGTGTCCGGCCGGAGCATCTCCCCTTCCGGTGCGTCGGCGTAGCGTACCGTCGTCACGTCGCCGTCGGGTCCCGAGAGCTGCAGCGTCTCGCCGCCGTTCGCCAGCGCTGGCATCCCCTCGACCTCCAGCACCGGCCCGTCGATGCTGTCCGGCACGGCACTTTCGTTGGCTGTCAGTACCACTCGCCCTCCGACGGTCCGGTTCGGGAGGGCTGTCTCGCTGTCGTCGTCCCCCAGTCGATACGTGCCCAGATCGGTCCCGTCAGGCACGGAGAGGGTGAGAAATTCGCCGGCGTCGCCGTGTGCGACCGGGTTCGGGTAGACTGCGACGATTTTGGGGGTCGTCGCGTTCTCACCTGCAGTTGCTGTCGCCACGTCAGCGGTCGCGCCGACACCCGCAGCTACCACGATGACGAGCACGACCACCAGCCCCTGTCCGATCCGGGACACGCCACGGGGTGGGGCGACTTCAGGTATAAATCTCGGGGGATGAACGCCGGAAACGGCCGTCCGATCAGGACGACAGCGCGGCCTTTTCGGCTTCGACCTGGACGAGATACGAGTCGTCGGCGTTGTCTTCGACGGCTTCGAAGGCGCGTTCGGTACCGATCTGGACGAGTGCCCACGCCGCGCTGGCACGGACGTTGTCGTCGGGGTCCTCGGCCAGCATGTCCGCGAGCGGTTCGATCGCTCGGGTGTCGCCGATCCGGCCGAGTGTCCGAGCGGCCGCGGATCGGATGTCGGCCTCCTCGGCCGCCAGGCGGTTCGCGACCGTCTGGGTGGCCTCCTCGCTACCGATCGCGCCGACCGCGCGCAGCGTCTCCAGCTGGAGCGAGCGGTCGCCGTCGCCGTCGATAAAGTCGAGCAGTGAATCCAGCGCTTCCGGGTCGCCGATCTTGCCGACGACCCTGATCGCCTTCTTGTTTCGCTTGCCCGCCATCGGAAGCACGTCCTCAAGCGCCTCCGGCGGCGCGATCCGGGCCAGCGACTGGAGGACGTTCTCTTCCATGAAGTGCTCTTTCCCGCCGGGGAGTTTCTCCAGGGCCAGCAGGATCATCTCGATCGCTTCCTCGTCGCTCCGGTCCTGCTGGTATCGTTTCTCGTAAAGCTTGACCGCATTCCACTCGGGCGGGAAATCTCTGCGTTTTTCCGGACCGAGCACGTTATAAAAGCCCTCAGCGGCGAGCTGCTCGCGGACCGTCAGGTCGTCCCAGGACTCGGCGGCGTCGACGTCATCGGCCAGCTCGTCCGTCGCGGTCAACAGCGCCTCGATCGTCTCGCTGTCCTCGTCGGGGTCGAGAGCCAGTTCCGAGAGCGCATCGACGGCGGCTTCGAGTCGTTCGGCCGGCTCCCCGTCGTCGATCTCCCCGTCGATTTCGTCGCCGATCGCGTCCAGAAACGTCGCCACGGCGTTCGCAAGGTCCGCGTCCCCGTCCTCGGTCCAGCGGGTCCCTTCGATCGTCGAGACGGCGTCCTCGACCGCGCCGATGACGTCGTCCAGATAGGGGCCGCGCTGTTCGTCCAGCTCCTCGCGGAGGTCGTCGATCCGGTCTTCGAGCGCGTCGGTCGGATCGTCCTCGTCTTCGTCGTCCGGTTCGGGCAACTCGGCGGCGTCGAGTGCCTCGGCAGTCGCGTCCAGCGTCGCCTCGATTTCGTCGAGGTCGGCCTCGGTCTCGGCGGCCTCGAGCGACTCGGCTACCGAGTCCAAACGCGACTCGAACTCCTCGAGGTCGGTCGGTGCCGCCTCGTCCTCGTCCGGCTCGTCCCCGTTGCTCATACCCGAGTTTGTGGGTGTCTCGGGCAAGAGCGTTTCCCTTCCGGCCACCGTGGGCGCCGTCACCGCGATCGCGGATACAGCATCGGCGCGAACAATAGATACGCCAGCGCCGCCGCGAGCAGGGCTCGCGGGAACACGCGCGCGAACGCGAGCGGTGCGAGTACGGCCCCGGCCTGCACGACCCCCATCGCCAGCGCGTCCCGCTCGCTCAGCTCCGGATACTCGATCGAAGTGATCATCAGATAGACGAAGACGCCGGTCGCGCCCAGCAAGAGCGCGGGATCGGTGACGCCGGAGAGATACGCCGCCGCCAGGACCGTCGCCGCCAGTGTCGTCTGGACGCCTCGGGTGGTCCGGTCGTCCAGATCGTAGGCGGTGTACATCCCCAGCCTGACGACCGCCGCCGCGACGTACAACGCCGGAATTGCCAGCGCTGTGAGTTCCGGCACTGACAGCGTCGTGAGCTCCAGTTCCCACGACCGGCCGGCGATCGCGTAGACGAACACCGCGGGCGCGACGCCGAAGGACGCGACGTCGGCCAGCGAGTCGACGTATTCCCCGACCTGGGTACTCCCGTGAACCCGCGCGAGGACGCCGTCGAGGCCGTCGGCGATCGCCGCCAGCAGGATGAGCTGTGCCGCGAGCCCCGGATCGGTCATCGCGGCCACGGCGGCGGTAAAGCCCAGCGCCGCGTTGGCGACAGTCACGATGTCGGCCGCGCCGAGGCGACCGAGAAATCGGGGCCGGAGCTGCATACCCGTCTTCTCGCCGAGGGTCGCCTTAGTCCGTTCGGTCTCGGGGTGTTCCACCGAATGATATCAGATATCAAATGTATTCGCCCGAGGTCTCTTTACCACTGAGGCCCGACGGACGGGTATGAAGCGACGGGCGTTTCTCGCGACCGGTGCAGCGACGCTGGCCGGCGGCTGCACGGCCCTGGGGTCGGGCGGCGGTGACTACGACATCGGTATGACCTCGATGGCCTTCGAGCCGGCGACGCTCGAAGTCGAGGTCGGCACGACGGTCGTCTGGCAGAACACGAACTCCCGTGCCCACACCGTCACGGCCTACGAGGAGGGGATTCCTGATGGAGCCGAGTACTTCGCGACCGGCGGGTTCGACAGCGAGGCCGCGGCTCGCGAACAGTGGTACGAGAACGGCGACGGTAACCTCTTCGGTGGCGAGACGTTCAGCTACACGGTCGAGGTGCCCGGGACCTACGAGTATTTCTGTATTCCTCACGAGGGTGGCGGGATGGTCGGCACGATCGAAGCGATCGAGTGATAACTCGGCAATCCGGAAACAACTCGGCAATCCGTCCCTGCCGTGGTGTCACAAACAGTCGCCGAAACGCCGGTGAAAAACCGCTACTCCTCGACGTCGACGCTGGTCTCCTCTTCGGCGGCGACCTCTTCGGGTCGGGCGACCAGTCGTGCCTTCTGAATCTCGACGCGGCGCAGCGGGTAGATCGTCTTGGCCTCGTTGTAGATCGCCGAGGAGAGCCGACCCTCGACGACGGTGTCGATGAGGTCCTCGAAGGTGTGATCGACGGCGGTCTCCTCGACCATGTCGATCATCGTGCGACGGATGGCCTTCTCCTGGCTCTCGTCGGCGCTCTTGGTCGTGAGCGCGACGGGCTGGATCTGGACGCGGTAGTCGTCGGTCGTCAGGACCGTGATGAACGCCTCGATTTTCGAGGAGCCACGGCGGACGAGACTCCGCATGTAGTCGCGGGTGAGTTCGTGTTTGATGAACTCGGTGTATGCGGTGTCGCTGCCGACGTCGTTGATCTTGAAGGTCAGCTTGGTGTTGTTCTCGCTGGCGTCACTGCGGAGTTCCCCCAGCGTGGTCTCGATCTGTCGGTCGTAGAGTTGTTCGACTTCTGCTGCCGGTGTCGAACCGAGTTCCTCCCGCCCGAACTGCTCGGGGGCGAGGACGGTATACCACCGTTTCTGCTGTTTCTGCTTGGATACGGATCGTTCGCTCATATGTTAGTGTTGGTGTCGTGGTCGGTCGTACACTGTGCTGCTACGTGGAGATTGACGACGTAATCGTCCGCCGTCGAGTGCAGTCCACCCGTCGTCTCCCGCGTGATTTCCGTCTCGATTTCCTGTCCGTTGAGGTCGGTCGCCATCTCGTCGGTGTTGTCCGGCCGGACCGAGGCGGCGATCGCCTCGGGGTCGTCGTGCGTCGTCCGGACGACGAGCGTTCGCGTCACGTCTGGGTCGCTCTGACTCACGTCTGGATCGCCTCCCTGACGGCCGTGATCACGTCGGCGGTCTCAGCCTCGACGGTCGCGACCGCGCGCCGTCGCGTTCCGAACGCGGTCCCGTCGCCAAGCCGGTCGATCGTGCCCTCGAAGACAGCCGCCAGATCGACCTCGGCCTCGGGCGTCGCGGCTGCGGCGGCCCGCCCGTCGGTCAGTGCGAGTACGACTGGTTCGGGCGATCGCGCGTCCCGGAGCAGTCGCGCGACCGTCTCGACGGGCACGTCGCCGTCGTCGCGGGCGACGAACAACCCGTCGTACCGGCCGGTCGTCGCGGCCTCGATCGCGGCGTGTGCGCTCCGGGCGTGGCGTCGCCAGGCATCGAGTGCGGCCTCGCGAACGTCGTGGCCCAGCGCCAGCGCGACGGCGGTTCCGGGGTCCTCTCGGACTGTGGCTTCGAGCACGTCGGCGTAGCCGCCGACCGTCTCGAAGGGACCGCCCTCGTATGGCCGGAGCGCGGCGCCGATCGTCTCGGCGGCTCGCTCGCTCGGACTGTCGTCGAGGACGGAAAGCGCGACCATCGAGGCGACGCGTCGGTCGTAGTCGTCGGCCTCGTCGTCGATCGTCGCCAGTGTGTCGGCGACCGCTTTGGGATCGCCCGAGAACGGCGCGTGCGTCAGCGTCGTGTGTGCCAGCCCGTCCGCGAGATCGTCGGTCGGTACGGCGACGCCGGGTCGCCGTTCGAGACCGGCTCTCTCGGCGAGGTCCGCGGTCGTCGGCGCGTCGGCCATGTGGGACCCGGCCAACGCGAGCACCGGGTCGGCGCTCTCGGCGTCGAGTTCGCGTGCGGCCTCGAAGGCGGCCCCGCTGGCCGAGCCGGCACCCGACAGCGAGAGGTCGCCGTCGATTCCGGTCGGGCCGATCGCGACGGTCAGGTCAGCGTCGGTCGCGCGGTCGGCGCTCGCCCAGGGACGTGCGACGGTCACCTGGAACGGGATCGCATTCCCGTCGAGCGCGCGGGCGAGGAGCCCGGCCCCAGCCAGCGAGTCGGCGTCGGCACCGGCGACGAGCCGAACGAACTCGGCGGTCGCCAGCCTGCCGGCGATATCACTGGCCTGAGGGGCGTCCTCGCGGGAGCGACCGGTGGTGGACATCTACTCGAGGTACTCTTTGGCGACGTCGTAGCTATATGTGAACTCCTCGTCGAGTTCGTCGCCGCGGTAGTAATTGACCAGGCGACGGATCTTCGACTCGGTGTTCTGCAGGGCGCGCTTGTTCTGGTGGTCGCCGGGGTGCTCGTCCATGTGCTCGCGCAGGCGGACGGCACGCTCGAAGAGGTTGTAGAGATCTTCGGGGAGCTCGGGGTCGGCGTCGTTCTCCTCGAGGATCTCGGTGATCTTCTTGCCGGTCGCGAGCTTGACGTCCGGCACCGGCGTGCCCTGGACGCCCTCGTCGCGCAGTTTCAGCCCGATCTCGCTCGGGCTGAGGCCGTCTTCGGCCAGCTCGACGACGCGCTCTTCGATCGCGTCTTCGTCTACGTCACTCCACTCCGGGGGTTCGTCTGCCACGGGCTTGTCCGAACTGGACGAGCCGCGGCGGCGTGTGTGCATTCGTGCCATTGTTCTGATTGGAACGACACTGACCGCTTCCCGTGTGGCGTCACCATTGCTCGCGCGTCAGCAGCAGATACTGCACTCGGCGCGTGACGCCGGACACGTCCGCAATCCCGAGCCGTCCAATCGGACGGCGTGTCAGATTTGCGGTCGTGTGTTCCCGTCTCCTTCTTCGTGGGCGGCCACTAAACGGTTTCTCTTCCGTTTGCAAGTCCTTTACTCGAACATCCCGGTGGACATGTACCGTTCGCCGCTGTCCCAGAAGACCGTTACCACAAGCGGCGGGTCCTCGCTGTCGGCCGCGTCCGGATCGGCGAGCCGCTCAGCGACCTGCCGGGCGACGACGCCCATCGCGCCGGAGGACTGGCCGACGAGGATCCCCTCCTCGCGGGCGAGCCGCCGACACTCCGCCTCGGCGTCCTCGACGGCGACGGCTTCGAGTTCGTCGATCAATTCCGTATCGAGGATCTCGCTGACGAAGCCCGGCCCCATCCCCTGGAAGTCGTCGTCGCCGGCCTCGCCGGTCGCGAGCACCGCGTTCCCTTCCGGTTCGACGCCCACGATCGTCACTTCGGGGAACGCCTCGCGGAGCCGTCGACCCGTCCCGGTGATCGTCCCGCCGGTGCCGATCCCCGCGACGAAGGCGTCGACCGTCCGGTCGCCGACCTGTTCGATGATTTCCGGCCCCGTCGTCTCGTAGTGGGCCTGCGGGTTGGCCGGGTTCTCGAACTGGCGCAACTGGACCATCCCCTCTTCGCGTTCGAGGCGGTCGGCGACTTCGCGTGCGCGAGCCATGTCCCCCTCGATCAGGTGTAGATCCGCCCCGTAGGCACGCATGAGTTGCTGGCGCTCGATGGACTTGTCCTCGCTCATCACGATCGTGATATCGTAGTCCTTCGCCGCCGCGGCCATCGACAGCCCGATCCCCGTGTTGCCGCTGGTCGGCTCGACGATTCGGTCGCCGGGCCCGAGGTCACCCGCCTCCTCGGCGGCTTCGATCATGTAGGTGGCCGGGCGGTCCTTCGCGGACCCGCCGGGGTTGAACGACTCCACCTTCGCGGCGACTGTCGCACCCGCCGGCGACTCTAGTTCGACCAGGGGCGATCCCAGTGTTTCGAGGATGTTGTCTTTCACTGTCCGGATCTAGGCTCCCGGGCTTTCTTATCCTGTCGACTCTCCCAAGCGTTGCCCTGTGGAACCGTCGGCTGCGTCGAACCCGACCGCCGATAGCCGGAACGCACAAGCCCTCGACCGCCCAACCGCGTCACGATGCAGTTTCACCTCGACGGAAAACTCGTCCCCGAGGACGAGGCGACCGTCAGCGTCCGCGATCGGGGGTTCGCCTACGGCGACGGGGCTTTCGAGACGCTGCGGGCCTACGGCGGGACGGTCCTGGCGTGGGACGCCCACGCCGACCGCCTGGAGCGGACCGTCGCCGCGCTGGGCTTCGCGGAGGCGATTCCCCCGCGCGAGGACCTCCACGAACGGGTTCACGAGACGCTGGACGCGAACGATCTATCGGACGCCTACCTCAAACTCTCGATTACGCGCGGGGTCCAGCCCGGGAAGCTCACGCCCGCCGAACGGGTCGACCCGACGATCGTCGTTCAGGTATCGCCGCTCCCGCGTGGCGGCCTCGACGGCCAAGACGTCTGGGACGAGCCCGCCTCGGTTCAGACAGTGGCAACCCGTCCCGTGCCCGACGCGTCGATCCCGGCCGACGCGAAGACGCACAACTACCTCGACGGGATCCTCGCCCGACTGGAACTGCGACGGAGAGGCGGCCACCGGGCCGACGAGGCGCTCATGCGCGACGCAGGCGGTCACGTCGTCGAGGGCGCGACGAGCAACCTCTTTTTCGTCGACGACGGCGTTCTCAAGACTCCGTCGACCGACCTCCCGCTCCTGCCCGGCGTCACTCGATCGATCGTGCTCCAGCTCGCCGACGAAGAGGGCCTCCCCGTCGAGGCAGGCCGCTACACCGTCGAGGACGTGCACGGGGCCGACGAGGCGTTCCTGACGAACACGACCTGGGAACTCCGCCCGGTCGAGTCCCTCGACGACACCCCGATCGGCGACGGGCCGATGACCGCACTACTCGCTCGCCTCTACGACCAGCGGGTCGAACACCTGTGCTACTGATTCGATCTCGGCGTTTCGAACGCGCCCTCTCTGCCCTGTAGTATTGGGTGAAATACGAATTTCTACTAGGGGTGCTCGGACAGGGGATATCGCGATAAACGTGACATCCAGTGCAGTATTGAATCACCTCTGCCGACAATACCGGCCGGGCAGTCTCCCAAATCTGAATGGTCGAAAATGATTATTGTATCGTTTCCAAATGATTAAGGTTCGCGGTCACTGTTGCCAGAACATGAGTACTCACGTTGCGATTGTCGGTGCATACGGTAGTGCGGGCGGGGCGGTAGCCAAGCAACTCGCCGACGACCCGGAGGTCGAACTCACACTGATCGACGACGGTGACCCCGGCGGCGGACTCTGTATCCTCCGTGGCTGTATGCCTTCGAAGGAAGTCATCTCGGCGGCGAAACACCGGTTTGCGGCCCGGCGCGACGACCGTCTCGTCGGTGACCCCCCCGAGGTCGACCTCGAGCGGACGGTCGAGCGGAAGAACGAGCACACGTCCAACTGGGCTGGCCACCGACGGAGCGGTGTGGAGTCGCTCGCCGAGCGCGAGAACGTCGAACTCGTCCGGGAGACGGCGACGTTCGTCGACGATCGCGTGATCGAAGTCGGTGATCGGACGATCGAGCCCGATTACGTCGTGATCGCGACCGGCTCGACGCCGAACGTCCCGCCGGTCGACGGTATCGATGACGTGACTGTCAACACGAGCGCCGACGTGCTCGATGCGACCGAGTTCGGGGACTCGGCGGTCGTGCTCGGCCTGGGATACATCGGACTCGAACTTGCCCCCTACCTCAGCGAGGCTGGGGGCATGGACGTGACCGCGGTCGACATCCTCCCGGAACTGCTGCCCGAGGCGGACGACGGGTTCGGCGAGGAACTCGCCGACTACTACCGCGAGGAGTTCGACATGGACATCCTGCTCGAAGCCCAGGCGAGTCAGGTCGAGGAGACCGACGACGGCGGCGTCCGCGTCACCGTCGAGGTCGATGGCGACACTGAAGTCGTCGAAGCGGACCAACTGTTCGCGTTCACGGGTCGCAAGCCGGCGCTCGACGGCCTTGGCGTCGAGAACACGTCGCTGTCGCCCGGCGAGGACTGGGTCGGCGACACGATGCAGGCGGCCGATGACGAGCGCGTGTTCGTCGTGGGTGACGCCAACGGCCGCGAACCGATCCTGCACATCTCGAAAGAGCAGGCCGCGACGGCCGCGACGAACATCCAGGCACACCGCGAAGGTGGCGACCTCACGGAGCACGACTCCACCCATCACCACGTCATGTTCTCCGGGCTCGCCAGATTGCCGTTCGTCCGCGTCGGCCACTCCGCCGACTCCGCCGAGGCGGCCGGACTCGACTACGTCGCCGTCGACTCCCGCGCCGAGAACGACGGTGTGTTCAAGGCCAAAGACGCCTCCGAGGGCTGGGCCCGGCTGGTCGTCGCGCCCGACGGGACCGTGCTGGGCTATCAGGGGTTGCACTACCACGCCGACGCGATGGCAAAGACGATGCAACTCGCCGTCGAGATGGAACTGGACGTCCACGAGATCCCCAACCGGGCGTATCACCCCACCACGCCGGAGATCCTCGACGCGCTGTTCCGGAAAGCGACCGAGAAACTGGCCGAGCGCGAGTGACGGGCGATCGGGGTCGGCCACCCTGAGCGGTCGCTGTTCTGTTCGATCGAACCAGAACCTACTACCGACTGGTCTCCCGAGAGGGAGATATGCCAGGCGAACTGACGATCTACGAGGACCGGCTCGCTCGTCAGATGGACGCGGGCGAGTTCGTCCTCGCGGTCGTGACGGCGACGAAGCCCGACTTCTACAAGCAGGCCCCGGTCGTCACGGCCGCCCGGGACGCGGGCGTTCCGGCCTTCGTTCTCCACACGGGCCAGCACTACGACGACGTGCTCGGTCACGGTCTCGCCGAGTACGGGATCGAGGACCGCGTCGCGGTCGATCTGGCGATCCGTGGCTCGCTCTCGGAGAAGACCGCGCAGGTCCACCGACGGATCGACGAACTCACCGATACGCTCGAAGCCCAATGGCCCGACACGACGGTCCTGCCGATCGTCCACGGGGACACCCACGCCGCCGGGATCGTCCCGCAGGCGTGGTTGTTCGCCACCAACCAGGCTGTCGCCCACAACGAAGCCGGTCTGCGCGGAATGTCTCCCGACTTCGAGAACTACGAGGACGTTCCCGCGTTCGTCGACGCCCAGTGGTCCGGGGAGTGGTCGATCAACCGCGCCGAGCCGTTCCCCGAGCAGTACGACACCTTCGTCGGATCGGCGGGCTCGATCTACCACCTCGCGCCGGTCGAGCTCAACCGCGAACATCTCCAGCGCGAGGGGTATCCGGCCGCAGTCGAGGGCGACGAGCGGATCCCCGTGGTCGGCAACAGCGTCGTCGACGCCATCGAGCTGAAACGCGACGCCGACCTCGAAGAGAGCATCTTCGACATCTACCCCGTCCTCGAAGCGCGCGACGACTGGATCCGCGTCGACATCCACCGCCGGGCGAACCTCCTGCCGGAGCGCTTCCGGGCCATCGTCGAGGGTGTGATCGGACTGGTCGAGGACGGCTACAACGTCAACTTCCTCGAGCTGACCGCGACCCGGAAGGCACTGGAACACTACGGCTATCGCGACCGACTGCTCGAACTCGACGACGAGCGCGAGAACTTCCTCTTCACCGGTCTCTGGAAGAAACACGCCCATGTCTACGAGTTCCTCACGTCGGGGCAGTGTTTCGCCGAGTTCACCGACTCCGGGAGTATGCAGGAAGAGCTCAACGCAATCGACGAGGCGATCTGCCTGACGGCGAGGTTCAATACCGATCGCCCGGAGACGGTCTTCGATGCGGGGACGAACCTGCTGGTCCCGCCGGTCGACGGCGAGTACGTCCGCGAGATGATCGAGTACGTCGCCGAGACCGACGCCGTCCGCGAGGAGATCCAGACCGGGCCGACCCTCTACGGCGAGGACGTCGGCGAGTCGATCGTCGAGTTTCTACAGGAGAAACGCGAGGCGACGCCCTTCGACTGGGCCCACGAGCGCGCCGGCTTCGAGACGGGCAAGCAGGACTTCGAGTATCTCTAGTCGTTCGCGGGCGCGGCGTCAGGCCGGTATTCCCGGCTGATCGCGCGCCACTTGCCCGTCGCGAAGCGGTAGTAGTTGATCACGGCTGGAATCCCGCTCTCGGCCAAAAAGGCCAGATACAGCCCCCAGACGCCAAGCGGCGTCGTCGCGCCGAGATACGCCAGCGGGATCGCACCGGCGAACATCCCCAGGGCCTGACTGTAAAATGGCCAGCGGGTGTCGCCGGTCGCGTCGAGGGCCCCTGCGATGGTCGCCTTGACTGCCTGGGGGAGAATAGAGATGCTCGCGGCGTAGATCAGCCCGACTGCGACTGCCATCCCGGCCGGCTCGACGCCGAACAGTTGGACGAGTTGCGTCGCGAAGATCGCGGTTAGCGCCGCACCCACCGCGTAGACGGCCACGGCCAGCCGCGTGATTTCGATCCCGTAGGATTCGGCCGCGTCCTCGTTTTCGGCGCCGAGTTCCTGGCCGACCAGACTCGAGGCGGCCAGTCCGAAGCCCCAGCCGGGCGTGTTCATCAGCCCCCAGATGCGTCGGACGACGATGTACGCCGCCAGCACCGTCGGGCCGATCATACCGACGATCGCCAGCATCGGGAAGCGCGCGACTGTCCAGACGCTGTTTCGCCCGGCGACCGGCAGTCCGATCGTTACCAGATCAGTCAGCGTCTCCCGGTCGAGATACCGGCTACGAAAACTCACCGCTGCCGGGAACGCCCTGGTGCCGGGTAGGCGACGGGCGGCCAGACTGGCGGCGAAGGTGGCCGTGACGACGACGTTCGAGACGACCGTCCCGACGGCCGCGCCGACGACGCCCAGGTTCAGCCCGAAGATCAGTACGGCGTTGAGCGCGATGTTCGCAACGGCGCCGCCGGCGCGGACGACCATCGGCGTCCAGGCGTCGTCGACGCCGATGTAGACGCGACTGCCGATGAGGTTCAGGCCCGCGAAGGGCACGCCTAGCCCCAGGAGCTTGAGATAGTCGCTCCCGTACTCGATCGTCCGTGGATCGCTCGTCAGCAGGCTGATCAACTCGGTCGGGAACAGCCAGAACAGCGCCGTCACCGGGAGCGTGAAGATCACGACGAGGGCGGCGCTGGAGCGGATCGCCTGCCCCATCTGGTCGTAGCGTTCGGCACCGTACCGCTGGGAAACCAGCGCGACCGTCCCGGCAGCGACTCCGCCGCCGATCGAGAACGCCAGCCCCCAGAACGGTCCCGCGAGCCCGACGCCGTTGATGGCGAACTGCCCGAGGGCGGCCCCGACCATCGCCACGTCGACGGCGTTTTTCGACATCCGGGCGATGCCCGTGACGATTCGCGGCCACGCCAGATCGGCCGTCCGGCGCGTCCGCTCGCAGTCGACGAGTCCAAAGCGGTTCAACACAAGTCCAACGCCGATAATGATCCCCTTGATCGGATTGCGTGCGAAGCGAGCCACAGCCGTAGCTATCCGTCGCACGAGCGACTCTGGACGACTCGAGGGGGAGGACACAGGATTACGTTGGACTAGCGATTCCGCGGGTTAATCGGTTTTCATCCGCGATCTGTTCGACAAGGGATGTCACATCCGAACAGAGGACAACTACCGCCGAATTCTTTGGAGAAGTAACTAACACCATTACAGTCGCTGATACGGGCCGAGTCGGGTGCCGTCCAGCAGGTACGCCTCGCCGTCGGCCAGTCCTTCTGGCAGAAACGGCGAGAGGAAGTCCCGCCCGTCGACGTTGACCCACGTCCCGCCGGAGCGATCGTTGAACGCGGGGCAGACGACCAGTTCCGCCGATATCTCGCCCAGCTGATCGCCGTACTGCTCGCGGAACGGCTTCGGTTCGACGCGCCCCCGGAGCCAGACTCGCTCTGCGCGAGCGCCGCCGACCTCGTCTTCCAGTCGGACGACCGGGTGTTCGTGGGCGACGCAGACGATCTCGGCTTCGAGGACGGCCGGCCCGGGCCAGGTGTGACCGTGGGCGAACCCGACCGAGCCGAGCCGCGTCCCCTCGCTGTCGGTGACGGTGACGCCGCCGATATCTTCGACGATCGACTCGATCTCGCCGTCGTGGTTGCCCTTGACGATCGTGACCGGCACGTCGACGGCCTCCAGAAGCGTCTCGATTTCGCTGCGCTCCTCGCCCGTGGGTTCGCCGATCGTGGTCGCGAGATCGCCCAGCAGGACGAGTCGGTCCGGGCCAGTCTCGGCAAGCAGCGACAGGAGCCGCTCTCGCCGCTGCTCGTCGGCGGGGTCGAGTTCGACACCCTCCCGACGGAGCTGTGCCTCCAGACCGGCGTGGTAGTCCGCGACGACGAGCGCGCGCTCCGGGCCGGTGTCGGCGACCGCGGCGGGCGCGTCGGGGATCGGTTCGACGCCCATCAGATCGGTTTGAGCGTCTCGTCGTCGGGTTCGTAACACCGACCGTCCATCAGCGCGTCCTGGACGGCGTCCTCGACGGCGCCCGGATCAGCCCCCTGCTCAACGACGGCGGCGATCACCTGTTCGCGGTCCGCGCCGTCGCCGTCGTCCAGCTCCGTCATCGCGTCCATCACTGCGTCCTCCAGGTCGACCGCCTCGCTTTCGTCCGGGGACTCGCTTTCGCCTCCCTCGGTCGTGGATTCGCTTCCGGTTGCTTCCTCTGGGTCTGCCGTTTCTGTCTCGGGTTCGCTCGCTACGGTTTCCGTTGCGGACTCACTCTCCCCGGGTTCCGTTACGGTGTCCGACTCGACGGCTGGCTCCTCGGGTTCTGGGGTGTCAATACCTGCTTCGCCCGGCTCGTCGACCTCCGTCCCGCTCTGGAACTCCGTGCCGTACTCCGATTGCACTTCCTCTCGGGTCTCCTCGTCGAGGTCGAACTCCTCGGGATCGAAGTCCCCGAGCTCGTCGCCTCCGGTGTCCGCCGTCTCGCTTTCGGCGTCTGTTCCCGTCTCGCCTCCGGTGTCCGCCGTCTCGCTTTCGGCGTCCGCACTCGACTCCCTCGTGACGCCGTCCGCCGTGGCGGCTTCCCCGGCCGGCGCGGTCGTCTCTTCGCTCGATGTGGTGTCTTCGGCTGTCGCTGTGGACTCCTCGACCGTCGTGTCCGTCTGACCACCGGTGTCAGCCACTGATTCGGCCTCGTCTGCCGATTCGGTCCCGCCCCCGCTCGGCTCCGAGTCGGGCGTTCCAGCCGGCTCCGACCCCGTGGCCGTTCCGGCCCGGGAGTCGGCCGTCGCCGCGTCCGGCCGTGCCGCCGGCTCGTCCGGCTCCGGCGTGGACAGTTCGATGTTCGCGAGAGCCGACAGATCAGCTTCGCCGCTCGCGTCGGGCGCGACTGATCGGTCCGCGACCTCCTCGCGCTCGCCGGCGACCACCCGGAGCGCGTCGAGTGCCGTCTCTCGCAGCGCGTCCAGGTACTGCCCGCTCGTCCCGTAGTGTTCGATCGCCAGCGGTATCCCCGCCGCCAGTCCCTCGGGGACGCCCTGGTCGGCCAGCCGCTCCTGTAGTCCCTCACCGCCGTTGCTCTCCAGCGCGGCGGCCATCGTCCCGATCCGATCGAGCGTCCGTTCGGCCGTCCGGACCGTCCACCGGTCGCGGGTCTCGGCGTCGACCTCGTTGATGCTCTCGGGTCGGATCGACGTGTAGACCACGTCGCTGTCCTCCGGCTGGAAAGTGCGTGCCTTCCCGGCGACGGCGACGAACGTCGGCGGCTCGGTCCGTTCGAGAAACGCCTGTTCGTCGGGCTGGTACTGCCCGGCGTAGACGACAAAGGCGCCGGTCGGGTCGACGACTCGCGCGCGCAGTACGTCGTCGCTCACCTGCTGTACCTCCGTCAGGACGCCGACGACGAACAGCCGGTTGACCCGCGCACCTGTCGGCGTGATCACGTAGTTCGGGGCGCGCTCCTCGTCGCTCTCGGTGTATGAGACGTCGCTGTCCTCGAACTCGGTCGCGAACAGCCGGAACGCGGTCTCGCGACGGTTGACGGTCTCCTCGTCGGCGCTCATGCGTCCACCTCCGAGAGCAGGGCCGCGGCACGATCGGCCGGATCGTCGGTGATCGCCGCGAAGTCCGTCGCGTTCAGGTTCGCGCCGTATTCGTCGATGCTCAACGTGCCGCGAACCCGGAACGACCGTCCGACGATCGCCTCGCGGATCGCGTCCGCGACGACCTCCTTGTCCATCGCGTCGCGCGCGTGTTCGCGAGCATCGTCGACGTCGCCGCCGTAGATCTCGGCGGTGAGTTCGTCGTCGAGGATCGCCGTGACAGTGCCGGTACCGTCGTCGAGGATCGCTTTCGTCCGGAGGTCCTCGACGGGCTCGACCTGCCCGTGAGTTCGACACTGGCCGTTCTGGACGATCCGGCCACACTCCGGACACCGCTCGATCAGCCCCGAGCCGTCACGGACGGCGATCGCGTCCCCGACGATCTCGACGTCGAACATCCCGCCGGATTCGAGCGCGTCCCGGATCGACAATCGCGGCGCCGACTCGGTCGCTTCGACCGTCCGATCGAGCGTCTCGACCGTCGAGAACTCCGAGACGTTGACCGACGGTGCGCCCCGGAACTCCCGCACGTAGGTGTTTTCGATTCGAACCGACTCGCCGGTCTCGATCTCCGAATGCGGGTCCCAGTCCGTGAAGGGCAGCCGTGCCGTCTCGTCGGCGAGCACGCCGCTGAGAATCTCGGTCTCGCCGTCGCGGCCGTCGATCACCTTCCGGTCGCATTCGAGGACGGTCACTTCGGCGTTCACGCCGCGATCGCCGGGTTCGAGATCGATCAACGCCGCGTCGCCGCCGATCTCGTAGGGAACCTGGAGCGTCTCCTCGAGCTTCTCGACGCTGGTCGATTCGCCGAGGTTCAACTCGGCGCTGTCCTCCCACTCGCGAACGCCGGCGTTGCCTGCCTGGATCGTCTCTCCGGGTTCGAGATCGAAGTCCTCCCACGCGGTATAGGACAGTTTCCCCGTCTCGTCGGCGATCTCGCCCTCGAAGATCGTGTGATCGGCACCCTGATACCGGATCGACCGCTTGCCGACCGAGAGGACTCGTCCGGTGACGGTGACGTTCGAATCCTCCGGTGTGATCTCGGCCAGATCCTTGCTCTCGGGCTCGGGACCGGAGCCGTCATCCCCGTCGCCGTACTTCCGGCGGAGACTCTGCTTGGCCTCCTCCAGCGGGACGCTGTAAGACACCAGGTTCTCCAGATCGCGCTTGACCTCCGTTTTGTCTACGCCGAGGGTGGAGGCGAGTTCCTCGGCCTCGTTGTCGAGATTCATCATCGGACCTTCGACTGGCCCGCACAAAAAGGTCGCCGTCGTACCGGGAACGTCGCCAGTGAACCCTGGCTGCTACAACGGGTGTTATATGTATGTTAACATTAGACAAATACTATCATCGTGGGCGTCGTCTCTTCGAACGGAGGGCCATGACGCTCGGGATCGAGGTCGAACGGGCGGTGAACGGGGATAGGGGGATCGACCCCGAGTTGCTGGTGTACGGGTGTGAGGGCTGTGGCCGCGCGTTCGCACGCGAACACGAATCGTGTCCGGCCTGTGGTGGGGCCGTCGATAGCGTTCTGCTTTACTGATCTGAGGGGTCACGGGCCTCTGTGGTCTCTGCGTGCTGTCCGCGTTACCCGTGCGTCCGCGACCCAACACCGGCGGGTACAATTATGACGCTGCCGAAACGAATGGTCTATCATGTACGATCGAATACTCCTGCCGACCGACGGCTCCGAGGAAATGGGACCCGTCATCGAGCACGCGGTGTCGCTGGCCGATCACCACGATGCGACGCTGCACGCGCTGTACGCCCTCGATACGGCTTCTCTCAACAGTCTCCCGATGGAGACGTCCTGGGAGACGATCTCGTCACTGCTCGAAGAGGAGGGGACGAGCGCGCTCGAGGCGGTCGACGGGCACGCCAGTGATATCGACATCGAACGCGAGATCGTGGAGGGGTCGCCGAGTCGCCGGATCGTTCAGTACGCCGACGACGAGGACATGGATCTGATCGTCATGGGGACGCACGGCCGTGGCGGGATCAACCGTCTGCTGTTGGGTAGCGTCGCCGAACGCGTCGTTCGAACGTCGTCAGTGCCCGTCCTCACTGTCCGGGTCGAAACCGACGGCTGACACGCGCCCCGCTGGCCTCTCACTCCGGTGTGAGCGCCGCGGCGTCGGCACCCTCTTCCGGTTGTGTGACCCCATCGACGAGGTGCCACCGCTCGGTGTGGCTGGCAGTCTCGCCGGGATCGAGTTCGACCAGCGGCCCCAGCGTTTCCAGCTCGAGCATGAAATCGAGCATGAAGACCTCGATAGAAGCCCCCCGATCGGGATAGGTCTTCCCGGAATCGTGCTCGAAGGTCTTGATAAACGCCTGGCCGTCGTTGACGTAAGCGGTCCACCCCTCCCGTCCGTTGGCACCGATCTTCAGTTCCGGGCCGTCGGCCTGCTCGACGAGGACGTGGTCGTCGACGTACGACAACCGCTCGTCGCCGATGTCGGTACTCGGCCAGAACACCAGCGATCGGTCGGGCAGCAACTCGTCGGGGTCGCCGTCCGGGAACGGAACGACTGCCGTTCCGCCGGGTTTGCAGACGGAGATCGCCCACGGCGCGAGTTCGACGCTCCAGGCTCCCTCGTTGGTTAGCTCGTGGGTGAGCTCGACGGCGGGTTCGTCCTCGGCCATTTCGATCTCGATCGCTTTCCGGATCCCGGTCTCCGCTTCGACTGGCTGGACGAGCCGACAACCACGTTCGGTCACCTCGGCCGCGATCGGCTCGTTGTCGGGTTGATAGGTCCTCGGATCGCTTTCCGGACTGTGCCACAGGCGGTGGCCACCGTACAGCTCCCAGCCGTCGTCGCCGGTCGTACCTGTCGCGCTCTCGTCGAGAAAAAAGACGTTCTCCCCATCGGTCTGCCGGAAATCGACGATTCGCGGGCCGATGTCCGTCGTCGCGACGAGCTCGATCTGACCGTTGGTGATCCGAATACATTCCTCCCAACCTTCGTAAGTGACGCGCTCGATTTCTATCCCTGACATACTTGTTCCGGACTGCAGGGGCCGGCATTCCACGCTGGATCGATTTCCGGCACGCCGGCTGCAGCCTACTGATCTGTCGTTCGCCTGGCTCCCTGATAATATTGCCGTGCCGCTGGATCAATCGCCGTCAGCGGTTTGTGTGTCGCCGCTGCCGTGTGCTCCGGTCGACGACGGGGTTCGTGTCCCGTCTCTGTCGTTGACGTCGGGACACAGCGGTTCGAACTCGTCGAACCGCGTTCGGACGGTCTCCGCGGTCACGTCGGCTGCTGTCGAGACTTCGCGCTGACTGAGCATCGTCTTCCCCCCTTCGAGCCGTGCGACGGTGTAGACGGCCCCGGCGGCGACGCCCTTCGGGTCCCGCCCGCTGTGGAGGTTCCGCTCAGTGACGACCCCCAGCAGTTGCCGGGCCTGTCTGAGGAGTCGATCGTCTACTCCGAGCGTCGATTGCAGTCGCGGGAGGTACGCCACCGGTGATATCGGCCCGGCCGCGATCGCCAGTTCACGCTGGAGGAATCGCACGTCCCGTCTGACGCTGTTGTTCGGACATCGACTCGCGTTCGCGACTTCCGTCAGCGTCCGAACGAATCGCGCTCTCCGCGCTCCGAGATAGACCGTCGCTCCGGCGATAGACTCGTACGCGCGTCCGTATAGCAGGTTCTCCGCGAGCGCCTGCCGGAACAGCACGCTCGCGCTCTCCCGGACGGTCGTGGTCGCTTCGACCGCAGCACAGACGCGTGCGATCTCGGCGAGTCCGGGCTGGAGTGTCTGTTTGTTCGCCCCGCGAGCGGCCCGTCGCTGCTGTGTCCGCTGTCGTCCCAGCTGTCGTCGTGCCCGCGGAGAGACGGAGCTTCCACGCGCGTCCCGTCGCCGTCCGATGTACGACGAGAGGCGGCGATTCGCGTGCACTGGTGTCAGCGGCGCACCCGTGGCACGACCCCCATCGCGCGCCTGCGGCCGCGTTCGTCGCGGGCGCCGATCCGTCGGTGACGCGTCGAGGACGACCCCGCAGTCCCGACAGACGACCTCGGGCTCGCTGACGATTCGACCGCCGCATTCCGGACAGCTGCCGATCCCGCCGTCCCGCTTCGAATATGACTGTCGATACATGTGTCGTGTTCCGGCCATCGCGACCGGCCACAGTGACGGAGTGTCTACCCCAGCGTCCCACCCGGGACAGTGTCGTGTAGCCGCTCGTTTGACGACCGTTCGTCCGATGGTAGTGTGTAAGAATCGGTTAAATTTTTCGGATCATGTCCCAAACCCATTTCGGGAGAGCGGTTCCCCCAATCCATTTGGTACGTCTGATATCCACGATCCTGTCGTACTCCTGTATGGAACAATGTCACAGCCCATTTCGGCCACTGTCTTGGCGGCGAGTCAGCAGGACCTGTTCAAACACGTGCTAAACGACCCGCTCCTCGGGAGTTCGATCTACATCAATATTGCACTCGCGGGGCTAACGCTGCTGTTGTTCGCGTATATGGCACGGGACCTCGTCGACCCGCGTGCCAAATTGATCGTCGTCTCGGTGATGGGCGTCTCGGCCGTCTCGATCGCCAGCTATACCGGGCTCGCTTCGGGCCTGACGATCGGCGTCTTGCAGATGCCCGAGGGACATGCCATGTACGAGGCGACGACGGAACTGGCCCACAGCGGCGAGACCGTCGACGGAACAGTCAGCCTCTGGGGTCGGTATCTGACGTGGGCGTTCTCGACGCCGCTACTCTTGCTCGCGCTCGGCCTCATCGCGGGATCGAACCTCACGAAGATCTTCACAGCGATCGCCTTCGACGTCGGGATCATGATCACTGGCCTCGCCGCCGCGCTGACCACGTCGTCGTACCCCATGCGATGGGCCTGGTACGGCATCAGCGTCGCGTTCTTCCTCGTGGTGGTTTACATTCTGCTGTTCGAGTGGCCAGCGGACGCCAGAGAGGCGGGGACCGAGGAGATATTCAACACGCTGAAGCTCCTGACGGTCGTGCTGTGGTTCGGGTACACGATCTGGTGGGCGCTCGGCAACGAGGGGCTGGCGATCATCGAATCGGTCGGGATCACCTCCTGGGGCTACAGCGCTTTCGACATCGTCGCGAAGTACCTCTTCTCGTTCCTGGTGGTGAAGTACGTCGTCGACAACGTCGAGAAAGTCAGCGGCGGCGACGACTACGGTGCCACGATCTCCGGTCAGCCCGCTGACGACTGACTCTCCCCGCGGCTTTCGTTCGATCGGTTCGGCGTCACTGTCACAGTGGCAACAGCGCGGAAGCCCACGAGCTCAGCGGTGGGTAGCTGAAACAGGACCGCCGTTCGTCCGCCGATACAAAGATTTATATCCGTTACTCGGAAACTGAGTAACACCGATGTCGATCATTGTCACCGGCGGTGACGGCTATCTCGGATGGCCGGCCGCCCTGCGTATCGCGGACCGAACCGACGACCGTGTGGTTCTCGTGGACAACTTCGGCCGACGCGAGTGGGTCGAGGAGATCGGCTCCGTCAGCGCCGTGCCGATCGCCTCGATCGACGAGCGTATCGAGGCCGCCGAGGAGGTCCTCGGGCTGACGAATCTCTCCTTTGTCGAGGGCGATCTCACCGAGAAGTCCTTCGTCGACCAACTGCTCTCGGTCCACGAACCGGACACGATCGTCCACACGGCCGCCCAGCCCTCCGCTCCCTACAGTCAGATCAACGGCGAGCGGGCCAACTACACCCAGCACAATAACATGCAGGCGACGCGGAACCTGCTGTGGGGGCTCGAAGAGCAGGACATGACCGACACCCACTTTATCGAGACGACCACGACGGGCGTCTACGGTGCGCCCGAGTTCCCCATCCCCGAGGGCGGCGCGACAATGGAGAACCAGGGCGAGCGCGACGAGGTGCCGTTCCCGGCGATGGCCGGTTCGTGGTACCACCTCACGAAGAGCCACGACGCGGCCAACATGCGACTGGCCCACAGCCAGTTCGACATCCCGATCAGCGACGTGCGCACCGCGATCACCTACGGAACAGAGGTCGAGGAGACCCGCGCGGACCCCCGGCTGAAGACCCGCTTCGACTTCGATTACTACTTCGGCGTCGTCGCCCACCGCTTCGCCGCGCAGGCCGTCTCGGGGTATCCCGTGACGATCTACGGCAAGGGCGAGCAGCGCAAGCCGTTCATCAGTCTCGAAGACGCCGTCGAGGGGCTGGCTCGCGTCGCGCTGGTCGATCCCGACGAGCGACCGGACGATCTCACCGTCTACAACCAGGTCACTCGCGCCATCTCCATCGTCGAGGTCGGCGAGACCATCGCCGAGGTCGCCGACGACTACGATCTGGACGTCGCGGTTGAGCACTTCGAGAACCCGCGTGACGAGGACGAGACCCACAAGATGGAGATCGAGAACGACCGCTATCTCGATCTGATCGACGGGCAGGATCAGACCTTCGCGGAGGGCGTTGCGGACATCTTCGCGACGCTGACCGAACACGCCGGCCGTATCGAGTCCCACGAGGACCGGTTCCTGCCGGGCGTGCTCGAACCCGACGAGTAAGATGCACGTACTCGTCACCGGGGGCTGTGGCTACATCGGCAGCGCGCTCCTCCCGCTGTTGCAGGACGATTCGACCGTCGATGGCGTCACGGTACTGGACTCGCTGGCGAACGGATCGCCTCGCAACCTCCTGGAAGCCGAACTCGGTGACGGGCTGGCCTTCCGGCGCGGCGACGTCCGCGAATACGGCGATGTCGAGAGCGCGATGCGTGAGGCGGACACGGTGATCCACCTGGCTGCGATCACCGGCGCATCGAGCACCCACGACCGTCGCGAGGAGACCTTCGCCGTCAACCGCGACGGGACGACGAACGTCCTCACCGCCGCGGCGAAACTCGGCGTCGAGAACGTCGTCTTCGCCTCCTCGTGTAACAACTACGGGCGGACGACGGAGACGGACATCGACGAAGCGACGGAGATGGACCCGCTCAATCCCTACGCGGAGACGAAAGTCGCCTCCGAGCGGGAACTGATTGAACAGGCCCAGGAAGGCGAGTTCGACGCGACGGCCTTGCGGATGGCCACGAACTTCGGGTACTCGCCGGGCGTCCGGTTCAATCTCGTAGTCAACCTCTTCGTCTTCCGGGCGCTGACCGACCGCCCGCTGACTGTGTACGGCGACGGGACCAACTGGCGGCCGTTCATCCACGTTCGGGACGCCGCCCGGGCGTTCAAACACGCGGCGGTCTCGCCGGAGGACTGGGACCGCCGGGTCTACAACGTCGGGTCCAACGACGGCAACTACCGAATCAGCGAGATCGCCGAGGTCGTCAGCGAGGAAGTCGGTGACGTGGACATCACCTACCTCGAAGACGAACATCCCGGCCCGTCCTATCATGTCAACTTCGACCGCGTCGCCGAGACGGGATTCGAGACCGAGTGGACGCTCCGGGAGGGGGTTCGCGATCTCGCGGCGACGTTGACGGAACGACAGCGATAACCGATATGCCCCCACAGCCATAGCCATGACCGACGACTTTCACGTCGCAGTGACCGGTGGCGCGGGCTACATCGGCAGCCGTGCGATCGAGCGCCTGCAGGCGACCCATCCCGACTGGACCGTGACCGGGATCGACAACTTCTATCGCGGTGACGTTCGCCAGGTCGGCGACGTCGAGATCCAGCACGTCGACATCCGCGAGCGCGACCGCCTGGAGACCGCTCTGGATGGGGCGGACGTCGTGATCCACCTGGCGGCGGTCAGCGGGGTCGACGACTGCCGGAACAACGCGGATCTCGCCCAGGCTGTCAACGTCGATGGGACCGCCAACGTCGCGTGGTTCTGTCGGAAGCGCGGTGCGGCGATGGCCTTCCCGTTCAGTATGGCCGTGCTGGGTGATCCCGACCAGTTCCCGATCACGATCGACCAGCCCCGGGACCCGATGAACTGGTACGGCCGGACGAAGGTGCTGGGCGAACGGCTCGTCGAGACCTACGCCGACGGCGCCTTCCCGGCCCATCTGTTCATGAAGTCGAACCTCTACGGCGATCACGTCGTCGGCGACACGGTCGTCTCGAAAGGCACAGTGATAAACTTCTTCCTCGGACGGGCGATGGCCGGCGAACCGCTGACGGTCTACGAGCCGGGCAGTCAGGCCCGCAACTACATCCACGTCAAAGATGTCGCTCGCGCATACGTCCGCAGTGCCGAGCGATTCAAAGCGCAACTCACGGCGGGCGAGACCGGCGTCGAGAAATACGAGATCGCCAGCGACCAGGACCCCAGCGTGATGACCGTCGCCGAGCAGGTCCAGGCGATCGCAACGGAGTACGGCATCGACGTGGATATCGAACTCGTCGAGAATCCCCGCGCCGGCGAGGAGACGCTGGTCGAACAGTTCGACGTCGACACCGCGGCCGCCCACGAGACGCTGGGCTGGGACACCGAGTACACCGTCGAGGATGCAGTCCGAGAGCTGTTCGAGCGACGGACCGACGAGCAGTAATACCGCGACCCTGCCGTCTGGCGGACGCCCGTATCATCGATCCCGACGAGCGTCCCGTCGCCAGATCAGTACGCCTCGTCGCTGTCGTGCTCCCAGATCAGATCGAACAGCCGCTTCAGCCCGGCGACGAAACTCCCGTTGTCGGTGACGGCGGCCTGGCGCATCGAGAGCGGGATGTCCTTCTCCTCGACGAGCAAGATCGCTTTCCCCGACTCGTAATCCATACTCGGATCGGCGACCGTCCCACGGAGCGGGAGCTGTTCGTTGCTGAACCGGACCGCGACCTCGGGATAGCTATCGGTCAGTTCCTCGTATATCTCCGCCTGGATCTCGCGGTTGTCCGGCGACAGGTGCGCCGGGTCGAGCATCAACACGCGAACGTCGATCCCGCGATCGAGCGCGTCCGCAAGCGCCGGCCGGACCGAGTCCAGATAGGCGAAACTCTTCGTGAGGACGTTGACCTCGCGCTCGGCGTCGTGATACAGCTGTCGAGTCTCGGTCTCGCTGGGTTCGCCGACGTCGACGACGTGAAAGAGGTCCTCAGTGGGCGTGACGTCCTCGCTTGCCCGTTCGAACATCGGTCCGAACGTCGAGACGAACTCCGCCCGGACGTCCTCGATCTCCGTCTGAAAGGACTCGAAGTCCTGGCGCTCGTTCTCGACCGCGCGATCGAGAATCGCCTCCGGGTGTTTGGCCTGGTACTCCTTGGGCCGGCCGGGGATCACCTCGATGAAGCCCCGATCGGCCAGCTCGTCGAGCACTTCGTAGATACGCGCGCGTGGAATCCCCGTCGCTTCCGCGAGGTTGGGTGCGGTCGACCGCCCCAGAGCCAACAGCTCCCGCAGGGCTGTCGTCTCGTACTCGCGTAAATCCAAGTGTGCCAGCAGGTCCTCGGCGTCGCTCATCGTTCGCTGCTCGACTCGCGAGGGAGTTAAGCGTGTGCTTCCAGTGCGACGAATCCAGACAACGATCAGTCCCACAACGTTTATACTGGTCGGAACATATGATGTTACTAAGATCGTGAGTAACATGGATGAACCCGAGCCCCACCCCGACGATCACCTGGACGAACTGGAAGACGGTGCCGGCTGTACCGAGATCTGGGAGAAGCTGAGCGAGCAACGGGAATCCGCTGCCGATTGAATTCGCTTTTGGGTTCGCTCGTCCGGCCCATAGCCCGAAATCCCTCACTGTTGTACACGCGGCTGTGCCGGGAATTTCGGTACAGATAAACCCGTGCGTGGGAACCTACTGAGTATGAAGGTACTGGTCACGGATCCGATCTCCGACGCCGGTCTCGCGCGCTTGCGCGACGCCGGTTACGAGGTGGTGACCGATTACGACGTCGATACCGAGGGTGTCATCGAGCAGATAGCGGACGTCAACGGCCTGCTGGTCCGCGGGACGGAAATCACCCGTGAGGTGTTCGAGGCCGCGCCGAACCTGCAGATCGTCTCGCGGGCCGGCATCGGTGTCGACAACATCGACATCCCGGCCGCGACTGATCACGGTGTCATCGTCGCCAACGCGCCGCGCGGCAACGTGCGTGCGGCCGCGGAGCTGACGATCGGGCTGGCGTTCAGTGTCGCCAGTCAGGTCCCGCAGGCCCACCAGCGGCTCATCGAGGGCGAGTGGGCCAAAGACGACATCACACGCACTGAACTCGGCGGGATGACCGTCGGCATCGTCGGACTCGGCCGACTCGGCCAGGAAGTCGGCTGGCGGTTCGACAATCTCGGACTCGACGTCGTCGCCTACGACCCCTATCTGGGCGAGGATCGAGCCGACCAGATGGACGTCGAACTGCTCGAACTGGACGAGTTGCTGGAGACCGTCGACATGCTCTCGGTACAGGCCCGACTGACCGAGGAGACGCGCGGTCTCATCGGCGAGGACGAGATCGAACGGTTCGACGGTGACTTCGTCGTCCACACGTCCCGTGGCGGCATCATCGACGAGCAAGCCCTCGCGGACGCCGTCGAATCCGGGGACATCAAGGGCGCTGGTGTGGACGTCTACAGCGAGGAGCCGCCGTCCAAGGACCATCCGTTCATGACCGTCGAGGATATCATCACGACGCCACACCTCGGCGCGAAGACCCGCAACGCGCAGGTCAACGTCGCCGTCACCGCTGCCGATCAGGTCATCGACGCGCTCGAAGGCGAACTCGTGAAGAACGCGATCAACGTCCCGTCCGTCGAGGCGACGGCCTATCCCCGCATCCGGAACTACGTCGAGGTCGCCGAAACGGCGAGTCTCGTCGCGATGCGGCTGTTCGACGGCCGCGTCGAGGAGATCGAGATCACCTACGCCGGCGACATCGCCGACGAGGATCTGGATCTCGTGACCGCCGCCGTGTTCAAACCGTACGGCTGGCAGGATCAGGTCGTCAACGCACCCGCACGCATCGCCGAACGCCGCGGTATCGACGTCACCGAAAGCCGTCGGCGCGAGACCAAGGACTTCCGGAACCTGCTGTCGGTCACTGTTGGCAACGGTGCGGAGTCACTGACGGTCTCCGGGACGCTGTTTGCCGGCGAAGAGCCCCGTCTCGTCGAGATCGACGGCTACCGTGTCGATGCCGAGCCGTACGGCTACATGCTGCTGTCACGCAACCGTGACGAACCCGGTGTCATCGGTGCGATCGGTCGGATCCTCGGCGACCACAACGTCAACATCGCGAGCATGTCTAACGCCCGCGAGAGCATCGACGGTGAGGCCCTGACGGTGTACAACCTCGACGACCCCGTCGACGAGGAGACCATCTCGGACCTGCTGGCCGACGACAGGATCACGGACGTGACGCTGATCGATCTCGAACAGCGGTAATCGCGCGGTCGGACTCGTTCTCACACGACTCTCTGTACTCGATCGAGCACCGTCACGACACCGGCGTGTGGCAGCGTCAACACGGCGAGCAACACCAGGTAGACGCCGCCGACGCCAGCGAGCGACCCCGGTTCGTTCGGGACGACGACTGCGATGGCACCGAACAACGCGAGCGCGCCGACGGTCATCGGGAGCGCGTCCGTGCCAACCCGTGCGAGCAGTCGGCCGGTCGCTCCCTCGGTCAGTGCCGTCGACGCTGTCTCGTCGATCGCGACCAGTCGTGCGAGATGTCGCAGCGAGTGCCAGACTGCGAAGTAGACGCCGATCGCCAGTATCGGCGGGACTGTCGCGAAAAACGCCCACAGCAACCCCGTCTCGACGGCGTCGATCCGCCACCCGCGCCGATCGCCAGCGACGTAGTGACCGGCCAGTAGCGTCCCGACGGTCGCCAGTCCGAAGCCGACACCGACCGCGATCCGGGTCGAGGGATCGAAGGCCGGTGCGAGCCAGTGCCCTCCGCCAGGATCGAACAGCCCCACGACGGTCGTCGTCACCGAGCGATACTGCTCGGGGAACGCCAGCAGTGGCACCACCATCGGCAGTCCGCCACGGACGAGCAGCGTCAGGCGACTGACCCACGGATCCTCCAGATGGGCTGCGTCGGTCGCCAGCGCGAGATGCGCCCGATCGCCCTGCCCCCAGTGGAACCAGGTCAGCAGGACGAACCCGGCGAACGACGCCGCCGGTGCCACCAGCCATGCGATCCCGTATGCACCCGCGACGGCGAGGTACGCGACCGAGAAGACGCCGATCCCGCGGAGCGTCACCGGTTCGTCGCGCGCCCGCGGGAGCGTGAGGTGATCGAGCGCGCCGTGGGGTAGTCCCAGCAGCAGGACGGTTCCCAGTAACAACCCGTACTGGGCCGTCGTCGGCAGACGAACGCCGAGCAGGTGGACGGACCCGACCGCAGCGAGGACGATCCAGACCGGCCGGAACGTCCCCGCGGCTACCCGATCGCGAACGGGGCTGGCGAGTGCGCCGTCGGTCACGCTCGCCATCGGTCGATCACCCACGGGTACAGCACGAGCCCCTGGACGACGAACAGGGTCGTCACGAGGAAGAACAGCCCTTCCTCGATCGGGAGCCCGCCGATCGTCAGCCCGGTCGTGTACTCCCCGGCGATCGTCCAGATCCCGTACTCGATCGCGATCCGGTCGGCCACAGCGAAGTACAACGCCGGGGCGGCAACCCCGACGACGAGGAGTCGCCAGCGCGCCAGCAACTGCCGCCAGCCGACTGCCCACTGCAGGGCGAGCACGGGTGCAGCCCACGAGAGGATCGCACCCATGTAGAACGTCGCCGCGTGGGTCAACATCGCGACGCCGAGCGCGCCGACCGACAGCGCGGCGACGACCCCGCCGATCCGGTCGCGGACGGTCATCGCTACCGTCCCACGCGGTTCTCGGAACGCCTTCGAGATCAACCCGAGCCACAGCGCCGCGACGATCGGCTGCAACAGGACGAACAGGTACTCTTCGAGGGGTGCCAGCCAGATCCGTCCAGCGACAGTCCCGTCTCCGTACCACCAGACGCCGCGGTGGATCAGGTAGTTGTCCCAGGGCGTGGTGTATGCGAGCGCCAGCACGAGGATCGCGACGGTCGGGATCGCGCGCACGACCGACCGCGTTTCATCGCGAGTGCTCGCGGTCACCGACGCCAGAACGAGCAGCGGTGGGGCGACGAACACAGCGTGGAAACCGACGTACGTGAGGTCTGCCATTAGTTGGTGACCGCGGATGGTACGATTCCGGAGGGAAAACGTCTTCCGACGTTATGCAGTCGACGCCGTCGACGTGCCAGCGTCGTCGAGGACGCTGTGGCTGGCCAGCAGGACGATCCCGAACCCGACCTTCGCGGTCAGGTCGAGCACCATGAATCCGGCCGTCTCGATCGGCAGTCCGACGACAGCGAGCCCTTCGGTCCCGATCAGCCACCAGACCGGGTAGACGAACCACAGACCGACGATCATGTACCGGAGGGTGTTGAACGTGCTCTTCGTGTCACCCGACAGCTGGGCCGCTCTCTCGGAAAGCCCCTGGAACAGGTAGAAGATCAGCACCAGGAAGAAGCCGGTGCTGACGCCCCACCAGACCAGGCGGTGAGCCTCGGTGCTGAGGCCGAGCGAGTCGATCGGCGCGATCGTCAGCGTCGCGACCAGGCCGGTCAGGATCATCATGACGTCCAGCCCGACCAGCGTCGCGATGGTATTACGGTCAGCGCCCGCGAGCAACGCCAGGTCGTACAGCAACAGCGGCGTCGTCAGGACCCAGTCGGTGTATCGCGGCCAGTAAATTTTCAGCTCTTCGACGCCGTCGATGAACGGTGCGAGGTCGATCACACCGAAGCCTGTCGCCATCGCGAGATAGTTCACGAACGCGATCGCGGCGATGAACGTCGTCACGATGTAGAACTTCTGGCGGCGCGAATCCGTCACGCCCCAGCCCCGGGCGATGAAATACAGCATCCCGAGGAACATGCCTGCCGTACCGAGCCACAACCATATCGCCTCGTCGCCCGGTGTTGCACTCAGGTCGCCTAGTTGCAATACAGCTGTACCGATCGTTGCCAGCGGTTGGCTGCTCAGCAGTGCCATGGTACACCATATTCTATGTGCCGCCTCGGATTAGTGATGCAACACAACAGTTTTGGGTCGATTCATGGCTCTCTCGGTGCCGATGCTGTACTGTTCATTTGGGAAACACCTACTTCTCGGTTGTTCCGGTGCTATTGTGTGGGAATCCGGATGAGAACACAATTGATTGGGCACTTCGACCCCGCGACACGGAGGCAGCGACAGCTCGACCTGGGCGCTCTCTCGGAAAAGGTGTTCGCCGATCAGTCCGCAGTGACTTCTTCCTCGACAGTCTCCCGGTAGTGCTCGTCGATGAGGTCCTCGTCGATGCGGTTGAGTTCCTCTTTCGGGAGCATGCTGAGCAGATCCCAGCCGATGTCCAGGGTACCGCCGATATCGCGATCCGTCGTAAAGCCCTGCTGTACGAACTCCTCCTCGAAGCGGTCGGCGAAGTCCAGATACTTGTTGTCGCGTTCCGAGAGGGCTTCGCGACCGACGATGTTCACGAGGTCGCGCAGGTCCTCACCCTCCGCGTACGCAGCGTAGAGCTGATCGGATACGTCGGCGTGGTCACCGCGGGTCAGCCCCTCGCCGATCCCGTCGTCCATCAGCCGCGAGAGGCTGGGCAGGACGTTGATCGGCGGCTGGATACCCTGACTGTTGAGGTCCGGGTCGATGATGATCTGGCCCTCGGTGATGTAGCCGGTCAGGTCCGGGATCGGGTGGGTGATGTCGTCGGAAGGCATCGTCAGGATCGGGATCTGTGTGATCGATCCGTCCACGCCCTTGATCCGCCCGGCACGCTCGTAGATCTGGGCCAGGTCGGTGTACATGTACCCGGGGTACCCACGGCGACCCGGAACCTCCTCGCGGGCGGCCCCGATCTCGCGCAGCGCCTCACAGTAGTTGGTCATGTCCGTCAGGATCGTCAGGACGTGATACCCCTTCTCGAAGGCCAGGTATTCGGCGGTCGTCAGCGCCAGCCGCGGGGTCAGCGTCCGCTCGGTCGCGGGGTCGTCGGCGAGGTTCATGAAGACGACGCTGCGTTCGAGCGCGCCCGTGCGCTCGAAGTCGTCCATGAACTCGTTGGCCTCCTCCTGGGTAATCCCCATCGCGCCGAATATCACCGCGAACTCCGACTCGCCGCCCTCTTTCTCCTCTTCGGGGACGCTCGCCTGGCGTGCGATCTGCAGCGCCAGATCGTTGTGGGGCTGGCCCGAACTGGAGAAGATCGGGAGCTTCTGACCGCGGACGAGCGTGTTCATGCCGTCGATGGCCGAGACGCCCGTCTGGATGAACTCCGCGGGGTACTCCCGCGAATAGGGATTGATCGCCTCGCCGACGATGTCTTCACGCTTGTCCGGCTCGATTTCGGGACCGCCGTCGATCGGTCGGCCCGATCCGTCCAGCACGCGACCGAGCAGGTCCTCGGTCAGCTTCATCTTCATCGTCTCGCCGAGGAACCGTACCGACGAGTTCCGGTCGATGCCCCCGGTGCCTTCGAAAACCTGGATCGCGACGTGGTCGCTCGTCGATTCGAGCACCTGTCCACGGCGGGTCTCGCCGTCCGGCGTCTCGATCTCGACGATCTCGTCGTATCCGACGGGCTCGTCGACCTCGGCGAACACCAGCGGTCCGCTGATTTCCGTGATCGTCTTGTATTCTTTCTGCATGGTTAGTACATCTCCCGGAGTTCGCTCGCGATATCCGCTTCCAGTTCGTCGACGAACTCGTTGTAGTCTTCCTGCACGCCGATACGGTTCAGCCGCGGCAGTGACTCTATGTCGGTGATCTCTTCGACCGGTACGCCCGCATCGAGCGCGTCGAAGGCCTCGTCGTTGAACGTCTTGATCGCCCCGAGGATCCGGTAGGTCTTCTCCGGTGAGCAGTAGGTGTCGACGTCGTGGAACGCGTTTTGCTGGAGCCACGCCTCACGCAGATAGCGTGCGACTTCCAGGGTCAGCTGCTGGTCGTTCGGCAGGGCGTCCTTGCCGACCAGCTGGACAATCTCCTGGAGCTCGGACTCCTCGTCGAGCGTGTCGATCGCCCACTGACGCTGCTCGGACCAGTCCGACTCGACGTTCTCCTCGAACCACGGATCGAGCTGGTCGCGATACAGCGAATAGGACTCGTCCCAGTTGATCGCCGGGAAGTGTCGTCGTTCCGCGAGGTCCGCGTCCAGCGCCCAGAACGTCTTGACGATCCGTAGCGTGTTCTGGGTGACCGGCTCCGAGAAGTCACCTCCGGGTGGGCTGACTGCACCGATGACCGAGATCGATCCCTCGGTACCGTTGACGTTCTCGAAGTAGCCGGCTCGCTCGTAGAACTCCGCCAGTCGTGCGGCCAGATAGGCGGGATACCCCTCTTCGCCGGGCATCTCCTCGAGTCGCGAGGAGATCTCCCGCATCGCTTCGGCCCACCGCGAGGTGGAGTCGGCCATCAGCGCGACGTTGTAGCCCATGTCGCGGAAGTACTCCGCGATGGTGATCCCGGTGTACACCGACGATTCCCGCGCTGCGACGGGCATGTTCGACGTGTTTGCGATCAGCGTCGTCCGATCCATCAGCGGGTTGCCCGTCGTCGGATCTTCCAGCTCCGGGAAGTCCTCGATGACTTCGGTCATCTCGTTGCCGCGCTCACCACAGCCGACGTAGACGACGATGTCCGCGTCAGCCCACTTGGCGAGCTGGTGCTGGGTCACCGTCTTCCCCGATCCGAACGGGCCCGGAATCGCGGCCGTCCCACCTTTCGCGATGGGGAACAGCCCGTCGAGAATCCGCTGGCCCGAGACCAGCGGTTCGGTCGGCGTCTGTTTCTCGCTGGCCGGACGCTGCTGGCGCACCGGCCACTCCTGGTGCATCGTGATCTCTTCGCCGTTGTCCAGTTCGACGACCGTCTCCTCGACGGTGAAGTTTCCGGACTCGGCTTCGACGACTTCGCCGCCCTCGTAATCAGGCGGCACCATCACCTTGTGGTCGATCGTCTGTGTCTCGGGGACGACCCCGACGATGTCACCGCCTTCGACAGTATCGCCTTCCTCGACCTCCGGGTTGAACTCCCAGACGGTCTCCATGTCGATCCCCGGGGCGTCGACCCCGCGATCGAGGAACGCGCTGTTCATCTTCTCTTCGAGGACCTGTAGCGGGCGCTGGACACCGTCGTAGATCGAATCCAGCATCCCGGGACCGAGGTCGACCGTCAGCGGTCGTCCGGTCGTTTCGACAGGCTCGCCCGACGACACGCCGGACGTCTCCTCGTACACCTGGATCGTCGTCACGTCGCCTTCGATCTCGATCACTTCGCCCATCAGCCCTTCGTGACCGACGTATACCACGTCGTTCATCCGGGCGTCGAGGTCCGCCGTGACGACGGGGCCCGATACGCTCTTGATGACGCCGTCTTCACGGACGTCGGATGTCTGTGCTTGACTCATAGTTGCTGTTCGTCTTCCTCCATCAGGTCGATACCGATCGCTCGTTTGATCTGTTCGCGCAAGTTCCCGCTCTCGGTCCCGCCGCCGAGCGTCACCAGCACGGGATCGACGCTCTGCTGTACCGTCTCGCGGACGCCCCGGGAGAGGTACTGCAGGTCGTCGTCGTGCATCACGAGAATGCCGATGTCGTCGCTCGTGAGCAACTCCTTGACAGTCTCGTCAAGTTCCGCTTCCATCTCGTCGTCGGGGATGTTGATCGCCCTTCGGACGCCTGCCAGGCGAAACCCGGTCGTGAAGTCCGGCGTTCCGACCACGGCGATTTCCTTACTCATAGCGTGACCAGCTCCGTTTCGATCTCCTCGGGCGAGAGGTCGGCCTCCCGGCCGCGTGCGATTGCACGGATGTTGTCCACCTCTCGCTCCTTGGCGAGGATGTACGACAGGACCGAACACACCGACGGCGGGTACCGGTTCGCGAGTCGGTCGGCGAACGCCAGCAACGCGGCGTCGAGCACGTTCTCGAAGCGAACGATGTCGTCGCTCTCCTCGAGTTCGGTCAGTGCCACGGCGAGGTCGTCACCGTAGATACTCTCCCGGACGTGCTCGACGAGTTGATCGCGATTGCCGACCAGCTGGCGCAGTTCCTCGGCGTCGAAGAGCCGTCCGCCGTCGATGAAGTACGCGGCGGGATCCATGTCCGCACCGCTGCGAGCCAGCCGCAGGGCGTTGCGGACGTTGCTGAAGTCGATCTCCGCGGTGATGAACTCGATGTACAGTTGCGTCGCCCTGTCGGCCTGCACGCGGGACGGCAACCCTTCGTCGATATCCTCGAAAAAGACCCGATCGACCGCGTTTTCCAGCGGCACGAGCAGGTCCGTCTCCTCGTAATCGTCGTACGCCTCACGTAGGGCATCCGCGAAGATCGTCTGATCGAGTGCTTCGACCGCACTCTCGATCGACTCGGCTCTTGCCAGCTGCTCCAGCAGGGCGTCGTCGAACTCGCCCGCCCGGATATAGTCGGATTCGATGGCTTCGGTACCGGCCTCGGAGTAGATCCCTCGCAGCGCCGTCTTGACGTTCCAGGCGTCGAACTTCCGGAGGTACCGGGCGATGTAGTCGTACGCCTCTCCGGTCGCCCACCGCAAGAGATCGTTGAAGTGCTTCGCGAGGTTGCGATTGAGCGCGTACTCGATGAGATTGACCCCGGAAAAGCGAGCGCCGAGCGCGTTCATCTCTCGGCCGTACTCGGTTTCCTCCATGAACCGGGCGATTTCGCCGGTCCCCATCCGGACGAGTTTCCGGTAGTCGTCCTCGTCGAACAGCGACGCACGCCGGGCGCTGACCCGGGCGGTCACGTATTCGTAGTTGCTCGCTTCTTCGGCCGAACTGCCGTACTGTGCGCTCATTGCTCCTCGAACAGTTCGTCACTGATTTCGCGAAGCGATTCCTGCCAGACGTCCTCGAGGACCGAATCGAACGTGTTGTTGACCCGGACCCGGGACGAGTCGCTCTCGACGACCACGCCGCCGAGGCAGTCGATTTCCCCGCCGTACTCGAAGCCGTCGTACTCCTCGAGGATCGACGTCAGCAACTCCTCGTCGTCGCTGCGGCCGTACACCTCGGCCGCCTCGACGTCCTCGAACTCCGTGCTCGCCGCATCGAGCAACTCGCGGGTCAACTCCTCTCGCGTCTCCGCGTCGAGGTCGACGAGTGCGGTTTCGACCTGCTCGCGAACCCGCTCGAGGAGCTGACGACGGGCCGCCAGCCGCGTCTGCTTGGCCTCGAGGTTCCCACTCGAGAGGCGCTGCTCGCGCTCTTGTTCGATCTGTCGCTCGACCTCGCGCTCTTTCTGTTGGCGGATCCGCTCGGCTTCCTGCTCTGCCTCCTGGATGATCTCGTCGGCCTGCTCCTCGGCGTCGGAGCGTATTTCCTCCGCACGTGCGCGAGCCTGCTCTTTGATGTCTTCTGTTACGCTGTCGAGACTCATGAATGGTCAGACTGTGTTACAGCGTGAGGAACACGACGACCAGCGCGAGAATGACGAGCGTTTCCGGGATGACCGTGAGGATCAGCCCACGACCGAACATGTCGTCGTCCTCGGCGACTGCGCCCACGGCTGCGGCACCGATCCCACGCTCCGCGTATCCTGCACCGAACGCGGCCAGCCCGACCGCGAGGGCAGCCATCCCGAGCGAGAAGTGGTTCTCGGGAATCGCCGGCGCTGCGGCAGTTGCGTTCTCCTGCAGTACAACAAACAGTGGTGCGAGTAGTTCTGGAATCATAAGTATGCCTGTCGCGATTCTCGTGTTTCCGGACGGTTGCTAGTCGCAACAGCGACCCTATAAAACTTCCCAAAAGCGTTCGATCTGTCCGGTTTCTTTCGATATCGTGCCGTCCCAAGACCGCAAGATTGCGGCGGGGTTCCGGGAACTCAGTTTCAGGCGACTACTCCTCGACTGTGTAGTTTCGCTCGTATCCGAACGGGTTGTAGACCGTCCCGCCGCCGTCGTAGAACTTCCCGAAGAACTCGACGTATTCGAGACGCACTGCCTGTAGCCCCGCGCTGGAGATCCCCAGCACGAGCACCAGCAGGTGGCCGAGCAGGAGGACGACGATCCCGGCCAATCCACCGAGGATCAACTCGGCCGGCCCGGTGCCGTTGACCAGGCCGCCGAAGACGACTTCGCCGTGCGCTTCAGGATCGAAGAACAGGAAGTGGAACTCCCCTTCCTCGGTCAGCGTCGCACCGAACACGAGCAGGTTTACCGCTAGGGCCATGCCGGCTTTCGCCAGCACGACCGCGGCCAGTCGGGTGTAGGAGACGACGTGGCCGAACGTCTGGGTAATGCTCTCGATAATTACGATTCCGCCTTCGGCCTTGAATCCGAGGGCGAGCCCGACGCCCAGCAGCGCGAGCCCGACGGTGCCGACGATCGGCGGGAAGCCGGTGAATCCGAGCTCAATCGCGGTCATGTTTGACTCGACGGTGACCGTCTCCGGGAGGAAGGTCAGCGTCGTCCCTTCCTCTGCGAAGACGTAGAACATGAAGTCCGGTTTCGGTGCGGGCACTTGTTTGCTGAACACCCACAGCCAGAGCCCGACAGTCATCATGATCCAGGAGCCGCTCTCGACGAACGCCTCCGTGACACCGTGGTGTAGCTTGTTGACGAAGTCGAACAGCCGGCCGACGACGAGGTGGAGAACGCCGACGACGATACTCAACAGCAGCCACGCCTGGGCGTAAGCGATGTAGTACGGCTGCAGGCCCTTGTGGATCGGCGGATGGCCGTTCCAGACGAACTCGCCGAGCCAGTGGAGGCCGAATATCTCACCGTACAGGACGCCGAACAGCGCGGTGAAGCCGCCGGCCCACAGCGCGATGCCGCCGAGACTCGCCAGCACGTCGCTGTCGACGTTTTTCATGAGCCAGTAGCCCATCCCCATATAGAGGAGCCCGTACCCGAGATCCCCGATCATGAACCCGAAGAAGGCCGGGAACGTCAGGAACAGGACGATCGTCGGATCGAGTTCCGTGTATTTGGGCCGATTGATCACTTCGACCAGTGCCTCGAACGGCTTGACGCCGTCCGGATTGTCCTGGACTGTCGGCGGCTTGTCCTCGGACAGGGGGACGTATCCACCGTCGGCGGCAGTCTCCTCGCTGTCCTGTGTGCGTTCTCTCGCGACCGGGCCGTCCGTCCGGTCCGGCTCGCGGTCGGTCACTGTGGATCCGCCGGAGCCGCCCTCGACCGACTCGGTCTCTTCGGGATGTCCGTCTTCGTCGTACGTCGCCTGTTCGAGTTCCTCGATCTCGACCTTGCCGTCCGCGGCCGTCTCGACGGCTTCTTTGAGCGTGTCGATCTCTTCGGTCGGGACCCATCCCTCGGCGACGAACGCGTTGTCGCTCGTCGCGAAGGACAGCGGTGCTTCGCGCTTCTGGACGGCGATGGTCAGCTTCTCCTCGGCGGCCAGCAGGAACCCGCTGACTTCCAGTCGCAGGTCGTCGAGTTCGTCTTCGACGGTGTCGAGCTTCGACTCGAGCTGCTGTTTGCGATGCCGACGGTCCTTGAGATACTCGGCCGGGTCCCCAGTACCGTCCGGGATCGCAACCTCGCTGAACGTCGCGCTGACGAGCGCGTCTTCGAGCACGCCCGGATCGTCGACGTATGCGAACACAGCGATCGCTTCACCCTCCGAAGCCACGTCGAAGGTCTCTATCTCGCTCGCGTCGAGCTCCGCCGTCACGTCGGCCGGGTCGCCCTCGCCGACGGCGACTTCGAGACTATCGTAGCCGCCGAGCAGATCGAGGTCGATCCCCAACTGGACGAACAGCTCCAGTTGTTCGATGTCTTCCTCGACCGATCGCAACTCGCTCCGGAGCTCCTCTCGTCGATCGTCGAGAGCGTTGACCTCCTGGCGAACATCCTCGAGTTCGTCGTCGAGGTCCTCGTCGGTGACGACGTGCGTCGGCCCCTCGTAGCCGTTCTCGATTCCGAGAGTACTTTTCAGCGCCCGGACGGTCACGAGCTTCTCGGAGTACTCGTCGGCGCCCTCGAGCGGATTGCCGGGTTCGAATCCCTCGATCTCGTTGGTGTAGTCGCTGAGGTGCACCAGATCGAGGCCGTGGACGGCTTCGATCACGTCGTTCATCACGCGTTTCGAGCCGGTCATCGAGACCCGACTCATCCGCTCAGGCCTGAGCATGTACCTCCTCCTCGAACAGCGACACGACGTGCTCGACGACCTCGTCGAGCCGCTGTTCGGCGCGCTCCTCGAGGCGTTCGCTCTCCTGTTCGCCCTCCTCGACGATCCGCTCGCGCTCGGCTGTGATCTCCTCGCGGGCCTCTTCGAGGCGTTCGTCGGCCATCTCCTCGGCCTCGCGTTCGGCCTCGCTACGGATCTGTTCGGCGCGTTCGCGCGCCTCTTCGATCCGTTCCTCGCGCTCGGCCTCGGCGTTGGCGACGATGTCTTCCGCCTCTTTTTCGGCCGCTTTGATATCCCTGAGAACCTGTTCCCGTGGCATTGTCTAGTCGTATGCCAGTTGTGAGACCGCCTATTTGGTAGTTGCGAAGTCCGCAGTCGAATCCGGGAGATTATGATGGCCTGGTTCTAACGTGTCTCCGATGGGCGTTCTCGAACACAAGGGCCGAGCACGGGTCTTCTACAAGTATCTCTCGCAGGTCTACGACCGGATCAACCCCTTCATCTGGAACGAGGAGATGCGCGATGAGGCCATCGGCTGGCTCGAACTGGATGGCGGCGAGCGCGTGCTCGACGTCGGCTGTGGCACCGGTTTCGCCACGGAGGGCCTGCTCCAGCACGTCGAGACCGTCTACGGCCTCGACCAGAGCTCGCACCAACTGGAGAAAGCCTACGCGAAGTTCGGCCGTAGCGGCCCCGTTCGGTTCACCCGCGGTGACGCCGAACGGCTCCCCTATCAGGACGACACCTTCGATGTCGTCTGGTCGTCCGGCTCGATCGAGTACTGGCCTAACCCGGTCGACGCTCTCGAGGAGTGTCGACGCGTCGTCAAGCCCGGCGGCAAAGTGCTGATCGTCGGCCCGGACTATCCCGCGAATACCGTCTTCCAGAAGATCGCCGACGCGATCATGCTGTTCTACGACGAGGACGAGGCCGACCGGATGTTCCGGGAAGCCGGCTTCGAGGAGTTCGAGCATCATATTCAGCAGGCACGACCGGGAAGCCCGCGCGCGATTACGACTGTTGCGGAAGTACACGAAGAGTGAGCATACGCCGAGCGGAGCGAGGCGTTTCACCGCGGCGACTGTAAGGAGCCGCGGCCTTTTTTGGTCCAGCTTTTTCGAGGAGTGGTTCGCTTGCGAACCCGACGATGAAAAAGGTGGTCTGTCATAGACGGACGAGCGGCGAACGGCGGCTGACGGTTTCAAGACTGTCGAGGCGAAATCTTTTTGGCCGTGCTGAATGACTGTTCAGTTAGCACCTGGTTAGCGATGGCATCCGTATTCACCGACGACCACGCGTTGATTGCGCTCCTCGCGGAGTCGATCGAGGCGGATCTCTCCGCCGCTGATCGGCTCACCGACCTGCTGTCCCGATCGGTCCCGTGGCAGTTCCCGGGGCGCTTGCTTGAGGTGCTGGCCGCTCACGTGGCCTCCGTGTCCGACGCGCAACTCCGTCACGGCGTTCTCGCCGTGGAGTATTCGGCCCTCCACCAGTATCTGCACGCGATCGCGCTGGCGGACGATGCCCTGATCGAACCGGCGTCGTCGTCGGCGTATGCGACCGACACCGTCGCTGCGATCCTCGACGGTGATCTCCTGCAGGCACGCGCGTTCTCGTCTCTCGACGGGGCAGTCGAGGGATCCACGTCGCTTGCCGATGCCTATCGGCAGTTCTCGGACGGTTCCGTGTCCGCCTACGAGCGAACTGCCGCGGCTGGGGCGTTCTCGACCGAAAACCGGTCCGAACCACGTCATCCGTCGCCCGATCGCTCTCCCCGGACGCCCGAACTCGCTCCACTGGCGGGCGTCGCCGGAGCGCTCGCCGGACGCATGCGGTCGCTCCCCGAGTCCCAGGTCCGTTCGCTCAAGCGCGCGGCGGTCGAGCTCGGTCGAGCCGTCCCGATCCAGACACCGACCGGCCGGCAACCGCCGGTGACGACCCGGGTCGACAGCCCGCTCGAGACGATCTCGACGCTCGTCGGTGCGTCCACGGCAGCAGACGTCGAGAGACTTGTCGATGCCGAACGGAACGTCTCATACAGATTATTGTAACGATTTACCGATCCAGTCGCCCGACGTAGGACGGCCGGTACGGCACAGACGTACAATAATCCGTATCAGGCGGGCTCCTCGCTCGGCGTTGATCAGGCTGCGTTCGTCTCGAGCTGTGCGACGGTCCCCTGGTCGGTCGAAATCGTAACGGACACGGTCGCACCGGGGTCGAGGAGCGGCGCGTTGGTGCTCGCAAGACTCACGCTCGCGCTCTCACCGGCCGTCCACATTGGATCGGCGGCCGGATTGAACGGGCCCGTCGGCCCGCTCGCGAAGCCGTCAGCGGCGAAAAACGGGATCGGAGGCTGCTGTGCGAGCGGCTGTCCGTCGATTTCGATCCGGAATGTCAGCTCTTCGGTCGATACTGTGTCTCCGCCGTCGTGCGTGATCGTGATCCGGTCGGCATCCGCCTCGGCACTGACTGTGAAGTGTACGCGTGGTGTCGACTCCGTCGTGTCGGACCCAAAAGCGACGGCACCGCCGATGCCGGCCAGCACGACGGTCACGACCACGAGCAATACCGTACCCACGACGGGTGACAGCCCACGGGACACGCCCCTCGGTGGGCCGGACTCGTATTTGAACCCCCGGCTCGCATCGTCGCTTGGCTAGCCCGGTATCGCGCGGTCAGGGATCGTGACCGTGAACGTCTCTCCCTCGGAAGGTACGACTTCTACCGTGGTCGTCCCGCGGGTATCCAGTGTCCACAGGAGGCCGTCGTCGCCGGTCTCACCGACCCGTCTCCCGTCGATCTCGACCGTCGCGTTGGCACCGTTGTTGGTCGTCAATCGCGTGAGTGACACCTCGATCGGGCCGGTGTCGTGGGTCGCGTTGACCGTTAGCGCGAACCGTCCAGTACTGTTCGTGTACGTCTCCGAGACCGTCATCGTCGACAGATCCCGAATCTGTTCTTCTTTGAACACGTCGGTCGTCGACGTGTCGAGATACGTGGTCAGTTCACCCTGCGTGTGTGAGATATCGACGCTGAAGACCGACGTGTTCCCGAACGAATCCGGGCGAGGTGACCGCTTCCGGTTCTCCGCGGCCATCGCCCACGGGTACAGTTCGCTCGCCCGATCGACCACCTCGCTGGCTGTTCGGAGTTGCGGTTCGCCGCTCCCGAGGACCGGGCTCGCAGTGAACCCCTCCCGGACGTATCGGTCGTTGACGATCGTCGCAACGACGATCCCCTGTTCGCCGGTCTCGATATACGTGAGCCGCGATCGGCCCGACCCGGCGATCGCCGGCTGGAACTCGACCTCGCGGATCAGGCCGCTGTTCGTGAGTAACGCACCCTCGTAGCCCCGCAGTTTCGTTTCGAGATCGGGCGGCAGCGAGTAATCGATCGTCGATTCGTCCATCGTGATCACCGTGTCGGCCGTCGCTTCGATCCCCTCGGCAGTCGCGTCGACATGGGCCAGCGTCGCGATAAATTCGTTCGGTGTCAACTCGCCGTCGTTGTACTGTTCGAGTGCTCGCTGTTGGCGCTGATGTAACGCCTGCGTCTTGTTGTCCAGTCGTGCGGCGAGGGTACGCGCGGCGGCCGTCCGCTCGGCCTCGGTCTCCGCGCGCTCGAAGCGCACCCGGAACGACTCGATCGCGTAGTCCAGTGCCAGCCGATCGCTGTCGATCCGCGTGGCGGCCGTCACGTCGACGGACGCCCGATGTCGCCCCGAGGTTCGGAGATTCTCGTCGGACACTTGCAGGTAGTTGGCCGTCCCGTTCACCTGCGCGAGGGCCGGTTTCGGGGTATCCGTGTCGATCGTCTGTGTCTCCCCGGGCGCGCCGGCCGGACCGACGAGTCCGGCGGTGACACCGACGCCGATCACCGCGAAGAGCCCGATCGCGAGGAGTGTTATCCGACCGGTGGAGGGGGGTGACATCGGTCTACCGGAGGGTACAGCGGGTATGCGGAAAAATCCATCTACTCCTGTCTGCACAGAGAATCCCGTCTTGAACAGCTATACCTTCCGAGGAACGCCGCTACCGCCTGATTTAGTGATAGAAAGGGTTTTCCCCCAGGGGCAAGCATCCACCAGTACACAATGCCCGCGTGGCCCCGTGCCCTCTTCGCCATCGCGCTTGTCGTTTCCCTCCTCGTGGCCGGCGTTGCCCCCCTGGGTGCGCTCCCTCCCGGTGAGTCGGCGGGTACCGGCCCGTCAGCTGCCGGGACCGGTCAGATAACGTCGGTCGCCGAACCGGATCTCGCTGTCGATACGACTTACCGGATCGACGTTCAGTCGGGCGGAGATGCCCGGTGGACCGTCAATCGGACGTTCCGGTTCGACGACGAGAGCGACCGCGCCGGGTTCGAGGAACTCGCCGAGCAGTTCGCTGACGGCACGGGTCCGGAGCGGACGGTCTCCGCGTTCGAGGGGGCAAGCGAGCTGGCCAGTGAGACGACCGGTCGTTCGATGGGGATCACGAACGTCACGCGCTCGACGCGTGTCGGCGCCGACAGCGGGTCGCTGGTACTGTCCTTCCGGTGGACGAACTTCTCCCGCCAGGAGGACGGACGGATCCACGTCGGCGACGTCTTCCGGACGGAGCCGCGCTGGCTCTCCAATATCAGCGACGGGGAGCGGCTGATCATCACTCGCCCCGACGGTTACCAGTTCTACAACGTCAGCACGAACGTGCAGAACCGGGTCCTGCTGTGGAACGGCCCGCATACCTTCGGGACGGGCCGACCGTACGCGGTTTTCGATCCGATTTCGTCGCCGCCCCCGTCACAGGACACGACGACAGTGCAGTCTGGTGATACCCCGGCTGGCACTGCTCTCGGCGCTATCCTGGCTCTCGCTGTCCTCGCCGGCGTCGGCTACGCTGTCTACACCGGTCGCCTCGACCGGCCGACGGAATCCGGATCGGACACGCCTATATCGGCCGAGGGCGATGCTGACACGGCGACCACGGCTGATAGTGACGAGGAGTCGGCTGAGACGCCCGCGGCTGACGATGGCGCGGGCGAGACAGTAGCTGCGACTGCTGGTGGGGCGGCTGCTGGAGTAGACGACCCGGACGACGATGCGGACGAACAAGCGACGACCGATCAACCGTCCGACGATGGGACCGACGGGGACGACGTCGACGAAGCGCTGCTCAGCGACGCGGAACGCGTCGAACGGCTCCTCGAGCGAAACGACGGTCGGATGAAACAGGCTCGCATCGTCGAGGAGACCGGGTGGTCGAACGCGAAAGTGTCCCAGCTCCTTTCGTCGATGGCCGAAGAGGGACAGATCGAGAAACTCCGCATCGGTCGGGAGAACCTCATTTCCTTCCCCGAAGAGGGTCCCGACCAGTAGCCTCGGTGTCCGACGTTCGGCCCGGCAAACGGGTTCGCTTCTTGTGGCGCCCGGCTGTCTGCCAAACGTTTACCCTGTTCGGGCCGTCAGCACTTCCCGATGAAGATTCTCGTTACGGTTACGGAGGCGGCGACCGTCGACACCGTCTTCGAAATCGACGGTCTGGATATCGACGATCGATACCTCTCGACGGACCTCAACGAGTGGGACGCCTACGCGCTCGAAGAAGCAGTTCAGCTCGCCGAAGCGGAAGGCGGAGAGGTAGTCACCGTCACGATCGGCTCCGACGGTGTCGAAGAGACGATCAGACAGGCGCTGGCGAAAGGCGCGGATCGGGCGATCCGTGTCTGGGACGAACGGCTGGCGGCGCTTTCCGTACTCGACCCGCTGACGAAAGCGGCGGTACTTGAGGCGGTCGTCGCCGACGAACAGCCGGATCTCGTCTTTACTGGCGTGCAGTCCGCCGACGATTCCTTCGGCGCGACCGGCGTCGCGCTCGCGTCGCGACTGGACTGGGCCTGGGGGACGATCGTCAACGATCTCCAACTGGACTCGACGGTCGCACACGTCACCCGCGAGCTCGAAGGGAACCTCGAGGAGTTGACCGACATCCAGCGACCGGCAGTGTTGACCATCCAGACCGGGATCAACGAGCCGCGGTTCGCCAGCCTGCGGGACATCACGCGGGCCCAGCAGGCGGATATCGCCGTCGAGTCGTTCGCCGAGCTGGGTCTCGACGACGATGCGGTCGTCCCGTCGATCGAACGGACCGATCTCTACGAGCCGGACACCGACGGCGAGGCGACGATCTTCGAGGGGAGTCCCGACGAGACGGCCGCCGAACTCGCAGCCGTCGTCGAAGAGACGGGGGTGACGCGATGACGGTACTGGCTGTCGCCGAGCACCGACGCGGCGAGTTGCGCCCGGTCAGCCTGGAACTGCTTTCGGCGGGCCGCGAACTCGCCGACGCCACCGACGGGGACCTGCACGCCGCTGTCGTCAGCGGCGACGTCGAGAGCCACGCCGACCGGCTGAACCGCGAGGGCGTCGACACGATACACGCGGTCGCCGACGGTGAGGAGTTCAACCACGACGTTTACACCCAGGCGGTCACACAGCTCGCCGAGACTGTCGAGCCGACCGTCCTGCTCGCCCCGGATACGGCCAACGGCCTCGACTACGCGCCTGCTGTCGCCGAGCGACTCGGCGCGCCGCTGTTGACTGACGCGCTCGATCTCTCCTACGACGAACGCCTGACGGTCACCCGCGAACGGTACGAGGGAAAAGTCGAGACGACGCTCGACATCGACGCACCGCAGGCGGTCGTGACGCTCCGCCCCGGGGCGTGGCCGCGCGCCGACGGGACCGGCGACGCCGAGATCACGGCCTTCGACGCCGTGATCGACGAATCGCTCGTTCGATCGGATGTCACGGGATACCAGGAGATCGGCGGCGAGGTCGACGTCGCCGCGGCCGACGTGCTGGTCGCCGTCGGCCGCGGCATCGAATCCGAGGACAACCTGGATATCATTCGCGATCTCGCTGACGCCTTGGACGCGACCATCGCGGCCTCCCGGCCTGTCATCGACAACGGGTGGCTGCCCGCGGACCGGCAGGTCGGCCAGAGCGGCAAGACTGTCTCTCCGGAACTGTACGTCGCGGTCGGCATCTCCGGGACCGTCCAGCACGTCTCTGGTGTCCGCGCGGAGACGTTCGTCGCGATCAACGACGACCCGAACGCGCCGATCTTCGAGGTCGCCGATTACGGCGTCGTCGACGACCTCTTCGAGGTCGTGCCGGCACTGACCGACCGCCTCACACGCTCGTGAGCACCCTCTGGATGCTTCCCCGGTGACGGCCTTCCCCTCATTCGGCTGCGGCTGGTGTATTTTGCGTGAGTAACTCACCTACCCGGAGCGTGAGCACGAGCGACGCACCGAGCAGTACGAGCGCGCCGGCGATCGCGAAGGCGGCGAGGTAGCCGATCGTCGCGGCCCAGCCGCCGAGGATGCCGCCGACGCCGCCCGCAACCGCGCCGAGGGCGGCGTGGATACCGAGTATTTCGCCTCGAACCGCCGGCGATGCGAGCCGCGTCACGATCGCCGTCCCGACGACGGCCATGACGCCCCAGGTGGCCCCGACGACAGCCAGCCCGAAGCCGACGAGTCCGAGCCGGAGCGAGACGGCCCCGATCCCGGCCGCCAGGGCGACGATCGGCAGCGAGATCCCCCGGACGACGAGTGAACCGGCCTGGAGTCGACGAAGGTCGTACCGCGATGCGAGCCGACCGGCGGGCTCGTATACCACCGCCGAACCGAGGCTCGCGAGCAGGTATAGCGCGAAGACGATGCCTGATCCGAACTCGGCGTCCGTGAGCACGAGCGGTAGCGGGGCCCAGAAGGCCGCCGAACCGGACAGGAAGAGACAGACGGCCACGAGATACGTCGCGAGTGCGGGACTGAATCGCTTGCGGAGTCGCCCCGGGCGGAGCGCACGCGTCGACCAGTAGATGCGGTTCGGCGAGAAGACGACGGTCGCACTCCGAATGCTACGGGGGGACGTGGTGAGTATGCGACCGATCCGCCGGACCCGGCGCGGGCTCGTGACGTGGCCGTCCGGGCTTGGAAGCGTCCACGCGGTCCCCGCGGCACTGAGTGCGGCACAGGCCGCGAACGCCCAGAACAGCGCCCGAGTCGCCGTTCCGGCGCCGACGAACTGACCGACGACCAGTGGCCAGACGGTGCCCACCAGCAATCCGCCAGCCCATCCGTATCCCTGGAACTTGTTGAGTCGCCCGATGCGCTCGGCCCAGTCGGATTCCGGCGTGGCGTCGACGACGACCATCGTCACGACGGGTGCGACCGCCGCGATGACCAGCCACAGGACGGCGTTTGCGACGATGACGGCCGTGATGTCCGAGACGAACGGGATCACGGCGAGACACGCCCCCACAGTCGCCAGCGTCCCGATCACGAGCGGTCGGCGGGACGGAACGCGATCGGCGAGTCTGCCGAAAGCGATGGCACCCGGCGCGCCCGCGACCGCGGCGGCCGACGCGAGCAGCCCGAGCTGAAACGCTGACGCTCCGAGCTGGACGGCGTACAGCGGTACCAGAAGCGATGCGCCCCCGAAGGCGACGGATCCGAACCCCCACGGATACAGCCAGCGGTCGGTCATCGACTGACGCCGATTCGTCGGCCGTCGGCATAGTTCTCCCGCCTGGGGCATCCAGGGCGCGGGACTTTTGCCAGTCGTTCTCCAATCGGCTCTATGGACTTCGATTCGTTCGTGCTGGCGGCCTCAACGGCGGATCTCGCCGACGAGCCGGACGCACGCGAGCATGCCGACTGCATCGAGTTCCGCATGGACCTGGCCGAGTCGCCCCTCGACGCGCTCAGGAACTACGACGGCGACCTGCCGATCCTGGCGACCAACCGGGCCGACTGGGGGGGTGGCGAGGCGACCGACGACCGGCGTCGACTCGACGCGCTCGTCGAGGCGGCCGAACACGACGCCGTCGAGGCGGTCGACATCGAACTGGAGACGATGCGATCGGGCGATGGCGAGCGCGTGGCCGAGCACGCCCGCGAGCACGGCGCGGATGTGGTGGTATCGAGCCACGACTTCGAGGCGACGCCCGGGATGCACGATATCCAGGAGACGCTTCGGGAGGCCTGTGCGTACGGTGACGTGGGCAAGCTCGCCGTGACTGCACAGGCCCGCGCTGACGTGCTGGATCTGCTGGTCGCCACGCGGGCCGCCACTGCCGAGGGCGACCGCGTCGCGACAATGGCGATGGGTGAACCGGGCCGTCACTCCCGGGCGGTCGCGCCGCTGTACGGCTCGCGGATCGGGTACGCGCCGGTCGATCCCGAGGCGGCGACCGCGCCGGGGCAGTACGATCTGGCGACGCTTCGGGAGCTAGTCGAGGCCCTCGCCGGTCGATGAGACAGTATTAACACCGCTGGTCCCTGAGGTATAGCGTACTCGTGGGACGAACACGAAAGCGACCGTGGCTCGCGGCTGTCCTCTCGCTGCTGTACCCGGGCGTCGGACACCTGTATCTCCGGCAGTGGTTTCGGGCCCTGCTGTGGCTCGCACTCGTCTTCGGCGCGTCGCTCGTGCTCATTCCGGCAGACATCATCCCGGAGGCGACGAGCGCCTCCGCGATCCTGGAAGCCAGTCAATCGGTCCCGCTCACCGCGACGATAGCGATCCTGCTGCTGCGGCTGCTCAGCATGGGCGATGCATACGTACTGGCACGACGACTGAACGCGAGTCAGTCGCGCCGCCAGCAAGCGGCGACTCGCCTGGTCGGCTCCGACTCCGATAGCGATCCTCTCTCGTCGATCGAAGGCCTGCAGTCGGCGGGAGACGGCGCTGATCCTACGCAGGGCGACGTAGCCGCTCCCCAGCGCTGTCCGTCCTGTGGGCGCGAGATCGAGGACCCCGAACTGGACTTCTGTCCGTGGTGTGCCGAACCGTTCGATTCCGAGTGACTACTCCTCTCCGGCAGTGCCGTCGAGTCGCCTTTCGACCACCGTTTCGAAGGGCGCGGAGTACTGCATGAGCGTCGTCCCGACGACGGCCATGACCAGCACGTAGCCCACGGCGAAGGCACTGATCTGGTCGGCGACCGACTGCGGGATCGTCCCGGCGACGCCGCCGGACACTGCGAGCGTGGCGATGATGAGCGAGAACTCCCCGCGCGTGGTCATCGCGAGCGCGGTCCGCGCGGAGCGACGCGGGCCGAGATCGAACGCACGCCCGCCCAGATAGCCGCTGAGTGCCTTCGTCGGCGTCGTCGCGAGGACGGCGACCGCGATCAGACCCGCGGCGCCGGCGACGGCCATCGGATCGGTCACCAGCCCGATCCAGAAGAAAAACACCGCGGCGAAGACGTCCCGGAGCGGTTCGAGCAGGTTCTCAACCTGCTGGACGTGGCCGGTCGCGGAGACGCCCATCCCGACGAAAAACGCCGCGACCGCCTCGCTGACGCCCAGCGCAAGCGCCGCTCCCGCGACCAGAACGACCAGCCCGACGGCCCGCAATACGACGAACTCGTGGGTGCCGGTCGCGAACAGCCGTTCGAACGCCGGCGTCCCGAACTGGACGGCGACCACTAGCACGAAAAGAAACGCGAGCGCGATTCCGATCGACTGTGCGGCCCGAGTCGGGTCGCCACCGCCGAGCACGAGCGCGGCGGCGACGGCCAGATAGACGGCAATCAGCAGGTCCTCGTAGACGAGCGTCCCGAGGATCGGTTCGGCCTCGTCGTTGGCGATCCAGCCGAGATCGATCAGCGACTTCGTGATGATCGCCGACGAGGAGATGTAGACGATCCCGGCGACGAGAAACGCCGGCAGAGCCGACCCGAAAAAGAGCCAGCCCACCGCGAACCCGGCGGGGAAGTTGATCAGGAAGTCGATCGTCCCGGCGGAGCCGATCTGTTTGCGGCGGGCCAGCAATCGGTCGAGATTGAACTCCAGTCCGAGGAAGAACAACAGGAACACGATTCCCAGCTCCGCACCGAGTTCGACGAACTCAGATTCGGCGATATAGAGGCTTTCGAACTGTATTTCGAGCCCGCCGATCTCGTTCGGTAGGTCGAGCCGCCCGACGACGAACTCGCTGGCGACCATCCCGATCACGATGTAGAACGGGATGACCGACTGGCCGAGCCGGTTGGCTACCCAGCCGACGGCCGCAATCGAGGCGAACATCACGCCGACCTCCAGCAGGTTGGCCATTTGTGTTCACCTCCGGCGGGGCGGCGACCAGGTGATTGCGTCTGACGCAATTCCGATCGCGCTCATTCTTCACCGGCCAGCAGTCGTTCGAAGGCGTCACACTCCTCGTTCGTCCCCGTGACGACGAGCGTGTCGCCCTCCCGGAGTTCGGTGTCCGGACCGGGGCTGTCGACCGTCTGCCCGCTACGCTCGATCGCGACGACGTTCACGCCTGTCCTGCGGCCGATGTGCGCTCCCGCGATCGTCTCGCCCGCAAGCGGCGAGCCGGGCTGGACCTCGTACCACTCCAGCAGAATGCCGCCGGGCAGGGTCGTCTGTCGCTTCTCGGCCTCGACCGGCTGGAAGTACGCCCCCTCGAGGATCGTCCCGACCGTGCGTGCGAGGTCGTCGGACAACTCGAACAGTTTCTCCGAGTCGGTGTCCGAATCCGGTCGCTTGAAGACCTCACGCTTGCCGGTGTTGTGCGTGACGATGACGAGTTCCTCCCCGTCGAGCTCGACGACGTGTTTCTTGCCCACGCCGGGGAGATCGCTCTCTTCGACGGTCATAACTAGAAGTGTGGGCGATCCGATATAAAATGACCCGTCGGTTCACCGCCGGACCGGGCTCACTTCTCGATGATCGACTCCTCGACGGCCTCGCCAAAGTGTCTGGCTGTGTCCTCGTAGTAGAGCGCGATCTCGTCGCCGGCCTCCAGGTCGGTGACGGCTTTCCGTCCTTCGCGGGTACGCACCTTGATCGTCTCAGCGTTCTGCAATAGCGTCTCGATCCGGTCGGTCTCGCCGTCCCGGCTTAGCTCGGCCTGGATCCGGAACATCGGGCGTTTCTCGATCTTGGCGCGGCCGACGATGGCCTCGCGAGTGCGGCCCTCGCTGTCGACGACCTGGACCTCGTCGCCGCTCTGCAGCTCCGAGAGGTACTTCGTACCGCCGTCGGGCGTCCGGACGTAGGCGTGGACTGCGCCGGCGTTGACCCGGAACGGACGCGAGGCGACGTAGGGGGACTCGGCGGTCTCGGCGTGGACGAAGAACAGGCCGCGGGCCATCGAGCCGACGAGCATCCCTTCGTCGTGGTCCATCAGGTTCGCGGTGTCGATACAGACCCGGTCGGCGGAGCCGGTCTGTTCGACCGCCGTCACTTCGGCGTACTGCAACTCCAGGGTCTCGCGGCCGGCCTCGTCGCGGACCTCGACTGTCCTGCGGATCTCGTCTGGGTCGTCGGTATCCAGCAGGACGCCGTCCGCGCCGAGTTCGAGTGTCTCGTAGGCGGTACGGGCGTCCTCTGCGGTCTGGACGCCCGCGATGAGGTCGGTCTCCTCGCCGACGCGGGCGATGAGGTTCTCCAGGGGGATGATCTGCCAGTCCTCGCTGACGACGATTGTGTAGTCGGCTTCCGCGGCGACTGCTTCGGCGAAGGTCTCGTAGCTCTCGTCGAAGATGCGCACGTATCCGCCGTCCGCACCGCCCTCCGCTCGGAGTGCCGAGAGATCCGCCGATCCGGAGAGGTCCGAGGGCAGATCGACCGTGCCGTCGCCCTCGCCGTCCCTGCCGACGATCGTCGCGTCGGGGTCGGGCTCGTCGTCTTCGGCTTCCATCACGTGGACGTCGCCGTTGGCGAAGGCGGCGACGTTGACCGCGCCGAGTTCGCGGACGCGGTCGACGTCGTGGCTGTCCACCAGTACCCAGTCGACGCCGGCTTCGAGACCGGCAGTGATCCGTCGCTTGCGCGCCTCCCAGTCGCCGACCTCGCTGTCGGCCTTGAGCCAGACGGTCCGTGTCATATCCCAACGCTCGCGGTCGGGGCGCTTGATACTGGCGGTTGCTTTCGCGCGTGCATCGTGCCCACGGTCGGTCGTCTCGACCCCGACGTACTTGTACCGTGGCTCACCTACGATGGGGCGATGGCCCCCGATACCGTCCTGTTCGATCTCGACAGCACGCTCTGTCGCTCGACACAGGACGACCAGCGGATTCACGCCCAGGCCTTCGCCCGTGCCGGGGTCGAGCCGTTCTGCACGCCCGAGGATGTCCGGACGGTCGCTTCGACGATCACCGACGCCGACACCGACCACGAGTTTTTCCGACAGGTGTTCGAACGGGCCGCAGCGCGCGCCGGCGCTGGCCCGATCGACGCCGAGGCGCTCGCGCGGGCGACTATCGCGTTGCGCGATCCCACAGCTGTCGAGTGGCGGCCGGGGGCACAAGCCGCGCTGGATCGTGCCCGCAAACACGCAAATGTCGGCCTCGTCACGAACGGGACGCGGACGACCCAGCGGGCGAAACTCGACACGCTCGGGATCGCCGACGCATTCGAGACGATCGTGTATGCGGCCGACCGCACCGAACCCAAGCCCAGTCCCGCGCCCTTCGAGACGGCGCTTGCCGAGATCGGCGCGTCGGCCGACAGCGCGCTGTACGTGGGCAACGACTACCGGGCGGACGTGATCGGCGCGAAACGCGCCGGGCTGACCGCCTGCTGGATCCCGAGCGAGCGTGATCTCGACGCGCCAGCGGACCCAGATCACATGCCCGACTATCGGTTCGACTCGCCAGACGAACTGACGACTGTTCTCTGAGGTCCGGTCGGCGCGCTCGTCTGCCCGCAAGCACTCTCTCAGCGGACCCCCAGGATTATTATCGTCTCTGACGTAGGATTACACACAGTTACAATGCCCGTCGATTTCGAGAGCTACCACCCGACAGATTTGCCCGATGAAGATACCAACGGGCGTCAGATACTGGAATTCCTCGCTAGCAATTCGACGCTGGGATTCCGACCGACCGAACTCGCTGCGGAACTCGACATCCCACGCGGGAGTGTCGGGACGACGCTTCGCCGACTCGAGGAACGCGGACTCGTCCGTCACAAGGGCGAATACTGGGCTATCAATGCCGAGGCGTATGATGCACAGACCGCCAGCGAAATCGGGCTTCAGGCCGTTGCCGACCAGTTCGAAGGGGATTACTACGACCGAAATCCCGACTGGGACGACGATCTGCCGGATATTGACGATGGGTCGGGGAGCGGACACTGATGTATCGCCGCGGGACCGTCGTCATCGCATCGGATCCGTTCGGCAACACGCCCCGCAGACCGTACCTGGTTGTCAGTGATGAGTCCCATCCGTTCGCCGGCGAGCAGTATATCGCGCTCGGGATTTCGACGAAAACGTACGACCCGTCGATCCCACTCGCAGGCACGTATGTCGAGGGCAGACTTGACCGAGAGTCGGTTGTCGCCCCGTGGGCAGTCGTGTCCCTGCGCGACGAAAACATCGAACGCGCAGTTGCCCGTGTCGCCGAATCCATCACCGCGCGAGCGGCGACCCGGATGGCCGGTTTTGTTGTCGACAGGTAGTTTCTCGCAACCGTATTCTAGGCTTCGACAGCTAGCCCGGCCGTTTTCAATGCTTCTCCGGCATCAGCGTCGTCGTGGATGACGGCGGCGACGGCGCTCGTGATCGCCTCGGGCTCGTCGTGCTGGAAGATCGACCGCCCCATCGAGACGCCTGCCGCACCGGCGTCCATCGCGCCGCGAACCATCTCCAGGGTCTCCTCGTCGGTCCCCTTCGATCCGCCGGCGATGACGACCGGCTTGGCGGTCGCTTCGACGACGTGCTGGAAGCTCTCGGCGTCGCCGCTGTATCCGGTTTTGATCACGTCCGCGCCCAGTTCCTCGGCGAGCCGGACGGCGTGGCCCAGGGCCTCGGAGTCGGACTCGTCGATCCCGGGGCCGCGGGCGTAGGCCATCGCCAGCACCGGCATCCCGTAGCGATCGGCTTCGGCCGTAAGTTCGCCCAGCTGGGAGAGTTGGTCGGGTTCGTGCTCGGAGCCGACGTTGATGTGAAAGGAGACGGCGTCAGCCCCCGCGCGGATGGCGTCCTCGACTGTTCCGGTGAGTCGCTTGTCCTCCTCGTCGGGGCCGATCGTCGTCGAACCGTTGAGGTGGACGATGTAGCCCGCGCCGTTCTTGTGGGGGTGGACCCGCGAGGCGATCCCCTTCTGGGTGAGCACCGCGTCCGCGCCACCGGCGGTGATCCCGTCAATCGTCGATTCGATGTCCTTGAGGCCTTTGACTGGCCCCATCGTGATGCCGTGATCCATGGGGACGATGAGGTGGCGCCCCCCTGTTCCGATTCGTTCCAGTCGTGCGGCTTTCCCGGCGTCCATTGGTATGTGAGTCTGTAGCAAGTCACGGTTAAAAGGGTTGCGAGCGAGCGCCCGTGCGAGTCACGAACGTTTAAGGAGATATTTGCCGAATCCGGTGTATGGGCCTCAGACGCTTTCTCGACGATGTCGGCGACCGGGTCACCCTCACGGAACCGGCCGAGACGCGGTTCGAACTCCCGGCGCTGGCCGTCCAGGACGAGCGCCGGCCGATCGTCTTCGAATCGGTCGCGGACTATCCCGACGTGCGCGCGGTATCGAATCTGATCTCCTCGCGGGCGTTGATCGGCGAGGCGCTCGGCGTCAAACCCGCCGAGATCATCGACGCCGTCAGTACCGCGATGGACGATCCGCTGTCCCTGGAGCGGACTGAACCCGCGGCCTTCGAGCACGTCGCGGACGACCCCGACGTCGCCGAGCACGTCCCGATCCCGATCTACTACGACGAACACGAGCGACAGTACTTCGCCTCGACGATCGTCGTCACGAAAGATCCCGAGACGGGCGTGCACAACCTCTCCTTTCACCGGATGATGTACGATTCGGGCAACCGGCTGGTGATGCGGCTGGTCGAACGCCACCTCCACGACATATACACGCGCACCGACGGCGGGCTCGACGTCGCGATCGTGATGGGCGTTCACCCCGCGGTCGAGATCGCCGCCGCGACCTCGTTCTCGCCGGATATGAGCGAACTCGAGCTCGCCAACCGCCTGCTCGGCGGAGAGTTGGCGACCACGGAGTTCCACGGGCTGACCGTCCCCAGCGAGGCCGAACTCGTCATGGGGGCGACGATCACCGACGAACGCGCCGAGGAGGGACCGTTCGTCGATCTCTCCCGGACCTGGGACCGGACCCGCCAGCAACCGGTCGTCGAAGTGAACGAACTCCACGCCCGACCCGATCCTCTGGCGCGAATGATCGTTCCCGGTCGGAAGGAACACGCCCATCTCATGGGTATTCCCCAGGAACCGCGGATCTACCGGATCGTCGAGAACACCGTCCCCACCGTCGAAAACGTCGTGTTGACGCCGGGCGGCTGTTCGTGGCTGCACGGCGTCGTCCAGATCGACAAGCGGACCGAGGGCGATCCCAAGAACGCCGGGATGGCCGCGCTGGCGGCTCACCCCTCGATGAAGAAAGTCACTGTCGTCGATAGGGATATCGATCCCGCCGATCCCGACGCCGTCGAGTGGGCGACCGCAACGCGGATGCAGCCCGATCGCGACGTCGAAACCATCGAGAACGCCAAGGGATCCTCGCTGGACCCCTCTCAGGATTACGAGACGGGAACGTTGACGAAGTGGATCGTCGACGCGACGATCCCCGGCGATCGTGAACGCTCGGAGTTCGCCGAAGTGACTGTCCCCGGCGCGGACGAACTCGACCTTTCGGAGTATCAGTGAGCCACCACAGCCACTACCACCTATGCACCTGACAAAAGAAGAAGAACGACTGCTCGAATCGGACAGCCCGGCCGTGCGCAAGGCGATGGAACTGCTGGTCGAACTCGGCGACATCTACGGGGCCCAGGAGATGGTCGAGATCGAATCCGCCCAGGCCTCGGGCATCTCCTACAAGTCGATCGGCGACCCCGGCGTGGAGTTTCTGGAAGGGTTCGCCGAGGAGGGCGCGGAAGTGTCGGTGACGACCTTCGCGAACCCCGCCGGGATGGACTTCGCGACCTACGAGGAGATGGGTGTCAGCGAAGAGTTCGCCGAACAGCAACGCCGGATCAGAGACGCTCTCCAGGAAATGGGAATCACCCTCTCCTTTACCTGTACGCCCTACCTGGCGGGGAACCTGCCACGACGCGGCCAGCACATCGCGTGGGCGGAATCGTCGGCCGTCTCGTTTGCCAACAGCGTCATCGGCGCGAAGACCAATCGCGAGGGCGGCCCCTCAGCGCTGTCAGCGGCAATCACTGGCCGGACACCCAAACACGGCCTGCATCTGGACGAGAACCGCCGGCCGACCCACCGTATCGACGTGGATGTCGACCTGGAGACGCAGTCGGACTTCGCGGCGCTCGGCTCGTGGACTGGCCGGATCGTCGAGGACGGCAAGCCCTATTTCACCGGGATCGACGCGGCGACCACCGACGAACTGAAGGCGCTCGGCGCGGCGATGGCCGCCTCGGGAGCCGTCGCGCTACACTTCGTCGAGGGGGTCACGACAGACAGGGAACCGCCCGAAGCCGTCGAGAGCGCCACCTTTGGCACGGGCGAGCGCGACGAGGAGTACGCCGAGTTGAACGACGGCGAGGACCCCGAGTTGGTCGTCATCGGCTGTCCCCACTGCTCGCCCGAGGAGATCGAGGACGTCGCGGCGACCGTTGAGGGCGAGACCCTCGAAAGCGACCTGTGGGTCTGTACCAGCGGCGCGGTCAAGACCTGGGCCGACCGCAACGGCCACACCGAGACCATCGAGGCGGCGGGCGGGCAAGTACTGGCCGACACCTGCAACGTCGTCTCCCCGATCGAGGAGATGGGCTATGAGACCAGCGCGACCGACTCGGCGAAGGCCGCCAACTACCTGCCCGGATTCGGCGACCAGCAGGTAGTCTTCGACGACAAACTCGCCCTCCTGGAGGAGGTGATGGAGTGATGAGTGAACCGGAAGAGACGGCTGACGTTATCGACGCCGAATCCATCACCGACGGCGTCGGCGAGGGCGAGGTGCTGCGATCGGACGAGCCGATCAGCTTCTACGGTGCGGTCGAGCCAGACACTGGCAAGTTCATCGAGGAGGGCCACCAGCTCGAAGGCGAGAACGTCGCCGGCAAAGTGCTGGTTTTCCCGCGCGGGAAGGGCTCGACTGTCGGATCGTACGTCCTCTATGGGCTGGCCCAGAACGGCGTCGCACCCGCGGCGATCGTCAACGAGGAGACCGAAACCATCGTCGCGACGGGCGCGATCCTCGGGGAGATTCCCAGCGTGGATTCGCTTGCGGCACCGCTCGACACGCTGGCGAACGGCGAGGTCGTGACGGTCGACGCCGACGCGGGCGTGGTGAGACGGTGACCGTCGATCGCGTCGTCGTCGGGATTACCGGCGCGTCGGGGATCCCCATCGCGGTGGCGACCGTCGAGGCGCTCGCCGAGCACTGCGAGGTCATCACGGTCGTGACTGACGCGGCCAGGTCGGTGATGGCCCACGAACGCGGTGATCGCGAGGCGACGATGAAACACCTCGAGGAGTTATCGGCGGCTGTCTACGGCGAGGACGCCGTCCACGCGCCGATCGCCTCGGGGTCGGTCGAGACCGACGGGATGGTGATCGTCCCCGCGTCGATGAACACCGTTGCCGCGGTCGCGACCGGCCGCTCGGATACCTTAGTCTCGCGGGCCGCGGACGTGACGCTCAAGGAACGCCGGAAACTCGTGGTCGTCCCGCGGGAGACGCCGCTCAGCGAGTTGCATCTGGAAAACCTGCTGAAGCTCGCCCGGATGGACGTCGAGGTCGTCCCGCCCGTACTCGGCTTTTACTTTGATCCCGACGAGCCCGAAGACTTCGTCGATCACGTCGTCGGGAAGATCCTCGAACGGTTCGACCTCGATCACGACCGCTACGACGCCTGGGAGCCGGAGTAGCGACGGATAGCTACGATGCCTGGGAGCCGGAGTAGCGACGGATGGCTACGATGCCTGGGAGCCGGAGTCAGGACACGACGACGTCGATATCGGCTATTTGGTAGATTGGCGTTTTGTCGAAGTCGCTGCTGTGGTGGGTGACGAACGTCGCGTCGGCCTCGTGAGCGGTAGCGAGGTTGAGGAGGTCAGCCGTCTCGAGAGACACGTCCTGCTCGCCGAGCTTTTCCTCGAGATAGGCAGCTTCGAGCGCGACGTCGTCGGTCAGATCGAGAATTCTATCGAGCGTTTCTCTGAGAACGCGCTGTGTTCGCAGCATCTGGGAGCGGCCCGAGGCGGCTTTGTACGACTCCCATGCGACGACTGTCGGGATCGTCCATTCTTCTTGACTGTACCGTTGCAGGTGGTTCAAAATATCCTGGTCGGGGTGCTTGCCAGTGATTCTTGCAAGGATGTCCCGGTCAAGAACGATCATTCGACTCTCTTCTCCAGCGACTCGTTCAGTTCTTCGTGAGCTTCGTTCATCTTCGCTTCGAGATCGCCGTCTTCCTCGAGGAAGGCGAGACTCCCCGCGATCTCCTCGACGTCCTTCTCCTGGCGACTGAGCCGGTCCAGCAGGTCATTGAACGATTCGTCGTCGCGCTTCAGATCTCGAAGGCGCTCTTTGACGTCGTCGGACACTCGGATCGTACTCATACGTATACGTTGTGTACGGTGTCGGTTACACGTTTCGCCAATCACATCACGTCCCGAGCGCGTCTCGGAGGTCGCCGCCCACGTCGGCGATCGCTTCGGTCGCGCGGTCGATCGCGTCGGTCATCGAGACGAACCCGTGGATCATGTCCTCGTATTCGACGTGGCGGACCTCGATACCGTCGCTCCGGAGGCGTTCGGCGTAGGCGCGACCGCCATCCCGGAGCGGATCGAAGCCCGCGGTAAGGACTGTGGCCGGCGCGACGCCGGAGAGATCACACGCGGCGATCGGGTCGGCGTAGGGGTTGTGTCGGTGCAGTTCGCTCCCGTAGTAACACTCGTTGAACCACTCCAGTCGTCCTCCGAAAGGACAAGCCCGCTGTATTCGCGAACCGACTCCTGATCGCGATCGACCCCCACACCTGGATAGATCAGCGCCTGATAGTCGATGTCGGGCCCGCCGCGATCACGGGCCGCGAGCGCGGCAACCGCGGCCAGGTTCCCGCCGGCGCTGTCCCCCACGACCGCGAGCGCGCCGGTCCCGCCCAGGGCCCGAGTGTGTTCGGCGGCCCACTCGGTCGCCGCGATGGCGTCCTCGGCAGCCGCGGGGAAGGGATGTTCCGGCGCGAGCCGGTAGTCGACCGACACGACGACGGCTCCACTCTCGCGGGTGAGATAGCGACAGAGCGCGTCGTGCGTGTCGAGATCGCCGGTGATGAACCCGCCGCCGTGGAAGAACACGACCGTCGGAAACGGCGTCTCCCCCTCGGGGCGGTAGACCCGGATCGGCAGTTCGCCGCCCGGGCCGGGAATCGTTCGGTCGGTGACCTCCGCGACCGGCGGCTGGTCGCGTCCCCGCGCCCCCAGGCGTGAGAGCACGCGTAGCAGGCGAGCGCTTCGAAACGGGACGAGCTGCTGGGCCCGCCGCTGGCGCTCGGCGGCGCTTGCCGCCTGTGGATTCAATCCGTCGGTGTCCATGCCCGTGTAGTCGGCCGGGGCACACAAAAACGCACCCGTGGTCGTCACCGTGAGATCCCGTTGGACGGTCGTCGCTGTCGGACGGCCGTGTCTCTTGCTGCCACCCCGCCTGCTGGCGCGTCTCTCAGACGATGAACTTAAATTTGCCGCTCGACTGGGTTTCGATATCAGTTGCTCGAGGGTGGCATGCATGTCTGATTCTGACGCCAGCGCCGAACCGACCGCGGGACAGCTACGCACACCGATCGTCGCCGTACTGGGACACGTCGACCACGGCAAGACGACCCTGCTCGATACGATCCGCGGGTCGGCCGTCACCGAGGGCGAGGCCGGTGCGATCACACAGCACATCGGCTCGACGGCCGTGCCGCTCGATGTCATCTCCGACATCGCGGGGAAACTCGTCGATCCCGACGACTTCGACCTGCCGGGCCTGCTCTTTATCGACACGCCCGGCCATCACTCCTTCTCGACGCTGCGCTCCCGGGGCGGCGCGCTGGCCGACATCGCCATCGTCGTCGTCGACGTCACCGACGGCTTCCAGCCCCAGACCATCGAGGCGCTGGACATCCTCAGGCGCACCCAGACGCCATTCGTCGTCGCCGCGAACAAGGTGGACACGCTCCCGGGCTGGAACCCCGACGGGACCGAACCGATCCAGACGGCGATCGACCGCCAGTCCGATCGCGTCGAATCGGACCTCAACGAACGGCTCTACGAGATCATCGGCGAACTCAGCGACGAGGGCTTCTCCGCGGACATGTACTGGCGCGTCCAGAACTTCCAGAACAACATCGGTGTCGTCCCGCTCTCGGCGATGACCGGCGAGGGCGTTCCGGACCTCCTGACCGTGCTGATGGGCCTATCCCAGCGCTTTCTCAAAGCGGAGATGTCCATCGACGTCGGCGGTCCGGGCGCCGGGACCGTCCTCGAAGTCACCGAGGAGCGCGGGTTCGGGACGACGCTGGACGCGATCGTCTACGACGGGACCGTTCGCGAGGACGACCGGATCGTCGTCGGCGGGGTGAACGAACCGATCGTCACCGAAGTCCGGGCGCTGCTCAAGCCCAAACCCCTCTCGGAGATCCGCACTGAGAAGGAGTTCGACACGGTCGAGACGGTCGCGGCCGCCGACGGGGTCAAGATCGCCGCGCCCGACCTGGACGACGCGATGGCCGGCGCGCCGATCCGGGTCGTCCGCGATCGGGACGTCGAGGACGTAATCGAGGAGGTGCAGGCGGAACTCGCCGAGATCGAGGTCGGGACCGACGAGGAGGGCGTCACCGTCAAGGCCGACACGCTGGGGTCGCTTGAAGCGATCTCCGGCACGCTCGAAGACGAGGAGATCCCGATCATGCACGCGGAGGTCGGCGACGTCGCACCCCGGGACGTCCGGATGGCCGCGACCGCGGACGACTCGACACACCAGGCGATCCTCGCGTTCGGCGTGGACGTGCTCGATGACGCGCGCCGACTCGCCGAACAGGAAGACGTCGACATCTTCGAGGACGACGTCATCTACCAGCTCGTCGAGGACTACGACGAACACGTCACGGCCATCGAGGAGGCCCAGCAGGACCAGATTCTCGACAACATCACCCGTCCTGCACGCTTCGAGATCCTGCCCGATCACACGTTCCGTCAGTCCGATCCGGCCGTCGTCGGCGTCGAGGTGCTCGGCGGGAAATTGCGCCGGAACGTCGCCGTCGGCCGCTTTTCGGACGGCGAGTTCGAACGCGTCGGCCACCTGAAGACCATCCAGGACGAGGGCGAGGACGTCGACGAGGCCACCCGCGGCGATCGCGTCGCCGTTTCGATCGACGGGCCGACGGTCGGCCGCCAGATCGAGGAAGGCGAGCAGCTGTGGGTCGAGATCCCCGAGAAGCACGCCAAGATCCTCGAACAGGAGCTCCGCGAGGAGATCACCGGCGGCGAACGCGAGGTCCTCAAGCAGTATCTCGATACCCATCGCGAACGTGACCCGTTCTGGGGGAAGTAGATCGGTCTATACCGCGCGAGCCACGGAACTGCCTGCTCGGGCGGCCGCCGTACATTTCTTCGAACGCGTAATACTGAAGTTTATTAACTCAGATTGCTTCGTCTAGCACATGACCGTCGCAAGCGTTTCGATGCCGGAGGAGTTGCTCGATCGGATCGACGAATTCGCGGACGAACACGGCTACACCGGTCGTAGTGAGGTGCTCCGAGAGGCTGCCCGGAACCTCATGGGCGAATTCGAGGACAAGCAACTCGAAGACCGGGATCTACTGGGGATCGTGACGGTGCTGTTCGATTACGAGACCTCGAACGCCGAAGAGCGGATGATGCAACTCCGTCACGAGTACGACATGCTGGTGGTCTCGAACTTCCACAGCCACGTTGGCGACCACCAGTGTATGGAGCTGTTCATTCTCGAAGGTGGCCTCGATGACATCTCGACGTTCGTCGGCAAGATCCGCGCGACACAAGGTACGACGACCGTCGATTACTCGGTGACGCCCATGGACGCCTCCGAACCGATCGCTTAAGCCGTGACCATCCAGGTCGTCGACGAGGAGTAGCCCCACTTTTCGACGTCGATGTCGAATTCCCCCTCCTGGAGCGGCTTCATGTTCGTCCCGACTTCCTTGGCCGACATATCCAGTTCCTCGCCGATGAGTCGTGACTTAAAATAGGTCTGGGAATCGGCGTGTTCCCTGAGATACTCCAGAATCGCTCGCTGCTTGTCGGTCAGCGTCGTCTGGGTAGTCCCGCTCCCGTGCTGTCGCGCTGTCGCGCTCATACATCCCAGTACGGGAGACCCACTAATAGGGGGTTTGGTACGATCGGTTAACATGCTGCCATCGTGCGATTTTTGGGGTCAAGTCGATCGCAGGCAGGCGGATAGTCGGTCTATGCTGTGCGATTGGTACGAGGGGGAAACAGAGCCGTTCCCCCCGAAGCCCGACCCGTCATACTGGTGGCTATACGTTCGGACAGATATCCGGCACGACGGCGTGCCGGATCATTTCGAAATGGTATCGCCACCAGTGGCAGTCACAGGTAGCTAGCGGAAGCCCACGGCTTTAGCCGTGGGAGGAAAGTAATTGGCTTATGTCGATTTAGTTGTAATATTTAGGCACGTCTCACAGGCCCAGAAGCGGTCGGTGAGACGGGCAGTCTGTCAGCCTGCCCTCGAAGCCGGGGACGCTGAACGGGTCCCTCTTACTCCCCGTGTGAAAGCCACCTGAGAAAGCCCCTCGTTAGAAAGCGAGGGGCGTGGTGGCTTTCCACTGTGGAGCGCGAAACTCGGGAGTCCACCGGCAAGCCCACCGCTTCAGCCGTGGGTTGCTGACAGGGCACTACCTGGCCATCAGTCCTCGTGGCGAACGTATCTCGCGCAGTAGGCGTCGGGCTGGATCTCACCGGCGACGACCACACACGCTCCGGCACCGTCGCCGTTCTTGTCTTCGATGAAGTACCGGCAGTTCGAGCACTGACGGTCACCGCTCGGTGACTCTTGATACGCTGCGGCGTCCTTGCTGGAGAGGCCGTCCGGGTCGCGCTCGTCGCCGCCCATGCTCGTCGCTGTCCGGTACTCCTCGGGTACGCCACCGTCGTCGTCCCCGCCCGCACAGCCGGCCAGTGCAATCGCCGTCGCTGCCGTCGCACCCGCGACGAACCGCCGTCGAGTCGAACGTCGTTCGCTCATCCGCAACTCTACGCGCTCCGGAAACAAGATTCTATGGTTGAGAACGGTACCAGACCGGGAAGACCGCACTCGTGCGATCGACCCGGAACCGATGCTGTCAGGCGACGTTGAAGCCTTTGTCGCGCAAGAAGTCCTCGACGCGACCGGTGTGGTTGCCCTGGAGCTCGATCATGTCGTCTTCGACAGTTCCCCCGCAGGCGAACTTTGATTTGAGATCCGAGGACAGACTGTCCATGTCGACGTCGTTCGGATCGAATCCCTCGATGATCGTTACCTCTTTACCGTAACGGCGCTCGTCGATGCGGATGTTGATTTCCTGGGACTCTTTGGCGACGTCCTCACAGACGCAGAGCTCCTCAGGCAACCCGCACGTCGAGCAGACTTCCGACATTACACATCCGGATACGAAATCAACGTATTAAACACTATCGGGACTTGTCACAGTCAGCCCGCGGTGCTCGGTGACGATCGCGTCCGCGAGCGTGACGGATTGATCGGCCGCTTCCCGGTCGATATCACCCGCATACCGCGCCTGTTCGTATCGGTCACAGAGCGCCATCGCGCGGTCGCCGGCGCCAACGGCTTCGAAGTACTGTCGCGGCGTCTCGCCGGTGCGACGGGGACGGTGAACCTGTTTGTACAGCGTTTCCACCCGATCGTACGCGCGTTCGACATCGGTAACGGGATCCGACCTCGGCTGCCAGCGGAGCCAGATCGCCCGATACAGGCGTCCGGACAGGCCGGATCGGCGCGCTCCTGCAATCATCCCGATACCGATAACCGAACCCAACAGCGGGCGTTCCCAGCCTGGCCCGTCAGCGCCGTCGAACGCCCCTTCCTCGATGACGGGGCCGGTATCCCCGAACGTCGGGCCGGAATCGTCGCCCGGCGTCGGGGTCGGTGTCTCGGTGACACTCGCTCGCTCACCCGTTTCCGATTGGTCGGGATCCGGCAGCCAGGCGGGCGCGCCGCTCGTGCCTGTGGACGTCTCCGTGTCGGCACCCGCTGTCCCGTCTCGGTCAGTATCCTCACCGCCGGATCCGGCGAGACGCTCGCGCGCGGCCCGTTCGCGTGGCTGGGCCGGCGTCGGATCGAACTGGACCCAGCCGACGTCCGGGAAGTACACTTCGACCCACGCATGGGAGTCGTATCCGCGAACGCGCCAGGTGTTTTCGCCGATCCGTTCGCCGGGCGTGTACCCGACGGCCAGCCGAGCCGGGATCCCCTGCGTGCGCAACATGACGGCCATCGTCGTCGCGAAATACGTACAGTAGCCGTCGGTCATCTCGAAGAGGAACGCGTCGGCGACCGGTCCCGAGGGTCGGTCGACCGACAGCGAGTAGCCTTTGGCGTTCTCCAGCCACTGCTTGACCCTGACCGTCGCGTTGTAGGGGTTCTCGATGCCGGCCGTCACTTCTGCTGCCGTCTGCTCGACCCGGTCGGGTGTACTCGCGGGCAACTGCAGGAACCGCGAGGCGACTGCAGCCGGATACTCGTCCCCAGCCTGCTGTAGCCGGCGGGCCGAGGGATCGACAACCCGGCTCTCGACGACGTACGACTGGCCGGGTTCCAGCGGCTCCGACGGGGCGAACCCGCCGAAGGCCGTCTCGCGGATCTCGACGCCGGCGACTTCGGTGGGACGCCACGCGGCCGGAGCCGTCGCGATGCGTGATTCGGCGGTAAACCGCTGTCTGACGGTTTCCGTGGCGACGGCCCGGTTGGTCGGCACCTCCGTCGAGGCCGACTGTCTGGACCAGCCGTCGCCGGTGTAGAGGTCGTACGCGCCGACACGCCAGTAGCGCTCCCGGTCGCTCTCGACGGTCCAGCGCGCCCTGCCCGACAGTTCCACGTCGCCGCTGATCTGCATGTTGCCGTCCGTCGCGAGCAGATCCGCTTCGAGCGTCCCGTCCGTGACTCCGACTCTCCCCTCGAATCCCTGTCCCGGTGAGTAGGTCTTCGCCGTGCCCTGCGGGACGACCGAGAGCGTCAGCGACGCGACGACGGCGACTGCGAGGACGACAGTCGTGATTTCGGCGTCCGCGAGCGTCCCGCCGGCCCGTTCGAGCGTCCCCAGACTCGACAGGGCGAGCACGCCGACGCTTCCGACCGTCGCGACGGGCAGCGCCGCGTCACCGGTCAGCACGAAGAACCCGATGACGGATCCCCCGACGGCGGCCGCCGCCAGGTATCGGCGCCGGAGCGTCAGGAACCACGTCAGAAAGACCGGCGCGGGGACGACGGCGAGCATCCAGCGCTCGATGTCGACGATCACCAGCACGGACCGGCCCGACAGCAACGCCAGGATGTACTCGGCGTGGGCCACGAACGCGACGGCCTGTTCGGTCGGTAACTCGACGAGATACCACGTGAGGCCGATAGCCAGCCCCGCGCCAGCGACGATCGCCGCCTGGCGGGCATCGAACAGCCGTGCCCCGGCAGTCGCCAGACCGACGGCGACACCGGACACCACGAGGACGTTCGTCGGATCGCCGACGACGTCCATGACGCGATACACGATCGTCAGCGTCGAGACGACCACGAGCCCGGCGGCAAGCAGCGTCGCGATCCGAATCGGCGAGGGACGACCGGGCACGACCGTCTCGATCGCTGGCCGGCCGGTAGATGCGGTGCTGTCTTCGCGCGAATCACCGCGAACTGGCCGGTCTCCGGGCAGTGAATCGCTCACGACCGGGTCACCTCCGCGTGGCCCTCGCGCTCGGCGTGCGTTGTCGGTTCCCCGGCCAGCGGGCGGGTATCGCAGTCCCCGCCACCGGCATCGTCGACAGGAGTTCGCAGGGTATCGAACGTGGTCTCGCGGCCGTCCGCGGTCACGACTACTGCGTCGGACTGTGTGGCGTCGATACGGATGTCGGCGTCGGCGTCCGGGCGGCCCGGCCCCGTCCGAGCGAGCAGCGACAGGATCGCGTCCCGCTCGCGTGCCGTGCCGTCGGGCGTGACCACCGCGAGGGCGACATTCGCCGAGTCGAGCGCAACGGCGATGCTCGCGGTCGCGGCGGCCATCTCGTCGACTGCACCCGGATCGGCACCGGCTACGACGGTCACGCCCCCGTCGTCCGCGCTCTCGCCGTAGTCAGCCACTAACAGCGAATCCGGGTGCCTGGCGCTCGCGCGCCAGTGGATGTCCGTCGGCGGATCGCCGGGGGCGTACTCTCTGAGCTCCGTGACCGTCTGTCGATCCGTCCCGCCTTGCCGTCCGAGCCACGCGTCGAGTGGCCCGGTGGCGTTGATCTCGTGGACGGGCGGGTAGGCGAGGTACGTGTGCTCGTCCCCGGCGACGGCGGTGCGTTCGAACAGTCCGAACACGTCACGCACCCCGACCGTCGTCGGACCGAGGACGAACGCACCGCGGTGGTCGCTCCGGATGTCGTACGTCACCGTCGCTGGCGGCGTGACAGTTGCCGTCGAGCCCGAAGCGACCACCCCGTCCGGTACGGCATCCGAGAGCGCAACGACACCGTGCCCGCCGTCGACCTCGACTGTCACCGTCCGGGTTTCTCCGGCGAATCCGGGCGAGAGCGGGCGGCGCTTCACTTCCGGATCCGTCGCGAGCGCGACTTGGACGAGGCCCGCCGTGAGGACGACGATCGCGGGGACGGCGACGGCGTCGAGACTTCGGGCACCGAACAGCTGGCCCAGGGCGATCGCTGCGGCGGCGAGTGCGAGCACGGCGAGGCCGCGTCGTGTCGGTCTCATGGGTTCCGGTAGTGCTGTGTTCGGGCGTGGCTCAGACGACCGGGACGGAATCGACCGCGCGACTGACGAGTTCGTCCGGCGGCTGCTCGGACCGGATGCGGTGTGGCCAGACGACCCCGATCTCCGCCTGCACGTCGTCGGGCGTGACGTATCCGCGACCGGACCGCAGCGCCCGCGCCTGTGCGGCCCGCAGGAGCGACAGCGAGGCCCGCGGGCTCGCCCCGAGTTGTGCGTGTTCGCGGGTGTACGTGGCCAGATCGGTGACGTACTCCTGGATCGGGCGCTCGACCGTGATCGACGCGGCCACGTCGCGTGCCGACCTGAACTCTTCGAGGGTCACGACCGGCGAAATGTCCTCGATGGGGTGGCGGCCGACGATCCGGTCGAGCATCGCGACTTCCTCGTCCGCGTCGGGATAGCCCAGCTGGAGCTTCGACATGAACCGGTCGCGTTCGGCCAGCGGGAGATCGTACGTACGGTCCTGTTCGACGGTGTTCTGGGTCGCGATCACGGTGAACGGCGTCGGCACGTCGTGGGTCGTCCCGTCGGTGCTGACCTGCTGTTCCGCCATCGACTCGAGCAGGGCGGACTGGGTTTTCGGCGGGGCGCGGTTGATCTCGTCGGCCAGCACGACGTTCGCGAAGATCGGCCCCTCGTGGAAGGCGAACTCGCCGGTCCCCTGGTTGTACACGTCGGCGCCGGTCACGTCCGCGGGCAGCAGATCCGGGGTGAACTGTACGCGGTTGAACGAGCCGTCGACGGACGTAGCGACGGCCCGCGCGAGCATCGTCTTGCCGACGCCGGGCACGTCCTCCAGTAGTACGTGTCCGCCGGCGAGCATCGCCACGAGCACGTGTTCGATCTCGTCGTGGTGGCCGACGATGACCTGTTCGACGTTGTCGATGACCTGCCGGACGGTCGCGGCGGCGGTCTCGACGTCGGGAGCCGCCTCCGGCGCGTGTGTCCTGGAATCCGTCATTGTCTGTCCTCACGTGTGTGACCGGGCAGGCCCCGGACGGGCCACGGACGCAGACGAGTCACCGCCGCGCGCGCTACTGACCGTCACGAATGGCCCTCACAGTCGTTACCGCGCCTAGCGGCCGAGGTGATGTTAACGCTTCTTAATATCAAATATGGGGAAAGAACGGTCGTCCGGACTACCAGGCCTTGCAGTCGCGACAGACCAGCCCGTCGTCGTCGCGCCACCGACGCTCGACGACTGTCCCACAGATCGCACAGGCGCCACCACTTGGCCGGTAGTGCATCGTCGAGGACGCGGTACCGGGTGCGCCGTCGTCTCGCACCTCGGTATCGGGCGCGTCGTCGCCTCTCGCTTCGGTATCGGGCGCGTCGTCGTCCTGCTTCTCGTCTGTAGACCCGCCCGTCACCGCGTCCGACGATCCGCCGTCGCCCGGATCGAGGAAGTCTTCGAGTGTGGCGTCACGGTCCATGGTCACTAGTCCGGGGTGCCAGCGAGAAAAGTCCGCGGGACGAACACACAAGTATCAGCCCCGAGAAGGGCAGGTATGGTATCCCTGGAGGCGTTCCTCTCGGAACTGCTCGAAAGCGTGCAGGCGATCGGCCCGGAGTTCCTCGACGTCGCGACCCGGGATCCACTCGCCGGCGTGCTCGTGGTATTCGGCGGGCTATTCGTGCTCGGCGCGGTCGGCGTACTGGGCGTGCTCACCCTGGGTGCGGTCGTGGACCTGCTCAGGCCTGGTCGATCCGGTCGATCACATCCCCCAGGAGCTCGATAGCCGTCCCGATATCCGGGCCGAGCGGGGATCCGGCGACGAAACTGTCGGCGTGTTCGAGGACGCCCGCTATTCGATCGGCGACTGTCTCGGGCGTTCCAGCGATACAGAACGCCTCCAGCATCGCCGGCGAGACCGCCGCGAAGGCGTCCTCGAAGTCGCCTCTCGAGATGGCCGCGCTGATCTCCTCGGCGCGCTCGCGGTCGAGGTCGTGGCGATCCAGCAGCGGCGGCGCGGCACTGCCGGCGATGAACGCGACCGGCGGGCGGGCGGCCTCCCGGGCGGCCGCCTCGTCTTCGGCGATCGACACCGAGGCGTAGGCACCGAAGTCAAATTCCCCGCGGTGGTCGGGCCGGTCGTCCAGCCCCTGGGCGACCTGTTTGGCCGCCCACTCGTAATCCCGCGGATGTGACCCGTTGAACAGCACGCCGTCGGCGTGTTTCGCGGCCATTCGGGTCATGTGCGGGCCCTGTGCGCCGACGTATACTGGGATCGAGCCGACCTCGTAGTTGAGCGCGGCGTCCTCGGCCTGGAAGGTCCCGTCGTGATCGATCCGTTCGCCGGCCCACAGTTTTTGTGCGACCTTGAACGTCTCCAGAGTGCGCCGGAGCGCGCCGTCCTGCTCGTAGCCGAGATTCGCCAGCGTGGACTTGTCGCCGGGTCCGATCCCGAACAGGCCACGACCGTCCGAGAGTTCCTCGAGGGTAGCCATCCGTGACGCGAGTGTCACGGGGTGGGTCTCGTAGGGGTTGGCGATGCCCGGGCCGATCAGCAGGTCGTCGGTCTCGCGGGCGATGTCGGTCAGCGCCATGAACTGATCGCGGTTGTTGTAGTGGTGGCTGACGAAGGCGGCGTCGAAGCCGACCGATTCGGCCGCCGCTGCGAAGTCAGAAAGCGTTGCGACTGGGTGTTCCGGTGTGAGTTCGAGTCCGTACATCAGTAGCTCCACTGGCGTAGTGCCTGTCGAACGAAGTCGGTCTCCGCGTCCCGAAAGAGGGTGTCGTGGCCGTCGTGGTCGCCGAACGCCCAGTCTCGCACGACTGCGACCGGGGTCCCACCGTCGCCCTCGCCGGTGACGAGGTTGGCGGTCCCGGCGAGTTCGTCGACCACCGACTGGACGGTGACGCCGAGTTCACGTCCGTCCCGATCGCGTTCCCCGCGCCAGTCGCGGTTGGCGGCCATCCCCGCCCAGCCCAGCGCGACCGCGCGCTGGCCGTGTCTGAACGGTCGCCCCGAGGTGTCGGTGACGACGACCGCGACGTCGGCTGACAGTCTCTCCCGGATCGCTTTGGCGCTTGCGGCCGGCTCCTCGGGCAACAACAGGAGATCCGCGCCGGGAACGTTCGAACGATCGATCCCCGCGTTGACCGTGATATGCCCGAACTGCGTGACCGTCAGCAGGAACGGCGCTTCCATGAGCAACTCCTCGCTCTCCTCGAGGACGGCCTGGGCGAAGCGGGGGTCCTTCCGGTCGCCGGTAATCCCCTCGAGCCGGCGGGCGATCCCCCGGGCGCGGTGGCCTGCCTCGAACGCCGAGAGATCGAACGCCCGTCCCTCCGCTTTCGAGACGATCGTGCTCGCGACACAGACCACGTCTCCGTCCCGCAGGTCGGCCTGCTCGTCGATCAGCGTCGCGACGTCGTCGCCGGCTCCCACCTCGGGGAGCCCCGGGACCGCGAAGACCTCCATGCCCTTTCTCGGGGTAGATCCGCAAAAAGTGACCCGGTAGAAGCACGGCCTGCCAGAGACGAGTACAGCCGACAGTATCAGCACCGAAAGGACTTCGGTGCCGCGTCGTGATCGGCCAGATAGCAATGTCCAGCTACGGGGCTGCCGCTGTCGGGGCCGGATCCGGGTCCGACACCGAGATCGATCTCGGAGCGGGTGCCGTCTATCAGTATTATCACACGCCCTGGACCGAGATACGGGCGTCGCTCGACGCCGTCGCCGCGGCCGGCTACGACGCGATCCAGGTCCCGCCGGCCCAGCGGAGCAAACGCACCTGGGCGGACCCGGAGCCGCGGGGCTATCAGCCGATCGATCACCTCGATTTCGACAGCGCTTTCGGTACCGAATCAGCGTACCAAGAGATGGTCGAGACGGCCCACGAACACGGGCTGGCCGTCATCGCCGACGCGGTCACCAACCACATGGCCGAGGGAGTCGATTTCGACCAATTCCCGCACTTTAGCTGGGGTGACTTCCGTCACGAGGGCCCGATCAGGGACGACGAGGACGACTGGGAACTCCAGCACCGCGACCTCGAGGGGCTGCCGGACCTTCGCCAGGAGTCGGCTCACGTCCGGGACGTGCTGGAATCGTACATCGAGAAGTACGCCGAGATGGGCGTCGACGGGGTTCGCTGGGACGCGGTCAAGCACGTGTCGCCGGCGTTCTTCCGCGACTACGCGAACCCGTGGGCAGCCGAACGCGGGCTCTTCACCGTCGGCGAGGTCCTGCACGGCGCAGTCCCGTACTGTGAGGCGTATTTCGAGACGGGGATGACGGTCATGGACTACCCGCTCTATTTCACGATGCGTGAAGACGTGTTCCACCGGGACGGTGATTTCAACGCCCTGGACGGGGCCGGCCTCGTGAACCGGGATCCGGGTCGATCGATGACGTTCGTCTCCAATCACGACAGCCCGCCGCCCGAGTACGAGGAACTCGCACACGCCTTTATCCTCACGTACCAGGGGTATCCCCGCGTGTACAGCAAACGATTCGATATCGAGAACGAGACGATCTCGAACCTGCTGTCGATCCGGCGACGCTTCGGGTCGGGTCCGGCACTGACGCGCCATCTCGACTCCGCCTGTTACGTGTTTGAACGCGAAGGAAGCCTGCTGGTCGGGCTCAACCGCGCCGATGACTCCCGCTCCGTCACAGTAGACACGCCCTGGGAGGCGACCACGCTCCGGGACTACGCCCACACCGGCCCGGAGGTCACGACCGACGCGGACGGGACCGTCGAACTCTCGATCCCGTCGGTCGACTGGGTCTGCTACGCACCCCGATAGCGGTGCGAACCCGGACTTCAGTTCCACACCCCGCGATCGGACCGCCGTCACTCCCGTCGTACCGTCACGTCCAGGTCGCCGCCGCTGACCTCGGCGGTCAGCATCGTCGCCTCTTGGGCTGGGGCCGCACCGGTGACGCTCCCGGGGTTAAGCAGGCGGACGCCGTCGACGGTCGTGTCCAGCAGCTCGTGGGTGTGTCCCGAAACGCCGACGACTGGGCCGTCGACGTTCTGGTCGGCGACGATCCGGGCGACGCGGTCTTCGTAGTCGCGGCGACTCCCCGTGCCGTGGGTCACGACGAACGTGACGCCGCCGAGCCGGACGGTCTGGACGTCCGGCAGGTCCAGTCCGCGTGGGTCCATATTTCCCCCGACGGCCGTGAGCCGAGAGGCGAGTTCGCGCACGTCCGCCAGCGCTTTCGTCGAGTCGAAATCGCCCGCGTGGATGACGTAGTCGGCCTCGCTGATACGCCGGCGCGCCCAGGCCGGGATCGAGTGCGCTCGTGAGGGGATGTGGGTATCGCTGATGATCGCGACGTTCATAGCCAGGGGTAGACGAGCACGGCCCAAAAGCGCAGCGTCGGCGTTTTGCCGGCCCGCCACGAACGACCGAACATGGACGAACGCGAGGTCGTTACGTGCTTTCTGCGCAACGAGGGGCGGGTCCTGCTCGCCCGCCGCAGCGACGACGCCGGATCCTATCCGGGCCAGTGGGGAGCGATCACCGGCTATCTCACGCCGGAGCGTGGTGCGCCCCCGGACGACCCCGAGACGGCCGCCCGCCGGGAGATCCGCGAGGAGACCGGCCTTGAAGACGTGGCGCTCGTCCGGCAGGGCGAGCCGTTCGCGGTCGAGGACGCCGACCGAGGGACGCGCTGGCGCGTCCATCCGTTCCTGTTCGAGACGGAGACCCGCGGGATCGACCCGAACTGGGAACTCCCGGAGTACGAGTGGATCCACGCGACTGCGATCCGGCGGCGCGAGACAGTGCCCGACCTGTGGCGGTCCTACGACCGCGTTCGACCGACGGTCGGGACCGTCGCAGCCGACGACGAACACGGGTCGGCCTGGATCTCGCTGCGGGCACTCGAAGTCCTGCGTGACGAGGCCGCACTGGCAGCGGACTTCGAGACCGTCGCCGCCGTGGCCCGGGAGTTACTCGCGGCGCGGCCGTCGATGGCGGTCGTCGAGACCCGGATCAACCGCGTCATGAGTGCAGCTGGCGTCGCCCCTGGGGATGTCGAAGCCGCGGCTCGCGAGGAGATCGCGAGCGCTGTCGAGGCCGATCGGGTGGCCGCGGCCGTCGCCGCGGACCGGATCGAGGGCGCGCGGGTCTGTACCCTCTCGCGATCCGGGACGGTGCAGACGGCACTGGAGCGTGCCGACCCCGACGCTGTACTGATCGCGGAATCCCGGCCCGGCGGAGAGGGGATCGATGTCGCGGAGTCGCTGGCCGGTGACTTCGAGGTGACGCTGACGAGCGATGCCGCGCTGGCCGGCCGACTCGCCGAGTTCGATGCCGACGCGGTGGTCGTCGGTGCCGACACGATCCTGCCGGACGGCCGCGTCCTGAACAAAGTGGGAACGCACGGACTCGCGCTGGCGGCGGCCGCCCACGATCTGCCGTGTTACGCAGTCGCCGCCGCGGACAAGATCACACCCGACACCGAGGTCGACGTCGAACAGGCACCGACGACGCTGTACGAGGGCGACGCCGACGTTGTGGTCGCGAACCCACTGTTCGAGACGACGCCGCCCGATCGCTGGACTGGGATCTGTACCGACGAGGGGATGCTCGATGCCGACGACGTGAGCGATATCGCCGCCCGACACCGGTCACATCGACAGTGGTGACTCGACTCACACCCCGGCGTCGAGCACTTCGTAGCTGATCCCGTTCTCGCGCAACTGATCGGTGTGACGCGACAGTTCGGTCGTCGTCGCCACGAGCAACACGTCCAACCCTTTGGTCGCGGCTTCCGTGACGGCGTCGGCCGTCCCGAACCGGATGTCCGGAGTGCGGCCCGCGCTGCGGGCCGCGGCCAGCGCTTCGGTGCCGGCGGTCGCTATCAGATCGTGACCGTCCGCCTCGCTGCCGATGCGCTCCGGATCGACCGCTTCGGAGCCGCCGTTGCGGATGTGCGGGACCGCGACGACCGTCACCGTTCCGAGGTCGTACTCGAGGACGCCCTCGAAGTTCGTGACGCCGACGTCCTCGCCGGCCGCCGCGTCGGTCACTGCGACTGCCGTCGCGCCGCCGGTCTCGCCGGCTTCGGCGTGTAACACCCCGTCTTGCATCGCCAGCGTGACGGTTTTTCCCTCCCCGAGGTCCGTCGCGGCGATCGCCGTCTCGATTTCCACCTGACCGATAACGTCCTCGGAGACGTGATCGAGGAAGTCTCGCAGCGAGGTGGTCTGGGAGATCAACCAGTCGACGCCTTCCTTGGTCACCTCGTAGCGCCCGCGACCGTGTTTCTCGACGTAGCCGTCCTCGACCAGTTCCTGCAGATAATCGCTGACGGCCTGTGCCGTGACCCCGATCTCGTCGGCGATCTCCTGCTGGCTGACCGCCGGCTGGCGCTCCGCGATCCCGACCAGGATCTGATATCGCGTCGCGGTGCGCTTGCTCTCCAAGACCCCTGTATCTTCCTCAAGCGCGTCCATATCACTCTTTCTGGACGCCCTGCGCATGTATCTTTGCCACGAGTTCGCCTCGAGTTGTACTTCGCGACCGCTCACTGGCAAATATGACAAGCTAGCTTTGTGCAGGTACGTCATCGACCCGCAATATCGGTGTGGGTCAGAACGTTGCGTCGATCAGTGGCCGTGATCGTGATCGTGTCCGTGATCGTGATCGTGTCCGTGATCGTGATCGCCGCTGCAGTTGTCTCCGCCCGGGAGCGCTTCGTCGAGTTCGTCGGCCTGGAACTGTTCGACTGCGTCTTCGACAGTCCCGGAGGCGCCGCGATAGACGTCGATCTCCATCGCGTCGAACCGTTCGACGGCCTTTTGCCCCAGGTTACCACAGACGAGCACGTCAGCCCCCGTCGATGCGATGATCTCGGGCGGGGACTGCCTGCCGCCGTGGTGTTTCCCGTCGTTTTCGTGTACTTCCAGCGTTCCGACTTCGGTGTCGTACACTGTGAAGTTCGGTGCGCGACCGAAGTGTGCGGACACGTCCGCGTCGAAGCGACCGTCGTCGAGGCTTGGCACGCAAACTCGCATCGTAGGCGTCTATCATTCCCAACTGCTTGCCTGTTATCACCTACACCCGCCGTAAACAGAGAGGGATCAGAGATCCCTCAAGCAGTCGGGCCTCGCCCGACGACGGCGGGGACTCCCTCGCTGAATCAGGTGGTCGTCGCGAGCGGTCGATCCTGTCGAGCCCGTCGCTCAGTCGTCCGCACCCGCGATCGGTCCCGGTGTGGCCCCATCGGCGGCACGCTCGGTGACGATCAGTCGCCGCCCCCGATGCTGTTTGACTGTCGCTTCGACGCCGTACACCGCCCGGATCGTCTCCGGGGTCAACACGTCCGGGCCGCCAACGTCGTATATCTCCCCGTCCGCGAGCAGCGCGACCCGATCGCAGTACCGCGCCGCGAGATTCAGATCGTGCATCGCGACGACGCCCGCCACCTCGCTCTCCCGAACGTGGTCGACGATCAGGTCCATCACGTCAAGCTGGTGTTTCAGGTCGAGCGCGCTCGTCGGCTCGTCGAGCAGTAACACGGACGGATCGCCCACGAGCGCGCGCCCGAGCCGGACTTTCTGGCGCTGGCCGCCGCTGAGATCCGCGACGTTTCGGGTCGTAAACGCCGTGAGATCGAGTCGATCGATCATCGTCTCGACCGCCGCCCGGTCCTCGGGACTGGGTGACCAGCCGCCCTGTGGCCGACGACCCTGCAGGATCGTCTCGAAGACTGTCGCCGGGAACGCGCTCTGTTCGTCCTGAGGGACGTAGCCGATGCGCCTCGCGAGTTCCGTGCGGCTCAATTCCTCGACCCGGTCGCCGCCAACCGAGACTGTTCCCCCGTCGGGTTCGTGGATCCGATTGAGTGACTGTAACAGTGTCGATTTGCCCGACCCGTTCGGGCCGAGTAACCCGAGTAAATCGCCGGATTCGGCGGTCAGATCCACGCCTTCGAGTACCGGTTCGTCGCCGTATGCGAACGCGAGGTCGTCGATCTCGAGTGTCACCAGTATTCCCTCCCGTTGATGACGAGGTAGATGAAAAGCGGCGCGCCCAGAAACGAGGTGAGGATCCCGACGGGCAAGACGATGGGCGCCAGGACGGTCCGTGCGAGCGTGTCGGCCGCGACAAGGAGCCCACCACCGACGACCGCCGTGATCGGCAGCAGGTGTCGTTCGGTGCCACCGATGAGCAGCCGGACGATATGCGGTGCGACCAGTCCGACGAACCCGATAATCCCGACAAAGGAGATGACGATTGCGGTCAGCAGCGAGGCGACGGCCATCCCCCGGATCCGCAGCGACTCGACGGGGACGCCCAGGCTCTTGGCGGTCGCCGTCCCCGCGTCCATCACGTCGTAGCTCCAGGCGTTGGACAGGAAATACGCCAGCCCGGCCAGGACGACGAGCCCCATAAACGCGACGTGTGGCCACCCGGCACGGCCGACGTCGCCGAACGTCCAGTAGACGATGGCCGCGACTTCGGTGTCGCTTGCGAAGTACTGCAGCAAGGTCATCCCGGCGGTGAACAGCGACCCGACCGCGACCCCGGTGAGAATCAGCGTCTCGGGGGTGGCCTGACGATAGGTCACAAGTAGCAAGATCAACACCGTCGAGACCATCGCCGCCAGAAAGGCCGCGATCGTCGTGAGATACGGCCCGATCGACCCGAACTCGGCGGCCGCACTACCGAAGCCAAAGACGACCGCCACGGCCGCGCCGAACGCTGCAGCCTGGGAGATACCCAGTGTGTAGGGTGCGCCAAGCGGGTTCCGGAGGACGGTCTGCATCGCCGCGCCGGCGACCGCGAGTCCGGCTCCGGCGACGATCGCACCGAGGACCCGCGGCACACGGAGGTTCCAGACGATCGTCCGCTGGGTCGCCGTCCCGCCACCGAAAAGCGCAGCGACGAGATCACCCAGTGGCACGTCCACGGACCCGATCGCGATTCCGATCAGCGACACGGCCAGGAGGGCGAGCGTCGATCCTCCTGCGACGGCGTAGGTGCGCCGAGCGGTCCGTTTGCGACGCTCTCGGACCGACTTGCTGCCCTGAGCACGGTGGCCTGTATTCTCCTGTTCGCCTGTCGCCCTAGCCATCGAGATCATCGAGGCGTCTGTGCGCCTCGTATGTGTCACGCAGGTCGTCGTACAGCGGTGCCCCGAGCATCGTCTCGAAGATCGAATCGATCGTCGTAGAGAGGTCACTGTCGCTGAAACGGTCGGGATACAGCGTTACGCCGACGAAGTAGGCGTTCGCGAGGATCGACCCGTAGTTGTGGTGATAGCTCGCGTGTGGGAGGAGTGTGTATACCTTGCTCTCGGAGACGGCAGTCAATCCGTCGAGGGTCTCGCTATCTAGGTCCAAACGGGCGCGATCGCGGTTGTTCGAGTCGACGAAGATCACGTCGGGATCCCATTCGAGGAGTCGCTCCTCGCTGATCTGTACCGACGGCGAGTCGGTCCCGACACCGCCTGCGACGTTGTCCACGCCGGCGTACGCGAACGGCGAGAATCGCTTTCGCGTGGTCGCCAGTCCGTGTGCACCTTTGTAACTTACTGCCCCCGCGTAGGCCTCGACTCGGTTCGCGTCCGGGATATCGGCCGTTCGCTCGTGGAGATCTTCGATCGTCCCCTCGACGAACGTCTCCAGTTCGTCGGCCCGACCGTCGAGTCCGAGCACGTCACCGACCAGCCGCCAGGTCTCGTAGATCCCCGTGCGGGTCGTCTCACCGCCAAGATCCGTAATCTGCAAGGAGACGACGGGTGTGGTCGTCTGGGACTGCAGCGTCTCGGCCCGTGAGTCGTCGCCATAAAAGAAGATCACGTCGGGATCGACCGACAGGATTTCCTCGGCGTTACCGCCGGCATTGGGGCCCGCAGAGCCGATGACGGGTTTGTCTCGAAGGTCCGGATTGGCCATATTGTACGGCACCGTTCGTATCCAGTCGCGTTCGCCGTCTTCGACGCCGACGACGCGATCAGTCGCGCCGAGATACGCTACCTGTCGCAGGGCTCCGGGACCGACCGCCACGACACGGTCGACGTCCTCGGGTAGTGAGACCTCCCGTCCCGCATCGTCGGTGACCGTCCGCTCGCCCCCGGCGGAGTCGCCCACCACTGAACAGCCCGCCAGCGTCGCCGCCGTCCCCGTGCCTATTGCCCGCAGCAGTGTGCGACGGTCGTACATACTCGTTGTCGCCGCTACCGAACGCCGAAATAATACTTTTTCGCCAATTCGTAATACTCGGGAACAGCTGCGGCAGAACAACGACGGGAACGAGGTCGCTATTTCTCCATCGTCATCGTCAAGCGCGCCGGGTCCATCATTCTGGTACGATGGATATCCAGTTTCTCGGTGGTGCCGGCGAGATCGGTCGGAGTGCGATCCTCGTCAACGACTCGCTGTTGCTGGATTACGGTATGCAGTCATCCACGCCACCGCAGTATCCGGTCGGGGACGTCGACCCCGATGCGGTCGTCGTCAGCCACGGCCACCTCGATCACGTCGGGGCGCTGCCCTCGCTGTTGAGCGGTGACGCGCGTCCGCCGGTCCACTGGACGCCACCCACCCGAGAACTCGCGCTGACGCTCGCCCGGGACACGCTCAAACTCCACGGGAACACCCCGCAGTGTCCGTTCACTGAGACGGACGTCCAGCGACTCACGCAGGTCTCCGAGACCCACGGCTACCGGGAGTCTTTCGAGACTGGCGGTCACGAAGTGACCTTCTTCGATGCCGGTCACATCCCCGGATCGGCGCACGTGCTTGTTGATGACGGCGAGACGCGATTGCTCTATACGGGTGATTTCCACACTGACGACCAGCGACTCGTCGCCGGTACGACCGCGCGTCCCGAGGCCGACGTCGTCGTCTGTGAGAGCACCTACTCCGATGTCGAACACGAAGACAGAGAGGCTGTCGAGAAGCGATTCGTCGAGAGTCTGCGGACGACGCTGTGGGAGGGTGGTACCGTCGTCGTGCCGGCGTTCGCGATCGGTCGAACCCAGGAGATGCTTCTGCTCTGTGAAGCCAACGACATCCCCTGTTACGTTGATGGAATGGGCACGGACGTGACCGAGATGCTGCGCCGATACCCCGCCTTCGTGCGAGATCCGGACGCGCTGCAACGCGCGAAATCCCACGCCCGGATCGTCGACGGTCGCGACGGTCAGCGGCGACGGATCGCCGAACAGAACACTGTGATTGTCACGACCAGCGGGATGCTCTCGGGCGGGCCCGCGATGACGTATATCCCGGAGATCGCCGACCGGCCGACGAACAAGATCACCCTGACCGGCTACCAGGTCGAGGGCACGCCGGGCCGGGACCTGCTGGAGACCGGCAGCGCGGAGATTGACGGCCGCCGGATGCCCGTCGCTGCACAGGTCGAAGCCTACGATTTCTCGGCCCACGCCGATCGAGAGGGACTACTGGACTTTCTTGAGGGGTATCGCGATGCCGAGATTCTCGTCAACCACGGCGATCGGTGTAGCGAGTTCGCGGCCGAACTCCGTGCGGACGGCTACGACGCGAGCGCCCCCTCGCTCGGTGAGACGGGGCGGACCCGTGAGTAGTCTCTCTAATGGTATTTCACCAAACCTACAATACAAGTGGCTGGAATCCTCACGACGACTATGAGCACGACACTACTCGCGGTCGGGCTGGCCGGCGGAGCGGCACAGATCGGCCTGACCGGCTGGGCGGCGATCGACGGTAGCCGGCGCCCGTGGCCACCCGATCAAATATCGGGGCAGTTCGGCCTGTACTGGTTGCTCGTGATGGCTATGGCGGGCTCGTTCTTCGGACTGATTGGGACGACTGCGGGCAGTCTCTATCCCGTCGGGATCGTGTCTGTCGCTGGCGGCGGGGCGTTTCTGCTGGGTGCCGCGTTGAACGTGTTGACCGCTGATGAGTTCGACGGCCCGGAAGAGATACTGGGACTCGAGTGGCGCCATCACGCTTCGGGGCCGTTTCAGTTCTCCCGGAATCCCGAGGTGCTTGGCCACGTCGGTGCGGTCGCCGGTCTCGCCGTCGCGACCGGTTCCTGGCAGGCGATGGTCGTCGCAGGAGCAATCGTCCGCTGGTTCACGCTCAAACCGCTCGCCGAGGAGCCGGTGTTGGCGGATCGGTACGGCGAGCAATACGAACGGTACCGGACACAGGTGAACCGATACGTCGATTGGACGGGGCTCTCCGGAGCGTTTGGCTCGTGTCAGAACGACTGTCCAGAGTGACTACTCGCCGTTGCGAGTATCCACGCCGGCGAGTTTGTAGGCGGGACAGCGACCCGTCGCACCGGTCGCGACCATTATGCCACCAGTGCCAGTTGCGACAGCACCTTTGACCGGGGATTTCGGACCCATCAGGACGCCTGCGCCGACGAGTGCGGACCCGGCTGCGATGCGAGCGGTACGATCCGTCCGACCGACATTGCGTTTCATCCACCAGCCATAGCGACTGGAGCAAGTAATACATTGGGAGCTGTACAAGACCAGCGGTACTTGCGAAGTAATCCCCGTCGGCAGTCCGCCCGAGTTGTGGGCGGTCGAAACTGCCACGACCGTTGTAGCCCGTTTTGGCGTCACAGCCGGTCGACGGCCGTCCGCTTGTCCTGTACGCGTTCGACGAACGAAAGGAAATTGTCGAACAGCCGAGTCGCCTTCTGGGCGGACTGATAGTTCCGTTCGGTGATTCCCGCGAGGACTGTCTCGATGGTTTCGTCGTCGAGTTCGTCTTTGCCGGTCGTGACCGACCTGGCGGTCTGCATGTCGTACTCCGGGTGAAACTGCACGCTGAAAACGCGGTCCTTCCGAAAACCGTGGATACCGTAATCATTCCGTGCGAACACTTCGGCACCGGGTGGAGCAGTCCTGACCCGGTCGGAGTGGGTAGTGAAAACCGTGAAGTCCTCGCCGATGCCGTCGAGCAGGAGGTTGTCACGGATCTGATGGACCGTGCGATACCCGATCTCGTACTCGCCCATCGGTTCGACCTGCCCGCCGGTCACGTCCGCTAGCAACTGATGGCCATAACAGACACCCAGAAACGGCAGCCCCGCCTGCACGGCGTCGCCGACCCACTCTTTCAGCCGGCCGATCCACGGCTCGTCCCAGTACACGGACGCCTTCGACCCTGTCACCACACAGCCGTCGAACTCGAAGCTATCGGGAAGGTCACCCGACGGAGCGTGGAACTCGACGAGATCCGCATCGAGCTCACGCCGGAAGTTCCGTCGTGTGTCGGCAGCCTCGTGTGCCGCGTTCAACAGGGCGATCTGTGGCGGTTGCATACTGGACGTATATAGCCGAATACGGAAATATTCTCTCTTTAAATCATATATCTCTCAGATTCAGAACTCATATACATAACTATTGGTCGCAAATATTGCGTATCTCAATATCTTTTCATCCTCCCTCTGCAGATTTTCGTGTGAGTGAATACCAACCAAACTCGTGCCGACCGACTGATCGGTCGGCATACGTGGACGACCGACCGACAGCAATGAGCCAGACAGTCAGACGGTCCATTGAGGTCGAGTACTGGGTCACCGACGAAGCGGGGCAGCTCGTATCGCCCGGCGAACTCACAGCGGCCGCACAGGGAGTCGAGCGGGAGTTCGTCGAACCGCTGCTGGAGATCAAAACGCCACCGTGCGAGACAACGGAAGAGCTTCAAACGGAACTGTTCGACCGTCTCGGAGCCGTCCTCGGACGCGCCGAGGAACTTGGGAAGCGACTCGTGCCGCTCGCGACCCCGGTCAACGCCGGGGAGATTCAGGAGCTTCCCGAGGAACGGACTCGGATTCAAAACGAGGTCGTCGGTGACCAGTTTCGATACGTGCGACACTGCGCGGGGACGCATATCCACTTCGAACAACAACCGGGACAGGTGGTCGACCAGTTGAACGGCCTGATCGCGCTCGATCCGGCCCTGGCCCTGGTCAATTCCTCACCGTACTTTCAGGGGCAGCGCCTGGCAACTGGTGCCCGGTCGAAACTGTATCGCTGGATGGCCTACGAGGACCTGTCCAAGCAGGGACGGCTATGGCGGTACCTCGAAGACGAAGCCGACTGGACGCGCCGACTCGATCGCCGCTACCAGGAGTTCCTGGCCGCGGCGACGGAGGCGGGTGTCGATCGGCAGGCCGTCAGTGCTGATTTTGATCCCGAGAGCGCGGTCTGGACGCCGGTGCAGATCCGGAACGAATTCGGGACGGTCGAATGGCGCTCGCCTGACACAGCGCTCCCGAGCCACGTTCTGCAGTTGGCCGACGGGCTCGCCACTGTCGTCCAGCGGCTCGTCCAGACAGACGTCCGTATCGGTGGCAATCGCGGGGAAGTCACTGAGTCTGCAGTCCTGTTGCCCGAATTTGACGCTGTCCTCGAATACGTCGAGGCCGCGATCCGGGACGGACTGCGGTCCAAAGCAGTGCGCTCGTATCTCGACCGGATGGGTCTGGATGTCGCGTCCTACGAACCGACCGCAACCCGCATCGATGAGGGTGGAGCTGTCGATCCGCACGCAGCCCGCCAGCTGCGACTGGAATACGCTGACCGACTTGAACGCGAAGTGCACCAGCGTTCACCAGCGGTCGCAGATTGATCAGCCACATCCAAGTGGATCGGTTTGTCCGAGCACGGAATACCGGCCGTCGGCTTGGACGGCCCGTCGTAGGGACCTTATATGGATCTAGTGTTCACATACTGTCTCCCAGCAGCTTAGGGCCAGATACAAATACAACGATTGGGAAGAGAAAACCGTACTATGAGTTCGAACGTAGAATCGAAGTCCGACATTAGTGCAGAATATTCAATTGAAGCTGACGAAAATACTGGTTCTTCAACGAAAATACTCTGTTTCTGGTCGAAAACTGACCCGGACTGGAACGCTGACTGACTGCCTCGGTCACACGAGATTCGGTAGCGCGTCCAGCGATTCGATATGGTGGGTGGGTTCGGACTCCCCGTCGGGGACGTTTCCGTCCCGGGCCAGCAGCGCACTATCGATTCCAGCGCGGTCGGCGGCTGCGATGTCCGTGCGCCGGTCGCCGACGAACAGCGCTTCGCCGGCGTCGAGACGGTCGAGCATCCATCGGAGCAAGTGGGCGTCGGGCTTGCGCTTGCCGAACTCCGTCAGCGTCGGATACCGACCGCGGACGGCGTTCAGTGGCCAGTCGAAGTACTCGGCGGTAAACCGAACGGTTCCCTGGCGGTTGTTGCTGACGATGGCAAGTGGATGGTCGTCGGCGAGATCCGCGAGCACGGCGGTATCGTCGAACGGAACGCGATCACCCGCGGCGATCCGTTCGTTCTCGATTGTCGTCGCGGCCCGCTCCCGGTAGGCCCAGGCCGATGTGGCTGGCAGGGAGAGATCGTCACAGGTCGTTCGAACTTCCGAGATATCGTCGGGATCGACCAGTCCCGGCGGCGGCTCTCCTTCGTAGTCGATCCCGAAATCCGCGAGCGTCGCGGCGGCCGCCTGGCGGTATACCTCCCGGTCGGTGTGGTATCCGGTCAGCAACACACCGTCCATGTCGAACAGGATCGTTTCGTATGTCACAGACTCACTCCGGACGAGGAGGATAAATCAATTCCGCCCACGGTACTGACTGCACGGTCGGCGGTCGATGTCTGCGGCCGCACGACGAGAAACATCCGGTACTCGCCGGTGTGCGGGGACTTATCACGGTCGACCCCTTTCGGAGAGTGATGCGCCCGACCCCGCCACAACCCAAAGGGGAGCCGCTGTTCGGCAACGCCAGGCAGTACGCTGACGATCCGTTTCGGTTTCTGACGGCTTGTGAGCGTTCGTACGGTGACGTCGTCAGCCTGGATCTCGGCCCGCTGGAGACGTATATGCTCACCGACCCCGACGAAATCCAGCGGGTGCTCGTCGCTGACGCAGACAGTTACGTCAAGCCCGATTTTCAGGACGACGCAATCGGCGATCTCCTCGGTGAGGGGCTGCTGTTGAGCGAAGGCGATACCTGGCAGCGCCAGCGCGACCTCGCCAACCCCGCGTTTGCGATGGCGCGGCTGGGACAGTTCACCGATACTATCGCCGGTCACGCAGAAGCGATGGTCAACGAGTGGCGCGATGGAGACAGCCGCGACATCGAACTGGAGATGACACAGGTGACTTTGGATGTCATCTGTGATCTGATGCTGGACGTCGAGTTGACCGACAGCCAGCGCGAAACCATCCGGGAGAACCTCGGGCCGATCGGCGCGCGGTTCGAACCCGATCCGATCAGGTTTATCACGCCCGACTGGGTGCCGACGCCGGACAACCGGGAGTACCAGGCGGCCATAGACGAGCTGGACCGGGTCGTCTCGGAGATTATCGCCGAGCGTCGCGGGACTGAGGGTCACGAGGATGACGAGGACCCACCGATGGACGTACTGTCGATTCTGCTGCGAGCGCAGAACCGCGGCGAACAGACCTCCAAGCAGCTGCGTGACGAGGTCGTGACGATGCTGTTGGCCGGCCACGACACGACAGCACTGACGCTGACTTACAGTTGGTATCTGCTGGCGAACCACCCGGAGGTCGAGCGGGCAGTCCAGGCCGAGGCCGATGCCGTCGAAGGGCCGGTCACCTTCGAGGCTGTCCGGGAGTTGGACCTGATCGAACGCGTGATCCAGGAATCGATGCGGCTGTATCCACCTGTCTACGTAATCTTTCGCCAGCCGACGCGAGACGTCGAACTCGGCGGCTACCGTGTCCCGAAAGGGGCGTCAGTTATGCTGCCACAGTGGGCAGTTCACCGGTCGCCCGACTTCTGGGACGAACCCGACCAGTTCGATCCCGACCGCTGGCTTGACCAGAGTGATCGGCCTCGATTCGCGTATTTCCCGTTCGGGGGCGGGCCACGCCACTGTATCGGCAAACACCTCGCGATGCTGGAAGCCCAGGTTATCCTGGCGACCGTCGCCCGTGAGTTCAGCCTCGACACCGACCGAGAGGGGGAACTCGATCTCCTCCCGTCACTGACTGCCCACCCGCGTGGCGGGATGCCGATGACGCTCCGGGGTCGGTAGTCAGACACTCGCGGAACCGTCGACACTGGACGGGTCGACTGCGCGTGCGAGCAGGGGCCGCAGCATCTTCACCAGGGGTGCGCGCTCGCTGTCGGTCCAGACCGCACGATGGTTGCTCACGCCGGGCAACGACGAGGCCGCGTCCGCGCTGACGAGCATCGACTCGCCGTCGACCATCAGCACCGCACTGACCGCGCCGGGCCGGACGGGATACTCTTCCCACCAGGTCCAGGTCTCGACGACCCGGCCGGTCGCGGCGGTTTCGGCTATCCGGTCGCGGATCGGCGCTCCCGGGGAGCCGACGGTGACTGCGACGCCGCGCTCGGCCGCCGCGTCGATCGCGTCCAGGAGTTCGTCGGTGAGTAACTCCTCGACGGCCAGCGCGAGCAGTACCTCGTCGTCCGCTGCTGAGACGAGTTCACGTAGTCGCTCGCTGACTTCCGTCGATCCCTCCATGACCCAGACGTCGACGCTCTCGTCGTCCCGAGTGGGGGATTCGAGACGGGGAAACAACTCCCGCAGACGGTCGAGATGGCGGGTGTACTGTCGTTCGAGCGTCGCGACCGCTTCGTCCGGATCGGACGCGCGAAAGCGCCGCGGCGTCGACTGCTGGATGTCGACTAGCCCGCGGTCGCTCAGCGTCTCCATACAGTCGTAGACGCGTGCCTGGGGGATGTCGGCGACGTCCGCGATCTCCTTGGCCGTGCCGGTGGCGATCCGGGACAGCGCGACGAAACTCTTCGCCTCGTATTCGGTAAATTCGAACCGTTGAAGCAATCCGACCGATTCCTCGACGACCGCGTCGATCCCGTCCGCTGTGTTCGGTCCTGACATTGTTGTCTCCCCGGTGGTCTGCGCGCCTTTCGGCAGGGATCGGTAAAATCGCTTTGATGTTTCTACTATCTTCGAAACGGACTTCTAGATCCATAGACCGCCACTAACCGCCTGATTACGCCGATCGCGGTGTATGACATCTCCACTGTGTGTCGATCGTCATCTCCGGCGTTGCCGATAGGGATAGACTTATGCCGAAACAGATCTTTTTCTACGATAAGAAAAAATGCCTGGGCGGACCGGGCGCGACTGACCCACAATGTCAGAGACCAACACCCGATTTCGATCGCACGCACAGACGCGTACCGCACGCGACGAGCAGCTTGAGCGCTCCGAAGAGACGGACGGCGAGTTGATCTGTCCCGAATGCGGTGCGACCGGGATCGCCGTCGAGAAGCGCGGTGAAACCGTCTGCGAGGAATGTGGCATCGTCATCGAAGACGACATGATCGATCACGGACCCGAGTGGCGGGCCTTCGACTCCCGGGAGCGCGATCGGAAATCTCGCGTCGGCGCGCCCTCGACGAACACGCTGCACGACAAGGGGCTCTCGACGAAGATCGACTGGAAGGACAGCGACGCGACCGGCTCGTCGCTGTCGGCACGCAAGCGCTCCCAGATGGTCCGGCTGCGCACCTGGGACGAGCGGTTCCGAGCCAAAAGCGCCCGCGAGCGCAACCTCAAGCAGGCGCTCGGCGAGATCGACCGCATGGCCTCGGCACTGGGCCTGCCGGAGAACGTTCGCGAGACCGCGGGCGTCATCTACCGGAAGGCACTGTACGACGACCTGCTGCCCGGCCGGTCGATCGAGGCGATGGCGACGGCGTCGCTGTACGCCGCTGCGCGGCAGGCCAACACGCCACGCAGCCTCGACGAGTTCCAGCCGATCAGCCGCGTCGACCGCCAGGAGTACGCCCGCGCGTATCGCTACCTCGGGCGCGAGCTTGGGCTCGCGATCGAGCCGGCCGATCCCGCGAAGTACCTCCCCCGGTTCGCCTCGGAACTCGACGTGCCGGAGGCAGTTGAACGCCGCGCCAGGGAGCTGATCGAGACCGGGAAGACCCAGGGCGTCCACTCCGGAAAGTCACCCGTCGGACTGGCCGCCGGCGCGCTGTACGCCGGCGCCCTGTTGAGCAACGAACGGATCACCCAGCAGACGATCGCCGAAGCGACTGACGTCAGCGAAGTGACGATCCGAAACCGGTATCAGGAACTCCTCGACGCACACGAGCAAGCCGAGCAAACCGGCTAGCGGCGACTGCCCGTCCAAACGATAACGGCGATCGGACCGCCCGATCAGCGCATCTCCTCGAGCGAACAGAAGTCCTCGGCGTCGGCGGTGAGCCAGTGGGTCGAGCGGTCGTCGTCACTCATCCCCGGTGCGTCGAGATACAGCGTCACGCGATCACCGTCGCGTACCACCCGCACCGTGCCGGTCGACACACTCTCGCTGTCGAACGATCCGTCCTGCGGCGCGTGGTGGATTTCACCCATACCTGTGGATTCTTCAGGAACGTTGATAATGATATCGAAACGGGACCGTCGATCCGGACTCGCTTTCCCGTCACTCGAAGTCGCCGAGTCCCGTCTGTCGATCCGGGGTAACCTTTTCGATCACGCCGGGATCGTCGTTCGTCGGATCGTTGACTCGCGTCGAGATCGGATACGACTGCCACTGTTCGGCCGGTGAGGGCTCAAGTAGTCCCTGGTGTGTTTCGGGATCCGCGTTGGACAGCCACGTCGCCTCCCCGTCGGGATCCAAGACGGCTGCCATCCGGTCGTGTAACGGCTCGACGACGGCGTTCGGCTCGGTCGTGACGACGGTGACGGTCTCTTTGACCTGCTCTCCCGATTCCCAGCGTTCGAACAACCCCGCCATCGCGAAGGGCTCGCCGTCCACCCGTTCCACGCGATAGGGCTGGCTCCCGCCGCGAGTATCCCGCCACTCGTAGAACCCGTCTGCCAGGACGAGACAGCGACGCCGTTCGAACGCCTCGGCGAACGTCGGTTTCTCGGTGACCGTCTCTGCGCGGGCGTTGATCGGTTGCGGAGCACCGTCGGGGTCGTCGACCCAGGACGGGATCAGTCCCCACTCCAGCAGGTCGATCGTGTCGGGCGCGTCGTTGCGGACGACGGCAAGATCTTCACGCGGAGCGATGTTGTATCGCGGCTCCAGGGGCTGGTCGGCCGTCGCGTCGAAGCGGGCTTGCACGACCGACTGGGGCGCGAACAGTGAGGTACGACCACACATATCTCGCCGTTAGGTTCGTGGCTCAATAGAGCCGTCGCTACCCCCTATCAGCGAACGGCAGAAGTACCGAGACCGCCCTACAGCAGTTCGGTGACGTCGTCGTGGTCCTCGATCTCGACGCCCTCGTCGGTGACGACGGCGAAGTAGATGCCGTTGCCGGAGCCGGTGTCGCGTTCGGTCGCGGCGTTGACCGCCCGCGCCGCCAAGTCCTTGGCCTCCTCGATGGACAGCTCCGGATCGTACTCGCCCTCCAGCGCACCGTGCGCCAGCTGCATCCCGCTGCCGGTGACGGTGTAGTCGTCCTTCATGACGCCGCCGGCGGGATCGATGCTGTAGACGTGACTGCCGTCCTCGTCGACGCCGCCGAGGATCGGGTTGATCGCGATGAACGGGCCGCCGCGGGCGAAGTTACCCGCGAGCGTCGCCAGCGCGTGGATGCTCATCGGCTCGTCGCGGCGCGCCTCATAGAGGTTCGACTCGACGCGGAGCGAGCGAATGAACGACTGTGCGCCGCCGACGCTGCCCACGAGCGTCAGGGCTGCGGTCGGGTGGATCTGCTCGACCTTCTGGACGTTCTTGTTCGAGACGAAGCGTCCGCCGAGGCTGGCGCGCTTGTCCGTGGCGATCACGACGCCGTCGTCGGTCGCGATACCGACGGTCGTCGTCCCGGTCTTTGCGACCGGCTCGTCGTCGGCTTCGGGGACGTCCTCGAAGCCGCCGAGTTCGGGTTCGTAGGGTGCGAAGTCGTTATTCATCGTCTTCACCTCCGAGGTCGCGGTCGTCGATGTGCTCGGCCAGCGTCTCCTCGTCGACCGCCTCGACCTGTGCGGACTCGACTGGGACGGTCGTCATCTCGACGCCTGAGGCGGTAAGGCCGTCCTCGCTGGCCTCCGCGAGCGCCTCCAGCGCGAGACCGATCCCCTCATCGAGCGTCAGATCGTCCTCGTAGTTGTCCTCGAGGTGGGACTGGCTGTCCTCGCGGCCGCCGCCGACGGCGGTCGCCTGCCACTCGTAGGGCGTCCCCGACGGGTCGGTCTCGAACAGACGCGGTTCGCCGTCCTCGACGCCGCCGATCAACAGCGCGACGCCGAACGGTCGCGCGCCCCCGGTCTGAGTGTACTCCTGGATGTGGTCGGTGACTGCCTTCGTCAGCGTCTCGACGCCGATCGACTCGTCGTAGCGAAGGTTGTCGATCTGTGCGCGACGCCGAGCGAAGTCGATCAGCTTCCGGGCGTCGGCCACGTGGCCCGCGCTGGCCAGCGCGATGTGGTCGTCGACGCCGTGGATCTTTTCGATACTCTCCTGTTCGATCAGCGGGGATCGAGCCCGCCGGTCGGCCGCCAGGACGACGCCCTCGGGCGTTCGGACGCCGACGCTGGCACTGCCGCGTTTGACTGCCTCGCGTGCGTACTCGACCTGATAGAGCCGGCCGTCCGGCGAGAAGATAGTGATCCCCCGGTCGTAGGCCTGCTGTTCGTGATTTCCTTGCATTGTGACGGTGTTCACTCCGGGTTAGGGGGCGACGTACATAAATCTTTTAGAAAGGTATAAGTATTTGGTTGGGTTGCGGTCGCTAGTACAGCGAGAGGTCACCGGTCACGGCGTCGACGCGATCCTCGGCGGCCGGACCCACGGCCAGCGCCGTCACGGTTCCGGGTTCGAGTTGGGTGTGGCCGGCGTCCCGGACGATGGCGTGGGGGATCCCCTCGGTTTCGGCTTTGTCGGCGAGTTCGAACAACTGGGATTCGCCGTCGGCCTGGAGGACGATCTTCTTCTGGCCGCTGCCTTTCCATTCTTTGCGCGTGCTCGCAGTGGCGTCCTCGTAGGCCGACAGCGAGGCGTGGGCGACCTGGGCCGCCAGCTTGCCCTCGCCCATGCCCAGATCGGCGCGAGCGACGATTGCCTGTTTCATACATACGGATACCGGCGGCTCGGTATATCTGTGTTCACTTGGCGCGTCAGGCGGTCGCGGATATCGATAATTTTTCCTTTGTATTCGATATTTGAATAGATATGATCGATCGGGCGCTTTCGATCCCGGAAGGGTTCTTCGAAGCCCGCCGTGATCGAATGAACGGCTTTCGGGCTACTGGTCTCGCGTTCGGCGTCGCGTTACTGTTGACAGCGTTGTCGGGTGTGGCCCTACGGCTGCTCGCCCGCCAGATGACGGGAACGACCGAAATCGACAATCCCGGTCGTCCGTCTGAAATGACGTGTGAAGCGTTTCACGGGGACACACAGCCGAGCGGCTGTGACGAACCGGCAACGATAACAGTCGAGGTTGGAGAGCTGTTCTGGGAGACCGCTGTTGAGCAACTTCCGGCACTGTTCTTTGGGGTGTTACTCCTCTGGTTGTTCACCGGTGTCGGGCTACACCTCCTTGCCGGTGGACACGTCGGAGAGGGATCGTTCGGACAGACGCTGGAGGTTGTCGCGTGGTCGATGCTGATCAACGTCCTCTCAGTTGCGATCAGTGCTGGTCTGTTGTGGCTTGCTTCACAGCAGGTCGATCTCGCCGTCTCTTCCCCAGAACAACTGCTCTCACAGATGCGGCGAGTGACCACGACACTGCCGGGAATCGGTGCTCGGGTGGTCCAGGGTCTCGCACTCGTCGCCCAGGTCGGCGTCTGGACCGCCGGACTTACAGCTGTCCACCGCAACGAGCGTGCGGTCGCCGCTGTCGGTTCAGTCATCGTCGGCACGGTATCCCTTGCCCTCCTGTTCATTTGATAATCGGTCTGTCCGGTGGTCCTCATGCGGAACTGTCTGACACTCCCTCTGCCCTCTGTCTGAGTCTATCTTTTCTCGGCATCGAGAGCGGGACGCTTTAGACCGCTGGGGTTCCGAATACGGGTATGATCCTCTCCGACGCGGACATCGTCCGTCGCCTCGAAAACGGCGATCTGGTCGTCGAACCGCTCGACGATCCGGACATCCAGATCCAGCCCGCGAGCGTCGACCTTCGGCTCGGCCGGGAGTTCCTGGAGTTCCAGCGGACGAACATCCCGAGCATCCATCCGAACAGCGAGCAGGAAGTCGAGGAATACGTCGAGGAAACCGTCGTCGAGGACGGCGAGGAGTTCATTCTCCACCCCGGCGATTTCGTGCTCGGGACGACCTACGAGCGCGTCGAGATTCCGCCGGACCTGATCGCCCACGTCGAAGGCCGGTCGTCGCTGGGCCGGCTGGCGATCGTCGTCCACGCGTCACTCCCGCACGACGAGGAAGTGTTCCTGTGGACACCGACGGATGGGTTCGGGTTTTACGAGATCGGTGACATCGTCGAAAACGAACGCCCAGCACGAGCTGTGGCGTTCGATCCGCAGACACTTCGGGTCAGCACGCACCGTGTTACCGATTACATTACGAATCCAACACAACGAATATACCGGGTTACGCTCGACTCGGGACGACAGGTTCACGTGACGAAAGATCACAACCTGTTTACACTCGATAGAGACGGTGGCGTCACCCGGATACCTAGTGAAGACGCTGAAGGAACGCAGGTTATGGTCCCGAAACAACTGCCAAGATCACCGACCGAACAGCGTTCGGTCGACATTCTCGATCACGTTGAGCCGACGGAAACGACGCTATATGCCACAGACGGGTTCGGATGGGTCGATGCTGCGGGCATGGCACAGGGTTCGGAGCGACATTACGATGCCAACGGAAGCGCGCCGATGGAAGCGGTACCGAAGATCACGATGCCGGACGATGTTGAAGTCGCGTTCCGACAGAGCGACTATCGTCTCCCGCGTGAACTCCCATTGACCCGCGAATTCGGCTGGATGCTCGGGTTCTATATCGCGGAAGGGTCGGCTCGACGAAAGCAGATCCAGGTGGCAAACACCGAACGACAGTACCTCACACGATTTAGAGAGTTCTTCGAACAGTACGACGCGTCGATTTCGATTCGAGAAACTGATCGTCTCACACGACTTACTATCTGTTCAGCGCTCTGGTCTGCGGTTATTCGTAGTCTCTCAGGTGCCGGCAGCGAGAAAACGATCCCCACGTCGGCATTTAGCTGGCCCCGTGATACCCTCGAAGGGCTACTTGAAGGGTTGCTCGATGGAGACGGCTGCCGTCGCGATGAGCGTGATACCTTCTATACTGCCAACGAGGAGTTAGCGAACAAGGTCATGTATCTCGCGGCTCGCCTTGGAAAGGTCGGCTCCCTCTACAGCAGGGAGCGGAAACAGTATATCGAAATGAGCGATGTCGAATGGGAAGGTGAGATGTGGAGCGTCGACGTGAGTGGTGAACGGCACAAGCGAGGTCAGTATGTACCCGTTCCGAGTCGCTATCTACGCGAACTCCGGAAGCAGGCTGGTCTCACGATGGACGAAGCGGCAGAGCTGATGGGCTATTCGTCGAAGTCCAGTATTTCCAACGTCGAGAACGAGGAGTACGATACCATCAAGCGCGATACGCTCCGTCGGTTCTGTGACGCGTACAGTGAGGCTGGCGTCGATACGGCCCGATTGGATCAGATACTCGATGGTGGTGTACGGTTCGAGGAAGTCGTATCCGTCGAAGAGACCGAACGTGTCGAACCGACGTATGACCTCGAGGTCCAGCCCAACGGCAAGACGATCGAGAACTTCCTTGGCGGGCGTGGCGGCGTATTCCTCTCGAATACGGCCGGACTCTGCGATCCCGGATACAAAGGCCAGATCACCCTCGAACTGTCGAATCTCGGGACTGCGCCGGTGGCGCTTTCCCCCGGGATGCGTATCTCACAGCTCACCTTTACCGAACTGAAGTCACCGGCTGACCGCCCGTACGGCGAGGAACGCGGCTCGAAGTACCAGGACCAGGAGGGGCCGCAGGCTTCGAAGATACAGGGGGATCGGGAGTTCGGAGGCGATCAATGACGGGCGTCTCGTCTCGCGAATATTTCGCCGAGAAGCGACGTGGGGTTCGGAGGCGATCAATGACAGGCGTCTCGTCTCGCGGATCTATCGCCGAGAAGCGATGTGGAGTTCGGAGGCGATCAATGAGCCGGAGGTGTCTGTAATGCGTTTCATCGAGGAAGTCGTCGTCGAGGAGTTCCTCCCGACGTTCCGATCGATGCTGGCAGAGGAGTTGCGCGATCAGGGACTGACCCAGAGTGAGGTCGCCGATCTGCTGGGAATCAGCCAGAGCGCGGTCTCGAAGTACGTCCACGGGGAAGTCGAGCGCAACGAGCGCCTGCTCGGCGACGACCGACTGGGCGACCTCGTCGAACGGCTGGCCGATGGACTGGCCGGCGGCGAGATGACGTCCGTCCAGGCGCTGATCGAGGCGGAGGTGTTCGTCCGTCGGCTCGAACGTGGGGACCTGCTGGCGGCGCTGCACGAGGAGGCGTTTCCGCCGCTGGCCCAGTACGAGGAGGACTTCGACATCCACGATCCCGAGAGCCAACTCCGACAGACCGAACGGGTGCGTTCCTCGCTGCGACGCGGGCTCCGCGTCCTCGAGAACACGAGCGGCTTCGCCGGGCTGATCCCGGCGGTCGGCTCGAACCTCGTGGAGGCGCTGCCCGACGCCGACGGGATCGACGACGTGGCTGCGGTCCCGGGCCGGATCCTGGATCTGAAAGGGCGCGCTCACGTGCCGGGCGACCCCGAGTTCGGCGTGAGCGAACACGTCGCCAGCGTGTTGCTCGCCGCCCGAGCCGCCGGTAGCGACGCCAGCGCCGCTCTCAACGTCCGCTACACGCCCGAGACAATCGAGCAGCTGCAGGGCCAGGGCCTGACGACGGCGCAGTTCGACGCCGAGAGCGAGCCCGAGGCGGCGATCGGCGAGGCCCTGGCCGAGGTGCCCGACGCGGACGTGCTCTATCAGACCGGCGGGTTCGGCGTCGAGCCGGTCGTCTACGTCCTCGGCCCGGACGCCACGACCGTGGCGACGACCGTCCGCGAGCTGGTATGACCAACTCCGGCGTCGAGCGGTTCTACCGTCGGATCGCCCCCCGCTACGATCTGCTTGCGACGGCACCCGTCGTGCGCCGCTGGCGGGAGACCGCGGTCGAAGCCCTCGACCTCTCTCCCGGGGATACCGTCGTCGAGATGGGGTGTGGCACGGGCGCGAACTTCCCGCCCCTTCGCGAGCGCGTCGGCAGCGAGGGGCGGGTCGTCGGGATCGACCGCACGCAGGGAATGCTCGCGCAGGCACGCGATCGGGTCGAGCGGGCGGGCTGGGCGAACGTCTCGCTGGTTCGGGGTGACGCCACTTCACCGCCGGTTGAGGCGGCCGACGCCGTGCTCGGCTCGTTCGTCGTCGGGTTGCTCGACGATCCGGGGGCGGCCGTCGATCGCTGGCTCGACGTGCTCGAACCGGGCGGTCGGATCGCGATCCTCGAAGCGGGCCGAAGCGACCGTTCGGCTGCCCTGCCGCTGAACCTGGCCTTTCGGGCGTTCGTGCGCGCGTCCTCGCCGGGCGGGTTGACCCGGTGGCGCTCGCCTGCCCGACAGCTGGATCGGAAGATCGCCGCGGCCCAGGACGCGCTCGTCGCCCGGACGGTCGACCGCCGTCACGAGGCTGCCGCGCTGGGGCTGGTCGGTGTCACGTCCGGTCGATCGCCTGTCGACTCCCCGTGACGCTGTCGGCTGTGTCGCTGTCTCGCCCCTCGTCCGGTGTCCGAAACCACTGGATCCGATACAGTTTCCGAGCGAGATCAGGTCGATACGTCCGTACCACGGTTCTCGTCGGTTAGCAGCGTGTGCACCGTCTGTAGATCGTCGAGTTCGGATTCGGCGAGTACGGCGTCCGGTCCTGCGAGGACGCCCACAGCGATCGCCGCGGCCGTCTCCGCGAGGACTGCTCTTTGCTCGTCGGTGAGGTTCCGCTTCGATTCGAGTCGTGTGATCGCGCGGTCGAGCTCTCGCCGTTCGATCTCGCAGGCCCGCCGCTGCATCGCCCGACGGATAGCTCGCCGATCGAGGTCGGAACCGTCGGCGTCGGACCGCTCTGTGAGTGTCGCCATACTTAGACGTGGACGCGGGTGACGTACCCGCCACAGCCACATCGCTCGACGTATTCGATCTCGACGCTGTCGACGCGTGCTTCGAGCGCCTCGAAGAGGTACGATTCGGGATGGCCGTGATTCTCGTGCGTGACGAGATTGACGTGATGGCCGGACGCGGTCCGTTCCACGGCCTCGACAGCCTGCGAAACCACGAGCTCCCGGTCGTCGGCGTGTTCGGGCCCTTCGAGGTTCGCTGACCACGAGTTGTGATGGACGTGGTCGGTCACCGGGTCGGCGGTATCTGACATATCTACCAGGTCGTCGCGTGTCCGCAAGTGACCGTTCCCGAATGTGTTCGCCCGCCGGGGCTGTGTATCCGGGTCTGTCGACTACGAGACTGCTCTCCGGAGGTACTCGAATTGCCCGGTGATCTCCTTGCGGCGCTGGCGCTTGACCACGGTTCCGTCCAGGATCGACCCGCCGGGTGCGTCGAGAGCGAACTCGGTCCTGGCAGTGACGACCGTCTGTCCGTCCCGATCGGCCAGCGAATACGATGTCGTCATCGACTCGAAGATGCCATCGACCTGCTCGAAGGCCAGCACGGACTCGGGATCGTCGAGACGACGCAGCGTCAGAGAGATCTTGAGCAGTCCGAGCGCTTTGCTGATCTCGAGTACGTCGCCGTCGATCTCGATCTCGTCGAACCCCGACGCCAGCATGAACGGTTCGAGGTCAAGTATCGCCGCTCGTACGTCCTCAACCGGCGCGTCGACCGTCTGTTGGAGTTCGAACGTTTCCATCGTCCGATCACTGCTTGGGCAACGTCGCGACGAAGGTCCTCTCGTCACGCTGTTCGACCTCGTACCCGTCGGCGTCGAAGGAATCGACCTCCGCCTGGAACTCGTAGAACAGCGGTTTCGGTTCGTGATCGTTGACGATCGTCAGCGCTTCGCCACTATCCAGTGCCTGAAAGGCGTCGTGGATCTTCGGATGGCGCTCCGGCGGCGGAACGTCCCTGAGGTCGAGTTCGGTCTCTGTCATCGTCTTAGGCTTCCTGGCCACATCTGCAAGGCCCTTTGCCCGAATGTGTTCGACGACTGACCGGCGCGACGAACACGGTCGTGGGACCGGTGGTGATCGATTGTCCGAACGAGTACTGGCCGAGCGACACCGACCCCGATAGCGAACGCTAGTCGTCAGCGACCGCAGCACTTGGGCTGCTCAGCTCGACCGGCTCGGCCTCGACATCGAGTTCGTCAAGTGCGACCTGAGCAGCGCGTTTCCCGGAGACGAGCATCGCACCGAAGGTCGGCCCCATCCGCGGCAGACCGTACGTGGTCGCGGTCGCCATGCCGGCCACGATCAGTCCGTCGTGGGCAAGTCCCGTGTTCTCGACGACGGCGTCCTCGCTCTCGCCGACCCACATCGAGTCGTGGCCCGGCGAGTCGTGACCGGGTGCACCGTACGCGTCCTCGTCGGTGCTGTCCATCCCGGTGGCCGACTCGGCGGCGTCGCCGATCCCGGGCGCGTCCAGGACGCCACGCTCCTGCAGTTTCGAGACGGCCATCGCCTCGTGACCGGTAGCGTCGATGACGAGATCGGCCTCGACGGCGATGGGGTCGACGCAGGTGATCTCGCGGGGCAGCGAGTGGACCGGCGTCCAGTTCATCACGATCCCGCCGACGCGGTGGTCCTCGCGGATCACGATGTCGGTGAACTCCGTCATGTTCTGCATCTTCGCGCCGGCGTCACAGGCCGCCTTGATCAGTCCCGAGCAGGCCTCGGGCCCGTTGGCGACGTACAGCCCCTCGCTCTCCTGGGATTGTTTGTACTCGACTGCCAGTTCCTCCAGCACTTCCTGTGCCGGATCTCGGACGGTGACCTTGTTCATCAGGAAGCCGCCGAGCCAGAACCCTCCGCCGAGGTAGTTGTTCTTCTCGACGACCATCGTCTGCACGCCGCGTTCGGAGAGCTCTTTCGCGGCCATCAGCCCCGACGGGCCGCCCCCGACGATGATCACGTCGCTGTCCGAGAAATCCATGAACTCGTCGGTCCACTCCTGACCGATCGCGCGCGTTACTTCCACTTCGCCGACGTCACTGAACTGGTCGAATCCGTCCATATCACTTGGTGGTACCATTTGGTGGTTAATAGAAGTTTGGAAACGGCAAGCGAGATTGGTGAGGTGAATGAGCAACCGGTATCGGTGCTGTAGGGGCTGATTAGCGACGCCGTCTGCCGACCGTCTCAGGATTGGGCGGCCCCAGAAGCGGTCGGAACAGACCGGGACACTGCTAGAACAGACCGAACAGGTTCGCGAGAGCGAACCCCAGCACGGCAGCGAACGCGAAGTGCAGCCCCACTAGCACGAGCGTCGGGACGACGTCGAGGTCGTAGACGCGACTGATCGCCAGCGCGTCGGCCACGAGCGTCGCGACGATGACGATCAACGCGCCGAGTCCGCGCGAGACGAATCCGACGCTTTCGAGCCCGTAGCGACCCAGCAGAATCGAGACGGCCGCCGGAGCGGGAGCGACGGTCGCGGCGCGCTGGGTCGGGACCGAGCCGATGAAAAACGTCGCCGCGAGGTGCAGCGTGACGGCGTAGAACAGCGTCGCCACCACGAACGTCACGAGAAACGCGAGGAGTCCGCGACCGACCGGCGCGGATTGCAGAACGGACGGCTCAACAAGCACGGACAGACCGACCGTAGTCGACACAGCGGCCCACATAGCGGCAGCGACCGGGGGTCACTCGAGCAGGCCGAGTTCTTCGAGCCGGGAGACGATCTTGTCGACGGCTTCCTCGGCGTCTTTGGGTTCCTTGCCGCCGGTGATAACGAGCTTCCCGGAGCCGAACAGTAGCGCGACGACGTCGGGTTCTTCGAGCCGATAGACGAGCCCCGGGAACTGCTCGGGCTCGTACTCGATGTTCTCCAGTCCCAGCCCGATCGCGATCGCGTTGAGGTTGAGGTTGCGACCGAGGTCCGCGGACGTGACGATGTTCTGCACGACGATCTCGGGATCCTCGTCGACCTGAATCTCTAGGTCACGAAGCTTGTCGAAGACGATCCGCAGGCTCTCGTGGACGTCGTCGGTGCTCTTTGCCCCCGTGCAGACGATCTTGCCCGATCGGAAGATCAGCGCCGCGGACTTGGGTTCCTGGGTCCGGTAGACGAGCCCCGGGAACTGCTCGGGATCGTAATCCGCCCCTTCGAGGTCCATGGCCACGCTCTGGAGGTCGAGTTCCTGGCCGATGCCCGTCGAAGCGACGACGTTTTCGATGTTGATGGTTTCCTTGGGGTCAACCATGTCTCGGGCTAACAGTCGTATTTAAGGCTTATAAAGGTTGGTATTTAATATTTATAAGAGATAGTCGTCGGCTCGATCGGTCGAGGTGCGCCCGGTATCGGGTCGCTTATACTCGTGTCGGGTCGTTGTTTCGGTGTGTACGTCCTCGAACTCGTCGGACAAGACGATCGGTTCGCCGCCGCCGAAGCGGCGACGGCCGCAAGCGACGTGACGCCGATCGCTGCCGGACTGGCGACGGCGCGCGGGCTCGACGACGGCTTCGAGACGCTCGCGCTCACCCACCGGGCGGCCGAACTCGTCGGGACGACTGACGCGTCCCTCGACAGTGCCGCCGTGTTGCTCGAGGCGGCCGGCATCGATCGCGATGGCACGGTCGCGGTACGCGCCCGGGACGTCCGCTCGACGGCCGGGATCGACACCCAGGCCGCCGAACGCCGCCTCGGGCAGGTGCTCGTCGACCGCGGGTTCGAGGTCGACCTTGAGGATCCCGATCACGTGCTGCAGGCGTTCTTCGCCGGTGCTGACGACGCGAGCGCGGTCGATGCCGACCGGGACACGGCTGACATCGTGCCGGTGGCGCCCGGCGATGATGGTCTCTGCGCGCTGGGCTGGCTCGCCGTCGAAACCGATCGGGATTTCGCCGACCGCCAGCCGACCGACCGTCCCTTTTTCCAGCCCGGGAGCATGGACCCGGCGCTGGCTCGCGCGCTGGTCAACCTCGCCGGTGCGGGCCCAGGAACGACGGTTCTCGACCCGATGTGCGGCACCGGCGGTCTCTTGCTGGAGGCCGGACGCGTCGGGGCGACGCCGATCGGTGGGGACGCCCAGCGGAAGATGGTCCGGGGTGCCGGCGAGAACCTCCGCGCCCTGCTGGACGGCCAGTGGCACGTCTATCGCGGCGATGCGGGGCGCGTTCCGATTGCCGACGATAGCATCGACGCCGTCGTGTTCGACGCACCGTACGGTCGCCAGTCGAAGATCGAAGGCGACCTCGACACGCTGGTCGCGGACGCGCTCGCGGAAGCCCGCCGCGTGGCCGCTCGCGCGGTCGTCGTCGGTGACCGCCCCTGGAACGACGCTGCCGAGTCTGTCGGCTGGACGGTCGAGTCGACCTTTCAGCGGCGCGTGCACCGCTCGCTCATCAGGCACGTGGCGATACTGCAATCACGGACGGACGGCGTCTAAAACAGCCGGCAGGTCGCCGTCCATCCGTTCCAACAACGATCGAGCGCGATCACGGGCCGATTCGTCGGCAGTCACGAGCACCATCCCTTCCCCGGGTTGGCCGTAGACGACGCTTGCCGCCTCTGGAGCGGCCAGAATTGCCGGTAGAGCCGCCAGATCCTCCTCGCCGTCGACGACGAGCAACGTCGTCGCGTCGCTGGCCACGGCTGCCCGGAGCGCCGAGAGCAACTCGGCGGTCAGCGTCGCGGCCGGGTTCGCGACCGCGATCCGCTCGTCGAACGCCGGCGCGCCGTTGTCGCCGACGACGGCTTTCTTGACCTCGCTGTCGACCGACTCTCGTTTCGTCCGCTCGTCGACCAGTGCGACCGCAGGCGTGTGACCGGCTTCCAGCAAGTGATACGTGACGATGTCCCCGACCGCCACGATCGGCTCGCCGGCGTCCGCGAGCAGCCCCTCGGTGTCGGTGTAGATCGGACCGAGCGGGTCTTTCAGCTCGCCCCGGAGCCCCTCCGGGAGCGTGAGTATCTCCTCGGGCACGTTAGCGGACCTTCAGCGCGTACTGGCCGGGTTCGGTGACTTCCATCTCGCTCGCGATCTCGGACTGTTCGGGGTGGGCGATGATGACGTAGCCGGCCCAGTCTTCCGTCAGCGAGGTCGACCCGCAGGCCTGGCAGGCGTCTTCCTCGGTGATCGAGGAGTCCTGGACGCGGTGACACTCCCGACAGACCAACCGATCGGCCATCAGTTCTCACCCGCCTGGGCCTCGCGGGCCTTCCGTTCCTCTTCGAGCCAGCCGTGTTTGCCCAGCCCGACCTGCTTTGCGGTGAGGCCGATCTTGCTGTCGCGGGGATTGCGCTCGTCGATGGACTTGGTGACGATCCGGGCGCGGACGGCGTCGCCGACCCCGAGCGTCCGGTTGGAGTCACGCGAGGCCAGCATCTGCCCGTCCTCGTCGTAGGCCAGGTACTCGTCGGAGATCTGACTGACGTGCAACAGACCGTCGACGGGGCCGATCCCGACGAACGCGCCGAAGTTGACGACCTCGACGACTTCGCCGTCGACGATCTCCTGCATCTGGGGGTCGAACGTCAGCGCGTCGAACTCGGCCTCGTAGTAGACGCCGGGCTGGTTGGGCAGCACCGACCCCTCGCCGATGTCGTGAACTTCGATCACGGAGACGACCGAACCCACGTCTTCGTCCATGCGGCCTTCGAGTTTGTCTTGCAGTAGCTTCTTGACCAGTTCTGGGGACACGTCCGCGAGGTGTTCGGGGGGCACCTCGACCGTGTCGCGGAGTCGCACACGTTTGTACATATGTTATGGGTGAGTGATAGCGAGTTTGTGCTCGCCGCGTAAACTAATTACCGGAACGTCCGCCGCGAGCAGACGCTCCTGGAGCGGTTTGTCGTTCGTCAGTGCGTATTCGACACCGTCGCGCTGTCCGACCGACAGGACGGCGTCGTCGGCGTAGTCCGGCTCGGCCTCGATGACTCGACAGCGGTCGGCCAGATCGAGGCCGACGCTCGCAGCCGTCGCTTCCTCGCCCGCGCCGTCGGATAGCGAGTCGAGTTCCGCCAGCACTTGTTCGGGAACGACCGGGTCGACTGAGCCGAGCAGCCGCTGCAGTTCCTCGAACACGCGGATATCGCATTCCACGGGCATCATCAGCGCGTTGGTGTCGAACACGACCGTCATTCACGCAGGGTCCCGATGCCGATCAGCCGCCAGCGCGTGCCGACGCGCCGGTTGATCGCGATCTTGTCGCCCTCCCGGGCACAGACCGGCCGCTTGAGCGCGACCTCGGCCTCCTCGTCTCGGGCGCTGGTGACGGTGCCGACGGTCGTGGCGGTTCCGACGGTCAGCATGAGTGGTTCGTTCGTCGAGATGGGCTCGACCTCGTCGGTGTTCTCGCCGACGATCCGATCGAGCAGTTGCACGTCCATCGTGAACTGCTGGTGGACCGGCGGGAGCGTCCCGGGCGGGCCGGCGATCTGTCCGGCGAGGCCGTCGCCTTTCGTCAGGGACGGATCGAGACCGGTGCCGACGCCGAGCAGGCCACCGGGCGTCGCTTCCTCGACGGTGTCACCGCCGGCCTGTAGCGAGCGGATCGTCGTCGTGACCGGCTCCCACTCGCTCTGACCGCCTTCCTCGACCTCGCGACCGGGTCGCAGCTCGATCTCGTCGTCTGGTTCGAGTCTCCCCTGCGAGAGGCTGCCGCCGAGGACGCCGCCCAGAAGCGAGTCCCAGGTCGTCCCGGGTCGATTGATGTCGAAGCTCCGGGCGACCAGCATCTCGGGATCGGCGTCCGGATCGCGTTCCGGAGTCGGAATGTGTTCCTCGACGGTCTCGATCAGCAGGTCGACGTTCGCGCCGGCCTGGGCGCTGATCGGGACGATCGGCGCGCCCTCCGCGACCGTGCCCTCGACGAACTCCTGGATCTGTTCGTAGTTCTCGCGGGCCTGCTCTGCGTCCACGAGGTCGATCTTGTTCTGGGCGATGACGATGTTGTCGATCCCGATGATGTCCAGGGCCATCAGGTGCTCTTCGGTCTGGGCCTGGGGGACGTCCTCGGTCGCCGAGATGACCAGGACCGCGCCGTCCATGATGGCCGCGCCGGCCAGCATCGTCGCCATCAGCGTCTCGTGGCCCGGCGCGTCGACGAACGAGACCGTCCGCAGGTGCTCGGTCTCGACGCCGTGTTCGTCGCACTCCGCTGCGACCGTGTAGGCCGACTGATCGTCGCACTCGGGGCACTTTCGGAACGTCGCGTCGGCGTAGCCCAGCCGGATGGAGATGCCGCGTTTCATCTCCTCGGAGTGCTGGTCCGTCCACTCCCCTGAGAGGGCCTCGACCAGGGTCGTCTTCCCGTGGTCGACGTGGCCGACGAGTCCGATGTTCACCTCCGGTTGATTGTTCGATGTCATCTCGAAAGTAATCTTGCTGGAACTTGGCCCCGTGCGCCTGATAAACCTACTGTTCCCGATCGGTCCGACGGGTCACTCGGGACCTGGCTCCGATGTGAGAGTCCACCGCGATTCGACGTTTCGGTTGGCGAGTACCACGACGTCCCCGTCGCCGAGCCGAAGACGGCTCTTGCGCAGGCCGATCGATTCGACGGTTCCGGTCACGGATTCGGTCGTGACCGTGTCTCCGGGGTTGAAGTCCGGGTCCCGCAGCAGGTACACGCCGGCGACCGTGTCGGCAATCATGTTCGACAGCGCATACGAGATGCCCAGCGCGATGAACCCGGCCGCGGTACCGAGACTGGCGGCGATGGCGCCCATCCCGAGGATACTCAACAACGTCAGTCCGGACCCGAACCACAGGAACACCGTGACGATCAACACCAACAGATCGGCGATCAGCGCCTGGTCGTCGCCGTAGATCCGGCCGAGCGCCGACCGCAGGACGGCCGTCACGATCTCGATGCCGAGGTAGGCGACCACGACAAAGAGCAGCCCCGAAACCACTCGCGGGATCGCTCTCGCCAGGTCGGCCCGGAACGATTCGAAGACTGATTCGACGGTGATGGCCGCGATCGGATCGCCAAACATGCCGGCATATCACTCGCCAGCCGGATAGGCGTAGTGCCGATACGGACCCGTCGATATCCCCGACGTATCCCACCCGGACGGGCCCGTCGATCGGCCGTGGAACGCCGGAGACAGCGACAGTATCATTACGCCCACAGTCCTGATTCAGGACGATGTCGGCAACGTGGAAACGGGACTTCGCGAGCGGCCTGATCGTGCTCCTGCCGCTGCTGGTGACCGTGTTCGTGCTCACCTGGCTGTACAATCGGATCAAACAGGTTCCGCTCCAGGGCGTCGTCAGCTACGAACCGCTGCAGGTGCTGCTCACGATCGTCGTGTTCGTGCTGGTGGTGTTCGCGATCGGGTATCTCATGCGAACAGCCATCGGTTCGCTACTGGAAGCCGGGATCGACAGCCTCATGAATCGCCTGCCGGGGTTGCGGGTCATCTACAACGCCTCGAAGATGGCCGTCGAAACGGCCGTGGGGGGCACTGAAGAGCTTCAGGCGCCGGTCAAGATCGAAACCTGGAACGGCATGCGGATGACCGCGTTCAAGACGGGCCAGGTCGCGTCCGACGGGCGCGAACTCCTCTTTTTACCGACCGCTCCGAACATCACGACCGGGTTCGTCGTCGAGGTCGAACCCGACGAGTACGAGGAACTCGACGAGAGCGTCGAGGACGCGCTGACGCGCGTTCTCAGCGCCGGCTTCGGCGAATCCAACGACCAAGAAGTGTCGCTCGATATCCTCGTCGAAAAGGCCGACGACGGACGGCCCGAGTGAGCGCCGCCGACAGTGTCCCGTCCGACTGACGCTCAGACTGGTGTGAACCACTCTTCGGGCCGACCCTCTTCGACGACCTCGAAGAAGCGCGTCTGGATCTCGTCGGTGACTGGGCCTTTGGTCCCCGCGCCGATCTCGTTGTCGTCGACGCTACGAATCGGCGTGATCTCCGCGGCCGTCCCCGAGAAGAACAGCTCGTCCGCGGTGTACAGCTCACCGCGGGAGATCGTCGCGTCGTCGTGGACGGTGTAGCCCATCTCCTCGGCCAGTTCGATCACGGTTCGGCGAGTGATCCCGTCGAGGATCGACTCGGCGAGGCCAGTCGTGTAGACCTCGCCGTCCCGGACCATAAAGAGGTTCTCGCCGGGTCCTTCCGCGACGTTGCCTTCCTTGTTGAGGACGATCGCCTCCTCGTAGCCGTTGCCTTTGGCCTCGAGGCTAGCCAGCACGCTGTTGACGTACGTGCCCGTCGTCTTGGCGTTGGTCGGGATCTGACTGGAGGAGTATTTTCGCCACGAGGAGACCGCGACGTCGACGCCCTCTTCGAGCGCCTCGTCCCCGAGATACGCGCCCCACGGCCAGACGGCCAGTGCGACCTGCACGGGCGACGCTTTGGGATTGAGCCCAAGCGGACCGTATCCGTAGAACGCGATCGGCCGGATGTATCCCGAGTCCAGCCCCTCGCGGTCGATGAGTTCGCGCGTGGCCTCGTCGAGTTCGGCCTTCGTGTAGGGAATGTCGATGTCGTAGACCTCCGCGGAGTTGAACAGCCGATCGAGGTGTTCCTCCCAGCGGAAGATAGCTGGCCCCTGGTCGGTGTCGTAACAGCGAACTCCCTCGAAGACGCCCGTCCCGTAGTGTAGCGCGTGGGTCAGGACGTGGATCTGGGCGTCCTCGAAGTCCACGAACTCGCCGTCCATCCAGATCTCCTCGACGCCCTCGAACATCTCCGGTCGGTCACTCATCGGTCGGCCCTCCCATCCGTCGTGCTATCGGCGTGCATATCTCCCCCAAAGAGGGGGACCGTTAAGAACGTTCACGGTCTCCGTCCGCGAGGCGACTGACAACTGCTGACGTATCCGTCCAACCGCGTCGGCGATCAGCCCAGTTGTTCGACGACGTCGCGGCCCTCGACGTAGACGAGATCGTGCTCGGCGGCGTATTCTCGGGCGTCGGCCGGTGACAGGGCGCGACCCGTCCCATCGTCGAGCATCTCACAGACCACGACCGCGGGCGGCAGGTCCGCAGCCGCCGCGAGTGCGAGCCCGAGTTCGGTGTGGCCCTCGCGATCGGCGAGCAGGTTCGGCGCGGCCCGCAACAGGTGGACGTGGCCGGGCGAGCGGAAGTTCCCGGCGAAATCGAACTCCTCCGGAGCCCCGGCGGCCGCGGCCAGTTCGGTGATCGTCAGCGCCCGGTCCTCGTCGGTGATTCCGGTGTAGGTGTCCCGGTGGTTGACCGTCAGCGAGAACGACGATCGTTCGTCGTATCCGAGCTCGTGGTCAGCCGCCGTGGGGTGGTCGATGAGATCCTGTGAGAAGGGCAGATCGAATGCCTCGGCGACGCCGTCCGAGAGGGCCACGCAGATCAACCCGCCGGCGTCGTTTCGCATCCGCGCGACTGCGCCGGGATCGACCGCGCCGGCGGGATAGATCAGATCCGTCTCGCCCTCTCGGTCGGCGGCGTCGTGGACGAGTACCGGCTCGCCCTCGCGCAACGCGGCGATCGCCTGATCGATACTGGCCGATCCGTTGGTAGTGTCGTCACTCGTGGACATGGATAGTGAGGGTGTCGCCGTCGTCGGCGTCGAAGCGCTCGCGGAGCTTCTCCGGGGCGATCAGCTCGAGCTGATCGTCGTCGTGGTGGGTCCGTTCGGGCGCGATGACGTGGGCCTGTTCGTAGGTACCTGCCGGGAACTCGATCGTCGCCGGATAGCAGAAGGCCGGGCCGTACGTGCGCTCGTCGTCCTCCCAGCCGTCGATCTCGATCGGATCCAGCGCGTCCATTCGAGCACGTGCACGGACGCTTCCGTCGTCGAGCTCGACGTTTAGCGTCCCGGCAAAGGGTTCGTAGCCGAGCTTTCGTTCGAACTGGCGCATGTATCCCGGGAGCGTGATATAGTGGCCACCCTCGCTCATCCCGCTGGTCAGCGTCCCCGTCAGCGTCACGCCGACCTGGGACTCGAAGATTCGCTGGTAGTGGGCGTACTCCCGCTGGAGTAGCGATTCGCCGTCCCGGGTGATCGAGACCCACTGGCCGTCGCCGACGATCTCGCGTTCGAGCAGGTCCGCGTCCTCCAGCCCCTGTAGCCGCCGGGAGGCGGTCTGGTTCGACACGTCGAGCTTGCCGGCGAGACCCGAACAGGAGATCTTCGACTCGCCGTCGAGCGCGCCCGCCAGCGCCAGCGTCTTCAGCGTCCGGAGTTCGTCGTACCCGATCGCCCGACCCGACAGTTCCATACCCGAAACTCCGGCATCCCCACGGATAAGCATACCGACTATTGTACGCATCCCAGAAATGGAATGGAGAACCGTGACGGTCGCGGACGAAGATCAGTATTCGACGAGCGGATCGTCGGCCCAGAAGTCGCTGTCTTTCTGTAGTTTCGGGACCCAGGTGTCCGAGTCGGTCGCCAGCACGGCGACGCGGGATTCGGGGACGTCCTTGAGCACGTCGTGGTCCGGCAGATACTGCTGGACGGATTCGGCGAACGCGACGACGTCTTCGTGGTCGAGCATCGACGAGCGGTCGACGCGGTCCCGGGAGTGACCGACGTGCATGTACGCTTTCAACTCGAAGAAGTCGGCGCCGGCCCGGTCGGCCATCGCGGCGTACCACGCGGGATAGTGGTCGTTCTCCCCGCCGACCAGCGTCGTCCGGATCACGGTCCGGGTGTCGTCCTTTTCGGCGAGAACGTCGAGTGTCTCGACCAATCGCCCCCAGAGGTCGTCCTCGACGGGTTTGACGGTCTCCTCGAAGGTCCTGCGGTCGGGAGCGTCCACGGAGACGTACAGCTGGGTCGGATCACACCGCTCGAGCATCTCCGGGTTCGTGCCGTTCGAGACGAGGAAGGTGGTGATTCCGCGGTCGTGGAACTCCTCGATGAGCTCCGGCAGGTGGGGATAGAGGGTCGGTTCGCCGTCCAGCGAGATGGCGACGTGTCGGGGTTCCATGGCCTGCTCGAACACGTCACGCGGGACGTCGTCGTGGCCGCCGTAGCCCGACAGCAGTTCCTGCTGGAGTTCGATCGAGGCGTCAGCGACCGCGGCGGGGTCGTCCCACTCGACGTCGCCCAGCTCGTAGGCGTGGCCGGCGTGGTCGCGCCAGCAGAACACGCATCGCTCGTTGCACTTGACCACGGGAGTCATCTGCATACAGCGGTGACTCTCGATCCCGTAGAAGGCGTACTTGTAACATTTTCCTTCCCCCTGAAGGGCGTTGTCGGTCCAGCCACAGGTCTGGGCGGCGGTATGGTTGACGCTGTGGTAGTCGGGGTCGTCGACCTGCCGGGGACCACCCTCGTCGCTCATACTGGCCGATACCGTCTCCCCGTGCATAACCGACACGGAACCGGATCGTCACGTCCCGATCCGGGTCGCTGCCCGCCGGTCGAAACGCACACGAACGCCGGCGACCAAGACCGCGTATGCCGACCGCACATAACGGGTCCGTCGACATCGAGTACGCGGTCCACGGCGACGGCCCGACCGTCGTCTGCTGTAGCGCCGCCGGCCTCGGGGCCTGGCAGTGGAGCTATCTCACGACGCCGCTCGCACGCGAGTACGAGGTCGTCGTCTTCGATTACCGCGGCACGGGCCAGTCGGATACGCCGGACGGGCCCTACACTGTCGCGGACCTCGGTTCCGATCTCGACGCCGTCCTGTCCGATCACGGCGCCCGCTCGGCGCACCTGCTCGGGGCCGGACTCGGCGGTGTCGTCGCCGTCGAATACGCCCGCCAGGCTGGCCGGGTCGACTCGATCGCGCTGATTGGCACGCCGACCTCTCCGGCGGCCGTCTCTTTCGACGCGCTCGAGCAACTCCGTGCGCCACTAGACGACCCGCAAGCCCTGGAGCGGTCGCTGTCAGTCGCGTTCGCACCGGGGACGGTCGAAGCCCATCCCGAGGAGATCAGCCGTATCGCCGACTGGCGGGGCGAGGACGACGCCGGGCCGGCCGGCTGGGACGGGCAGCTGGCCGCGATGCGGGCGGCCGAGTTGACTGACCTCTACGAGGTGACGACGCCGGCACTGGTCTTTCAGGGCGTCGAGGATCGCATCGTCGATCCGGACGCCGGGAGCCGACTGGCCGAGCAGCTACCGCGGGGTGAGCACCGCGCCGTCGAGAGCGGCCACCTCGCACACGTCGAACAGCCACAGGTCGTCGCGGACGAACTTATCGCGTGGCTCGACGGCCAGCGCGACGCGTAAATAGCACGCGACCGGCCCGCTGGCGACAGCAACGCCGCTCCGACACAACGCCTATCCCCGCCGCTCACCTCAGAGTCGGCTATGACCGATTACACGACCGTCTCGATCCCGAAGGACCTGGCCGATCGCGTCGAGGAGACGATCGAGGGGACGAGCTTTTCGAGCACGAGCGACCTCGTTCGGTTTCTCCTCCGGAGCATCGTCATCGAACATCAGCAGGAAGGCGAGTTGACCGAAGCGCAGTTCGCCGAGATCGCCGAGCAACTGCAGGATCTGGGCTATCTGGAGTAGCTACAGCGCGCCGTCGGGCGGTTCGACCGCGAGCGTCTCCAGTCGCAGGCGGCGACCGCTCCGGTCGAACGCGCGGATCGACTCGCGATCCCAGGGCGGCACGGCGACGAACACGACCGCGTGCAAGTCGTCCGTCTCCGAGACGTCCAGCCGGCCGTCCGGATGTGACACGAACCGGCCGTCGGTCTGACCGACCGGCGTCCCCAGGTCCATTCCGAAGACGGCGTTGACCGACGAGCCGGCCTGCGGCAGGTACATGTGCGTGAACACCGGCGTCTCCGGATCCAGCGACGACACGTCGAGCTCGCCGGCCGGTGTGGTATCGAGCGAGAGGGTCACCGACTGTGGATCGCGATCACTGGCGTACTCCAGCAGATACTCGACCAGTCCGTCCGTGACGTAACATTGATCGGTCGTCCCTGAACCCTGTCCGGCCGTCCGGGTCGAATTCCGATCGGTCATCCGAGTAGCATCGAGCGCGCCGTCTGTGCGTACAGCCGCGGCGCGCTCCGGCGCGACCGGTCGAGCGCGTCCGAGATCTCTTTGGCCGCGTCCTGAAGTACACCCTCCCCGTGTCCGACGAGCAGGCGCTCGGGAGTGAACCGCCGGAGCGTCCGGGGCGGCTTCAGCCGAAGTGCCGGATGCACGCCGAGCGTCGCATCGCCCGCGGTGAAGTACTCGACCGTCCCGAGGGCTTCCGGGACGACGAGCGTACCGTCGTGTTCGCCGTACAGTGCCGCTTCCTGCCAGAGCGGGTTGTCGATGAGCTTGTGGATCCCGAACCCGGAGTCGCCGAGATCGACGTGTACCCGCTCGATCGGTGCGTCCAGTTCCGAGGCGACGCCGCTCATCCAGTCGGGCACGTATACCGACACGTCGTGTCGGCGCGCGATCGCCGCCGCGTCGCGCTTGTGACGGTCGAGCAGGACGACCACGCCCGCGAGGTCGCCGTACTCCGACAGCAACGCGTCGACCCCGTCGGCGTCGACGGGATCGAGAACCCAGACGCCGCCGTTCTCGCCGACGACGGCGTGGCTGGCGCGTCCCATTCGCTCCTCGGGGTAGGCGATCCAGCCGACCCCGCCGTCGTAGCGATCGATCTCGCGCATCCGGGCCGGTCCCGACTCTTTCATAGGCATACCTGCTAGGTAGGTCCCGACGGCTATATATTGTCGGTTCCCGGAGAGGTTCCCGCTCCGTGACTGTCCTGGTCCGAGCCGTCCAGTGTGAATCCCCGGCCGTTAAGTCCGGCCGCTCCGACCGCCCGACAATGGACGTCATCGAGACAGTCGTCGTCGCGTTCTGGGCGATGTTGCCCGCGTATGTACCGAACAACGCGGCCGTCCTGTTCGGCGGCGGTCGGCCGATCGACGGCGGGCGGACCTGGGGAGACAGCCGCCTGCTCGGCGACGGGAAGACCTGGCGCGGCACGGCCGGTGGCACCGCGACCGGACTCGCGCTGGCGCTGGCGCTGAACCGATTGGCACCGACGGCGACTGACGCGCTCGGGATTGGTCTGCCGGAGTTCCCGGTCGTCGCCGCGTTCACGCTTTCGGCCGGAGCGATGGTCGGTGACATCACAGCCTCGTTCATCAAGCGCCGGAGCGGTCGCGAGCGCGGCGCGGCGTTTCCCGGACTCGATCAGCTCGATTTTGTCGTCGGCGCGCTCGTCCCAACCGCCGCGTTCGCCTCGGGCTGGTTCACCGAGACGTTCACCGTCCCCGTGCTCGCTGTTGTGCTCGTCATCACGCCGCTGTTGCACGTCGGAACGAACGTGCTGGCCTACTATCTGGGCCTGAAAGACGAACCCTGGTAAGGATAGACGAACCCTGATACGCGGCCGGGTACACAGGTATGCTATCGAGCACGGCCGGGCCGAACTGGTGGGCTTTTCACCCCTGACCACCCACGAACGGATAATGACCTCTCGCGACAGCACGCTCCGGCTTGCGACGCGTGGCTCCGATCTCGCGCTTCGACAGGCAGCCACGGTCAGCGAGGCCCTCGAAAGCCGGCGGCGATCGGTCGAACTACTGGAAGTCGAAACGACCGGCGATCAGATCCGCGACGAGCTGATCCACCGTCTGGGCAGGACCGGCGCGTTCGTCCGCGCGCTGGACGAACGCGTTCTCGACGGTGACGCCGATGCCGGCGTCCACTCGTTGAAGGACATTCCGACAGAGGGCGGCGAGGAGATGGTCGTCGCGGGCGTCCCCGATCGGGGCCCCGCGGGCGACCTGCTGGTAACTCCCGACGGCAAGACCCTCGACGAGCTGCCCGACGGGGCGACCGTCGGTACGTCCAGCCTCCGCCGCGAGGCCCAGCTGCGGGCCGAACGCCCCGACCTGACCGTCGTACCGCTTCGGGGCAACGTCGACACCCGGGTCGAGAAGCTGCTGGCACCGACGCTCCAGCGCGAACACGAAGCGCGCAGCGACGCCGAAAGCGAGCGAAAGGAACGCGCCGACGACGAGGACTACGAGCATCCATACGACCGCACGGTTGAGGAGTGGTTCAACGACCTCGCTGAGATCGAACGCCGCGCGCTCGAACGGGACGTCGAGACCGAATACGACGCGATCGTGCTCGCGGCCGCGGGACTGCGGCGACTGGGCCTGCACCATCACGTTCGCACGGTCGAACTCGATCCCGAACGGTTCGTCCCGTCGCCCGGACAGGGCGCCATCGCCGTCACGGCGCCCGACGGCGAGGTCGCCGAGACGATCAACGACGCGATCGATCACCCGCCGACGCGGGTCGCGACGACGGTCGAACGCACCGTTCTGGCTGCGCTGGGCGGCGGCTGCGTGGCCCCGATCGGCGTCCACGCGACGGTCCAGGGTAGTACCGTGCGGACCACGGCCCGGATCCTGAGTCGTGACGGGACCGACGAGGTCGCGGCGACGCGTGACTTGCCGATTCATCGCCACCCGGACGCAGCCCGGGAGTTCGCCGAGGAACTCCGCGAGCAGGGCGCGGCCGAGTTGATCGAACGGGCGGTCTCGGAGGCAGAATGACGAACCCGCGCGTGGCGGTCTTCCGGCCCGACGACGGGCGGCTCGCGGACGCCGCCGAGCTGCTTCGGTCGCTGGGCGCGACGCCCGTCGCTGACCCGATGCTCGCGGTCGAACCCGCGGGGACGACCCCGCGCTCGGACGCCGATTTCACCGTGTTCACCAGCACGACCGGCGTCGAACTCGCCGCGGATGCCGGTTGGACCCCGGGGGAGACGACCGTCTGTGCCATCGGCGAGACCACGGCCGCGTCGCTTCGGGACACCGGATTCGCGGTCGATATCGTCCCGGAGACCTACACCTCCGACGGCCTCGTCTCGGCGCTGGAGGGGTCCGTCGACGGGGCGCGCGTCGAACTCGCCCGGAGCGACCACGGGAGTTCGGTGCTCGTCGAGGGCCTGTTCGATGCGGGCGCGTACGTCCATGAGACCGTCCTCTATCGGCTGGTCCGACCCGACGAGGCCGGCGAGTCGGTCGAGAAGGCGGCCGCGGGCGAGCTCGAGGCCGCTCTCTTCACGTCGTCGCTGACCGTCGAACACTTCCTGGCTGCGGCCACAGACCGCGGTGTGCGCGAGGAGGCCATCGAGGGGCTGAACGCTGCGACCGTCGGCGTGATCGGCCCGCCGACCGAGCGGACGGCCGAGTCGGCGGGGATCGACGTCGACGTCGTCCCCGACACGGCTGCCTTCGAACGGCTGGCCCGCGTGACTCTCGACGATCAGCAGTCATCGTAGCTTGCGTTTTTGGTTGCTGAGTCCACAGGGTCAGTATGGCACGTTCGGAAGCGATACGCGAGCGGATCGCCGGCTCGCCGGTGGTACTGGGCGCGACGGTCATTTCCGCGTTGACCCTCGTCGGCGCTGCACTGGTCAGCCGGATCGGATTGCCACCACGAGAGGCGTTCCTGCCAACGGGTGTTGCTGTGTTCGTGCTGCTGATGGTCGCCTCCGATCTGTATGTGCGTCAGTAATCAACCAATGCACGAGAAATCAATCTCGACACACCGATATGTCTCGCCTACGCAGTACCGGGACGAACCGCGACCGACCACGGTCGCAACCTACCTATGCATATCGGCGTAATCGGCGCAGGGATCTCCGGACTGGCAACGACACACGAACTCCGCGAGCGGGGCGCGACTGTCGACACGTTCGAGGCGAGCGACGAACCTGGCGGGATCGTCCGATCGCGACAGGTCGACGGTCACACCCTTGACCTCGGTCCCCAGCGGCTGCGCGGCTCGAAGTTGGTCGAAGCGTGGATCGACGAGTTCGACCTCCGCGAACAGCGGTTCGAAGGCGATGACGATCAGCCACTCTTTGTCCTCCGCGACGGTCGACTGCGAGTCGCGCCGCTTTCGATCCGTGACGCGATCACGACTGATCTCATCTCCTGGCGCGGGAAAGCCCGGATCCTGGCCGAACCGCTGGCCGGACCACCGAAACCGGACGAGACCGTCGCCGACTTCTTCGCCCGGAAGTTCGGCAGCGAGGCCGAGCGGACGCTGTTCTCGCCGCTGTACACGGGACTATACGGGGCACACGCCGACGAGATGCTCGTCCGCCACTCCGTGGGCAAGGCGCTCGCCAAGCGCGGCATCGATCGGTCGATCCTGCTCGCGGTCGCCCGGAAACTCCTCGAAGGCGTCGATATCCCGCCGATCGTCTCTTTTGAGGACGGGCTGCAAGTGCTCCCGGAGGCGATCGCCGACCGGTACGCCGATTCGCTCCACTTCGAGACGCCCGTCGAGGCCGTTCGTGACGACGGTGATGGGTTCGAGATCGTGACCGCCGACGGAACGACTACAGTCGATCAGGTCGTCGTGACGACGCCTGCGCCCGTGACGGCCGACCTGCTCGAACCACTCGACGGAGATCTCGCAGACGCCCTCGGCGGACTGACGTACAACCCACTCGCTGTCGTCCACCTCGAATCTAACTACGGCCGGGAGGGCCACGGCTGTCAGATCCTCGATGGGGAGGGCTATGAGACGCTGGGATTGACCTGGAACGCGAGCATGCTCGGCCGTGATGGCGTGTTCACGGCGTATCTCGGCGGATCGCGCTCACCCGAACTGGTCGAGGAGAGCGACGACCACCTCGGCGAGCTGGCGGCCGAGGAATTCGAATCGATCACGGGTTTTTCCGCGCGGCCGCTGCACGTCGCCCGCTGGACGCCCGGCATGCCTGCCTACGACGACAGCTGGAACGCGCTCGATACCGTCTCGTTCCCGGACGGCATCCACGTCTGTGCGACCTATACTGAACGGGCCGGCGTTCTGGGACGGCTCCGGGACGCCCAGCGAACAGCGGCGGATATCTTCGACGACTGAAACCGAAAACAGCCAGTGCCAATCAATTATCCGAGCCGGACCACTCTACGAGCGTCGTACTCGTCGATCCGGAACTCTCCCAGACGAGTTTGACTGTCGCCGTACCGAGGTCGATCCTGGTGCCGGCCGAGAGTGTACTGTTCGACACCGTGATCGAGCTGCCGGCGCTCAACTCCGATTGGGCCACGAGTGAGTCGACGCTGTAGCGCTTGTTGACTCCGGGGAGTGAACTACCATTGGCGGCTTTCGCGTCACTGACCACGAGCGTCAGCTTGGACGTGTCAAGCGCATCCCCGGAATAGTGTGAGAGTGTCACTGTGTCCGAAGAGTCATTCTCGTAGTCGGTGTTAAACGACGCAGTCGGCGTCATGTTAGATCCGGCGTCGTTTCCAAATTCGAGGAAGAACACCGCTGCTGTCGAAGCTAGCAAGACCGTGATTGCGACCATCAGGATGACCCCGATGACTGGCGCTACACCGCGGTCGTCTGCCTCCGATGCGTGCATAGTTGATCCCCCTGTGAGGCGCACGAACCCGGTGTCACGCGGCGGCCGTTCGCCCCACCGAACATGCCGCGTGAACCCCACCGGCGTGCTTGCTTAATACTTTCAAACAGAGCCACTTAAATCCATCCGGCGGCCCTGAAACCTAGTACTTCGGCTCGGCACCGGTCGTCTCGTAGACCCGATCCAGGAGCGTGTCTCGCTCGTCTTGCCAGTCTTCGAACCCGGACGGATCGGACGGATACGATTCGTAGTGTTCGAGCAACTCGTCGGCGAGCCGTTTCGTTTGATACAGATCGTAGATCGTCCCCCAGTGACCGGCACTTTTCAGCAGCGTCTTGATTTTTAGCCACAGGCCGAGATCAGCAGAACCGGAATACAGCGCCTCCGAGAGTTTGTCCATCGGAACCGATGAGAGCAATGCAGTCAGCGCGTCGACATCGTAGGCAGTCACGAAGATGTTGTAGACGTCGAGCGCGGCGTACCGAGCGCCGAAATGCTCCATGACGCGTTCGTTGTACTCCCACAGCGTCTCCTCGGAGGCGTTACCAGTGGACACCGCTTCGATGGCCCGATCGGCGGCGTACTTGCCGGCGTAGGCCGCTCCGGCGATCCCGCCGCCGGTCGTGGGGTTGACGTGACCGGCAGCGTCGCCGACAGCCATATAGCCCGGCGCAGTCCCCGAGTCGTACGGCCGACGGGTCGGCAGTGCCGCTCCGAGTTTGTCCTCGACGGTCGCGTTCTCGAACTCCGGGCGATTCCGGATGTCTTCTCGCAGTGACTCGACCAGTTGCATCGGCTCCTCGTTCATCTGGAAGCCGAGTCCGACGTTGATCTCCGTCGGCGTCCGCGGGAAATACCAGAGATAGCCGGCCGCTCGCTCAGTCGGTTTGAACACGAGCGCGTCGTCGTATTCGACCGGCTCGTCGACGTGGATCACCTCCCGATACGCCGAACAGAACTGCGAGTACCGGACGTTCGTGTCGAACGTCGCCTCCGAAAAGTCAGCCTTGTCCTGCAACAGCGACAGCGCGCCGGCGGCGTCGATGACGACCTCGCCCTCGTAGGTCACATTGTTGCCGTTTCGTTTGGCCTCTAGGCCCGTCACGCGACCTGTTTCGTCCTGTCGCACGTCGTTGATGACCGTCTCGTAGTGAAATTCCGCACCCGCGCGCTCGGCGCCGTCGATGATCCGACGACCGTACTCCCAGCGGTCGATAACCGCCAGTTCACCGGGAACAGGGATATCGACAGCGGTGTTCTGGCTCGGTAACTCGAAGCGTCCGTGATCGACGTCCGTGTTCGTGAACGCGGGTTCGATCTGTGATTTTGGGATCGATTCGGGGAACTCGCTGGCACCCTTCAGCGCGTCGCCACACGCGATGTGACCCGCTTCCTCCTCGTCTTTACGCTCGACGACGACGACGTCGAGGCCCGCGTTCGCCACCGTCGCAGCCGCGTAACACCCGGCTGTCCCCGCACCCGCAACGACAACATCGTACTCGTGAGTGGGCATAGATGTCCTGAACGCCCCACGAACAAAACGCTTTACTCCCCGGCACGACCGGACATCGCTCTGGGCTGACAGCGCGACCCGCTCGGACGTAAAGCGTTTTGTACCGCTTGGGCCAACGTATGTCCATGACCGAGTACACCGTGGAGTTCGTGGGGACCGAAGAGACGGTGACCGTCTCCGAGAAAGAGACGATCCTCGACCGCTGTATCGACGAGGGGATCGCCCAGGAGTACTCCTGTCGCGTCGGGATGTGTCTGGCCTGCTCCGCGAAGATTGTCGAGGGCGAGGTCACCCAACCCGCCTCGCGCGGGCTAACTGAGGAAGAACGCGAGGAGTACGCGCTGACCTGTATGGCCCGACCCCAGTCCGACCTGAAACTCCGTCGTGGGGAGTATCCACCGAGTATCGAGGCCGAAGCGGGCGAGCAGACGGCCGCTGCGGACGACTGACTCTGTCTCACGCTATACGACGTGCGACGACGCAGTCTCGTCGCTTCGCTCCTCGGTTTGCGTCGTCAGAAAGTAGCGGGAGGTGGATTTGAACCTGAGCAAGACGGTCGCCTCGCTTCGCTCGGCACTGCGACTTGCAGGGTTCAAATCACCACAGACGAATTCGTCGCTCACGATTTTGTGAGCGACAGAATATAGCGGGAGGTGGATTTGAACCCCGGTCGTTCCGCATTCGCTTCACTCCCTGGTTCAAATCCACCCCGTAATATTTCGCGACTCACGGACTCGTCGCTCCGCTCCTCAATATTGTTCGTCGCGAGAATAGCGGGAGGTGGATTTGAACCACGCGAAACGCTCGCTATGCTCGCGTTTCTCTACTTCAAATCCACGCTATACAACGTTCGACGACGCAGACTCGTCGCTTCGCTCCTCGGTTTGCGTCGTCAGAAAGTAGCGGGAGGTGGATTTGAACCACCGATCTGCGGGTTATGAGCCCGCCGGAATCTCCTAGCTATCCCATCCCGCTACCAGGTCGTAGTTCAGCACTACGATTAAGGGTTGTGATTCGAATGCCGTCCGTCACTTTCTACCGTGGGTTGAATGAACTAAGATCCACAGCGACCCACTGACGGTCGCATCCGCCCACCGACGGGTCAGTGACGACGGATACGATTTCACTGTCCGACCCGATCAGACGCTGGTCGTCTCGGCTGTCGCGTCCGCGTATCCCTGGCCGAAGAGGTAGTACATAACGATTTGCGCGTAGAACAACACGAGGAAACCGACGAGTATCACCAACAGCAAGCTACCGACGATCCCGAGAACGATACCGACGACGATGGCGACGAGCACGGCCACGAAGAAATCGGCGTTGAACCCGGTCCGGACGACGGCTCCGACTTCGAAGGCCGCACCGAGACTGCCCGTGACTGCCAGACGCAACTGTGCGACGACGGTGAGGTACGCGACCAACAGGAATATCGGGACCATCACCAGCACGGCCAGAAGCGCCAGGAGACTGAATCCGGCAGAGACACTTGTGCTGCCGCCGGCCGCCGACAGCACGGCTCCACCAGCGAGGACGGATAGGAGTACGACGAGTACGACGGCGGGTACGATACCGTACACCAACGACACGACGAACGCCTTTACACCGTCGACCAACAGCTCGATCCAGTCGTCGAACGGCGGCGCCCCCTCCTGTCCGTCGGCGCTATCCCGGGCGACTCGGAGAAGATAGCCCTGTACGATCAACCCGGGTATCACTAGAAACGAAAGTAGTGACAGCACTGCACCGATGACGATCGTCGTCAACCAGTCGTCGCTGTTTCGCGGAAACGCGAGCGCGTCTTCGATCATAGATACATCGACACCACGACGATATATAAAGTCAGCCCTGATTGGCTAACTACCACAACAGCCGCTATTCGACCGTCCGACTGCCGCCCGGCGGCAGGAACTCCTGGATCAAGTCGGGGCTGGCGACCTTCCGGACGAAGGTCTCGTCGGCGAACCGCCCTTTGAACTCCCGGTAGAGACGCTTCGCGATGTCGTTCTGGGCGTACTGACCCGGTTCGACCTCGATGCTCGTCTCCGCCTGCGGGGCGATGGCACTCGGCGGGCCACCGATCACCTGGGTCTCGGGCTCGCAGGTGATCCCCACGGCCACGCCGACGGGCGTATCCTCGTAGTACGTGCGGTCGCCGCGGATCGCGAAGCTGCCCTTTTCGAGGTACTCGCCGCTCTCGGGCGTCTTGGTCACCTGATCGTGATCGACCATGTACACGTCGGCGGCGTACTTGCCCTCCTTCCAGACCGTCGAGTACGAGACCGCAAACTGGGCGGCCTCCTCGCGACTCGTCTCGGGGATCTCGATGTCGTCGTCCGGACTCTCGCTGGGCCCGGTCGCTTTCAGGATCGTCGCCGGCGCGCCGTGGGCCTGCGTGTGAAAGAACAAATCCCCGCGATCGAGGTATTTCTTCACGAGCTCCTCGTTGTGGTCGGCGTTGCGCCCGCCGATCACCAGGAAGTCGTCGCTGGTGTGGAACCACCGGAACCGTTCGTACCACTGCTCGCTCTGGCGGATCGGGATCGATGACCGGGTGAGCCAGTCGATCTCTTCGTCTTCGTCTGTTTCGTCCGCCGCCTCGTCCTCGCCGTCGGCCGCTTCCCAGGCTTCCCGCTCGGCTTTGACCTCCTCGAGGCGCTCGCGCGTGTCCTCGATCGCCTCCTTGGCACCCTCCTTTTTGCCCTCGATGCGCTTGGCCTCGGTGTAGAGCCGGTCGGCGTTCTTCTCGACGCCGTCCCCGGCTGCCAGTGTAATTTGCGTCCCCTCGATAGCCATCGTCACTGTCCCTTCGCTGCCGTCGACGCCGACGACGCTCTCGGCGGCGTCGATTCCCCGCTCTGCCCCCGCCTCGAAGGTCGCCTCGATGTCGTCCCAGGCGCGGCCGTCCTCGCGAGCGGACTGGACCGTCGAGAGCACCTTGTCGACGAGATCGTAGTTGGCGTACAGGAGTTCGGCCTTCTCGCGTTCGGCTTCGGCCTCCTGCTCGAAGTCGTCGATCGCCTGCTGTTGTTGCTGGATGATCCGTTTCTGTTTCTCGATCTCGCTCTCGAAATCCGGGCGCTGTCGGCCGCTCCCGCTCTCGCCGCGGTCGTCGTGGTCGGCGTCGACGTTCGCGAAGTAGTCGTCCAGCGCCTCGTTGAACGTCTCGAAGACCTCGCTCTCCCGATCGGCGTACTCCTCCAGCGGAAACGGCGTCACGTCCACGCGGGCCCGGTCGTCGCCGTCCTCGTAGTAGACCCGTGCGTCCAGATCCCCCTCACTGAGTCGCCGCGACAGGGACTCGATCTCTCGGTACAGCGCCTCGAAATCCGAGTCGTCGGTCGCCTCGATGTCCTGGTTGTAGGGAACGCCGGCGCGCGAACAGAGCTCCTCGCCGTACAGCCCGCCGAAGTTCAGTTGCGTCGCCAGCGTCCGCACCACGTCGCTGTCGGATTGGCCCATTCGTTCGGTGAACGTCCCGTAATCGACCGTGAGGGGGTTGAACCGGGCCGAGGGATACTCGTAGTGTGAGCCGGGCACGACGGTCCGGGACTTCAGCCGCACCGTCTCCAGGCAGTCGATCACGTCGTCGTTCTCGTCGAGGACCGCCACGTTGCCGTCGCCGAACAGCTCCGCAACGACGGTCGTCGAGTCGGTGTCCCGTTCGAACCGCAGCATGAGAATGCGGTCGAACTCGAACTGTTCGACGGCTTCGAGTGTCGCACCCGACAGCCGATTGCGGAGCATCATCGCGAAGTTCGGTGGCCGCTCGGGAGCGTCCGGAACGCGCTCGGGATCGGCAATGTGTGCGCGCTTGTTCTCGCCGACTTCGATCAGCAGCTCCGTTCGCCCCCGATCGTAGTCGCTCATCCGGAACCGCAGCAGCTCCGCCTCGGGATAGAGATAGACCTTGTCGACGTGCGCGCCGCGGTACTGGCCGAGCTCACCGGCCAGCGCCGCGATGTCGACGCTCGTCAGTTCCCGTTTTTCGTCCATATCCGTATCTGTCGGGGCACGGGGAAAGACGTGACGTTCACGCTTGCATCGCAGGATCTTCGACCGCTGCCAGTAACTCACGGTAGCGACGGTCCACGTCGGACGTGATCGGATCGCCGTGTCCCATCGCGAGAGTCGATATCCGAGGGGTCCGCGACCAGAAATTAGCGATGCTCGCCCGGAGTTCGTCCATGTCGTAGCTATCCAGCCAGACCGGCGGCGTGAGCGTCCCGTCGCGCTCCCAGACGAGGTCGCCGACGAACGCCGCGCCGTCCTCGTGGACGTAGGCCACGTGTCCCGGGTTGTGCCCTGGCGTGTCGAACACGGTGAAGCTCCCGATCCGATCGCCGTCCCTGACGGGGCGGATATCGTCGCCAGCGATCGGAAAGAACGGCCGGACGAGTCGGTGAAACAGACCCTTGTGGTGACATAGCGGCGGATCGAACCCACCGGTTGCGAGGTCGTAGTCGCGCTGGCCGATATAGATCGGGCCGTCGAACGCAGGGGCGAGACGCCCCAAACCGGTCGTATGGTCTAGATCGTAGTGGGTGAGGAGGACGCGGTCGATGTCGGCCGGTTTGTAGCCAGCGTCGGCCAGTTCCGAACGGAGTGACGGCCAGTTGACCCACAGGCCGGTGTCGATCAGTGTGACCGTCCCGTCGTCGACCAGGTAGCTGTTCGTGTCGAACGGCCGAACGAGCCCGACGTCGAGCAACCACGCGTCAGGCTGGAGCTGCTCGGCCATGCGCGCAGTTCGGCTCCCTCGGTCAAGTATGTCCCGGCGCAAGCCGCGTGGCTCGCGGCTACAGGCCGAAGCTTTCAGCGAGCAGGTCCCCGTGTCGCTCCCCGTAGACGTGCGTGTCGCCGCCGACGACGTCGACGGTCAGCTGGGCGGGCGCGAACAGTTCGGTCGGGAGTTCTTCGAACGTCCAGTCGACCGATTCGAAGATGGCCTCGAACGGTTCGCCGTACGACTCCGCGGCGGTCGAGACGACCTCGTCGAACCGGTCGAACGGCTCCGAGACGACCAGATGGACCTGCCCGCCGTAGGCGAGCGCGTCGGTCGTGCGGGCCATCGCGGTCGCCTCCCCGTCCGCGACGGGCGCGACCGGTGCCGAGGCCGACGCCGAGAGCACGTCAAGTGGGTCATATCCCAGTTCCGACAGGCGGAACACGGCCAGCTCGGCCGCTCTGGCGGCTGCGGTGACGCTACCGGTCAGGCTCGCGGTCGCGTAGGTCGGCAGGAACACGCCGCTTTCGGGGACGCCGGCGCGGTCCGCGACCTCCGAGACGACCCCCTCTTCGGGCAAGCGCTCCGATTCCAGCGCCAGCACTGCGAACTCGAAGTCGTCCTGGTAACCCAGACGCGCGAATTCCTCTTCCTCGGCGACCAGCGCCCGTGCCGGGCCGCTACCCAGTCCTTCGAAGTCGTCGATACTGAGTTCCCAGCCGGCCTTCTGTGAACCAAGCAGGGCAAGCCCGGGATAGTCCGTCGTGAGTTCGACGTGCGTCCGCGGCGTCTGCTCGATGTCACGGAGCGTCGTATCCAGGGTCGCCAGGCCGGCGGTCTGGATCTCCGCGAGCATCAGTCCGGCTTCGATCCCGCCGGGGACGTGGACGCCGAAGTCCAGTACTGTCGCTTCCGAATCGAGCTGCTGGACGGCGATCGCGAGTTCGTCGGCGAAGTCGATCGCTTCGTCGACCAGTTCGGTCGCCATCCGGTTGAGTGGATCCATATCCGGGGAGTCGCTCGGCAGGGACATACGGCTTACCCTCCCGCGCTCCGTCAGCGTCGGGGGGCTGTCACCGTCGGGGCTCTGTATCGAGTTGTGATATGGTGTGCGACACCAGCGTCGTGATACCGCGTCGCAGGCGCTCGGTCACGGCTTGGTCGGAGATGTCGAACTCCTCACCGATCTCCTTCGTCGAGACGCCGCGCGGCAGCGAGTAATACCCGTTCTCGACGGCGTACGTCAGCGTCTCCCGCTGTGGTGGCGTCAGGCCGTACCACGGTCCGGCATCGGGTTTCGTCGGGTTGTAGATCCGCTCGATCGTCACGTCGATGTCTTCCTCGACATAGAACTCTTGGAACTCCGAGAGGGTCTCGTGTGAGGGAAACCGGAGCTCGAACGCCCAGCGGTCCGCGCTCCCGGTCGCGCCGAGGAGTGCGATGTCCTCTTCCAGAATCGTCTTGAAAAGCGTGTCAGTCGAGGGGTTCCATTCGAGCGTGTACAGGACCTCTCCGTCGTGGGTGTTAAGTGGGCGGATGTCAGACACCGCCGCGTGCTCGCGGACGCGCTGTACGAACTCGTCCCGGGCGTTGTGCTTGACGCGGATAAACGGGGTGGGACGCCCTCCGAGTGGCACCATCGTCTCGAGGGTGACCTGCCCGGGCTCTTCGACGCTGAGGACCCGGCCCAGCTCGAACGCCTCGGACGGGACCGTTAACTCGACGATGACTGTCATCGGATACGAGGCGTTTCGCCGTCCAGTCGTTAAAGACTGCCTCACTCTTCCGGCCGATTCTCCGATCTCACTTGGTGTACCAGGCTTTCCGCCACTCCTATCTGCTGTGGACTCATCTACGTTGGTAGGCCGTCGGGGAAACGACGACACGGTTCGCAGCTGACCCGGTCGTGCCTGGAACCATCCATGACATCTAATCCGGTATTTGACGGCGACATTGAGAGTTCAGCCGATTTCGAGGCCGCTCTCCATGCTCTGTTGGTTGCGGCACTGGAGAACGGCGTCGACCCGCGGGGATCGTGGGAATACCGCAGTGACGGACCCTCCTCGGACTGGGAGGTCATGGTCGCGGAACTCCAGCCCCGTGACGCAGACATATAAACTCCCTGGCAGACAATGCATAATGCGGATCGGTACCGCTGTTGATAATCACACATGAACACGTCCGATAGCGGGCAGTCCCGTCCGGAACGACCGGACAGCGTCCCGTCGGACGAGGTCATCCAGGGGATCAGATCGCACGCTATCTTCGTCCTTGATCCGGATGGAATCGTTTCGGAGTGGTCTGCATCCGCACGAGCGCTCTATGGCTACGAGGCCACGTACGTGGAGGGGAATCACGTGCGTACGTTGTTCGCCGAGGAGCGAACGGGCGACGGTGACCCGGCGAACGCGGAGACCTTTGCCGACGCGTCCGAACGGCCCGTCGAGATCGAAGGCTGGCACGAGCGAGCCGATGGCTCGGTGTTCTGGGCGACGTTGACGCTCTCACCGCTCGGGGACGAGCAGTCCCGCGGGTTCACGGCGATCAGCCAGGACACGACCGAAATCAAAGAATACGAGCAGATGCTCGAACGCCAGAACGACCGCCTCAAGGAATTCACCGATATCCTCGCACACGACCTCCAGACTCCCCTGCAGATCATCGATAGACGCCTGACGCTGTACGACGAGACCGGCGACGACGAGCACATCGAATCCATCGACGAGACAGTCGATCGGATGGCACGGCTGGTCGACGATCTGCTCCGGGTTGCCAGACAGGGCGACGTACTCGAGGACCCGGAGCCGACCGGCCTGGAACCGATCGTCGAATCGGCCTGGGACGGGGCGACGCACGCGTCGGACGCGACGCTGCGGTACGAGGATGTCCCGTCGGTCAGTACGGATCCTGACAGGCTTCACGAGTTGTTCGAGAACCTCTTTTGCAACGCCGTGGAACACGCTGGCGAGGACGTGACGGTGCGGGTCGGCCCGCTCGACGACGGATTCTACGTCGCGGACGACGGTCCCGGCATTCCCGAGGAAATTCGCGACCGGGTCTTCGATCACGGCGTCACGACTAGCGACGACGGCAGCGGCTACGGGCTCTCGATCGTCCGGACGATCGCCAACGCTCACGGCTGGGATATCGGCGTGGCAGAGAGCGACGATGGCGGCGCCCGATTCGCTGTCACCGGGATCGAGTTCATCGATTGACTCGATATCTCGACCACCAGTGCTGTTTTGTCGTTTCCGTGAGTGCGTGTGCGTATGGCGGACGAATACCGAACGGAATCCGACAGCCTCGGCGAGATGCAGGTGCCGGCCGACGCCTACTGGGGGGCCCAGACCCAGCGCGCCGTCGAGAACTTCCCGATCAGCGACCGCAGGTTCGGGCGGCGCTTCGTGCGCGCGCTCGGGGCCGTCAAGAAGGCCGCTGCGCAGGCCAATCGCGACCTGGAGACGATCCCCGAGGACAAAGCCGACTGTATCATTCAGGCTGCTGAGGAAGTCATCGCCGGCGAACACGACGATCAGTTCCCGGTCGACATCTTCCAGACCGGCAGCGGCACCTCGACGAACATGAACGCGAACGAGGTCATCGCAAATCGCGCGACCGAGATTTACGGCGGGGAGATCGGCACGCGGGAGATCCACCCCAACGATCACGTCAACTTCGGCCAGTCGAGCAACGACGTGATCCCGACGGCGATGCACGTCGCTGCCCTGGAGGCCGTCGAGCGCGATGTCATCCCCGGTCTCGAGACGCTCCGGGAAGAGCTGGAAGCGAAGGAGAATGAATTCGACGACGTGGTCAAGACCGGTCGGACCCACCTCCAGGACGCCACGCCGATCCGACTGGGCCAGGAGTTCTCGGGCTATCGGGCGCAAGTCGAGAAAGGCATTTCCCGCGTCGAGGACTCGACCGAACGCCTCGCGGAACTCGCACTCGGCGGGACCGCGGTCGGCACCGGCCTGAACACTCACCCTGAGTTCCCGGAACTGGCTGCCGAGTACATTAGCGAGGAGACGCTGTTGCCCTTCCGGGAAGCCGACAACCACTTCGAGGCCCAGGCGGCCCACGACGCGATGAGCGAGGCCCACGGCGCGCTCCGGACGGTGGCGGGTTCGCTGCACAAGATCGCAAACGACCTCCGACTGCTGGCGTCGGGGCCGCGAAACGGGTTCGGTGAGATCGATCAGCCCGAGAACCAGCCCGGCTCCTCGATCATGCCCGGGAAGATCAATCCGGTCGTCGCCGAGTCGGTCAATCAGGTCTACGCACAGGTCGTCGGCAACGACGCCGCGGTCTCGACGGGCGCGGCCAACGGACAGGTCGATCTCAACCTCTACAAGCCGGTGATCGCCTCGAACTTCCTGGAGTCGGCCCGACTGCTCGCGAACGCCGCCGGGACCTTCGCCACGAAGTTCGTCGCGAAACTCGAAGCCGACCGCCAGCACTGCGAGCAGCGCGTCCAGCAGTCGATGGCGCTGGCGACCGCACTGAACCCCGCAATCGGCTACGACAAGGCCAGCAAGGTCGCCAAGCGGGCCCTCGCGGAGGACAAGACGATCCGCGATGTCGTCCTCGAGGAGGGGTATCTCGACGAGGAGGAGGTCGACGAGGTGCTCGATCCGGCGAAGATGACCGAACCGGGGATTCTGGGCGAGGAGTAGCCGTCCGGTTGCCGTCCCGGAACGCCCCGACCCGGAAGGATGCGTTTTTTGCCCCCTGGACTCCCAGCCTTCTACAATGACGGAGTTCGACTACGACGACCTGGGGCTGGTGGCCGGCCTGGAGATCCACCAGCAACTCGACACGGCGACGAAGCTCTTCTGCGCGTGTTCGACCGAGTTGCGCGAGCCCGAGGAATCGACCCGGCGACTGACCCGCTATCTCCACCCGACCCGGAGCGAACTGGGCGAACTCGACGAGGCCGCCCTCGAGGAGAGCCGCGTCGAGCGCGAGTTCGAATATCTGGCCTACGACTCGACGTGTCTCGTCGAGGAGGACGACGAACCGCCCCACCGGGTCGACGACGAGGCCATGACCGTGGCCCTGGAGATCGCCCAGTTGCTGGACATGGAGCCGGTCGATCAGGTCCATCCGATGCGCAAACTCGTCATCGACGGCTCGAACACCTCCGGGTTCCAGCGCACGATGTTGATCGCGGGCGAGGGCGAGATCGAAACCGACGAGGGTCCCGTCGGGGTCGAGGACCTCATGCTCGAAGAGGAGAGCGCCCAGCGCGTCGCGGAGACCGACTCGGGGGTTCGCTACTCGCTGGATCGGCTCGGCATTCCGCTGGTCGAAATCGGCACCGATCCCGACATCCGCTCGCCCGAACAGGCCCGGGAGGCCGCCGAGCGGATCGGCATGCTGTTGCGCTCGACCGGGAAGGTCAAGCGCGGCCTGGGCACGATCCGCCAGGACGTCAACGTCTCGATCGAAAATGGTGCCCGCGTCGAACTCAAAGGCGTCCAGAGCCTGGACGACATCGACGATCTCGTCCGCAACGAGGTGCGCCGGCAGGTCGAACTGCTGGATATCGCCGCGGAGCTCGACGACCGTGACGCCGCAGTCGGCGAACCGCGGGACGTGACGGACGTGTTCGCGGACACCGATTCGGGGGTCATCCGCGGCGCGCTCGACGCCGGCGGCGAGGTCCGGGCCGTTCGCCTGGAGGGGTTCGACGGCCTCGTCGGCCGGGAAATCCAGCCCGATCGCCGCCTCGGAACGGAATTCTCGGATCACGCCAAGCGCCACGGTGCGGGCGGGATTTTCCACACTGACGAACTCCCTGCCTACGGCGTCACCGAAGCAGAGGTCGAGGCGCTGCGCGAGGCTGTCGAGGCGGACTCCGAGGACGCTGTCGCGATCGTCGCCGACGATCCCGAAACGGCAGCGCTGGCGATCGACGCCGTCGCCGAGCGGGCAGAGACGGCGCTCGAGGGCGTCCCTGAAGAGACTCGCGACGCCAACGAGGACGCGACCTCGCGATATCTCCGGCCGCTCCCGGGCGCGGCGCGGATGTACCCCGAGACGGACGTGCCGCCGGTCGAGCCCGACGCCGGCGAGATCGAGACGCCCGAGCTCCTGACCGAGAAGGTCGATCGCTACCAGGCACAGTTCGATCTCGATGCCGGACTCGCCGAACAGGTCGCCTACGGCGAGTACATGCCGCTGTTCGAGCGGGTCGTCGAGGCGGGCGTCGATCCGACCCTTGCCGCCGACACCGTCGAATCGACGCTGACGGCGCTGCGGCGCGACGACGTGCCGGTCGGGGACCTGACCGACGAGCACATCGAGGACGCGCTACTGGCGGTCGAGGACGGCGACGTGCCGAACGAGGGCCTCGAGGACCTGCTGACGGCACTGGCCGAGACCCCCTCGCTGTCCGCCGAGGAGGCCGTCGAACAGGAGGGCCTGGGCGGCGTCGCCGAGGACGAGGTCCGGGAGGCCGTCGTCGAGGTCGTCGAGCGCAACGCCGAGCAGGTCAGCGAGGAGGGGATGGGCGCGTTCTCCGGGCTGATGGGCGAGTGTATGGGGCAGCTCCGCGGGAAGGCCGATGGCGACCTCGTCAGCAGCGTCCTCCGCGAGGAGATCCAGAAGCGAGCGTAGCGTGTACTCGAAAGCCCACGGCGCGATCTCGTTTGCGCTCGGAGTCGCGCTCGTCGCCGCCGGCGTCACCGTCGTCCACCCGGCGTTCGTCGTCGGTTACGCGACGGCCCTGGGCGTGTTGATCGACCTCGATCACTTCCTGTGGGCCCGGTACAACACCGGCGACTGGGCGGCGCTGCGGTACGTCCTCACGAACCCGATCGCCGCGGTCACCCATCAGGACTCGATCTTCCGCGAGGACGACCTCGAACACCTCGAACGACTGCTGAGCCACGTCGTCATCGCCGGCGTCGTGATCCCGCTGACGTGGTGGGTCGAGCCCAGTCTGGGGCTGGTGACCGGCCTGACGCTGTACGCACACGTGTTGGCGGACCTGATCGAAGATGTCCGCGAGATTCGCGTGTCCCACTAGTCTCGCTCGCGTCTGTCGATCCGCTGTTGCGCGCGCCGGAAGATCCCCCTGAGCGAGACCGCCTCCCGGTCGGTCGGGTGGGCGCGGCCGACCAGTCGCCGGAAGAGCCGGCCGGCCTTGGCGCGTTTCTCCTCGGGGTGATCGATCGCTTCGAGGAACGACCCGAACTGGTCGTGCAGCCCCTCGATCTCCCGCTCGGTGGCTCGCTCGTGATCCGGGTCCGGCAGCTGTGTCGATTCGAGGGTCAGCGAGCGCATCTCGTAGAGGACGACCGTCGCGGCCTGCCCGAGATTCAAGACCGGGTAGTCCGCGGCCGCGGGAATCGAGCACACCTCGTCGAGACCGGCGAGTTCGTCGTTCGTCAGCCCGACCCGTTCGCGGCCGAACACGAGACAGGTGTCGGCCCGGATGTCGGTCAGGCTGTCGGCCAGCTCGCGGGGCGTCTTGAACGGATACCGGACGTGCTTGCGGGCGTCCTCGTTCGTGACGGCCGTACAGCCGACGGTGTGGTAGTTCTCACGTAGATATTCGAAGGGGACTTCTCGCGCGTTCGGGAGAATGTCCTCGCGGGCCCGGCCCGCGAACCCGTAGGCCTCGCCGTCGGGATCCAGTTCGGGCGGGTCCACCAGCAACAGCTCTTCGAGGCCGAAGTTCTTCATCGCGCGGGCGATCGTTCCGATGTTCCCCGGGGTCTCGGCGTCAACGACGGCAACGCTGATCATATATCGAGGTCACTCAGGTCCACGTCCAGCGCTTCGCGCTCGCCCTCGTCCATCTCTTCGAGTTCGTCTTCAAGTGACGGGATCTCACCGGTCACGGCCGCGTTCGGGAGCGCGTCCGGCTCGGAGTCGACGTGTTCGATCCCGGCGTACTCGTCCGGAGCGCGTCCGCCGTCGGCGATCCACTCGAGGAACCGGTCTTTCATCGCCGCGTTGCCGGCGTACTCGTCGCCGCCCTCCTCGCGGAACCAGTACAGAAAGTCCGGTTCGTGCTCCTCACAGAGCAGTACTTCGCTCATCGGTTCGCCGTAGACCGCGAGCGCGACGTTACAGTGGCGTTCGTCGTCCTCGAGGAGCATGCAGGCGTCACAGGCGTTGCCGATAATCGCCGTCAGTCGGGAGACGCGCTGGCGAGGTTCCGGTGGCATCTCCGCCAGCGGCTTGATCGAACCGTCCGAGTCGAAGACGTCCGCCTCGTCGAACCGCCAGCCCCGAAGACCGATACTGACCTTGCCCATGACCGTGGATTGGTGAGCGGGCGGTAAAAACCGCCTGCTGTGTGACGCCCCGGCAGTGGGGAAGCGAGCCGCGCTTCCCGGGCCGCGAAACGAAAGTCCGAGTTATAAGGGTCTCGACGCCTACGGACGAGACACCATGAACACAGGGACGACGATGGCATCGATGACGTCGTATGCCATCCTCGGCTGCGGGAGCGTGGGGCACGCGGTCGCGGAGGACCTCGTCGAAGCGGGCAAGGACGTGCTCATTCTCGACAAAGACGAGGGGCGCGTGGAAGCGCTTCGTGATCAGGACCTCAACGCACAGATCAGCGATATTCGGGATCCGGAGGTCGTCGAACACGTCGAGGGTCGCGACGCGGTGTTGATCCTCTCCTCGGACGTCGAGGCGAACAAAGCCGCGACGGAGACGCTGATGGAGGTTGACGACGATCACTTCGTCGTCGCGCGAGCGTCCGATCCGGTCTCCGCGGACGAACTTACTGCGATGGGTGCCGACGTCGTCATCAATCCGTCGGCGGTCATCGCCGATTCGGCGCTCCGGTCGCTCGAAACGGGCGAACTCGAACACCGGGCCGAACAGCTGTCGTCGTTGATCGACGGTACTGAGTCCCGACTCGCCATCCTAATCCACCGCGGCCCGGACCCCGACTCGATCGCCAGCGCCGCAGCGCTGCAGGCGATCGCGCGACACCGTGACGTCGAGGCGGATATCGTCTACCAGGGCGAAATTGGCCATCACGAAAACCGGGCGTTCGTCAACCTGCTCGGCATCGAACTTGTCTCCCGGGGCGAGGTCGAACTCGACGACTACGATACGATTGCGCTAGTCGATTACTCCAAGACTGGCGACACCGAATCCGCCCCCGATATTGACGTTGATATTCTCATCGACCACCTCGAACCCGAATCTGAGATCGACGCCGGTTTCTCGGACATCCGACCGAACGTCTCCGCGACGTCGACGATCCTCACCAAGTACGTTCAGGAGTTCGATCTGAATCTCAGCCAGGAGGTCGCGACCGCGCTGCTGTACGGTATCCGCGCCGAGACGCTCGATTTCAAGCGGGACACGACACCGGCGGATCTGACCGCCGCGGCGTATCTGTACCCCTTTGCCGACCACGACACGCTCGAACAGGTCGAGTCTCCGTCGATGAGTCCCGAGACGCTGGACGTGCTCGCCGAGGCGATCCGCAACCGCGACGTCCGCGGCAGTCATCTCATCTCCAACGCCGGGTTCATCCGCGACCGCGAGGCGCTGACCCAGGCCGCCCAGCAACTCCTGAATCTCGAAGGGATCACGACGACGGCCGTCTTCGGCATCGCTGACGAGACGATCTATCTGGCCGCGCGCTCGAAGGACATCAGGTTGAACATCGGGAACGTCCTCGGCGACGCCTTCTCCGATATCGGCGAGGCGGCGGGCCACTCGACCGACGCCAGCGTCGAGATCCCGCTGGGGATCTTCACGGGCATCGACTCGAACGAGGACAACCGGGACCTGTTGCTGTCGTTGACCGAGGAAGCAGTCAAAACGAAACTGTTCGAGGCGATGGGCGTCGAGAGCAGTAGCGACAGTTCCAACGGGAGCTAGGCAACGACCTCGTCGTCGGAGTCGTCTGATCCGGGCTGTTTGAGCTGTTCGATGATGCCGTTGATGATGACGATGTCCCCGACCGCCTGTACCCACCGGTAGGGGACGATGACGCCACGCGACTGGTTGATCTCCTGGTCGAACAGTTCTCCATTGAGCTGGTGCAGCGCGAGCCCGGTAACGTTCTCCGTCGAGAGATCGAGCCGCAGATCCTCGATCTCGCCGACGAACACACCGTTGTTCGAATAGACCTCGCGACCGACCAGCGTCGTGATTTCCGACGGAGGGGTCTCCCTATCGACAGCCATATGCGGTCTCTCGGGGTGCGGGGCCTTAACTCTTGATAGCCGTCCGGCTCACGCGGACCTGGACTCGATCTCGGCCCGGAGCTTCCGGCCGACCGGGATGACGATCCAGAACGTCAGCGCGCCGAGGATGGCGAACCAGAACAGCGCGTCGCCGATCGTCAGCGCGATCTCCGCGTAGACGCCCGGATCCGACGGGCGTTCGCCGAACAACTGTGCGCCCTCGAAACTCGGTGTCAGGTACCAGCCGGCGATGATCATCCAGCCGAGCCCTGCCGTTACCAGAATACCGAACCCTTTCGCGAATTCGTCAGCCATTGGTTTGCTCCTGTGTGTTCGTGTCGTCCGTTCGGTCGTCCGTTTCGGCCGTCCCGCCGTCGATCATCTCGGCCGTCTTGAACCGCGTGCCGAGGATATACGACCCGGCACCGACCAGCAGTACGGCCACGCCGAGCAGGCCGAAGGCGACGCTGACCACGCCTGTCGAGGGCGTCCAGCCCGTGAGCCCGACCGCCCAGACGGCCGCCTCGCGAATCGGGTTGTCCAGCCGGGTTGCCGCGTCGAACATGAAGAACCCGAGCACGACCAGCGCCGTCGCCAGCAGCGTCGAGAAGACGGTGATCCCCTTGTAGACGCGCAGCGGGACGACGACCGATCCGTCGGGCGTACGCTGGGGTTGGGTATCGCTACTCATGGATCACTTGGGTGGCCTGAGCCGGTAGTACCGGCGGTTGAGGTTGAACATGTACCCTTCGCGCATCGATTTCAACACGGCGTAGCTGATGAACCCGGCGACGATTGGCAACAGGAAGGTCAGGTCGTTCAACAGCCCTTCCCCGATCGGAACGAGGTTCTTGATCGAGAGGACCGCGATGGTGAACGCGAAGACGACGCCGGCGACCCCGACCGAGGCCCAGAACGGCTGCTCGACCGGCCTGCGGGCGCTTCCCTTGTTCAGGAACGGGACGATCGCGACGAACCCGACGACGACGAGGTTCGCGACGACGCCGTATGTTCGGTCGGACATCAGCTTCTCGCCGCCCAGAAGCGACAGGTCGGGATTGAGGAAGCCGAGCTTGAGCAGGCCGAACGACCAGTAGAGGTACCAGTCCGGCAGGATGACCGCCGGGGTAGTGCTGGGGTTGGCGGGCGCGTCGATGTGCGGGGGAAGCGTCGCCGCAAGGACGATGATCATCCCGACGAAGAAACTCGCCAGCGAGAGGTTGCGGACCGTCTCGTGGGGCCAGGCCGGAAAGCCCAGCACGTCCCGTTCGACGTAACTGGACTGCTGGCGCAGATCCTGGTCCTCGCGTCGGGCCCGCTCGAAGTACTCGTAGGTGAGTCGCGACAGCCCCTGCTTGCGAGCCTTGCGCTCGCTCCAGGTTGGCGTCTCGTCGTCGGGGGGCACGATGCCCGTTCCCCCGCCGTCGGTGCGTTCGTCGGTCGTGTCTGTGTCGTCAGTCATGGGTGATCAGTGTGGTTCCGCGATGCCCTGCATCCAGACGATGCCGATGTGGATCGCGATCAGCGTCGTCACGATAAAGGGCAGGAAGAACACGTGCAGGATGTACATCCGCTGGAGTGTTGCCGGATTCGGCGTGAATCCGCCGAACAACAACTGGGCGACCCACTCGCCGATGAGCGGGATCGAGAGGCTCATCTCGACGCCGATCTGGCCGGCCCAGAAGGCCAGCTGGTCCCACGGCAGCAGGTACCCCGTGTACCCGAAGACCATCGTCAGGCTGATCAGCACGATCCCGAGCAGCCAGTTGAGCTCCCGCGGTTCCTTGTATGCGCCCGTGAAGTAGACCCGCAGCATGTGCAGGAACACGGCCGCGACCATCACCTGCGCGGACCAGCGATGGAGGCTCCGCAGGAAGAAGCCGAAGTTCAACTCGACCATGATGAACTCGATCTGGGTGTACGCCAGCGAGGCCGATTCGCTCGCGCCGGCACCGGGCGTGTAGTAGAACCCGAGCAATGCACCGGAAATAGCCGCGACGATATACGCGAGCGTCGAGAACGAGCCCAGCGCGTACAGCGGGTACCAGTACCAGAACTTATTGTCCAGGCCGTACTGTTCGGTGTGGCTCTTGGGCATCTGCATGTTGACCTTGTAATACAGGTTCTCCAGCATCTCCAGGTAGTCCACGATGCGGAGTCGCCTGTCGAGCCACATCAGCACGGTCAGATAGACAGTCTCGATGTGCGAGAGGTCGTCTCGACTCTCCAGCCAGGCGTCGTGGTCGTGATCGTCTTTGCGTTCGAGACTCATGGTATCACTCGGTCCGTGGCAGCGCGGTGAAGGTCCGTCTCACCGGGCTGAAAGGGTCGTAAATCGACTGATGGCACTGGCAGTAGACGGAGTTCTCGCCCCCGAAACTGGCGCTCCCCTCGTTGGCCTTGAACCCCGGGACACAACAGAAGTGCGTGCACTTGTTGAGCCAGGCCATGACGTCGTTTTCCGTCGCCGCCTCCAGGAAGCTGCGCGCCTCGCCGGACAGCGAGCTGTACTCGCCCTCGCCGGCGACCATCTTGCTCACCTCGGGGCTGCGCATGACCTGTACCGGGATGGTCTGGACGTCACCGTCGGATCGCCAGTTCGCGACGGCCGGCTTGCCGAGGCCGTCCCGGCCGATGCCGTTGCCCCACTTTTCGTAGTCCTGGAACATATCCAGCGTCAACACCGATCCGTCCTCGACGTCGTCCTGCCAGGCGTACGTGCCGCCGGTCGACCGGAAGGCGTTGTCCTGGTCGGCGTCGGGCTGGATCCCCTCGTAGGTCTGGACGCCGCAGTACTGGAACCAGGTGGTACTGTAGGTCGTCCCGCCGATGTCCGTTTCGGCGACGGTGACTTCTTTGCCCTGGATCTCCTGGGTCTCCGGCTCCGGCCAGACGCCGTAGATTTCGTTGTCGTTTCTGATCTCGATAGGGATGATCGGCATCCCGCGCGGGGCCGGACCGTCGGTGTTCTCGATGGCAAAATACTCCGTGATCCCGCCGCCGGCGCCGGCGGCGGAGGTGGCCATCTCGACAGTCGCCGCGGTCCCGGTCGCGACCGACCCGAGAGCGGCACTCCCGACGACGCCTTTCACGAACCGCCGGCGTCCCGATTCGCTCGGATATTTGTCTTCGTCTGTGGACATAGTTATCGTTTGTAGTACGGATACAGCGCGCGTTTTGCGTTCTCGAGAGCCCCGTCGGTCACGGACGTTCCGTCGACGTCCTCCTCACGGACGTACAGATCCTCCCACTTGCGTCGGCGTTTCTTGACGATCATCACGTCCGGCAGGAACTCCTTGCGATACAACAGCAGGATGAACGAGAGGTCGATGAAGATGACTCCGAGGACGCCGCCGAGGAACATGTTCCCCTCGGCCGTCAGTCCCCAGCCGCTGATTAGCCCCCAAGTGAACAGCCCGACGAAGACGATCTCGACGATCGTCAACAGGACGATTGCCAGCGCCGCCGCCGGACTCTCACGGGGCTGTTCGTACCGGTGGATATCACCGTAGGTGCTTCCGGACGAGGACATCAGTTCCGACCTCCATTCGTGTGTACCGATTCACCGTACTTCACGAAGAAGAACGTGAACACGAGCGACGCGCTCATCATCAGCAGCGTCGCGATTCCCACGTAGTGGGGCTGGAACGGCACGCCCATGTGCTCCGGATTCTGTTCGCCGCCGCCGGATTCGACCTCGACGGTGGCAATGTCGTCGCCGACGGCGACGGCGCCGAGCATGCCGAGGTTCTGATGGGGGTCACAGTAGTAGGTGACGATGCCTGATTCTTCGAAGGTCTGTTCGTAGGTGTAGCCTTCCTCGCCGACGGGATCGCCCGAGGAGAAGTCGGTGTTTTCGCCGACGACGTTGTGGTCACC